>WNGJ01001618.1_pt1 | contig 22203 bp, 18 predicted proteins | sample 5400611 | NCBI WGS metagenome assembly WNGJ01 (sample SAMN13153375, study PRJNA577476) | soil metagenome | isolation source: 40 cm soil or saprolite under Garry oak tree replicate 1 | place: USA:California | collected 2016-06-15
GGCAGGAATGCGCCGCCGCTGTCGACGAGGTAGACGCAAGTCAGCCGATTCTCGAGCGCGATCTCCTGCGCGCGAAGGTGCTTCTTGACGGTGAGCGGGTAGTACGTGCCGCCCTTGACCGTCGCGTCGTTGGCGACGATCACGCACGTCGTCCCCTCGACCTTTCCGACACCCGTGACGATGCCGGCACTGGCGGCCTCGTCGTCGTACAGCCCGTCGGCGGCAAGCGGACTCAGCTCGAGGAACGCGCTCCCAGGATCGAGCAAGCGCTCGATCCTCTCTCGTACCGGCAGCTTGCCCCGCTCTCGATGTCGGGCGATCGACCGTTCGTCGCCGCCAGCGCCGCGACCCGAAACTTCTGCCTGGCGAGCCCGAAGGTCCGCCACGAGATTCTCCATGGCCGCCCGATTCGCCACGGCCTCGGGAGCCGACGGATCGATCCGGCTTCGGAGGACGCCCATGACCCGATGATGATACGTGGCGCCAATTGCCGCCTTCCGCCGTCGTCAGACAGCGTTGAGCGGCGGGACTGAAAGGTCAGTTCGGCCGCGAACGGCTGCCGACGACCATCGCGAGCGCCAGCGCTCCGCTGAGGAAGCCCGCCTCGAGCAAAGTACCGTTGGGCGTCACGACCCCGCTGTCGCAGCCGGCAGCGGTCACGTCGCCGCCGACCGGCCCCGACTCGAACGAAAAGACGGTCGCCCCGCCGCTCGACCCTGTCACAACAGGCGACTCGGCGGACGCGGGCATTTGCTCGATCCATCTGCCCTGCGCCGTCTCGTGCTGGCGCCAGCAGACGGTCTCCGTGTTGGAGAACAACGCCACGGCGGCCAGGCCGACCATCAAGGTGATCGCACCCGCGAGCGCCACATCGATCGCTCCACGGGTCAGTTGCGCGATCGCGCTCCCGTCCTTCCCGACGAGCACGACGCGCATACCGTGGACGAGGCCCACCGCGAGGGGCAGGCCGATTGCGACCAGCAGGAGCGAAACGATGCCCAGCGTGAACAGGCCGACGAACGCGATCTGCAGTGTCAGGATCGCGGCCGCCAGGGCACGGAACCACAAGACGGGCCGTCTGGCGGGCGGCGCAAGATTGCTGTCGATGCTGTAGAGGAACAGGACGGCCGGTACCAGGAGAACCAGGGTCACCCCACTGAAGGCCAGAACGGACAGACCGCCGGTGGCGAGACCCGCCGCCAGGAGCAGCGGCCGACGACGGGACCAGGCGGCGATCGCACCGATTACCGCCGCCGCGCCGAAGAGGGCGCCCAGGCTGAGGGCGGGCAGCGGGCTCCAGCCCACGGGTCCGGATTCGGCGTTCCAGCGCAGTGCCGTCAGCCAGCATGCTCCGCCTACCGCCAGACCGACGGCAACCCATTCCGGCGGGAGTGGCCGACCGCCCCCCGCGGCGAGCGGCTGACCATCCGCCGACACCTCAGGCGACCCGCCTTGCTTCCACATCGGATATCGCCCTCGAGACCAATGACGTAGCGAGGTTTAGAGCCACGCCGACGGCCCGCAGGGACAGCTCGAAGGATCGTGTCGAAGAGATGCTTCCGCGACTCGGTGGCTCATGGCGGCCTCCGGACTCCTCGGGTTCGTGCTATCTGTGGTGAGCACGTTTCCGGCCAGGAAACTAAGCCTATAACAGGCTACTGTCAAGACGCCAGTTTGTTGGCAAGGGCCTTGATGTCGCCGGTGCTACCCTCACATAGCACGTTATGGCCACCGAACCCGTCGACCTGTTACCGCCATCGGGAGGCTACGGCGAGCGGCCGCCAGCAGGCAGGGCGGAAGCCATTCGCCGGAGGCTGGCCGACGCGTGGGGCGAAATGGGCGCCGCATGGGGCGTGGCTCCGGCCGTCGCGCGCGTGCACGCGTACCTGATGACGCGGCAGCAGCCTCTCACCGAACGCGAGGTTCGAGAGGCGCTGGGCCTCAGCCATCGAGCCGCCAGCCTCGCCCTGGCCGAGGCAGGACAGTGGGGCATCGTCGAGCGCGTGCCCGAACCCCGACGCGTCGGCCGACGCGGCCCGGCCGGGGTAGCCTACTCGGCCGTTGGCGACCACTGGCAATGGTTCGGCCGGGTGGTTGCCGAGCGCAAGGTCCGCGAGGGCGATCCGATCATTGCAGTCATCGAGCGCACGGCGGCCGAAACCGAGCGCGAGGCTGCGAGATATCCCGACGACCTCGAGCTCCAGGAGCTCAAGGCTTGGCTATCGAGCTTCGTCATCTTCGTCCGGCTGTTCGACCGCGCCATCGGGCTCGTCCCGGACCTCGAGCCCCGACAGCTGGAGCGCGCCCTCAACCTGCTGGCCGAGGTTCCCGACGAGACGCTGCTTCGGCTCGTACGCCTGCTGACGACGCTGCCCAACGAGGAGGTCCTGCCGCTGATCAACAGCCTCAGCCGCCTCTCGCCGGAGGGCGCGCGCCGGGCGACCAGGCTGATGTCCGGGGTCGTGCGAACGATCTCGCGCTGAGGCGACCAGACGGAACGACCTCGGCTCGAGCCGAGGTCGTCGTCAGCGCCGAGAAGGATCAGGCGTTCGTGTGCTCGCTCCAGTTGACCTTGCCGATTGCCCCATTGGCGTCGATCGAGGCGCCGCCAATGGAAACGGAACCGGTTGCGGCGCGCGAGGTCGAGCGGAAGGCGTAGTGGTCGTTGAACTGGCCGGAGGACGTGGAACGTGCCGCGTCCACTCTGCTTGATCAGGGGGCCGTTGGCCATGAGGTCAAAAGCGACTTGGACGTTCGAAGACTGGCTCTCGCCCTTTGTCCCCGGGCACTCGTCGAACGTGAAGGTGTCGACGTCGAGAGCCGCGCTGGCAGAGGCCGACGAATAGCTCTTGCCCAACGTAAGTGTTGCCGGCCCATTTCCGTACGAGAACGACCCGACTGAACCGTAGACGTCGTCGGATTCGTCGTTCGGCGTTCCAGCATCGGAGCACAGGACCCAGGTCACGGACTGCTGGCTGAACTCGAGATAGGCGGCCGATTGGCCCTGTTCGACGGATGCGGCGGCATACCCGGAGGTGTAGCCACCGTTGGCATCAGATGTTTCCCAGTCGGCTTGGGCGATGGTTGCGCCCCCGCTGATGTTCTGGACGTTGGGTCCGCCCGCCGCGACCGTGCCGGTCAACAGCAGGGCGAGGAACGCGGTGATCGGAAGTGCGAGGAGCCTGCGCGTGTCGATCCCCTTTCGCGGGATGGTCGGTGGACCCGGAAGGGGGCGCATCCGATTGACTCCATGACGTCGAGCGAGGACGACCGTTGCTGGACCCCCCGATGGTCGGATCGGGCCTGCCGTTTGAGAGGTGCCCCGAACGGCCCGTGCAATAATCCAAGGGCCGCTCCGGCAACTCATCGGCTCGAACGGGCGACGACCCGGGGCCAGGCCACGGGTAGGGCGGCGCGACCAGAGGACCTCGCAAGATGACGACAGAAACATCAACCTGGACGACCAAGAAAGGGCTCGCCCAGATGCTCAAGGGCGGCGTCATCATGGACGTCGTAACGCCCGACCAGGCCAGGATCGCCGAGGAAGCGGGAGCCGTCGCGGTGATGGCCCTCGAGCGCGTGCCGGCGGACATCCGCGCCGCCGGGGGTGTCGCGCGGATGAGCGACCCGACCATGATCGAGGGGATCATGAACGCGGTCACGATTCCGGTGATGGCCAAGGCCCGGATCGGCCACTTCGTCGAGGCGCAGGTGCTCGAGGCGCTGGGCGTGGACTACATCGACGAGTCGGAGGTCCTCACGCCCGCCGACGAGGCCAACCACATCGACAAGCACGCCTTCAAGGTCCCCTTCGTGTGCGGCGCCCGCGATCTTGGTGAGGCGCTCCGGCGGATCAGCGAGGGCGCGGCCATGATCCGGACCAAGGGCGAGGCGGGAACCGGCAACATCGTGGAGGCGGTCCGCCACATCCGCGCCGTGCACGCCGGGATTCGTCGCCTGGTCTCCCTGCGCGAGGACGAGCTGTTCGTTGCGGCCAAGGAGCTCGCTGCGCCGCTCGAGCTGGTGCGCGGCATTGCGCGTGACGGGAAGCTACCCGTCGTCAACTTCGTGGCGGGGGGGATCGCCACGCCGGCCGATGCGGCATTGGCGATGCAGCTTGGAGCGGAGGGCGTCTTCGTCGGCTCGGGAATCTTCAAGAGTGAAGATCCCGCGCGGACCGCGAACGCCATCGTGCAGGCAACCACCCACTTCGACGACCCAAAGGTCATCGCCGAGGTCAGCAAGGCCCTGGGCGCCCCGATGCGCGGCATCGCCCTCGAAGCGATCCCCGAAGCGGAGCGGCTGGCCGTTCGCGGTTGGTAGATCCTCGCAATCCTCGGGCCAATGGCCTCGCGGGGCTCGGCCTTGGACCTCGGAGAGCGAGTGGCGACTCAACGCTGAGGGTGGCTGTTCGATGATGTTCAAATCATGAAAATCGGCGTGCTGGCCGTTCAGGGCGACTTCGCGGAGCATCTCGACACCCTCGAAACGATCGGTGTGGAGGGCGTCGATGTGCGCCGCCCGGAGCAGGTGGCTGGCCTCAGTGGCCTGATCCTGCCGGGCGGAGAGAGCACGACGATGCGCCGCCTCATCGATCGCTGGGGCCTGCGAGATCCGATCCTCGAGCTCGCGGCACACGGAGCCCCGATCTTCGGGACCTGCGCGGGGATGATCGTCCTCTCGCGTGAGATCGCCGGTGGCGAAGCCCCGATCCTGCCGCTGCTGGACGTCACCGTGGCCAGGAACGCCTTCGGCCGCCAGCTGGAATCGTTCGAGGCCGACCTCCAAGTGCCGGTGCTCGGCGACCAATCCGTGCATGGGGTCTTCATTCGGGCACCCATCGTCGAGCGAACAGGACCGGACGTCGACGTCCTGGCCCGGCTGGACGACGGCCGCGTGGTAGCAGTAAGGCAGCGGAATATCCTGGCTACCGCGTTCCATCCCGAACTTGCCGGGGAGACACGCTTCCACCGCCTCGTTGCGGCCATGGCATCGGAGCACGAAGATCCGGGCGAGGGATCCGGCCGCCGGCCATATCCGACTCGCCGATCGCGGCTCGGGCGATGAGTCGGAGGCGGTTCACGAACGCGAAGGCCCGATGAGCGGCCGAAGCAATGGCCCCGCCGACCGGCGGCCAGCCGGTCGCGCCGCGAAGGTGCGCGTGGCGCGGCTCACGGATCTGGCAGCTCTCGGGGAACTATCGCGGCTGTGCCAGACGGAGGGGGTCGACGCACGTTCCCTGGGTCTGCCGATCAGCGGTCCGCCGATCGGCATGTTCAGCCTGTTCCGCCTTCCGCTGGGAGCCTTCAGGCCACACGACCTGCTGTACGTCTACGAGGACGCCGGCCGGCTGTCCGGTCTGCTCCGTGTGGAACGAGACACCTACCGCGACGAGTGGACGATCGTGGAGCTCGACGCGATCGGCGCCGTAGATGCGGGCGACATCCGCTATCGGCTCCTTCAGCACCTCGTGCGCGACGGGGCGCGGCGAGGCGCGGTCAGGTTCCACGTCGCGTGCTCCGAGGATGCGGGAAATGTCGAGCTGTTCATGCAGGCAGGGTTTGCGCGCTACGGCGACGAAATCCTGCTGTTCCGCCCGCCGGAGGTGTTGTTGCCCGAGCCCTGGCCCGAAAAGGAGGCGGCACAAGCCGGGATTCGGCCAGCCACGACGCAGGATGCCCTGGCCCTTGCCCGGCTCTACGGCGCGGCCACGCCGCAGCCCGTCCAGCGCCTGGAGGCGGTGCGCCTGACCGACTGGGAGCGGCAGGGAACGAGTTGGCGCGTGCCACGCAGCAGCCTGGCACCGATCCTGCGTTTCGCCGACGTCGAAGGGTTCGTCCAGGAAGCGCCCGACGGAGGGAAGGACGGCACCCAACTCGACGGTTTCATCCAGGTCGGTGTCGCGAAGGAGGACCAGCCGCACTACCTCAAGGTGGTGGCTCGCCCGGGTGTTTCGGCCGAGCCACTCGTGCAATTCGGCCTGGGCGTGATCACCGCCCGTGCGGGGCGGCAGAGCGACCACCGCCACGACCACGGAGTCATCTCACCGGTCCGAACGTATGAGCACCCGATCGATCGGGCATTGGAAGATTCAGAGTTTCATTCAATTGCGACCGTGACCCTGCTGATGAAGGAAACTCTGATCCGCGTCGCCGAGCCGGCCCTCGTACCTGCGGGCGTGCGGTAGGAGCACAGACGATGGAATCCAGCGAATACGCGTCAAGCGAGGACGTGATGGCACGAGGAGAGGAACGGCGGGAGTCAATCGACGACCTCGGAGTCCTCCTTGCTGCCCTGCCGCCCGACATCGTCAAGGCGGTCCATGAGCTGCCCGACAAGGAAGCCCTGATCGAGGTCGTCCTCGATCTGGGCCGCCCACCCGAGGCGCGCTTTCCCAACAGCGAGGTGATCCTCCTCGAACGCGAGGTGTCGGATCGCGACATCGCCTATGTGGTCGAGCACATCGGCACGTTTGGCGACGACAACCGCGCCGGCATCGAGCGCACCCTGCATCGCATCAGCGCCATCCGCAATCGGAGCGGCAAGATCGTCGGCCTGACCTGCCGGATCGGGCGCGCGGTCTACGGCACGATCGAGATCATCGAGGACTTCGTCGAGACCGGTAAGTCGATCCTGATCATGGGCCGGCCAGGCATCGGCAAGACCACCATGCTCCGCGAAGCCGCTCGCGTGCTGGCCGACAACTTCGGCATGCGCGTCGTCGTGGTCGACACCTCGAACGAGATTGCAGGCGACGGCGACATCCCCCATCCGGCAATCGGGAAGGCCCGCCGCATGCAGGTGCGCACCCCGTCGCTGCAGCACGAGGTGATGATCGAGGCGGTGGAAAATCACATGCCCCAGGTCATCGTCATCGACGAGATCGGGACAGAGCTCGAGGCGGCCGCGGCGCGGACGATCGCAGAGCGAGGCGTGCAGCTTATCGGCACGGCGCACGGCAACAATCTCGACAACTTGATGCTCAACCCGACCCTCTCTGACCTGATCGGAGGCATCCAGAGCGTGACCCTGGGCGACGAGGAGGCGCGCCGCCGACGGTCACAGAAGAGCGTGCTGGAGCGCAAGGCCCCGCCGACATTCGATGTGGTCATCGAGATCCAGGACCGCGACCGGGTGATGGTCCATTCGGATGTGGCCGATACGGTCGACGCGATGCTCCGGGGCGACCCGGTCGCTCCAGAGCTCCGCTGGCGGGACGAGGAGGGTGTGCACCGCTCACAAGCTCGGCCACGGCCTTCGCCGCGCGAGCAGCTGGGATCCGAACGGTTCGCAGGTCTCGTCGGGTCGGGCCAGCCCTGGCGCATGGAACCGGGCTGGCGAGGCCAGAGCACGTATCGCGGCGGGTTTGCCGAGGCCGGCGCGGCGGCCGGCCCAGGCTTCAGGTCGGGATATCGACCGGGCGCTTCGGGCGGTTGGCGCCAGACCCGACCTGGTCCAGCTCGCGAGAACGCCGGGCGCCAAAGCAGGGGTGGCGGAACGGCGTCATCGGCGGGCGGCGAAGTCGGTGGCATCACGATGCCGGGCGAACGATTCGCGGTCCCGCCGACCAGCGACGAGGATAGGCCGGCAGGGAGCACTGGAGCTAGGCCACGGGAGGCGTGGGCGACAGCTGACGCGCCATTCGTCGCCGGCGAGATTGCCGACCGTGGACCGCTGGAGCGGGGGGCCGCCGCTCCTCCGCCGGTGCCCGAGCCGCGCGCGCGCGACGCCCGCGAACTCGAGCGCCAGCGAGCCTGGCGTGACCAGGCTGCCCGCGCCCTGACCGCGCTCAAGGCCGAAGAGGGGACGGGCCCGGTCAACCTCGAGGACCTCGAGGCCGACGACGAAGCCCTGGCCGACAAGGCCATCGCCGAGGCCCAGGAGCGCGATGGCGCGGCCGTCCAGATCGAGGAGGGTGCCGGCCTGCCGACCCTTCGGGTGCTGCCCGTGGGCATCAGCCGAAAGCGCCTCGAACAAGCCATCCGAGAGCTGCAGTTGCCCGTCATCATCGCCCGTGAGGTGGACGAGGCGGACGTCGCGATGACACTCAAGAACGAGTACCGCCAGAAGACGCCGATGCTCCGTGAGGCCGAGGAACGGGCGATGCCGATCTACGTCCTCAAGTCCAACACGGTCCTGCAGATGCAGGCGAGCCTGACGTCGATCTTCGCGTTGGAAGTCGACCCGCGCGAGGCGGCAATGCGCGAAACCGAGGAGGCCATCGGCCTCGTCATCAAGGGCTCGGAGCCCATCGAGTTGTCGCCGCAGAACGCCTACATCCGCCGCCTGCAGCACCAGATGGCAGAGCGGGCAAACCTCGTCTCGCGCTCACGTGGGCGGGAGCCCTACCGGCGCGTCCGGCTGTACCCGGATCCTGCGCGAAGCGCCTGGCGCTAGGGCGCCTGTACGAAGGCAGTCCTCGTCCGGCTGCGTCCCGGGCCCGTTGCGACCTCAGCTTGCGCCCGAGGGCGAGGCCGCCAGCTCGGGTCCGGCCGCGGCGCGCTCCTCGAGGCGAGCCTGCAGCGTCGAGACGACTTGCACGGCGAGCACGGCGGCGGCGATCGAGAGGATCACGCCGATCCCGTTGAGGACGAGCTCGATCCGCAGGGCGTCGTGCTGAGAGCCTGATGTCACGAAGACCAGGAACGAAATGGCCCGGCGGATGATGGCACTTCCGAGCCGCGGCACCTGCAGAACGGCCCCGACGAAGAGGGCGATCCACCAGATGCTGACAAGGCCTGTGCCAGCGCCCGTGGGTCCCGGGATTCGCTCGAACAGCTCGCGGGCCATGCCGGCGGGTCGGATCAGGTTGACGCCAGGAATGAGGCACAGGAAGAAGGCCCAGCCGGGGGTCAGAGATGGCCAACCGCCGCCCAGGCTGGGTACGTTCTCGACGGCGCGACTCAGCCACAGACCCCAGACCACGATGGCCGCACCGACAACTGCCACCTGGAGCAGCCTCGTCAGGGCGATCGGAAGGTCGTTGCTGCTGGGATCGAGGGAGATGGCATCGGTGATGATCCCGAGTGGCGAGGAATTGAAGGAAGTCAGCCGGCTGGACGACCCGGCGGCCGGCGAGGCCACAGGCGACGGGGCGGGCTCGATCGGGACGCATCCGAATTCATCGCAGAGCGCCTGGATGGCAGGTTGCACCGGCTCCGGTGCATTGAGGGTGGAGCGGGCTGCAAGCGCCGCAAGGACAAAGTGGATCACCGTCACGAGGGTCGCCGCAACGATCAGGGCCATCGCCGCATTGGCGTACGGCCGAGCGCTCCGATACGGCGGGGCGCCCTTGACGGCAACCGGCACGCCGATCTGCGCGGGCTCCGTGACGGCCGTCGGGTGCTTCGGCTCGCGTACGCCTTCGATCGCTTCGGCAGCGATGCGGGGCGTTCGGCAGCGGTAGCAGCGGTCGGAGCGCCGCCCATTGAGCGACAGGCACTCGGTGCACAGCCATTCGGCGTCCATCGAGCCGCCGCCCGGGCTCAATGCTCGGTCGCGCCCGTAAACGTGAAGGCGTCGATGCGCACGGCCGGCACGACGACGCCGCCCAGGAAGCCCTTGAGGCACTTGCGGTCCCGACTGACGCCGCTGATGCCTTCCAAGGCCTTGAGATAGCTCTGCGTGAAGCGCAGATTGCGAACGGGGCCGACGATCCTGCCGCCCTCGACCAGGAAGGTGCCGTCGCGCGTCATGCCGGTGACGATCGCGAGCTTGGGATGGACGGGGTTTGTGTAGTGAAATCGCGTCACGAGCAGACCGCGGTCGAGCCCGCCAATCAGCTCGTCACGTGACGCCTGGCCGCTGCCCATGAGCATGTTCAGCGGGAACGGCCCGTACGGGTTGGGAGCCGGGAGTCCGTGGCCCGTGGAGCGCTTACCATCGCGCGCTGCCGTCTGCGTGTCGTAGACGACGCCCTGACAGACTCCGTGCTCGAGCAGTTCGACGCGCTGCTTCGCGACGCCCTCGTAGTCGAACGCGATCGGCAGCCCAGCCGGGTCCGACCCGTCGTCCCAGATGGAGACGAGGTCGCTGCCGACCTTCTTGCCAGGCTCCACGAACGAGCGCTCCTCCTGAACGGCCAGGGCACTGAAGCCCAGGTAGCCCAGCATGTCCAGGACGTCCACGACGGCGTACTCCTCGAGGACGACGGGGTAGTCGCCGGGCTCGAGCGCCTGCGCATTGCCGGTCGCGCGGGCCTTTTCGGCCGCCTCCCGTCCGATTCGAATCGCGTCGATGGCACCCGTGCCAACCCCTGCCTGCTCCGCGTACCCACTCCCGCCGTCGGGCGCCATGGACACGGTGATCAGTTGGGATGACGTGCGCTGCTGCGCCGCGCGGACGCCGCGTGAGTTGACGATCGCAATCGACTCGGTCGTGGTCGAGAACGAGCCGTACGCGATGACGCCCGCCTCGTCGGCCGCCGCGATCACGTCGCGCACGGCGCCGGCACGCATTTCGGGGGTCGCACCGGCAGTCTCGTCCGAAAACGCTGCCGGCACATCCACGATCGGAGTGGGCTCGGGCAGCCCGGCCCAGTCGGGCAGCTCCTCGACATTGCGGCTGATGACTGCCGCCTGCTGGGCGATCCGGCGCAGGCCGTCGTCGTCGAGCCGGCCGCCGGACGCCACGCCGATCTTCTTGCCGGAGACGAATCGGAGATTGATCTGTGCGTTCGTCTCGGCGACGTTCTGATGGATCTCGCTGTTGGCAAACCGGGTGAGCTGCGCGTCCTCGGCCATCACGAGGACCTCGGCCTCGGTCGCCCCTGCGCGCGTGGCGTGAGCGAGGACCTTCTCGGCGATGGGCAGCCACTCTTCTCCGCGGCGGGCTACCACTTGCCCACGCCGATCTGCACGTTCCGGAAGCGGGCGCCGGGCACGGCATGCCCCACGTGGCCGACCTGGCCTGGCTCGCCCTTGCCGCAGTTCGGGGTCCCCAGCATCACGTAGCTGCGTTCGTCGCCGACTGCGTCGCACGAGCGCCAGAATTCGTAAGTGATTCCGGTGTACGTCGGGTTCTTGAACAACCGCCCCTTCTTGCCGCCCTTGATCTCGTAGGCGACCTCGGTCGCGAACTGGAAGTTCAGGCGGCGATCGTCGATCGACCAGCTCCGGTTGGATGCCAGATACAGCCCGTCATCGGTGTCCTCGACGATCTCGGGCAGGCTCATCCCGGGTCGCGGCAGCAGGTTGACGTTGGTCATCCGGATCAGCGGGATGCGATTCCATCCGTCGGCGCGCATCGCGCCGATGGACCGCCGGCCGATGCGCGGGGCGGTCTCCCGTGACGAGAGATAGCCGACGAAGATGCCGTCCTGGACAAGGGGGGCCGACTGCGCGGCGACGCCCTCGTCGTCCCAGCCGAACGTGCCCAGGCCGCCCGGCGCCGTCGCATCGGCGACGATCGTCACGAGGTCTGACCCGTAGCGGAAGCCCTGCTCCAGCTTGTCCGTGGTGAGGAAGCTGGTGCCCGCGTAGCTGGCCTCCGTGCCGAAGACGCGGTCCAGCTCGGTTGGGTGGCCGCACGATTCGTGGATCTGGAGGTACAGCTGCGACGGGTCGAGCACGATGGTGGCCCGGCCGGACGGGCACTGCGGCGCCGAGAGCAGCGCCACGGCCTCCTCCGCGTAGGCCCCGGCATGACCGGTCAGATCGAGCGACCGGACGAACTCGTAGCCGGCCGCCCCCCAGCCTCCGCCCGCGTCGGGGTAGCTCCGACGCTGGTGCTCGTCGCCCTCGATCGCGTTCGCCTCGACTGCGGCCCCCACGTGCGTGATCGTCTGATCGGTCGAGCTGCCATCGGATGCCGCGAAGACCTTGTGGTCGCGAAGCGCGGCGTAAGTCGCCTCCGTGAACGTGACCCTCTTGACCTTTCGCGCAGCTTCATCAGCAGCCAGCAGGCCGCCGATCTTCGTCTCGAGCGAAACGGCGAAGGGATCCTCCTGGACCGGCGTCTCGTACGTCCCGTTCGCCGGCGGCCGGTCGTCGAGCTCGACCGGCCGCCGAAGCGCGGTTGCCGAGGCACGCGCGATGCGAACCGCCTCTGCCGCGACGCGATCGATTTCGGCGGGTTCGAGTAGATGGGAGCTGGCGAAGCCCCACGCGCCATCAACGACGACACGGACGCCGAAACCCTCGGTCTCGCCCGAGGAGACGCCTTCGACACGACCCGACTTGACCGCGATCGATTCGTCTGTGCGACGCACGATCCGGATATCGGCATAGCTCGCGCCGCGTTGGGCGGCCGTGTCCAAGGCTCGGTCTGTCAGCTCAGGCATGGGAGAACTCAGCCTAACAGAGTCGAATCGCCGGTTGGAGGCTCGCTCTCGCTGGGTTCGGCCAGACCAGACCCAGCCGGTTTGGATTCGGTTTCGGATTCAGCCGGTCAGGGACTGTCCGGCGAGCGCGCTCCCGGTCAGGAGGATCCCGATGCCGAGGACGAGCATCGCCGTGACGAGGGGCACGGCCATCGCGAATCGCTGGAGTAGCTGCCGTCGAGGTAGTCGCTCGACATAGGCGCGGGCGTAGACCAATGCCAGTCCGACTGCGGTCAGGACGATGGCCATGCCGAGCCCGAAGGCGATCACGAGCACCAGGCCATACGCCGCGCGTCCGGTCGTCAGCGTCGCCAGCAGGATGATCAGGGCGCTGCTCGAGGGCACGATTCCGCCCGACAGGCCGAGGGCGAACAGCGTTCGCCACGTCAGCTCACGACCCGGCGGAGGTAAGTGGCTGTGGCCTGGACCGTCGTGGTCATGGTCGTGGTCATGTGCCAGTTGGTGTTCGTGGTCGTGGTCGAGGGGGTGGTCATGCTCGTCGTCCTGCGCGCGTGACATCGCCGTCGCGACCGACAGTGCCGAGCGCCCCGTTCCGAGACGCCCCGCGAGCAGCCACGCACCGATGGCGATGATCATCAGCCCGGAGAGGATCGCCACCAGGTGCTGGTACTGGTCGGGCGGAATGACGTTTCCTGCAAGGATGATCAGGATCGCCAGGACGGCCACCCCGATCGTGTGCGAGACCGTGACGGACAGCCCGAGCGCGATTGCGTGACGCGCCGTGCCCCGCGTCCCAACGAGATAGGCCGCCAGCACGGTCTTTCCGTGCCCGGGCGTCAGGGCGTGGAAACCGCCCAGGGCCATCGCGGCCAGCAGCGATACGAGCAGCACGAACGGCGTGACGTCGTGGGTCTTCAACAGGTCCGAGATCTCGCTGCCAACTCCACCCGGAACCGCAGCTGCGGGCATCTGGCCGGCGGTCAGGGCGGCCGCGCCTCCGTGCGCAGGCGACGTCTCTGGCGCGCCACAGCCAAACCCCGGCGAACCTGCATCGGCCCCCGCGGACAGGGGTCGCGCCTCGGGGATGCACGCGGCCGGAAGCTTCGGGCCTCCCGGGGTGACGGTGAACTCGGACGCCTGGTCGTCGAGGGGGGCGCTCAGCAGATCCTTGGGATACGCCGTCAGCCGATTCGAGGGACTGGATGTCCGGACCGTCCCCTCCACAGTCGCGCCATCCCCGGCCACGACGATCTCGCGCCAGCCAATTCGACCTGGGCTGGATGCGTCCGCGAAAGAGACCGAGGATCCCGCGGCCAGGGGCGCCGCCAGGGCCCCCTCGTATTCGCAGGACAGGCGCATCGTCTGGAGGCCGGCAGCTCCCGGCGGGAAGGTCAGGCCAGCCGCGCGAACATCGAGCGGGAGCACACGGGACGCCACTGTCAGCTTCAGTGACCCGGCCAGCCGCGCGCAGGCGACCTGCCGTTCAGCCTCGATCTCCTCGTCCGACACCTGGCCGTCACCGTCGGCGTCGATCCGCTGGCGTTCCTGGAAGGTCGGGATCTCGGCCGTGTCGATCACGACGTCGAGCGCAATCCCGTCGGGCGCGACGCGAATACCCGCGTAGTGGTTGATCGTGAAGTTGCCGAGCGGATGGGCCGAGGCGGCAGCGGGTACAGCCACCCATACGGCCATAAGGAGCAGGGGCGCAGCTACTCGCGGCACAAAGCGAATCACTGGTAGCAATCGTACGGAGGCATGGCGTCCCGGTCCTGACGGGTCACACCCAGGCGGCGCGACGCTCATTGATGAATTCGCAGTTGGCGGTGCGCCGGATCAGCGCCGGATCAGCGCAGGCTCGCCAGGGTCGATAGCCCGGCGGCTGGCGGCGGCAAGGAGGTCGTCGGCTACACTCCGCGCCGTGACCAGCCCGGAGCCAGGCGCCCGCCGCGGGGCGTTCATCAGCATCGAAGGGCCGGAGGGTGGCGGCAAGACGAGGCAGGCGCTGCGGCTGCGCGATCTCCTGGTCGAAGCTGGACTCGACGTCGTCCTCACTCGCGAGCCCGGGGGGACGGCGCTGGGCGAAGTGGTCCGCGAGCTGTTGTTGAGCCACAAGGCCTCCGGCAGAAGTGAAGAGATCGACCCTCGCGGCGATGCGCTGTTGTTCAACGCCGCCCGTGCCCAGCTCGTCAGCCAGGTCATCGAGCCTGCGCTCGCTGGCGGCCAGACGGTCATCTGCACGCGATTTGCCGATTCCACGCTGGCCTACCAGGGTTTCGGTCAAGGGCTACCTCTCGATGAGCTTCGCCGCCTGGAGCGGTTCGCCACCCGGGGTCTGAGGCCGGACCTGACCCTCCTGCTGGACCTTCCGCCTGAAGTCGGACTGGCGCGCAAGACCGGCACCGAGGTGACGCGGTTCGAGGCAGGCTTTGACTTGGAATTCCACGGTCGGGTGCGGGAGGGCTTCCGGACCCTGGCGGCCATGGAGCGCGACCGGTTTGTCGTCATCGACGCGAGTGGACCGCCCGATTCCGTGTTCCAGGCGGTGCTCGACGGCGCGACCCGGTTGCCCTCGATCGCTGCTGCGCGGCGCTCCGGTCCGGGAGCCGCGGCGCCAACGGGCACCAGCGAGAGTGAACCGGGGGCTCGCGCGGTGCGCATCCAGCGATGACGGATCCGGCCGCCGCAAGCCGGCTTCGCCCGGCGAATCCTGCCGATGCGGCCGACCAGGCATGCCTGAAGCGCATTGCCGGCGGACAACTTGACGCCCTCGAGGAGCTGTACGACCGCTACCGCAGCATGGCCTATTCAATCTCCCTTCGAATCACCGCCGACGCCACTCTCGCTGAAGACGTCGTCCAGGACGCTTTCCTAGGCGCGTGGCGGAACGCCGAGCGCTACGCCGCGGGGCGCGGCAGCGTGAAGACTTGGCTCCTTTCGATCGTCCATCACCGAGCGGTCGACGCCGTACGTCGTCGGCGCCCGACCACCGAGCTTCCCGGGCACGAGCAGGTTCCGCCCCTGGCGCTGACCTTGCCGGACGTCTGGCCGGAGGTCTCTGCGGGGCTCGACCGCGAAGCCGTTCGCGCGGCTCTCGACGGCTTGAGCGACGTGCAGCGGCACGCGATAGAACTCGCCTATTTCAGGGGATTGACCCAGCAGGAAATCTCCGAGCGGACCGACACCCCGCTCGGCACGGTCAAGAGCCGAATGCGCCTGGGCCTGCTGGCGATGCGGCGGACGCTCGTCGGCGATGGTTCCGAGGTCGAGGGCTACCCCACGGGTGGCTCTCGGGAGACGGACCGATGACCCACGACGAGATTCTCGAGCTGGCCGCCGCTTACGTACTGGGGGCGCTCGAGCACTCCGAGGAGCAGGCGGTTCGCGAACATCTGGCGACGTGCGACCTGCCGCATCCCGAGTTCGAGGAGCTCGGCTCGGTGGTGCCCGTGCTGGCCGAGGCACTCGAGCCCGTTGAGCCGTCGGCGGACCTGCGGGAACGGATCATGAGGGCGGCCGCCCGGGATCTCCAAGTCCGGCCCGCCCCGGGCGCTCCCGCGTCGGCCGCGGGCACATCCACGCCCGCGGATGCGCCGACGGCCCCGGCCTATCCACCGGCCGCGCCCGTGTCCCGCGACAGGCGCCGACGATTCTGGGCCAGGCCCGCATGGGCCCTGACCGCCGCGGCCGCGGTGGCGATCGCCGTCCTGGGAGTGTGGAACGTCCGGCTTCAGGGGGACCTTGCAGCCGCTCAGGCCTACCGGGATCACGTGGAGCAGGTGCTCGCGATCGCACGCCAGCAGGGCAGTGCCATCGCGATCCTGGCCGGCGATCAGGGACAGAATGCGGGACTCGCGGCGGTCGGGCCGGACGGCGCCGCAGCAATGGTCCTCCGCGGGCTCCAGCCGACGACCGGTCCGCAGGTCTATGAGGCGTGGGTCATCGTTGGGAACAGCGCGCCGGTCCCCGTCGGCGAGCTATCGATGCGCGACGGAGTGGCCTACCTGACCCAGAACGTCGGCAAGATCCCTCCGGGGTCCACGATCGCCTTCACGAAGGAGCCCGGTCCGGGCTCCAAAGCCCCCACCTTGCCGGTCGTCTCGGCGGGCAAACTGGCGGGATAGTCGGGAGCGCGCCGGTAGGTCGTCTGCCGCCGATCGGCGGGCAGATGGCGCGGCGCCTAGCCTGAGGCACCCTCGGCGGCGGCCGTCGGCCCGGACGTGATCGAGCCTCGGCCGCGGTTCCGGGCCTCGGCGAGAGCCCGCTCCGCAGCGGCAATGAGCTCTTCGCCACTGGCCCCGTCGGCCGGGAAACGGGCGACGCCGGCAGACACGCTGATGGCGCCCCGGTCGCTCAGCGGCAGGGCGGCGATCCCGTCCACCACTCTGCGCGCGACCGTGACCCCAGCGGCGCCGGGCGCCACCACCACGAACTCATCGCCTCCATAGCGCGCGACCGTGTCGACCAGCCGCACGGATTCGGCGAGCACTGAGGCCACCGCGCGCAGGACGTCGTCGCCCGTGTCGTGGCCGGCGCGCGCGTTCGTCTCGGCGAGGCCGTCGACGTCGAAGATCGCGACGGAGAGCTCGCCGCCCTGCCGCCCTGCCCGCGCCAGCTCCAGTTCAAGGATCCTCGCGAATGTGCGCTGGTTGGCCAGGCCGGTCAGTGGGTCGGTGTGTGCCATCCGCTCGAACCATTCGGAGCGTTCGGCGACGAGCGATGCGAGCCGGCCCCGATCGACCGCTACCGCGATCAGGTCGACGTGCGCATCAAGCACCGCGGCCTGCTCGTCGTCGAGGCTTCGGCCGTCCGGCCAGCCCACCGCGAGGACGCCCGCCGGCTGATCTATACCGTCACGGCGAACGCCGAGGGGACGGAACGCGGCGGATTTCAGGCTCGCTGCAGCCACCAGCCCTCCGCGCAGGGATTCGGGCACATCGGTCCGGCCGTCAGCCCGAACGTCGATCGGAACCCGATCGCGGGCCGTCGCCACCACCGGATCGTCGCTGCCGCCCAGGGCGTGCGCGGCGGCCGACCTCGTCGCATCATCCAGGCCGATCGTCACGGCGAGCTGGATGCCCGTTCGGTCGGGATCGCTCAGATATATCGCTGCGACGGGCGCCTCGAGGGCTTCGCCGACAGCCGTGAGCAGCCCGCCCAGAGTCGAGTCCATGTCGTCGCCGGTCGCCAGGAGACGGATCGATTGGGCCAGTTCCGCGAACCGGCGGGGCTCGTCCGGGGCACCCTGGTTCGGCACGTCCACCTCCTCGACGATGAGATCATCGGGCATTGTACGGCCCGCGAATGCGCCTTCAGCAGCCTGGTGAATCGGGTCGCCTCCCGGTCTGGACGGCAAGGCCTGCGGCCTATACTCGGGCTGTGAAGCTCGTCGTCGCCGTCGTGCACAACGAGGACGCCGGTGCATTGGTCGACGCGCTGCTGGAACGGGAGCACCGGGCCACTCGCCTACACAGCTCGGGCGGGTTCCTCAAGCAGTCGAACGCGACGGTGCTGGTCGGCATCGACGACGACAAGGTCGAGGACGTGCTCGAGATCATCCGGGCCAACTGCACCTCCCGAACGCAGGTCGTCAACCCGATGCCGCCGATCATGGAGCCGGGCGAGTTCTTCATGCCGTACCCCCTCGAGGTCGAGGTCGGTGGGGCCACGGTCTTCGTCGTCGCGGTCGAGCGCTTCGAGCGCATCTAGGTCGGGCTGAACCGCTCTCCGTGGGCTTTCGTGCGGATCTCGTAGAGGTCTGGGTGTTTCGGGTCCCCCGGCCCAACCAACTCGAGCTGCTGTTGATCCGCCGTGCGCCCGATCGCATCTTCCCGGGACTGTGGCAGTGCGTGAGCGGTGGAGTGGATTCCGACGAGTCGATTCCGCTCGCCGCGCTGCGGGAGGTCGAGGAGGAGACCGGCCTCGGGGCCTCCGAGGTCGAGGCTTTCTATGATCTCGACCAGGTCGAGCACTATTACTGGCCTGAGCGGAACGAGCTCGTGTCGAGCGCGATCTTCGCGGTGCGGTGCGGGCCCGAGGCGACACCTCGCCTGTCGGCCGAGCACGACGACTTCCGATGGGCCGAGCCCGCTGAGGCGCTCGAGCTCGCGGTATGGCCGGCGTACGACGAGTCGATCCGCCGGATCCGCGGGCGCCTTCTCGACACCGCACACGCACGCTGGTTCGAGGTCGACCTCCACGGGCGCCGGCTCGCCCGGTAGACTGGATCCAGGGTCGCATCGTCGGAGGAGCCTCGAGTGATCGACAGGGCGGGAGTTCGGGAGATCACGACGACCGCGTCCGCCAAACGGCGGGTCTTCCGGTCAAAGGTCGACCAGCTGCGACCGACCTACGGATTCGAGGACGTCTCGCTGGCGCCCGGTACCAGCACGGTCGAGCCGGCGGACGTGGACCTCTCGCAGACGTTTTGTGGTCTGCCACTCGAGATCCCGATCCTGGCGGCGGCGATGGATGCGGTCGTCGACGCGCGATTTGCGGGCGAGCTCGCCCGCCTGGGCGGCCTGGCCGTCCTCAACCTGGAGGGCATCCAGGTTCGCTACGAGGATGCCGATGCCGTCCTGGCGCGGATCGCCGCAGCGCCCGACGATCAGGTCCACGACCTTCTCGCCGAAGCTTACCGATCACCGGTCAGCGAGGAGCTCGTTTCGCGCCGTATCGAGGAGATCCACGGCGCCGGATCGCGCGCGGCGGTAGCGGCGACGCCTGGCGCGGCTCGCAGGCTCGGGCCGTTCTGCGCGGAGCACGGCGCGGACCTGTTCCTCGTCCAGAGCCAGGTCAGCAGCGCGCGGCACCTGGCGAGCGGCTACGACCCGCTGTCGCTCGAAGAGTTCACCCGCTTCATGTCCATCCCCGTCGCCGTCGGCAACACGACCAGCGCGGAAGCAGCCTTCCAGTTGATGGAGCAGGGCGCCGCCGCGGTCTTCGTCGGGGTGGGCCCCGGCGCAGCCTGCACGACGCGCGAGGTGCTCGGCATCGGGGTGCCCCAGGTCACCGCGATCGGCGACGTCGCGGCGGCGCGAGACGCCTACCTGGCCGAGGCCGGCCGCTATGTGCCGGTGGTGGCCGACGGAGGCATGCGGCGTGGCGGCGAGCTTGCCAAGGCAATTGCGGCCGGCGCGGACCTGCTCATGCTCGGCTCGCCCCTGGCGAAGGCCGAGGAGGCACCCGGCAGGGGCACGAACTGGGGGATGGCGGCTCCCTCCCCGACGCTGCCCCGCGGCACCCGCATCACGGTCGGGACCGTTGGGACACTCGAGAGGCTGCTGTTCGGCCCCGCCCACGCCAGCGACGGCTCGGAAAACCTCATCGGCGCGCTTCGCCAGTCGATGGCCGCGGTCGGGGCTTCTAACATCGGGGAAATGCAGGCGGTCGAGATGGTCTACGCCCCGGCTGTGGCAACCGAGGGCAAATCCTGGCAGAGGCGTCGCTGACGGTCGATCGCCGGCATTCCCGATCGTCGATGAGACGAACGGGACGAGAGGAGGACTGGCGATGGTGAAGGTCGACTATGACGTGCTGATCCGGCGAGCCCCCGAAGACGTGTTCGCCTACGTCACTCAGGTCGAGCAGATCCCCGAGTGGCAGCGGGAGGGAGGCGTCAAGAAGGTCACCAAGAGTGCAGAGGGCCCGCTGGCGGTGGGCTCGCGGTTCAGGATGGACCGCGAATCGCGCGGCCGCATGGCGACGATCGACTGCCAGGTCACGCGGCTCGACCCCGCTCGCGAGTTCGACTTCACGACGACCGACTCGTCCGGTTTCGTCGGCGACTTTCGGACGACCCTGACGCCGGCTCCCGACGGGACGAACCTTCACTGGTCCGTTCAGATGGAGCCGCCGAACCTCCTGTACCGACTGCTCCAGCCGATGATCCGGCGGGAGATCAACAAGTCAGCGGACGTGGACTTTGCCACGCTCAAGAGAAACCTCGAAAGCTGACACGGCTCGACGGCCTGGTGCCCGTAACCAGATCGAAAACTTCGCCGCTCGATCATGGGCGCCGACAACTGAAGAACAACCGAATACCACCGGCGCCCGGAGCTCCTCAACTCCTCCTCCCTCCGGGTGACCTTCCAGCGGCGCTTCTCCTTCCAGAGCGCCGCTCTCCTTTTGTCCGAGCTCGAGTTCGATCGAGCTCGAGCGCCTCCACGCTGGGCTAGACTGCCCGGAACACGGTCCGGATCGGGAGGACGATTGAGCGAGACGGACGAGGAGCAGCGACGGCCGGAGCGGGGCAAGACCGTTCACGGCGACGCGGCGAATGCCGGCCATCGTGTGCTCGCCCCCGACGACGCCGAGGTCGAGGCCTATCTCGAGACCGCCCTCAAGGCGCCGGCGCCCGATCGATCGTTGTCGGATTCCACGGCCGTGGCCCAGCCCGACACCGTCGTCGTACTCGATTTCGGAAGCCAATACGCGCAGCTGATCGCGCGTCGAGTCCGTGAGCTCAACGTTTACTCGGAGCTGATACCGCACGACACACCGTGGGCGGAGATCGAACGTCGCCGGCCCAAGGCCATCATCCTTTCCGGGGGCCCCGCCTCGGTCTACGACGAGGGCGCACCGCGACCAGATGCAGCTCTGTGGCGCGGGACCATCCCGGTGCTCGGGATCTGCTACGGCCTGCAGCTCATGGCCCACGAGCTGGGCGGCGACGTCATCCCGGCAGTGAAGCGGGAGTATGGGCCGGCCAACGTCACGATCACGACTGACGACGGCCTGTTCCGTGGCATCGATCGCGAGCAGCCGGTCTGGATGAGCCACGGCGATTCCATCGTCCGGCCGCCGGAGGGCTTCCACCCCACGGCCCAGACAGATTCCACACCGTTCGCGGGCCTTGCCGACCCGGGGCGCCGGATGTACGGCATTCAGTTCCATCCGGAGGTGGTCCATACCCCGCGCGGGAAGGAGATCCTCCGCAACTTCGTGATCGAGATCGCGGGGGCCCGGCCGACCTGGACCGCGGCCAACTTCATCGAGGCGTCGGTATCGGAGATCCGCGCCCGCGTCGACGCCCATGCCGGTGCCACGGACTCGGAGGGCAAGGTCATCTGCGCCCTGTCCGGCGGGGTCGACTCCGCGGTGGCCGCCACGCTCGTCCATCGGGCCGTGGATGATCGGCTCACGTGCATCTACGTCGACCACGGGTTGATGCGCAAGAAAGAGTCGGAGTTGCTGCGCCAGACCTTCGAGAAGAACCTGGGCATGCGCCTCGTCATGGTCGACGCCCGGGAGCGGTTTCTGCGCCGGCTGGCAGGAATCGAGGACCCTGAACAGAAGCGCCGCATCATCGGCGACGAATTCATTCGCGTCTTCGAGGAGGAGGCCAGCAAGCTCGGTCGGATCGACTTCCTTACCCAGGGCACGCTCTACCCCGACGTCATCGAGAGCGCCACGTCGGAGACGAAGGCTGCGCAGAAGATCAAGACCCACCACAACGTCGGGGGATTGCCGGCCGACCTGCGCTTCTCGCTGATCGAGCCGCTGCGCTACCTGTTCAAGGACGAAGTCCGAGCCGTCGGCACGGAGCTGGGGCTCCCGGAGGCGATGGTCCAGCGCCAGCCGTTCCCGGGACCCGGCCTGGCCATCCGGATCATCGGCGAGGTGACGGCCGATCGCCTGGCGACGCTTCGCGAAGCGGACTGGATCGTCATCGACGAGATCAAGGCCGCTGGTCTGTACCGCAGCCTCTGGCAGTCCTTCGCGATCCTCACGCCGGTCCGCTCCGTCGGGGTGATGGGTGACGGCAGGACGTATGCCAACGTGGTGGCTATCCGGGCGGTCACGTCGGAGGACGGCATGACCGCGGACTGGGCGAAGCTGCCATATGAGGTCCTGGGCAAGATCTCCTCGCGGATCGTCAACGAGGTGCCCGGCGTCAACCGCGTCGTCTACGACATCTCATCGAA
>WNGJ01001974.1_pt1 | contig 22198 bp, 14 predicted proteins | sample 5400611 | NCBI WGS metagenome assembly WNGJ01 (sample SAMN13153375, study PRJNA577476) | soil metagenome | isolation source: 40 cm soil or saprolite under Garry oak tree replicate 1 | place: USA:California | collected 2016-06-15
CCTTTGTTCATAGCGATGACCATTTACGGTCATCGCTATATCGTATTCCTCAGTAAAGAGCGGAGTTATTTCTTCTTGCTCTTGCATAATCCTTACTCTTCTTTCCAGCTAGTGACCTCGCCGCTCCCAGGCAGTCCTTAGCACACGTTTCGTTAATTCTCCAGTCAGAACACGCCGATATTCAACGGTTGCATGCACGTCCCCCATATCATCGCTTACCAGCATGCTCGACGCTTCCGCAGCAGCATTGAGAGCTGCTTCGTCGAGTGCTGTGCCGACAAGAGCAGCTTCAACATCGTATCCTCGAATGGGGGCTCCGGCAATTCCAAGATAGGCGATATGTGCTGATATACAATGATCATCTGCTGCTGGGGTTAATACAGCTGCAGCGCCTACAAGTGCATAATCGCCCGAACGTCGCGCGAACTCCAAAAACGCCCACCCAGCCTTTGGTTCAATTAAGGGGAAACGGACCTCGGTGAGCATTTCACCAGGTTCGAGCGCGGTGGAAAGATAACCGGTAAAGAACTCTTCCGCTTTTATAACACGTTCACCGTGAATGCTCTGCGCTAGCACTTCTCCATTGAGACAGGTCAGCAAAGCAGGAAGCTCAGCAGCGGGATCAGCATGAGCCACACTACCTACAACTGTGCCACGATTACGTATCTGCATGTGGCCGATATGTTTGACCACTTCGATTAGCAATGGATGCTTGTCTTGCACCAATGCAGACCGTTCAACCTGCCTCTGGCGCACTGTTGCGCCAATCGCCAAATAACCATCTTCCTGTTCTATGTAGTGCAATTCAGCAATGTGGTTAATATCCACAATGTAGGTAGGAGATGCAAGACGCATATTTAAAAGAGGCACGAAACTCTGGCCACCCGCTAATACTTTAGTATCTTCACTATTCTGATCAAGCAGGGCCAACGCCTCATCAAGCATATATGGAGCACAGTACTGAAAACGTGGTGGTTTCATGGTTACCCGCTTCCCTCATAAATAATAGCTGAGGCTTCTTCGTAAGAAACCGCGCTTAGTGAACGGTCTCAAATAAATCCAAAGAGCCTCTCACGATTTTGTTTAGCCGTGGATGCTCCTCTGTCCAAGAATAAACATTAGACTACTGCTCTCTAGCGCTTCTGTCAAGCCCCTTTTCAATGTAAAACCATGGGGTATCCTATTTCGATTATCTTTGAGTGAAGGAAATCACCATTAAGAGCATCATCTCATTCGAATTGGACATGATATACTTAGAATATGCATTCTCATTCGACAGTCTTTCAGGAGTAAAATGCACCAATTTCCTCTCGCAAATCCCGAAAGCACACATTCTGTTTGCGAAGATGACTACGTATTTGGTTGGGATCCAACCCCCGGTATAGTCTCCGTCTGGGCCAATCGTGAGGGACTGGCGATTATCTGGCAGCGTGAGGGTGAACATGTCGTCTCCTCACGGGTACGTTTTCGCCCCTGGCTTTTTGCAACCTCGCTAATTGATCTGGCCCAACTGGGATCAAGACTGGCACCAGACTTCGGGTCAACTGGAGACGCCGCAGCATTCACCTATCGTGAACTTCATGGCCCAACAGAATCCTACCGCTATCTCCTTTCTGCCAGTAATGGCCGCTCTCTCGAACGAGCCCTGGTTGATGGCGCCTCACGTCGTCTAGGAAGGCGGATCAATAGTATTAATGAACTGCCAGATGAGTACTACCGCGTTGGACCCGTCGAGCAATTCCTCATGCAAAGTGGCAAGGTTTATTTTCGCGGACTAGTCTATAGTGACCTGCACCGATTACAATTTGACCTTGAAACAACCGCGCTTGACCCGCATCGAGGTCGCATCTTCATGGTGGCCATCCGTGATAGCCATGGACTTGCCACTATAATTGAGGCCCCAACACCCGAAGATGAGGTAAGCCTGATCTCCAATCTGTGTACCTGCATAATAATGTCCTGAACCTCCTGAAGAGAAAGTGCAGTTAGATCATTTTCGAAAACAATAATGTTCTGAACTACACGAGAACAAGTACAAGGAATACCATGCATGATGTAGGCATCCACATTTTCATCTTTGCTGTTCATCAAGAGCGCGGCTTTCTCCCTTGTGGTTCACACGGATGAGTCATGATCTTTAATCTAACGTTACGGAAATCCTTCGAAAAAAACACTGGGCGCCTAGAAACGAACCATTGCCTCGACTATAGTGGCTGTACAGATCCACCTTATTCATACTGGCTAGGAAGCTATTTCTTGCAACCGACAGTTGATGGAACCACGAGCCATTTTTCTCTCCGGACCCTTCAGCTATTCGCTAGTATGGTGAGTGCCTCTTCAATGGCTGTACGCACAGACACTATGTCGAGCACATTCTTTGCACGTGCTCGTAAGATAAATTCTTTCCTTGTAGGCCTGATAGATTCGTCCTTATAGCTTTGTAATGCCCATCGAATACGGCGAAGAGCAAATGCTTCTCGAGTTTCTCTTACTTCCCGGAAGGCTTGCGCTGTAAGTGGGAAGTCCTCTGGTCTGCTCAGCAACCAACCTACTCCCGGTGCAGCATTTTCTAACTGAGCTCGCGTCACTCTTCTCGGTTCTTCAGCATAATCGGTAATATGATTGGCTGTTAATCTTATGCTCTGAGACATGCTTGCATCTCGCTCTTCTCTTCTGCTCTTGTTTGGGCTCTCTTTTCTTGAATGAAATGACGCACGCAGATGCGCTTTTGTGCTTTGCGGCTTCTTCTTGGGTGGCTGATGTGCGAGCAACCATTTCTGGTCGTGTTTGTTGAGCCAATTGTATAGGATACGCGCTCTCTTTCTGCGTCGTATCAAGACTGTGATACCCTCCTGGGCATGCAATTCTATCAGCCGCAACCACTCTGCCCGGTTCTCTGTCAGTTTTTTGCGATTGATATGGCTCTCTGCATCCTTTTTCCTGGAAATGCCGCGTGGTGGGAGTGCTAATCGTTGCGCCTGAAGTTTCACTGTACTGAAATCCGTCCCCAGGAGGCGGGCAATACGTTCCGTACTTATCTCTGGGTCGAGCCACCATTCATACAGCTTGATCTCCCACAAACGTCCATACGAGGGAATCCTATCCCTTCTGAAAATATCTTCAGGAGATCGATCTGGTCCTGCGCGACTGTATGTAAACCCGCAGGAAGGGCAGGCAAAAAGCCCGACAGGGCGGTTCTTCGGACTATTTGCTCGAACTGCATACTGCGCAATGCAAAACTTCCGATGCTGTTCGCACACGGGATTGAGACACGGCCATGGGCCATCACCGAAGGGACGAGGAGGGTGAAAAGGTGAACTTAAAAAGTCATCGATTGTGGTACCGAGAAAACGTATCACCAGGATATGATGGAGCGGGTGCTGGGGCTTTCTCCCGTAGGGAAGCCTTGCAGGCCATTCAGCTTCGATATGGTTCGTACAGTTGAGCTCACAGTGCAGTCGTGACAAAAATGGTAGTGGATAGTAATCGGTGAAGGATTTCAAGAACTCGACGACGCGCAGCGACCCCTTTATCGTGATGAGATCATGTTGCGCAAGGAGAGTAAGGTACTGTTTCCTTAAAAACGACTCTTCAGGAGAGGCATAATCGCTGTGTAAGAGATGATCGATACACTCAGCGAGGTCCAGCATGAATTTGCAATGAGGATCATATGCGGCCGAACGCGGTTGAAAGGCCTGTACAACGCTCTCCGCGGAGAAAAACGACTTTTTTCCGGATTGCCTCACTACCGTACTGTTCTCAAGAAAGATAGTATGTACGGGACAGACCTCGACGCCTGGAGCCTGATGAAGACGATGCCAGTATGTCTCTCCGAAGCGCTCACGGTCGCACTTTACACACTCCGGACAAAAGCGCAGCCGTGAATATGGAGGTATATGGCTGGTCAGAATTCCCAGTCGGGCTGAGAGCGCTTTCCCATTACCAGTAATCATCTGATCACGGATGCGAAGTCGCCTCGCCAGTGGTAAAAAGGGGGCGAATAATGGAAAGAGTGTATGTCTATTGATCAGCATGTCGATCATGTAGCAATGACCTGCTGGCAGTTGGCCGACCAGATATCCAAGCGAGCACGACCAGTCGACGAGAGCGCAATTCGATGTGCTACCAAACAGTTCCCAGGTGATATCACTCCGGTTCGAATAGTGTACCTGGTCGCCAAAGCGCGCCCAAACACTATAGAGTAATTCATCAGGATACGGATCTTGGAAGTACTCTAACACACTACCTATCCCCTTTCCATGTTTCTCTACACGGTCGCTCCTTGTCCACACATGACCAATTCGCAAAAAAGTCCGATTTTTTCACTGCTGGACGGCATAGAAACAGACCGCTAGGCGCTCAAGCAGATAAAGCCTCAGTATCCGTTATTGGGTTTATCTTGAAATATTCCCAGGCCAATCGTACAAAGCCACCTTGCTTCAGTGATTCGTACTCATTTATACCATCGAGCTCGCCTTTGAGTACAGTCTTTATCAAGCACAGTTTTGTGAAGTCAGGTCTCTTCTTTGATGGGCGCTGATCCTTTGATTCTTGCCTTTCACCTGAATTTGCCTCAGTATTTTCCTCCCGCTCTTTCGACTGTTGTCCTTCAGCAGAATCTGACGTTTCGGTAGAAGATGGCGCTCCAGATTGTCTGTGCCGCAACGTAAGAATCGCCTCGCTCACTGCAAATTCCAGATCGAGCGGAGCAATATCCTGGAATTTTTTTAACTCTTCGGGATCATTTTCTCTCAACGCATTGAGAAAGCGCTGCATATAGCGCAGGCGATCCTGAGCAACCTCCTCAATGAGGGCTTTTGTTACTTCCTCCTCAACTTTTACTTCCTCATCGTCTCTCGCTCTGGCAATCGCCTCGATCTGCGCCAGCATGAACAGTTTTACGGCAAGATCAGTGATTCCCTGTGACTCGAAGTAGAGTGCGTGTCGGAGCTCATCACTCAAGGGGATCGGCTTACGCACGTACTGATATCGCCACAGTGCTTTTGTGAAGACATCCCACTCCCCATCTTCCTGCATCCGATCCCATGGAAATGCTCCCAGACCCGATGCGCGTCGTGCTCTGCGGAACTCGCCCGTGAGTATCGATTGCGCCTTGGGTGTACCCACTAAGACTACCGGTATGCCTAATTCATTGCCGAGTTGGACAAGGAAATTGTGGACCCGAGCGGCTCCATCTCCATTGGCTTCTCGTAAATTCTGGATCTCGTCGATGACCAGGAAACCCAGAAAGTGCCTTGCTGCAACTTCTGCCATATCAATCAACATTTCATCAACTGTGCGTCTACCGCTTTTGACGTACAATCGAAAGGTATTTGTTTCCAGCAATCTATCGACCTCTTTAAAGAAGGCTTTGCAGAGGCCGCCGAGCGAACCATCCTGTGGGCATTCCAGTTTCACGTAGACTAACTGGCGCAACGTAAATGGTTTGCCTCGATAGCGGCCGTGATTAATGATTTGATCGTAGAGAGCGAGAATTGACTTGAGCGCCGTGGTTTTCCCCACTCCGCTCAGTCCGATAACCGAAATTTCTCGCCCGGTTGATTGAAGGAGAGGAAGAGCACTGAGACCAGCCTTCATCCGCTCGAGGCGGGCACGGTGATTCAGAAGATGTGCCTTTCTTGGAAAAGGATTGCGTCCAACGTATCCAGAGCGAAGCAGGCAATCCAGGAGCTGCGCCAGGGCAAGGTGGTTTGACAGAGGCTCGACAAAGCGCAAAGCGTCGACAATCAGGTGCAGCCGCAGTTCAGGCTCCCATTGCCGATACTGCTCGTCATAGCCTGGATCATAGCGCAAAAGGGGTCCGATCTCTTCTTCCTTGAGCATCGGAATGAGTGCCTCGAGGAGAGGATTCCCTTTATAGTTAGGTATCTCCTGTTTGTGATAACACGCCTTAATACCCCGATACCGGTATCCTGGCTGATCTTGCCAGTCTGTTTCTCCGCGTTCGTTTTGATTCCTATTGTTCATGTTCTCTCCTTTGTGTCTGTTGTTTCTGCAGTAACGCAATCCGTTTTGCCTTCGATGTCATAGGGCCTGCATCCCTTGTTGCTTTATCCCTGCGAGGTGATGTGGATGAACCTTCATTTTGGAAGTCCCAGCGGTTTTCTTCCCGACCCTTCTGCTTTTCAGCCAGTTTTCCTTCTTGCATGTTGCGCGTTCGGCTTGCCTTCGTTTCTCCCTCTTCTCGTGCTGCATCCGTTTGGAGCGTTGCCTCGTTGATGAAATGGTCACGTCTTGTTCGGTGCCTGACGCGGGATTGAAGTTCGCGCGATGCCGCATCTCTTTTACGCTGCGCCTGCAATTCTACAAGGTCGTCAATATCATACCAATCGCAATTACGGTACTTCACTTCATCCTTCTCGATGCGCCTACACACTTCAAGGTGTTGCCCATTCTCGCGACGCAAATAGATATTGTCTAACGCTCTGGGGTCGTAGACAATCGGCTCATGCCAACTTTCCCGTTCTCCGGAACGCACCTTTCCGTACCAGTTTTCTCGTTCGGCTAAATCGCACGTGTAACGAGTATTTTGGAAACGAATGCCATCACGCGTCACTGAGGCCTCATCTTTGGGTAAGAGTGCGAGACGTAGTTCATCCCGAGTGACATTATGACGTGAGTCCAGGCGATTGTTGATGCCCCATTCCCAGAGATTGCAAGGATACGGGTCGATACCCGCTTCGATCATGGCCCGATCGAAGTGGTCTTCAGGAACCTGGTACGTTGTATTATGCTCAATTACGCAATCGATAATAAACTTTCGAAACTCGAGCAGGGTCATTTTCGCATCGTACGGGTAGTCTGACCGATCGCGCCTGGGATAGTCGTCTACTTTCCCAGGGACCCAGCTACAATACATCTCGTTAAGTAGCCTGAAATGGCGCTCGACGCATCCTTTCCAATCAGGTCGATAGGGGGCGGTCGTAGACATGCGGATATCCAGGCTGTTGGTTAAATCATCTGAATTCTTCGACAGGAGTTCGCCCCTATCCGCCAGAATTTCTCTTGGAAGGCCGCAACTTGGCCACTCGTGTTCCTCAATATCGAACCCGTTCTCCTTACAGAAGGAGACCTTGTCGAGGGCCATGTTTTCCAGGGCGAGCATCGCTCCGATCCAGCTGGGCCCTTCAAAACTCACGCTTATGCCAACAATCAAGTTGGAAAAAACGTCAATAACTACATAGATCACGGGGCGGCCAATGATGCGCCGACGATGGAATCTACTCACCAGGTAGACATCCGCAACAGTGGCATCAATCTCGTACAGGTATCCAGGTCCAGGAACTCGTAATCGCAGGCTCCCAATCGCCGATCTACTACGCAGGTTGTATGCACTTATGCCTTCTCGAGCTATGAGCGAACGATTGGTATCCCATTCCTTATCGTACCAGTATTGGTATTGTCTAAATGTGGGCATATCGTCCACGGATGGCATGATGGGAATAGGAATGCCATCGGGATCCGGGTCCTTCCTTTTGTAAAAGAACCGGGCTTGGATGCGCTCGAAGGCTTCTTCTTTCCCTCGCTTTTTAGGCGTGTCATAAAAGAGTTTCGTTCCTTGTCGAAACTTCTCTTTGATCTCATCGGTGATGTTCACCCCTGTAGGCACACCAGTTTGTAGAGCCGTCTTGCTTGGTCTTCCTCTTTTGGGGCCATGGAGTGTGCGCGGCATGCTCTTTGCCCCGCAGCGGTCGTAGGCGGGTAACAGAGCATTGGGCATCTGACCCCGCTGCCAGTAGAGCCTGAGGTACTGGTAGACCGTCGTTTTGGAACGCCCCTTCACTTTGGAGCGTTCCTCCTCCTCACAAAAGAGCCACTTCTCCTTTACAGCTTTTACAACTTTATCTACGAGCGGCCCAAGTACATGGGAGAAGAAGAGCTCTCCCTCGTGTTTCTCAACGATATCCCGTATAATTTCATAGGCCTCGTCTCTCTGCTTGATGCGCTCTGGTTTGAACGCATTATCTGGCTGGCGGAGATACTGGTACACGTCCACACTCAGGAGACAGATCTCCCCAGAAGCAATACACGCCTCTAACAGCTCCCTGTCATGGACCTCTGGCCACGCTTTTTTATCATGGATATCGATGGTAATGACGCGGGAACCTGCCTGCTCTATCCATAAGACTCGCTCGATTCGAGGTGGAACGCATCTATCTTGCCGTTGAAAGAGCATATTTTTCATCAGACGCACAAACAGTTACTCCTCTCCATCATGTACGAATCTGAGATCGGTCTCTTGAACAGCGAGGGGCTGATCCGGATCGATAGGTATGTTCATATCTATGTGCCACTGCCTGGTCGCAAGCAGGTAGTAGGCCACCTTCAGACTACTTCCACCTTTGAGACTAAGCTGAGTATCGCTTATGGCCGTCAATTTATTCAAGGGTTCATGCCGCTCCACGAGGAGGTGCGTGAGGAGTTCGGCGATGGAGGTGATGTCCTTTTCTGGCATATACTTGGGAAGATGCCATGAGTCATGCAAGAAGTCGACGTTTTTGGCCAGCTCTGTGGGAATCTCATGTTCAGTCACGATACCCCAATCGATCCCTCTCACTTCCCAGTAGCGCCTCTCGATCTCAAACTTCTCGAGTGTCGATCGCTTTGACAGGTCCACAGCATATTTGATGGTGCGTGCCTGCTCGAAATTGCCGCTTTCGTTCCTCAAAGAGATGTAAAAGTCCGTTGTCATCACGACGGGCTCCTTGGTTTTGGGGTGTACAGGGTGCTTGATACCGAGGTTTTCCGCGATGGCAAGTGTGTCGTCTATAGGAAGAAGTGGGTACTGCTCGCGGATGTCGGTGACCATAAGGGACCACTCTAGTATAAGGTAGTAGAGTAATTCGAGTATACTAAGAAAGTGGTGGGTCCTTCCGGTTTTCCACCCCTTATCTCGCGTTGATTTCCCAACAGAGGGTACGTCCCGGACAGTCAACCAGGGCTTGTAGTCTTGAAGTGTTCCCTGTCCTCGTCCCTCCTTGAGAAATCTGTCGATAGTGTTTCGATCAATGACCGGTCGCGATTTGGCCATAAGGTAAACCTCCGTTCTTTGTTTAGATATTGGAAGCGCTCATGAATGGAATGAGTAGCTCTTCTACACTCTGCCACCTCTTTCCTTCCATCAACCTGAAGCTCCACTTTTCCAGCAATAGGTTGTCATGCAATGACAAAACTTATTATGGATATCGATCATCGAATGCCAGTAGCTTTTTGTGCGAGAATCTCTGAACCAGGTTCTTTTAAGGACAGCTGTACCAGACCAAGCCAGCTTGATATGCGGTTTGTCGTTCACTCTCACAACAGCATGGTAGAAAGGCGGATCAATCGATTCATATCCCTCGAGCAAGTATCGATAGGTGTACGATCATGAAAGCCGGACCACTAGAAAGCGATTTCATCTCGATGAAAGCCGTTTGCAGCTGGCATCTCAATGGTCCAGCTTCATATTGTTGAAAGCGAAGAAACGCTCTACACTCCCCTTAAACATGCGAGGCGAATGCTCCACAACACAATCTTCATGTTCTTGAATATCCCAAACGTTCTCTTCACGATTCCGCTCTTTCTCAGCCGTCATATTTTCACGCACTTCGCTTATCCTACTCATGGTCTCGGCCTCTTCAATAATCCTGTCCCGCGTCTCACGAAGCTCTGTTCGTATTGTATGGTGCTGCGTTTCAAATACCGTTTCTCCCCTTTGGCGCGCGATGAAGTCTTCACTATCGAACCAATCGCAGCCCATAAATAGTGTCTCGTCCTCTAGAAGGAGCCTGCACATTTCTAATGGTTGATCTTTGTAGGAGCGTACGTAAATACAGCTTGGAGTGCGAGGATCAAAAAGAATCGGGACGGTCAAACGCACGTTCGTGCCTTTCGATATGTGTTCTAACCACAGATTTCGAATAGCATTGTCACATGTGTAGTTCAACCCACGGAAGTTTATACCTTTGGTCGTCACTGATGCTTCTGCTTCAATAAGAAGAGCGCGGTTCAGGACATTTGTGGGACACATGCGAAGTCTACTGACGCGGTGCTCAATACCCCATTTCCATACTTCGCGTGGATATGGTTCGACGCCATCCGCGATCATCTCTGCATCTAGGTACTCGTCACTCAGATGATGTGCCGTATTATGTTCGATAATACAATCGATCACCAGGCGACGAAAATCGTTGAGTGTCAGGCAGCTGTCGAGTGGATGACTTTCCCGACCTGGTTCTGGAAGACTGTGTATCGCCATGTCATCGTGCACATCGTACATTGGGAAGCATCGCTCGAAACGCTCTTTCCAATCCAATCGGTATGGTTGGGCATTGGATAGCTGAATGTCTAATGTGTTCACAAGGAAGTCGGCGTTCTTGTGGAGGAATTCGGAACTTTTGGCAAGCAGAGTCTTTGGCAGAAGATGACTCGGCCAATCATCCTCGGAGATATGTATGCCATACCCTCTGCAGTAGACAACCTTATCGCAAGCCATGTTTTCTAGTGCAAGCATGGTTCCCTGTTGGTTTGCCCCTTGAAGGCTAACGCTCATTCCCACAATAACGCCAGAAAAGACATCGATAATGAGACATATAACGGGCCTCCCCAGGATACGCAAGCGATTGAGCACGCTTACGAGGTATATGCCTGCGATACATTCATGGATTTCAAACAGAAAGCCAGGGCCAGGAATATTTGGGAGTTGTTGCCCAAGGTCGACTTTGCCTCGTATGTCAAACGTGTGTGAACCAGAATATGCAGTACCAGAATAGGTCAGATCACGTATATTTTTGTACCAGTATCGGAACTGATTGAATGTTGGAAGTTCTTTGATAGGCGGCAAGAGAGGGACAAATACTCCATTTCGAAGTTCCTTTCCCTGATGGAAGAAGAGCGTCAGAATGCTTACATATAAGTCTATTCTCGATAACTTCCTCCCGTAAAACAGCTTGATGCCGCGTCGAAAATATTCTTTGGTCGTATCATCAATGTTCATGTTCGTTCGTATCTCCTGTAGTTGTTCAACTAAGTAAGCCTGCTCTTTTGGAGAGCGTAGGGGTTCTACTCATGTACTTCGTCTAGAGTGATCAAATGTGGGGAGTAGAGCGTTTTTCCTCTTCATCTTTTGCCAGGTACGAAGGAGGAATGTACCAACTCATTGTGTTGAGTACCTGTTTTTCTCGGATTTTCTTATACAAACAGACCAGGTATGAGATCCCTTTATTCCCAGACTTTCCTCTTCCTGCTTCCTTGTGAGCAACAAGAGAAAATACTGTCTGTACGCTCTAGCGTTTTATGAACATGAGATGAGTTTGAAAGCTCATATCGCTATTCCAAGTATCCTTATTTTTTCGATAAAGTAGATCTCGCTGACAGTCACATGTTACACATGGGCGACTGGATCGTGTTGGATTGCCAGGCATACATATCTGCTTTTATGAGTGGTAATGAGACTACCCAGCTCGTTCAATCCGTATTTTGCTCTACTACTAGCTCCTTCAGTATTCTTTCAAGAGTGTTGAAGCTTCGATCTCTGAAACCTATTCTCATTTTCAGAATCATGTGAGAGCACATTCAGCCTACTCAAGCAAATCTACTTCATATGTCCTGTTAGGGTTGCGTATCTGTTTTTCTTCCTAGCACATTCCTCCTTTCTTGTCTGACCATTTACGTTGTTATCCATCCCTCTTCATCTCGCCATCGCAATACGTCATGATGAAAACTGCAATAAACTGCGGTTCTCTGATGGAGAAGACATTCTGTCGATATCTGGTCTACCTAGTAGCAGAGAGTTCTGTCTGACGGTGCAACATTTCACCCAGGGCTAAAAGGGACTTGAGTGGATGGGCCGATCACTTGCAGGAAGTAACCTCCTTTCATATCGTGGGATGTCGCACCTCATTCAGGTCCAAATTATTGGGAACAGTATGGGTATGAAGTGGCTAAGCGCAGTATTTTAAGTCCATCAGAGTTAGAAACACTTCGATACATGAAACGTAGTGATGAAGATCAGCGAGACTTATGCTATCTCGCTGGATCATTACCTCATGTGTTTGCAAGTCGGTAACATGAGTCAACGTGTGGGAAAAGATATCATCCACATCGGATATGGTTAACAGAGACACATAACACCTATGTGCCAAGGATGAGTGAAAGTATGTAATAGTCAAGCCAAGTTGGTTCCTTTCTCCTCGACAGGCATACTTTTGTAACATATCCTCCGAATTCAATGGGAAAAATTTATCATGGGTCTCAGATGACAACCATTTTTGGCAGCCTTGGAATGGCCATGTATCAAGCGTCTTTCCTTTCATGGACGCTTCTCCCAATGTCTTTTTCTTTGACGCGCTTCTTCTAATTCACGCTTGGCTGTCTCCAAGTTGATTAATTCACGCTTGGTTGTCTCCAAATCGAACCTGGTATAGTATTGGGTTGTCTGCGTACTAGAATGCCCCAGAAGCATACTCACTGATGCCAAGCTGATCCCATCACGCAGCTTGAGAGTCGCAAAGGTGTGTCGTAGTCGGTGAATCGTGATGGGTTCTTTTTCGTCATCAAAAAGTTCTGAATAGGTAGATCGAGCCTGATCGACGTACCGCTCAAAATGTTTCCTGATGGTGGTGTAATTGATCGCCTTCCTGTGGCGACCCCCTTTGCTCACGTCGCCCGGAAAGAGTGGGTCACCTTCATCAAGTGTTTGAAGTGCATTCCGGAGCAACGCGACACTTCGGCTGGCATCAATCAGCGGAATCACACGTTCTTTGGTCACTTTGTCGACGATCTGTAGGTAGCCCCCATCCTGATTATCGAGATGCACCTGTTGTGTATGCAATTTCAGTGCTTCTCCAATGCGCAAGCCAGTTTCGTATAGTAGCGTCAACAGCAAACGGTTGCGCAGGTCCTGCTGGGGTATGACATCAAGAATGGCCTCCACTTGCTTCTCGGTTAATGGGCGTGGTACACGCACGTCAATTCGTATAGTTTTCAACTTTTCTGTGGGATCGGCGGGCAGCAAGCCCTGTCTAAAGGCCCAACCAAAACAGGCATGCAATGTGGCCTTGCGACGTGCCATTGTGTTTGATGTCAGATCGTCTGTAGCATCCAGATATATATGCAGATGTGATTCTGTGATGTCGTGGATGAGAATATCTGGACGTAACCGCGCAAACGTAGTGAGATCGTAGCGGTAGGCACGGAGGGTATGCGAGGCAAAAGTATACTGATTGGCAGCTAAAAAAGCTTCTATGAGCTCACTACAGCCCATATATTCCCCCCGTACCCAAGACATTGCAAATGACCAACTCATGATTGTTTTATGCACCCTTACATTTCTCAATGCTGAAGCTCATTTGTACAAGATAATAATTTTTTATCTTGTATTTGCTGTGAAGCAAGAAGAATATAGCATACATCTAAATTGGTGAACAGATTACCGTACTTTTGGGCTAATGAATTATTTCAAGGGGATTTGCAACAGTGGCTATTTCCACTTACTGGTCGTATCGATAGATTAACCTTGACCTACTAAATCGAGGTAAACTCACTGGCACAATACCATCGACATACCCTGGATGGTAAAAGACGATCCGCAGTGATGAGAGATAATCAACTACCAAAGTAACACCTTTGATACGCTTCATATAGGGAGGGTTACGCTCGAATATAGAGTGAGCGGCACCGACGGCCCTAATTCCTGCTGAGCACATCAGCATATGCAGTCTTCTGGTTGATGATGCAGTTTCATTTGTCATCCCACTTTTAGAGTTTGAGGTACGAATCGCGACATCATCCGTAAGGTATTGTCAACTTAATTTTCAGGGTTGAGATTCGTTAGGCAGCCGATTGAAAACCACCTACCTCTGCCCAGACTGTAAAGCGCTGCCTCATTTCCTCGCGGTAGCGCTGGGCTCTCAAGAGATGCCGTCGAGGTCGAAAATGGGAGGAAATGGGGCTAAATGCCGAAAGAAACCGCTGGGCTTGGCCTGGCGATTTGAACCCTCGCATGGTCCGCTCCCGCTGCCGGGTAGGCTGGTGTGAGTTCTCGGCACGATTATTGAGGCCTTTGTGCTGCCGATGCTCCACCCCTGGCAAGATTTCCCGTTTGGCGGCTTCGTAACTCGCTAGCTTGTCAGTGACGATCACCCGCGGGACGTACTGCCAGTCTTTGAGCAGCTTGCGGAAGAACTTCTGGGCCGCCTTCTTGTCACGGTGACGCTGCACGAGGACCTTGAGGACCGTCCCATGCTGATCCACTGCTCGCCAAGCATAGTGGACCTGGCCATGGATGGTGAGAAACACCTCATCCAGATACCACTTGTCCCCGGGCTGAGGGTGGCAGGGGTGCAGTGCATTGGCATACCTCTGACCAAACTTCAGACACCACTTGCGAACCGTTTCGTAGGTCAGTTTGACGCCTCGCTCGGCCATGATCTCTTCGATGTCGCGGTAGCTCAAAGAGAAGCGATAGTACAGCCAGACACAATGACTAATAATCTCAGGAGGGAAGCGATGACCCTTGTAGAGGGAAGGAGAAGGCGTCGTTTCCATACTCCTATTATGCCATACTTTTAACCATTCGTATCGGTTGCCATTAAGTTGACAATACCCGACCCAGCCAAGCAGTTCCTCCGCCAGCCGTGTTTTCCCGATGCCCGCTTCCCCTGTCAACAGCACCAGGTGCAATCGGCCAGCGACCGATGCCTGCCAGACCTCGTGCAGCTGTGTCCATTCCTGCTGTCTGCCCACCAGAGGCGTTGTGGCAACCAGCGTCGGCGTGGAAGTGGCGAGGCGAGCAGGCGGGCTGTCTTTGCGCACGAGGCGCGCATAGGTCTCGCGCATGGCAGGACCTGGCTCGGTCGCCAGCTCCCGTTCCAGGACCGTCGCGCAGGTGTGATAGGTCCGCAAGGCAGCGGCCCGGTCACCCGTGAGCGCGTACAGGCGCATCAGGTGGCGATAGCTCGCCTCGTGCAGGGGATCGTGACGCAGCAGCCGCTGGGCGGCCCTGATCGCCTCCGGGTACTCGCGCTGCTGCTCCAGCAGCACAGTCAAGCGTTCCAGGGCATCGAGCAACAGGTGGCGCAAGCGCTCCCGTTCGGACAGAACCCACTCCTCGTAGCAGCCTGGCAGCAGCTCCCCACGATACAGCTCCACCGCCTGCTCGAGCGCCAGCCGCACCTCTACCTGCCGCTCGGCCTGCACTGCGCGCGCGACGGCACGTTCGAAGTCGGCCACGTCGAGGGTCCAGGGTGCAGCGGGCTGCCACTGGAGCGTCTGCTTCTCGGCACGCAGGAAGGCGTCGGCGTCGGGAAGGGCGTGGCGCAAGCGGTACACCAGGTGGCGCAGATTCGTGTGCGCCTGGGCCTCCGTGGAATCGGGCCAGAGCAGGAAGGCCAGGTGCGTGCGGGATTGGGGGGCAGTGGCATGCAGGACCAAGTAGGCCAGCAGGGACTTCAGGCGCGGCCAGTCCACCGTGGTGATCGGCACACCATCCGAGAGGAGCTCAAACGCACCGAGCAGCTGGATGGATAAGGATCGCGTCGCAGGACGCTTCCGCTCTTCGATGAGAACCAGAGGAGAGTGAGGCGTGGGCTGGACCGACACGGCTCCTTGACAGGCGTGTGCAAGTGCCGAGGCAAAGTCGGCGACCGAGGCAAAACGCAGCGCTGGCGCTTTATTGAGCGCACGCAGCACCACCTCCTCGACGGCAGGTGAGAGGTCGCTTCTCCGCTCACGCAGAGAGGATGGCGGCACCGAGAGATGCTGCATGGCGACCTCGATGGGCGAGCCACGAAACGGCGGGGCGCCTGTGATCCACTCATAGACCACCACAGCGAGCGCGTATTGATCACTGGCGGGTTCCACCTTCCCCTGGAGCTGTTCAGGAGCCAGGTAGGGTGCGGTTCCCGCGGGTGGAGCGATGGGTTGGGTACTGGCAGAGTAGGAGTGAGGGGCCAGCATGGCCAGACCGAAGTCGCTGAGCAGGACATCAGAACGGGAGCCGAGCAACATATTTTCGGGCTTGACATCCCGATGGACCAGACGACGGTCGTGGGCATACTGCAGAGCCTGGGCGACCTGGCTGACATAGGCCACCATCATCTCAAGCGCCAGCTGCGTCTGCTTAGGGTGGCGGGTGCGCAGCGTGCCACCCGGGGCATACTCCATCACGAGAAACGGCACCCCCTCCTGGACGGCGAAATCCAGGATGCGCACGATGTGCGGATGCGAGAGGCTTGCCAGCAGCTGTGCTTCCTGCACAAACTGCTGGGCTTCCTCGTCTGCGAGCTGGGTGCGCAAGACTTTGAGGGCGGCATGGCTCTTGAGATAGCGATGCTCGCCCAGATAGACCTCCTCGAACCCGCCTCGTCCCAGCAGACGTAGGAGCCGGTAGTTGCCGAGTTGGTGTCCGATGCGATCGCGCATGTTTGCCCCCTGCTTGCTCTCGCAATCCTCTGGGTTCTCTTTAGGTACAGGCGATGGTCGCAACCGCCTGCTGTACATCCTCTTTCGTCCCGTGCCCGCTCTGACGGCGTTGAGGGACGCTACACCATTATATCCCATCTTTCGGTGGGCAGTGAGAGGTGAGCAGACTCCGTTCTCCGACGAACCGATCTCTCGGCAGCGTTGATCGGTGGAATACAGCCCTACAAGTATGAACAATTTTTAAAGCAATCCTGCCATGCGACCGTTCACGCTGAGCGTTGCTGTCCCAGAGCTGTCCTCAGATCGGCTCTCTTCACAGACCAAAGGAAAGAGCACGTGGAGAGTTTCGGCACTTCTCATCAAAGTATCGGGGCAACACTTTCCCAGACAAACTTTATATCTTCAAGAACAGTGAGTGGCTTGAAACCCTGTTTGAAAAAGCCTTAAAGCCGAGAACATCATATTGCAGGTATCTAAACGGGACTGTATGGTATTTGAATATAAACTAACTTACTGAAGAATGAAGAGTCATTTATAATTTTAGGTAGTCGATGAAAGTCTCAAGTTCGTTGTTCTTGGCTGCGTTCTGGGACACACTAAACCGTACGTGCGTGCCATTTTTCAAGAGAAACGAAACCCATAGCGGCTTGGGCGATTGCGACGGAAGGCGGAATGTCTCAACGAATCTAACTACTTTCTCGGGTGCAGTCAGCCATGACTCAAATTGTACTGAGCTACCATCACTCATCATAACCCGAATTTCCTTGACCTCATCCCATGTATGAATATCCCCCTGTTCCACTTTCTTTGTAATTTTCCCTTTTGCCTTTCTCGTCCACATATCAGCGACCATAAGTATTAACTGCGCTACCGAAGCGATACTGCCTAGCATAGCAATTATCTCAACAGAGTCTATAGGAGTTCCCCGAATACTGCTCTCACTCAATGGCTCCTTTCCATTTTCAAGTGAGGGAGAGAAACTGAGTACCTGGAAAAGCTGCTTCAGCTTACCTTGTTCACTATCTGATAGGGTGAGTGGCTTATACCAGCCGATGGGATCGCCCCAGCTGCTTTTATTTGGAACGCGCTGTTTCCAAAAAGGAAGGAATTGCCATCGGAATCCCTCTACAAACACTACCGGTGCAGCATCTTCATCTTTGAGCCTACGCCCTGGCATAAGCGGAGGATTGGGAGAACGCCGGTAGTGTTCTTGCTCATCTGTCCATTGTTTTTGTGGAATGTCTTCATTCACACCTATTATGCCTGCATCACGAGATGTTTGCTCAGATGCGTGAGAAAGGCGGTGTACCGGTATTAGACGAAAAGCAAAATAGGAGGCATCTGAATTGTTAATAAACTGTTCCGCTACAAGTGCCTGGATGATTTGTTCTGTTGTCAGATCGTCATCTAGGCTGGCCTCCATCAAATAAGTCTGTCCGTATCGGTTTTTGTCGAGTCCAAATGGATTCCCTGTCACTACGCGAAAAGTAACGTGCCGCCAAGCCATGATGCATTTCACTTTCTAGTTGGGTGTTTGATAATGACATAAGTAGACATACCTTCATACACATCTTTCAACCAAAACACGGATATAACAAGATGATATCTATTCAGTTTGCTGTATTCTTCACATTAACACTGCGTTTTTTTCTTTTCTTTGGACCCATAATCAGTGGTATATCATTTTCCAAGGTTGGATTATCCTCAAATATGTTGTCAATCACTGCATTTAGAATTTTTGAATGGTTGATCTGATAGCATAATTTTTTGACGGTTAACGTGCGAGCAAGACGTTTTTTGCCTGAGTCACCTGGCAATCCGTTTTGTTCAGGCATTTCAGATGCAATATCTATCATCCGTTTCGCCCCGGATGGCCAATCTGTTCTAGGACCACTGACCATTCGCGACAGAAGATTTCTATCATGAATAAGGCATGAGATAATTGTCACTCCTCGTCTTTTAAGTAGATTTGCAGATACCATGACCTCTGCCTCTTCTCGAAATTCTCCATCTGAAATGATAAGCAATACTTTTTTATGGTCTTTGTATGCCTCGTCAATAAGGCGGATAGCGGCACGATCTATTGCCTGCCTCAAAGGTGTAGAGCCAAACATGACTTCTTCAGAGTATATATGTTCTTCAATGATCGTTGGGAGCATAGTTGCTACTGCGTTTAGCGGCCTCACAACCTCTCGTGAAGATGCTAAGCGAATCCAATGGGGAAAGCTCTTTTTAGCTTGACTCTCAAAATGCTGTGAGACCATATTATAAACTGTATGCTCAATGAGTGGTTTTAAAATATCCCACCCATACTTTTGGACGAAACGTTCTGTGAGTCGGTTCAACACTCTTTTATCAAGAGAGGCCGAAATGCTTCGTTTTGCTGACAACAGTTTCTCTTGGTGTATTTTTATGGTCAACGCTATATGCTTCCTCACTTCAGCATCCAGTTTTGCATAAATGCGCTCGGCAAGTAAAAGCGCTTGCCTCTCATCAAGATCATCGACAATCTCAGTTGGAGTAAATCCTAACGTGAAAGCCTGTAGTGTCGAGGCAGTATACGATTGGACAAATGTCTCCAGATATCCCTGGACGATAGCCACGTATTCCTCAGCGTTATTGTTGAAGTCATTTAATGTTTTTCTGAAAATTTCATCGGTATAATGATTTGCTGCCCTTTGTGCAGTCGTCGTAATCTTCTCTTGCATAGACTTTGCATACTCTTCGAGAAGGAGGGAAGCCCATCCTAATCCACGTGGAAGTTGGCGATGAGATAATTTGTACCGGAGACTTCGCTGATGTTTCTGCATTGCTGTGTCATGTAAAGCAGTACGTACGTAATCCAAGAGGTCGGCATATACATCCTCAACAATCACTGATTGATCGAGAACATCTTTGGTACACTGCTGCCATTTCCTATTTAAGCGTTCTTTAAAGTCTGCGAGCTTTTCTTCACTTGGCAGTATTTCGCACAATGCCAGAAGATCACAGATGAGATCGATGAGCATTGTCTTTTCCTGCTCTTTAAGCGGCTGCTCTTGTTCGCACGTGAGTATATCATGCTCGATATACAGAGGAAATCTGAAGCCCATACCCAAACAAAAAATATCAATATTGTCCAGATTATGTTGTTGTGTCCTTCTCCTTATTTGCTCTTCTTTTAATTTTTTATTCAGCGTATCCCTTATCACCTCTATACGCGGTAATTCTTTTCCGCTTTTGTTGGGCCAATTATTACTCATCGAATGTGACACATCAACTAATATGCCAAGGAGTATACGAGATGGCTTTTCTTCAGAAAGAGGGATGCTTGGAATCATAGTCATGGCTACCATCCTTTAGGCAGCGTGTGTGCTGCTTCGGAATCTTCGAGGATACTGAGTGTGATCTGGAGGAATTCTCGCAACACATCGGAGTGGTTCAGTTGGACAAACAACTTAGGATGTGGGTAGATTGTCCAATTATGCTCAAGCAAATATCGACGTACTTCCGGGAGATCACCCATTGGTGAAGAGAGTTCAAACATCAATGTTGCTTCCGACCCCCAGCGAGCATCAGCTGCATTCAATAGCGCCCGGGGATTTGCTGTATCTTCATCATTCATAAAGCAGGAAATGATCGTCACTCCCATATTTCGCAGCTTCTCCGCTAATGGTCTGGGGTCAACTTCAGTGAATTTCCCATCTGACACGAGAAACAGAATTGATTGTGTCTGTGCATCTCTTTTTTGCAGCTCATGAGCAAAGCGATTGGTAATCGCTGTCAGTACCTCTTTCACCGGTGTATTCCCGAAGATCAGTTCTTTTACGTTGCTGAGCGTGATCTGACTTGAATTCCACATCTCAGCCACTTCTTCAAAGGAGAGCGTCGTACTGCCAATCTTTTTCAACTGTGCTTCAATCTGTGGTCTCTTATCGTGAATGATACGCCTGATAATCTTATCTTTTACTTGTCTCTTGAAGAAATCTTCCCCAACTGCCCATAATCCCCCTAACCCTAAGCTCTTTGCAAGTTCACCTGTTCCCTCATACGCTTTATATTCAGTTTGATAGTGATGTTTGTAACGTTCAGTGTACTCATCGATAACTTCATCAGTTATAATCGCACGACCTGCTTTTATCAAGGAAAATAAATCACACACAGGTAGGGTACGAAGCCCAAAGCCATAGGCAAACAGTTCAAGAGATGTTTCTATATTCCTGGCTTTGCTTTCCTGAAGACTCTCACGAGCATTTTTAATTAAGTCATCAAGCGATTGATCGAGACTTTTGAGGCGGGTCATATCCACATCCGTCCGGTTTCGGATGCTCTGATCCATGGAGCCAGATAGATCAATGGCAAACGCCACAAGAAACTTCCCTTGCTTAAAATGATTTCTATCAGAGGATTCTCGGCTTTTTTCTTCATCACTTGCGGCTGAAACGGTCTCGCCTTTCGGTATGAGCCTTGGAAGCCGGGCATAGGGAGATACCTCAGACTTGATGCTAAAGATACCCTCCTCAAACGCAAAATTGATCGGGTGTCCTGCTCCCAGTGCATCATAAAATCCGCTTGAAAAAGCGATAGCCACGTCATCGGTAATGGGAGTATCCATAGCAATAGTAAATGGGATGGAGGAAGCGAGGAGTCGTCCTTGCACCGTCGAATAACAAGCATTGAGAATCACACATTCAATAGAGGGGTAGCGCTGAAACAACTCAATAAAAGTGGGTGGATCGACAACGTATTGTCCTCCCCGATCATTAGCAAGGAGCAAGCCGTTTCTGCTTCCATGTCCGGAGACATGAATTATTTGGAATGTTTCTTCGAGTAACACCCTCCGAAAATCCTTGATCGTCGTCGCCTGACGTGTGACCAAGTTTATGTTGTCCCGGTATTTACTTCGCTCAATAGATTGCTGTATCTCACGTGCCTCTGTGTCTAACCGGAGTCTGCCTGTATTTATTGGATTCGCAAAGACTAAAAGAACGTTCGTTTGTACTCTGCTCTCCATCGACAACTATCCTTTCCACATCATTCTTCATCCCTCAACAACGTTCTTAGGATTTACTATTTTTCAAGAAGCATAATAAACTGTTGCATATACTAAGTCAATAAATATGCATTTCATTTTCTTTACTACCAGTTCTCATATACAAAAGGGAAAGGATTTTGACTTCTAGTCCCGAAAGCTTGCCTGATACACAGAGTGCTTAGAACAGTACCAGCCTGTTGAAAAACTCAATTGATGAGTTTTCCTAGAATGAAAGCTGGGATTGACGATTGAAATGTTACCAAAGATAGCGTATAGTAGTTGTGGTTCTCTTCGTCAAATACGCTCAGTCGAGGCTTTAGCTTCAGAGCACTCGTAACATTTCTTGTCTGAGGTCATGGTGTTGCTCACGTGAACTTGGATTTCCCATGGAGGTGCGAGTATGGCAGATCGTGTCGGGCAGCACCTTGGCAATTACCGGCTAATCGCGCTGTTGGGACAGGGGAGCTTTGCTGAAGTGTATTTGGGGCAGCATGTGCGGCTCACGCTGCACGTGGCTCTCAAGGTGCTGCATACCCATTTGACTGGCCAGGAGGCAGAGCACTTCCAGCAGGAAGCCGAGACGATCGCCACACTGATGCATCCCTCGATCGTACGCATCTTGGATTATGATGTGCAGGCGGGTGTGCCGTTCCTGGTGATGGACTACGCCCCTCATGGCTCTTTACGCCGACGTTATTCCAAGGGTACGGTCGTGCCACTCCCCCAGATCGTCTCCTCTGTGAAGCAGATCGCCACTGCCTT
>WNGJ01001776.1_pt1 | contig 22197 bp, 25 predicted proteins | sample 5400611 | NCBI WGS metagenome assembly WNGJ01 (sample SAMN13153375, study PRJNA577476) | soil metagenome | isolation source: 40 cm soil or saprolite under Garry oak tree replicate 1 | place: USA:California | collected 2016-06-15
ACCACGATGGCGCCTGGGTGCTGGCCTGAGCTCCGCTGTCACCGCGCCCAGCCCTGCTCCCGGACCGGACCTGGATGCCGACAGGGCCTTCCAGTGCCCTGCCAACCGGGCCCACAGACAGCCAGACGGCTATTGCAGAAACTTCCGTCCTGACCGGACCAGGCATCTTCAGCAGCGTCCTAGGGCGGGGTTCAGTGGCTTGCTCAGTCTCAGCTCACCGCTTTCTTCACGAGCGCGCCGATCCTTGCCTCGTCGGCGGCGGTCAACTCCGTCAGAGCGAAGGCGGTCGGCCATATGGCGCCTTCGTCGAGGTTCGCCTTGTCGCTGAAGCCGAACGTCGCGTACCTCGTGTTGAACTTCTGCGCGCTTTGGAAGAAGCAGACGACCTTGCCGTCCTTGGCATACGCGGGCATCCCGTACCAGAGTCTCGGCGAGAGGGCTGGCGCGCTGGCTTTGATGACGGCATGGAGCCGCTCGCCCATGGCACGATCCGGTTCCGGCATCTCGGCGATCTTCGCGAGCACGGCGCTTTCCCCGTCCGCCTTGTCCGCGCGCGGGCCGCGGCGCGCGGCCGCCTTCAGCTCTTGGGCGCGCTCCTTCATCGCGCCTCGTTCCTCGTCCGTGAATCCCTCGAACTTCTTGTCGATCGCGGTGGTGCTCTTGGCGGACTTCTGCGTGTCCTTCATTGCAGGTTTCCTCCCCTGCGAGTCTTGATGGGGACGACCCTCATACTAGGGAACCGCCGCGGCGGCGGCTTCTCCGAAACTGCTCGGGCGTTACCTGGGTGAGACCAGCGACGACATCGAGGTGGTGGCCGACGACCTAACACCCCTGCAACGACACGCCCGAGAGCTCGCGGAGATCGCGCTCGGGCCGTGCGCTCGGCTTCCGGTGCGGCCAGCGAACGCGCGACGAACGAACGAGGCCACGCCGTCACCCGGTGGATGATCACGCTGGCTCGCTTGGACCAGTCGGCTCGGGCGCTGGGCGATCCGTCCGCGGCCCTCCCGGTCGCCACCGCGTTCCTTGGCCCGGAGCAGCCGTCCAAGGATGCCGTCTATGTCGATTTCGCCTCAGTGATCCTGTTCGGCGACCAGGTGCTGGACCAGTTCGCCCCCTGGAACTGGCCCGCCGGTCGGAGCCGAACGGAAACTGGGCCGCGCCCGTGAAAGCCACCCCGACCATCGCCGCCATCAACCAATGGCTCCGAGCATTACGAAACACGGCCTGGCGCGCCGATGGCGACACCAACCGCGTCACTGCGTCAGCGACCAGAGGTCCACGCGCTCGTCGGTGAGCGGGCCGCGATCAGGCCGGGCGTGGCGGGCCACGAGGCGCGCGCAGGCCGCCATCTCGGAGTCGCGATCCCATTCAGGATCACCTCCGCGGTCGAAGCCGACGGCAGCCTGCACAACCCCCGCGAGCAGGTAGAAGCCAACAAGCTTTCCTTCCTGCAGGCTCCCGCGGACGGCGAAGTCGTCCCAATTCGTGGCGTGGCCCACGTACTGCAGCGTGTGCTCGTACTGGTCGGACCAGAAGTTATGGATGTAGTCATAGGGGGCCGCCGAGCCCAGCATCGACCGCGCCGCCGCGGCTCCGTGATGGTCGGCGCTGTTGTAATGCTCCACACGGACCCGGCCGAACACCGGATGGAGATGGTTGGCGACATCGCCGGCCGCGTAGATGTCAGCCGCGCTGGTCCGGCACAGCTCGTCGACAAGAATCCCGTTCCCCTGCGCGATGGATGACCCAGCGACGGCCGGCACATCGGGATCTATCCCCACGCCGACGACGGCAAAGTCGCACGCGACCCGATCCCCGTCGGCGATCACCACCGCCTCCAGCCGCTCGGTCCCTTCAAACGCAGCAACCTGAGCTCCGGCGAGCAGCCTGACCCCGTTTGAGCGGTGAATCCCACCGAGCAGGGCACCGATCTCCGCGCTCAGGACCCGTTCCAGCGGGTTTCTCCCAGGAAAGACCGCAGTCACGTTAACCCCGAGCTGCGTCAGCGAGGCCGCCACCTCGCAACCGATGAACCCCATGCCCACCACCACCGCGCGCCGGCCCGCCGCGGCTTCGCGCTTGATCGCGTCGCAGTCGGCCACCGTACGCAGATAGTAGATCCCGGGCAATTCAGCCCCGGGAATCCGCAGCCGCCGGTTGCGTCCTCCCGTCGCTATCAATACCTTCTGGTACCCCAGTTCCTGGCCCGAGCCCAGCACCAGCATGTGTGCTGCGGGATCAACCGCCACGACGGATTCGTCGGCGCGGAGGTCGACGTCGTGGGCCTCATACCAGCCGGCAGGCCTGACATACCAGTCCTCGAGACCCTCTTCCGATCGCAGGTACGTCTTGGACAGCGGGGGACGGCCAAACGGGACACCCGGTTCCCGGCTGATGAGCACGACCCGCCCACCGAAGCCCTCGTCACGCAACGTTGCGGCGGCAGTGCCCCCAGCCTTGCCACCACCGAGGATCACCATCGGCTTCGTGCCGGTCCCCTCAGACATGCCCTCCATTCTGCCGCAGCCGCGCAGCGCGAAACAGGGCACTACGAGAGTTACCGATCATCGCTGCCTCGTCCATCGCCGAACTGGCACGCTCCAGCCTCTCAGGCCAAGGTGCGCATCACATCCCCAGCATTTCACGGTGGCGCCGTGCCTGCGCTCCCGGGGCCCGCCATTGCCCGGGCGGGATCCCGTGACGGTACTGGGTACCCTCGCCACCTTGACCAGGGTGGCGCGGGACGATTGTGCTGGCGGAGGAGCGCCAGGGAGCTGGGTGGGCAGTCGGCCGGGGTCGTATTGTGGCTCGTGCGGGCGGGTGACCCGCCGCAGGGGTGAGCTCACCGGGTTCGCGGCGGCCAGTCATCCGCCCAAGAGCGGGACCTCGGAGTGAGGGGCAGGCGATGGCGGGAGGAAGAGTCCGGGTACGCCGGGTGTATGAGGAGCCGACGCCGGGCGACGGCACCAGGGTGCTGGTCGACCGGATCTGGCCGCGAGGCCTGACCAAGGCCAAGGCGGCGCTCGATGAGTGGTGCAAAAACGTCGCGCCGTCAGACGAGCTGCGCAAGTGGTACAGCCACGACCCGGACCGCTTCGAGGAATTCGGCCGCCGCTACCAGCTGGAGCTGCAAGATCCCCGGCGGGCGGAGGCACTGGCGCACCTGCGCGGACTTGCAAAAGATCGGCAATTGACGCTGCTCACCGCGACCAGGCAGCCCGAGATCAGCGAAGCGGCCGTGCTCGCCGGCCTGCTCCGGAGCTGAGCAGATCAACACGCAGCGCACCGCAGCGCTGCCGACTGCCTGACGGCGGCCTCGCCCGCGTGGCGCCCTCAGCCGGACATCGCGCGCCGGTGCGCGAGGGCGGCCGGGCGATCTTCCTGGTCGGTCCTCCCGCCCAGCTCGAGCGGGGCATCACGGGCGAATCGGTCAGCGGCGACGTCACCCGGCAGCGGCTGGAGGCGATCGGCCGGCTGGTCGACGCGGGCAAGCTGCGCACCCAGATCGAGGCGGCATTTCCGTTCGAGCGGGTGCGCGAGGCGCTGGGGCGGGTCGCGGGCCGACACACGCGCGGCAAGATCGTGCTGCAGATCGGGCAGTAGCGCTGCCCGTGGCCTTCTGGCAAATCTTCTGGCAAGCGCCGTCTCGACCGGGCTCGGGGAAGGTGTTTTCGCTGGTGGGCGCGACAAGTATCGAACCTGTGACCTCTGCCGTGTGAAGGCTCTCCAGGCTGGGCCTCGCTGACCTATTAGAGGCCTGACCTGGGCCAACGATGTCCAGGTAGCCCGTCGCGCCCGGTCCTGCCCGCTGCTGCCCGCTCGTTCGTGGCCCAGGTGAGGACCAGGACGACGCCGTTCTGGTGCCGGCCGGGCCGAAGCTCGAACCACCGTTGCCCGCCGTCCGGCCGGGCTCGAACCATCCCCGATCCAAATCCATTGGTGGGGCCGGCGCGTTGCAGCACGCCGACCCCGTGAGCACCAAGGAGCCAGCCTTGATGCCCAACGGCAACTCTACGACTCGCCCATCTCGGGCGCTGCACGAGGGCGGTGTGTCCCGGTGAGCCGGCGCCGCTCCCTGCTCTCTCGTGAGGCCGGAAGCCTCATCTCCCACACGAAGATCCTGCGGCTGCTGCTCGACGACGCTGGCCGTGGCGTCCCGCCCGAGGTGAACGCCGCCCTGCTGACGTTCGAGGGCTGGGCCGTCTCGCTGATCGCCGCCGAGATCAACCAGCCGCTCTGGCCGTCGCCGGAACCCTCGATGCTGATGGCGGAGATCCGCTCCGTCCTGGCCGCCATGCCGGACGGCGGCTGGAGCGCATCCTGCGCGACCTGCCATACCGGCGCCTGTACACGGTGTTCTACGAGCTGCGCCGCGACTACCGAGAGGAGGACTCGTGAGGAACGGATTCCATGAGGCCGGAGGTGATTCGCGCACGCCCGGCCGGTTTGGGTATGGTCGTCGCATGAGCGAGCGAGCCTCTACCCCAGTTCCGGTCCCGCCCAAGTCGCCAGAGCGCGAGGCGGAGATCCGTGAGCTGCTGGAGCGGGCAGGCAACGGCGACCTGTCGGGCCTGATCCCCTGGGAAGAGGTCGCGGTGGACCTTGGCCTCCCGGTAGCGTCTTCCTCACCACATCGGTCGAAGCCCAACTCCGCAACGCTCCGCCCCAGCTCCAAGGCTATGTCGCCGGCATCATCGCCGCCCTGCGCGTCGACCCGACAGCCGACAGCCGCCAGCGTCTTCCTCGACATCATCGAGGGCGAGCGCTACCGAACCATCATCTTCCCCGGCGGCCGTGGCTCCCTCGACTACCAGGTCTTCGACGATCAGAGGCTCATCGTCCTCGTGGACCTGACCTGGGTCTGAGCTGGACTTGTCGTACTTCCTCCGATTGGCGGCGGATGGCCCCAACGCGGGAGCTTGTCCGGGTCGCAAGGTAAGCTAGCTTCATGAGTTACGTGGATATTCTTCGGGACGGGTTCGAGGAACGCGCCGCGAGTGACGAAGCCTTCGATCGTGCCATCAGATCGGTAGCTGGCGATGTGTTAGGCGGAACAGACGTTCTTGAATCGGGCCTACGACTCTGCGACATTGTTTGTCAAACGTTCCGAAGGCCTAGTCCGATAAGCGTTGGCATGCTTGTCGCCACGATGAGGCGCTTTACCCAGGCGACATTCTTCACTGTTGAGGTTGGCGTCTGCCCTCAACCAGATCGAGAACTCGAACGCAATAAGCTGGCGCTTAGCGCTCTCTCAGAGCCCTTCACAGCGAGTCTATGGTGCGGTAACCGCGAACCTGATGGACGGCTCGAGTGGGATGGAATTCTTGAGCATGAGATACCTTTGGGCTGGAAGCCTCTCTTGAACAGTCTTCCTTTGGAAGTTGGATATTGCCAGCCTGAGGTACTTTATTTTCATTTGTTGCGCTCTGGAGGATTTGCGCGCTGGCCCTATGAGCATGAGAGTATCTATGGCTTCGTTGTCGCAGATAGTGAGTGGGCAGCTTGGCGCCGTGAAGTTGTGGATCTATGAGGTTGAGGTCCGGCTCCTCATTCCATGGGTGCAGGATGCTTCATGCCGGGCGGGCGCGGGCGAGCACGGCGGGGTAGGGGCCCCGCCGCGCGCAAGGCCGCGGCCGGGCCGGGGTCCGGCCGTAGGCCGGCTTGAAACCGTGAAGATAATCCTCACAACGGGCTGTGAACTGCTTTGTCCTGTCCCGCCTGATGCTTGACCGGCGTAGCGATGCATGGCGCGTCCGCTCGCGCACTATGGATCTAACGATCCTCCTGCGAGAGGAAGTCGACTGCCGAGCGGGGCCGGCCGCGTACTCGACGCCCAGTGCGGCTAGGCGTGCATGCCATCGTTCTCGCCAAGCGGCGCGCCGCACGTCGTCGGCGAGGATCGCATCGACTGCGGGGCGAGTCTCCCTCCTCCGTGACTCGCTGCCTCGTTGGCAGGGCCCCGCAGGGCCCGCGGCAGCCCTTGGGTTGGCAGACTTTGATGCATGCCGCACCCTTGAATCGCATCGGGCGAACCCGGTGGGCCCGGCACGATGGTCGCCCGTGCGGTCATGTGCGGGATTCCAGAGAGCTGCTGAGCCGGCCGATGGTGAGGTGAGCGCGCCGGATCGCCTTGAGCGCGGCGGTCAGGTCGCGCAGGAGGCTCGGCCGGAAGTGCATCAGGATGATGTACCCGCGGTGCAGCCGGCCGCCGACCGCGACGAGGTGGCCGTCGTTGACCGTGGCGGTCCACTCGACCACCGCCGTGAGGTGGCAGGCGTGCGCGGCCAGCCGGGTGGCACGGTCAAACGCGCCGAACGGCGGGCGAAACAGGGTCGGGCGGGTCCCGAAGCCGGCCGCCTCGCCTGCGGCGCCGCCGCAGATCTCCTGCTCCTGCCGGGCCAGCGGCAGGCGGGACATGACCGGGTGGGTGAGCGTGTGATCCTCGACAGTCGCGCCCGCAGCCTGCAACGCGCGGAAGTAGGCGGGGTCGCGGCGCCACGCCCGGTCGATCAGGAAGACAGTGACCGGCAGGTGCTGGGCGCGGATCAGCTCGAGGACCGGCAGGCTGGGGGTCCAGCCGTCGTCGATGGTGAGGAACACCACCGGCTGGGTGGTCGGCACCTTGAAGTACACCGGCGCCAGCGTCCCGCTGGGTACGTTGACCGCGTCGGATGGCGGCGCGGGTGGCAGTAGGGGCTCGGGCGGGGTCGTAGCGGACGGGGCGCCCGGGCGGACTCCCGAGTCTTGCCTGGCGGGCCTGGCGAGCTGCCTGGCGGGCCCGGCGAGCTGTGCCCTCCCGGCCTGCGTGGCCGGCTGCTGCGACGCCGTACACCCGGCCAGCGTCGCCATGGCAGCCACGGCCAGCGTCACCGCGGTGGCGCGCCAGCCGGTCGACGTCGGTGGGTCCCGCCTCGCCTGCTCCTCCGCGTGCCGCCCGATCGGTCCCAAGCAGCGTGCCACAGCGGAACGGGCACGCGGCCGGCTCGAGACCGAGTTGTTGCCCCGTGGCGGATCGGACACCGGGTCGGACCCGCGGAGCCGGCCGCCCGTGCCAATCCCATCTGGTCTGGCTCGCCGCCGCGTCGGTCCGCGACTCCAAGCGCGGCGCAACCGCTTCGGCTGCTCCCTCATGGGCGCCTGTATCGGCATCCGTCGGGTGTGGCTTGATGTGGCAACCTCAGGCTCGGGATGTGCCGGCCGAGGGCGGCCTTGAAACTGTGAAGCGGATTCTCACAACGCGGGTGGCGTCTGCACGAATGGTGCCCGCAGGTCGTCGGCCGCGGCCGGCTTCGATGCACTGACAGGGAGGCCGAGCTCAGTTTGACATGGCTGGATCGCAGCGCACGGCATTCAGGGGCGCCGCGTACCACAGCTCCCCGCCGTGTTGTGCCCGGGCGTCGATGCCGACGAGCACCGCGTACCCGACTCCTGATAGGGCAAGCAGGCAGCGCGCTGTGTAAGGTCAGGGCGTGAGGTTCGTGACCAGGGAGCGGCCAGGGCCAGTGATGATCGCGGTTATTGTGCAGTGAGGTCCTTGTGGTTGCCGGCGGTCAGTCGCTGCCGGCGATTATGGGGCTCCCGCGGCGCAATCGCCAACCCCTTACCAGGTCACGGCCACCCAGGTCCTGGATCAGTTGCTCTGCCGGCTATTGAGCAGGTGATCCGTCGGAATCATCCGTCCGTCGGGGTCTTCGCCTTCTCGTTGACATTCCCGTCGCTCGGCGTGGCCCTCGACTAGAGTGGCGTCCGGGCGTGGCGGAGCCCCGTAGTACTCGGCGGCCGGGAGAGCCGGTCACATGGGGAAGGGGCAGCCAGCGGATCGCCCACCGAGGAATCGAGCCCAGCGACCGGCTGAGCCGGGCACCGATGGGCGGTCAAGCGCTCGCATGGGCGTCCCCGAACCCACCCGGAGCACCGCGGGTGCGGCCGGGAGGCGGGCGACGCGGAACACCACGAGCAGCGCCGCCCACCAGCGCAATCAGCAGCTCGCAAGGGCCGATGGCCCGCGCCGCCTGCTTGCGGCGTGATCGATCCCGGAGGGCTGGCGGGCCGTCGGCGGCCCCTGTTATGGGTGGATGTCCACCGGGGTGCCGAGCGGCAGCAGGTGCGCGAGCTTGCTGATCCCGGCGTTGCTCATCCGGATGCAGCCGTGGCTGACGTCATGGCCGAGCCCGGCGGGGTCGTTGGTCCCGTGGATGCCAACCATCCCGGTACCGCCGTTGAAGGCGTGCAGCACGTTGGAATACCCCGACAGCCCGTAGGCGTAGGGTCCGTAGGGACCGTCTGGTGTCGGCTGCTGGAGCAGCTCGGTAAGGTAGTACCCACCCCCTGGCGTGGGCGTGTTGGCCCGCCCGACGCCGATCGGCTCGTTGTCCACCACCCTGTCACCGTCGGATACCACGATCCGATGGGCGGCTAGGTTTACGTCGATGTGGTAGCTGGTGCTCGATAGCGTCACCGCGTCGGCGCGGATCCAACCGGTGGCACCGTTGGGTCGGACCGGCAGCAGCACACGCAGCCAGCTGGGCTGTTCGTCCTCGACGAGGAACACCAGCGGCGCCCCGTCCGCGTTCGGGTTGGTGAGGCGCAGCACGATCGGACCGTCTCGCTCGTGGTGGACGGCGAGGCTGCGGCTGATGGCGGTGGCGATGGTCCATGTCGGCAAGGCCCATCTGGTTGTGGCGGTTGGCGCTCGGACGTCGGGGGCGACCGTGGGAGCGGGCTTGCTGCAGGCGGCCAGCCCGAGGCAAGCGATCATCAGGCCGACGGCGAGGTGACGCGCGTTGGCTGCTGCGGTGGTCTTCATACGCGAAGGAGGGGGCTCCCGCCGCTCCCACCGGGGTGGGCGGGAGCCCGATTTCGACGTGTTGGCGTCAGCCGGTGAACATTGCCTTCTTCTTGGTCGCCATGGCGGCCTTGGCTTTCGCGTGGGTCTTGCTGGTGGTCATCTTGCGGGCGGTCATGTGGGTCGTGCTGTGGGTGGCCCTGGACGTGGTGTGGCTGGAGTGCATGCTCGAGGCGGCGAGGGCGGTGCCAATGCCGACGATGCTCAGAGCCAGGATCAGCGCCCCAACGAGCAGGACGATACGCGAGCGCACGTTGCCTTCCTTTCTGCTTGGCGTATCGGCCACGGTGGCGCCAGCCGTGAGCGACCTTCGGCTAATTAACGTCCGGGGTGGTGAGACGATTCCTGAATCGAACATGAAATATCGCTAAGAATCTGTGCCAATAAACGCTCATGCAGCCAAGCTGTACGGGACGAGACTCTGGTGAAACCAGAGGACTGACCAGGACCGCTCCCGGTGTGGCCACCCAGATGTCGACTCGAATCCCACCATGTATGGCAACCTACGCCCATGTTGCTTTGGGACGGAATCGATCTCGATCAGGCGATCCGAGCGGATTACGTAGTCGGTATCGACGTTGCCGGCGTAGGCGTGAGCCTGCGCTCTCAGGATGGGGCCGAGGTCGCGGGCCAGCTCGCCAAGCACGCGGCGGTAGGTGGCGCGGCTGGAGCTAGTGAAGTCGCCGGCCTCCAGGTAGGCCGAGACGACCTCGGCCAGGGGCGCGTCGCACGGAATCAGCATGGGTGGAGGCTACGCCGGCGCCGCGACAGGCCAGCTCGGAGCGATCGTGCTCGCAGGGAATCGTGTGTTCCTAGCGCCGCTGTCGCGGGCTTGGAACTACTCCGGCCCGGCCAGGATAACCCGGTAGGCCGCTGACCAGCGAACATGGGCAGAGGAGTGAGGGGATTTGAACCCCTGACTTCCTCCGTGCGAGATCTGCTGAGGAATTACACCGATGTAATTCGTGCGCGTGAAGTTAGTGAAGGATCATGGGGAACGCGCCGGTAGACCACGCTTTCGCATCGAAGACTCTCGACTCTCTGATGAAGGAACTGAAGGAACGAGAGACAGGCGAGAAACCGCCGTCCCCCGAACCCGGGGTTCATTGACGAGTCTCCGACTTAAAGGACATTCCGGAACCTCGGTTGGCGGTCAGCTTGAGCTGTGCCGCGACCAGGGATCGTTCGGGCGGCTGCGGCGATGTCAAGCACGGCCGCTCGCCCGGCGGCTGAGAGCATCAGACTCCAGCCCAACCTGCGACCGGCGGCTGTGAGTCGCTTTCTGGCGTCCGCTTCGTATCAGTCCGTGCCATCGTCGCAGGTGACGTCTGGTGTCCCGGCGGTGCTGGCTGGTGGAATAACGATCGGAATGGCCGCTCGTGGCCTGATCCCCTCGGATGGCTTACCGCCGACGGGTTACCGAGCGGTAATCCCTCCAAAACTACGTTGGGTGGGGGATTGACACCCGACCAGCCGCACGAACATCGTGCCGGCTGCAGGTTGCGCCCGACCAGCCCGGGCCGTTTAGGGGCTGCGGGACACCAGGCGGGAGGACAGCGTGCTCCAGGGCCGTGGTCGCCGCATCATCCCGATGCTCTTGCTCGCAGCGGCGCTGCTGGCGATTCCAACGAGGGCGCCCGCTGCGGCTGCCCCATCCGTAAGCGGCGACGGCGTGGTCGGTGGTCCCCTGGGGATCACCTCGCAGCTTGGGTTCAGCGCCTCGGCCGCCGGCGGTAGCTTCCTGTGCGTCATGGCCGGTCGCTCCGGCGGGTTCCCGTTCGGCCCCTGGGTGCACGTCCGGCAGATGCAGGTCCAAGGTCGGGTCACACCGGCCTCGCTGGAGGTGATCGGCGACGTGGCCAGGTTCCAGGGCACGGCCACGATCCACGTTGTCGGCACGACCGCCACCGGCGCGGAGCTCCAAGTGAGTATCCCGGGGGTCGGCTTCGTGTCGACGCAGGGAGCTGGTGGCGCGGGGGTCGCCTGGCATCTGCTTGAGGTCCCCAGCCTCGGCGCCGCGTTCGGCCCGGCTTCGGTGCAGGCCGGGCACATCGGCATTCGTGCCTAGTCGACCAGGCCAGGTACCAGGATGGGAGGGGGAGAGATGCAGGTCCGACGCCCCAAACTGTTGGGGCTTGCAGCGCTGTTCTGTGCGGTGGTCGTCCTGCTGCTGTCGGCGTTGGCCGGCGGCGCGGCCGGCGACCAAAGCAACCACCAGTTCCGGTGGGACATCATCAGCGTCAACTTCGCGACCGGCACCGTTTCGGCTGGCGGTAGCGCATCCGCGCGGGCCAACGATGACTCGAAGATCACCCTCACCGGATCCGGGACATTCCGGTCGAATCCGGGCAGTCCGCAGGATGTGTCCGGTGGAGGAACCTGGCAGACGTTCGACAAGAATGGCGTCCCGACCGGCAGCGGCAGCTATGAGGTGACCGGCTTTGTCGACTTCGACCTGGCGCCTGGCACCCCACCGCTGCCCAACGACACTATCGGCAATGTCGCCGACCAACACGCGGGGCTCGCGGTGCTGCGCATCGCGTACTCCGACGGGGCCGACGGGATCCTTGTCTTCAGCTGCCATCTGGTTGGTTCACCAGATAGCATCTTTGAGGGGATCACCGCGACCAAGGGCTTCACCGACTACTGGAACCGGGTGGCACCGCCCGCGCCGCCTGGCAATGCCAACCGCACGACATTCCACGAACTGAAGTAGCGCCGGTCCAGAGACCCGTTGGTGCGCTTGGAGGCGCCCTACTGCGGCGGCTTCACCCTGCTCCACCAGGGAAGGTGATGCCCCGGTCTTTGTGCTTCAGAGGACATTCGGAACCTCAGTCAGGGTGACCGTGCGTGCGCCGGGACCCTGCGGGGCAGGCGGTTGTAGCAGAGCCGCGCGCAGGCCAGCATGGCAAACGCGAAGAACCGTTCGGAGTCCCGGTCGTAGCGGCTGCGCAGCCGCCGGCACCCGGCCAGCCAGGCGATCGAGCGCTCCGCCTTCCAGCGGTGGCGGCCCAGCCGAGCCGACGACTCGACCCCACAGCGGGCGATGCGAACCTTGATGCCCCGGCGGGTGAGGTAGGCGCGGCAGCGGCGATGATCGTAGGCCTTGTCCGCGTGACACTTGTCGGGTCGGCAGCGCCGCCGGCCCGCTGGCGTGCGCACCGGCGGGAGGTCGTCCAGCAGCGCCTCGAACACCGCGCTGTCGTGGGTGTTGGCCCCAGTCACCAGCAGCGACAGCGGCAGCCCGCCACCGTCAACCGCCAGGTGCAGCTTGGACCCGGGCTTGGCCCGGTCGACCGGGTTTGCGGCAACGTGGTCCCCCCCGAACCGCGCGCAGGCTGAAGGAGTCCACGCTGACCCGCGACCAGTCCAGACCGCCGGCCGCGCCGAGCTCGTCCAGCAGCAGCTCCTGCAGCCGCTCGAACACCCCGGCGCGGGCCCATTCGGCGAACCGCCGCCAGCAGGTGGTCACGCTGCCGCAGCCGAACTCGCCGACCGGCAGCAGCGCCCAGGGAGTGGAGGTGCGGGCCATGAAGATGATCGCGGCCATGCAGGCCCGATCCGATACGGTGCGGGGCGCGCCGCCGCGCGCGTGGGAGGGTGGTGGTGGCAGCAGCGGTTGGATGCGTTGCCACAGCGCATCGGGGAGCAGCTTATCGGCCAGGGTAGTCATGAGCGGGGATCATCACAGACAACCCACTCCAACCCGTTCCCATCGCTCTATTAGGTTCCGGAATGTCCTCTTATTGAATGCGGGTAGGAGCCCTGGGTCTGCAGCCGTAGGGTTCCAGGGTGCCGGCAGGTCGCTCGACAAGAACCACTGCCGCTCTCGGGTTGGCTCAAGAACGATTGTGCGGTCCTGCCGGCACCCGACCGGGAGTGGCTCAACAGAGGTTTGCGCAGCTCGAAGTCGGCCTGCCCTCCCCGGTTGCTTCTGTCGGCCCTGGAGAAAGGTGCCCGCATGCCGGTGATGATCGGCGTCGACCCGCACAAGACTTCCCATACCGCCGCCGCGCTCGACGAACACAGTCAACTGCTGGACCGGCAGCGCTTCCCCGCCACAATCGAGGGCTACCAGGCCCTGCGCCAGTGGGCAGGACGGTGGGACGACCGACGTTGGGCGGTGGAGGGCGCGCACGGCGTCGGCCGCGCGTTGGCCCAGCGGCTGGTCGGCGACGGCGAGCAAGTCGTGGACGTGCCAGCCAAGCTCGCCGCCCGGGTGCGGGTGCTGTCGACCGGCCACGGTCGCAAGAGCGACCCCGACGACGCGGTCTCGGTCGCGGTCGCCGCCAGGAGCGTCCCGCAGCTGCGGCAGGTTGGCGTCGAGGACCAGGCGGTGGTCTGCAGCTGCTGACCAAGCGCCGCGAGGACCTGGTCGCCGCGCGCACCCAGACCGTCAACCGGCTGCACCGGCTGCTGGTGGACCTGGTCCCAGGCGGGACCAGACGAAACCTCACGGCCAAGCGCGCCGCCGCGCTGCTCGCCGCCATCACGCCCGCCGGCGGGCCGGCGACCACCCGCTGGCAGCTGTCCGCTGACCTGATCGCCGACGTCCGCCAACTGGACCAGCGGATCGCGGCGGTGGAGGCGCGCATCAAGACCGAGGTTGCCCAGTCCAACACCAGCCTGGTCCAGCTGTTCGGGGTCGGGCCGGTGCTGGCCGCCAAGTTCCTCGGCGAGGTCGGCGACATCGGTCGGTTCCCCAGCAAGCACCACTTCGCCACCCACACCGGCACCGCGCCGCTGGAGGCCTCCAGCGGTCAGGTCGTGCGCCATCGGCTGTCCCGGGCCGGTGACCGCAAGCTCAACCACGCCCTGTACCTGATGGCGATGGTGCAGATCCGCCATGCCACCGCTGGGCAGGCCTACTACCGGCGCAAGCGCGCCGAGGGCAAGTCGTCCAAGGAAGCGCTGCGCTGCCTGAAACGGCGGCTGTCGGATGCCGTCTACCGGTGCCTACTGGCCGATCACACCTCCAGCCGTGCCCGGCTGGACTGGCCTAAGCGCCGGCTGACCACCGCGGGCGTGGGATCGCGGTTGTACGGTCAGGCGAAGGCGTCCTGCCAGCGGCCAAGCTCGGTCATGATCCGCAGCGCCGCCGCCAGCTCGGGTCCCACGCTGGCAGCGTGGCGGCGCGCCGCCGCCTGGTCGTCCAAGCGCGCCACCCATCCGCCAATCGACGACAAGGGCTGGCGCGCCATCGCCACCGGCAGCACGGCGCGCTCGGCGGCCGACAGCCGCAGGTCCAGGCCGGCGTCGTAGCCGGTGAGCAGGCGACCCAGCCAAGCACGATCCTCTGCTGGACCACCTTCGCCACCCAGGTCGCAGCGGGCGCACCACAGCGTGAGGGCCAGGTCGTCGATGCGGGCCCGCTCCCCCATGAAGTCAAAGTCGGCCAGCAGCACCGGCCGCCCGTGACGGAACAGCACGTTGTTGTCCCAGAAGTCACCGTGGACAAGCTGCCTTGGCAGCCGGGAGACCAGCCCAGCCTCGGCCTGGATGCCGAGTTCGGCGAGCTCCTCGGCCACGGCAGCCAGGTGGCGCTCGGCAGGCGTGGGTCCCCAGCCCTGGATCCGCTGGGTCCCACAGCGCACGGACGAGGCGACCTCGGCAGGCTCCAGGTGGTTGGCGAACCGCGGCCGGCGTCCCTCCTGCCCGACCTGCGCATGCTGCAGCAGGTTGTGGGCCTGGGCCAGCAGCGCCATCCCGGCCTCCAGGCGCTGCCAGGAGTCCATGACCGCGTCATGGTCGACGTAGGCCTCCACCTCCACCAGCCGGCCCTGGAGGCTGATCCACGGCGCACCTTGCAGGGTCGGCACCGGCGGGGCGCATGGCACGCCCCCAGCCAGCAGCGTTCGTCGGGCCTGGTGGATGGCGCCCAGCCGCTCCGGGGTGACGTGGGGCCGGTGGACCCGCACCACATACCTGCGGTCGGTGTCGCCCACCAGCAGGTTCAGGCTTGACGACCCGCCCAGGTCGACCCCCTCGACCCACCGGTCCAGCGCCCAAGAGTCCCGCAGCACTCGCAGCAGGCCCGGCCCGGGCCGGGCCCGCAGTCCCCGGCGGCCGCCGTCAGCGTCATCCATGGACCTGACATTAGCGGCCCCAAGCCCCGCCGGACGACAGCTGGCTCCTTGACATACAGAGGAACCCTTCTGAGCAACCTTCGACGCTGTCAGCGCCCTCGGCTCCTACCGGGGGCGTTGGCTTGCCGGAGACCAGGTCGCCGCTCGGATGCGCGGACCAGCATGTCGGCACCACGAGCTTGGGAAGCACCGGAGGTGCGAGAATCTGCAGGTTGGTGAGGTGCTCAAGTGGGCGTGACTGCGCGCTACTCAGCAGAGTTACGCCCGAGCAAAGGGCACACGGAGGCACGGGATGACTCGTGCCGGCCGGGTCTGAGCTGAAACCGGGCGGTGGGGCTGCGGCGTCTAACAGGCGAGGAGGTGGCCACGCCCATGCCGGTCGGCGAGGAATTTCGCGAGTTCTACCGGGGTGCCTATCCGCGGCTGGTCGCCCAGTTGTATGCGGTCACCGCCGATCTTGCCCTGGCTGAGGATCTGGTGCAGGAGGCGTTCGTCCGTGCGGCGAGCCGCTGGCCGCAGGTCGGTACCTACCAGGCACCGGAGGCGTGGGTGCGCAAGGTGGCGTTGCGGCTGCGGCTGGACGCCTTGCGCCGGGTCCGCCGACAGGCCAGGGCGCTGACGCGGCTTGGGGGCCTGCCGGCCGGTCAGGTCGCGCTCGGTCCGGAGGACCGGGAACTGGTCGAGGCGCTGCGCCGCCTCCCGGCGCGCTATCGCGAGGTGCTGGTGCTGCACCACTGCCTGGATCGCTCCGTCGACAACGTCGCGGCCTGCCTGGGGATACCTGCCGCGACCGTCAAGACCCGGCTGGCCAGGGGGCGAGCCAAGCTGGTGGTGCTCCTCGACGCCGCCGAGCCAGCCAGTGAGGAGGGCTCGCGCCATGTCCGGTCCTGACCTGGAGGATCGTCTCGATCATCTACTCCGCTCGGTCGCGGCTGATGTCGCCCCTAGTGGGGTGGAGGCGGTCGCCCGCCGAGGGCGCCGTCGACGTATGGCTCGCCGGGCAGTGGGTGGTGGGCTCATCGCAGTGCTGCTCGCCGGGGTGGTGCTCGCCAAGGTCGTTCTGCCCCACCTGACGTCACTCCCGGCTGCCGCGCCGGTGGCGACCGGGCCGGCGGTGGGCGGGATCCCCGACGGGGTCGTGCCTTGGTCTGGCGGCCGCGAAGGCGACGGGCCACGGGAGCTCAGCGTCACAGTCCTGGCAGGGAGCGGGGTGGGAGGCCAACCCTCCGACCCCTGCTGGGAGGGCTACCAGTCGGAGGCTCGCTTCGAGCCCGACCGGGTCGTGGTGACGGTCCACCGCTTCCGGTCCAGGGTGCCGCCGGCGAAGGGCCGTGGCTGCGCCGCGATCGGCCGGATCTGGAACGTGACGGTCCCGCTGCCCGGCCAGCTTGGGGGCCGCCCGGTCGTTGACGGGGCCACCGGGCAGCCCAAGCCGATCGCCGAGGGGCCACTGATTGCCGACTGGCTGCCATACGGCTGGATGCAGCAGACCGAGCCGGGCAGCGGCGGGGCGCTGTGGCAGCGCCGGTACGAGCCCGCGCCAGCGGGTCGGCCGAGCCCCAACGACGCCCGGGCTCCGAGGATCCCAAAGGGCGAGCCGCTCCTGCTCAGCCCGGCTGACCATGTGACGGTCGCTGCCGTCCCGCCCGGGCTGCTGGAGACCTGGAACCGGCGACCGGGCACCCGCGCGGTCGCCTCTGTGCTCGTCCGCGGGGTCCGGGCCGCGGTCGACTGGAGCGAGGCGGACCGGCTGGTCAGCCTGCGCTGGCGGGAGGGTGACCGCGCCTACGTGGTGGTCGGCCACGGGTCGGACGGCGCGGACCTCCGCAGCGTCCAGGCCCTGGTGGTCGAGCTGGCCCGGGGCCTGCGCCGGGTGTGCGAGCCGCCCCCGCCCATCGAGACCTGGGCCCCTCATGACCCGAGCGGCGCCGCCAGGCCAGTCCAGAGCGGGTGCCGGTGAGCGCAACATGAAGGTGCGTAAGGGGCGCTGTTGGGTTCGCTGTGACCGCCTTGGACCAGCGGGCACAGTTGCATTGAGCTGAGTCTCGGTAGCCGACGGTGAAATTCGCGGTCCCGTCCGGTCGCGAGCGCCGTGCGGCGTTTCCGATCTCTTCGCGACCAGGAACCACATCAACCGACAGGGTGGAGTCTTACCGGTGCCCTGGCTGGAAGGGGTCGAGGGGAGGGAACCTCCCCTCGCGTACTGGCCACCATGATCGCCGGTCGTGTCCCGGCCGGTGCTCGGCGCGACGATGCCCTGTCAACTGCGAATGTCTGGGATCACGAGGCAACGTAGGTCGAGGCATACGCCCATTCGTAGTTGATAGGGGTGCCGAAGGTGGGCAGGCTCCCCCTGGCGGGTGAGGTGCGTCGGGAGCGGGCGTGTACACGCGGATTGTGGGCACCGCGCCTGCCCGCCCTGGAGGCGGACTGCAGGCGACGTGTCGCCGCAGAGTCCGCCCGCCGGGCGGCCTGATTTGATGAAGCAGCTCCTCACCGCAGACACCTGGGCTTGACACACAGAGGAACCGTTCTAGTCTGTGCGGTTGTCGAAGCAGCCTAGGATGGCCGTCGCACGTGAACACATCACGTCTCAGCTTCTCGGAGCGTCCACTATTCGGAGTTGACGTGCGCCCAATCCTATGGCCCACGGGGAGCCACGCCCCGCCCTGGCTGCGAGGCGGAGCCGGGGGGCCCGCCGGAGGCGGCTTAACCATAGTGAAGAAGATCCACACAAATCATGGCAGCGATGTGTTGTCTGTCTTGGCTGAGACTTCACTCGTCGATCTCGGCTGATGCTTGACACAATCTGCCAAGGCTGATTCGTGATGCGTCAGCGCAGACAATGCACAGTCCACACAGTAGGCAGCCGTGGCGTCGTCGTGGACTTTGCCCCGCGGCCATCGTGATCCCTCCAGGTCGCCGTTCTCGGCTGCACGGACTTGGCGGAGGAGTTCGGAAGGTCCGGCCGTGGCAAGTGTTCGCAGTGCGTCGTCCCATGTCACCAGGCCGAATCGGTCGACAAGCCTGCTGGCGCCATCGCTTAGGAGAGCCGCCGCGCGCAGTTGATGGCACGGCACGGTTCCGGTCAACGCTTCCGCCGCCGCGTCCGGCTCCGCGCTCGCGACCCCAAAACCCCCCGGCCTATTGCGGTGGGCGCGTAGCTTCTCGATGTAATTACGAAGAGCCTTGTCATGATCGGGCGTCCCGTTTGGCGTTGCGTCCATCTCGGTCCTAAATTGCTTCCCGACCTGCACCTCGCGAGCGTCTGTTACGACGCGCAACCCGTCCGAAAGGCTGAGAAGTAGTACCGAATCCGCTAGCACGGCATATTGAATGATGCTCTTTCGCTCCCTGAGCGCAACGACAGTCGCCGATGGGCTACCCGGATGCGACAGGTCGCACGTGTCGGCGTGGAGAGAGCGTACCGCTGCGATCGACGCGGCGAGACAGCCCGCAGGGTCCGAGTCGTCACTGCCCATCAATGACGAAAGCAGAGCGCTCCCAAGCTGTCGCACAAACCATGTTACGCCATGGATGCAGCCGCTCTCGGAGCCCGCGGGTGTGCCCGCGCCATCTAACAGCACAACAGCGTCGGGCGTTGCAGCCACAAAATCCTCGTTTGGCTGATCAGCCTTTGCAGGAATCGAGTCGAAGGTGACAAGCACGGCCTAAGCCTTTCCGTGCTCATACAGCGGCGTGAGAAGTTGAACGTCTGCCGGCTCACGAGTGTCAGGATCGTACTCGACACCCACGAGGGTGGAAAACTGCCCAGCGCCGACCTGCCGATACAGGCTTGCGATGTCGGTGGTGATGAGATGGACCACGCCAAGTGTCCCAGGCGGATAGATACCTGTGAAGATCATCACCAGCCCTTGCCCATCGGGGCGCGGCAGCCGTCCCAAGTAGGCGACGTCCCACGGCTTTGCCGGTTGCGAGTCCAACCCGGAGCGATAGACGGTGCCGGTCCGTCGGTCGCGAAGGGTCTAGGACCATCGGCAGCTCGCTCGAACTGAATGGCGGGATCTTGGGCAAGGACTCTGGCCACCACGTCTGACAGGCGGGGGCCGCAGATGACGATGAGGTTCGGCCGGTTCAGGTCGATAGCGCCATTGAGTGGTACCTGATCGAATTCGACATCTAGTTGCAGCGTTCGTGCCAGGTCAGCAAGTCGCTGCGCGGTGGCGAAGTCCTCCACCGCGACTACCGGGCGAGCGTTCTGCGCTTCCTGTTTGAGCGGTGTCACGATCGTGACGCTTCCGACCCCGAGGAATCCGCCCTCTGGGGCCGGCCCTCGATGCCGAAGTTGGTGGATGCGACCCCGGCTCAGTCCTGCGGTTTCGGCGATCTGCGCATACGAGCGACCCTCAGCGCTCAGTTGCTCGATAACGCGGCGGCGGAGTCTCGCGAGTTCCGTCACCCCGCGCTGTGCAGCTGCCATGCGCTTGGTCACAGCCTGAAGAAGTTTAGGCCGGATTTCAGTCGGTCGGGCACGCCATCGTCCTTTCGGAAACGAGCACGACTACACCAAGCGAGCGGTCCGCGCGTGCACCCTCGACCTGCTGCTGGACCTCGCTCCGGAGAATAGCGACCTCGCCGCGCCGACCCTACACGGCTCCGAGGCATCGGCTACATCCTGGGAACAGGCCTTCCTTGTCTTGATCGCTGGCTGGGCCGCGCAGGTCGGTCGGCTGAAGGACGGCTGGGAGGCCGCATTCCTCAGCGAGGCCTCCAAGCATGCCTTCGTCGCAGAACAATGACTAGGGGTGTCTGTGACGCGACAGGTTGTTGTCAGTGGCCACGACAAGATCGCGTCAGTGGCCGGCCCCGGCCCACAGGCCGCCTGACGCTGGCCGCCGAGCTCGGCGCCGTCGGCGCCACCGGCCGCATCGTCGAGCGGCAGCTGAACTGAGTGCACGAGCTGCGAAACGCGGGGGTCTTGTGCATCCGGTCAGTGGCGCAGTGTGTCAGCAACAGGACCGTGCGAGCCGACGCAAAGGCAGCACGGCAAGGACGCTGACCTCCCAGTCGACCTGGTGGTGCGACGTGGTGCCAGGGGAGGCGCCATTGGGTCCTGTTTGCCGGTGTAACGGGGATGGCATGCAAGGAGTCAGACGGCGGGAGCCTGATGCAGGCGCTAGTCGCGAGGGGCGAGGAAGTGGACCGCCGTGAGGGGTAGCCGTTGGCGGTCCTCCTCTTGCACGGCGGTGTAGTGCTCGATCCACAGGTCAAAGAACCGCTGCAGGTCGATCAGCGAGATGCGGCGGTTTTCCTGGCTGCGGACCTCCCGCTGGGCGTCGGCGGTGAAGCCGCCAGTGGCGATGAAGATGCCCACGTCCTGGCTGCCGAGTAGGGCCATGAAGGCGCGCAGCCCGTCGACGGTGATCTTGTCGGCGCGCCGCTTGACCTGCACCTTGATGCGCGGCCCCGTGGCGCCCAGGGGATCGGTGTAGGCCAGGATGTCCAGTCCTTGGTCGGGACCTGGTGGTGACACCCAGGCGATGTGGTAGTCCATCGCGCGAAGCAGCGCGGCCACGAGCTCCTGGAACTGGTAGGGGTTCATGCTTTGCAGGTACTGCTCCACCTCCAGCCAGGCGGTCTCTTCGGCTTCCTCCAGCGTGCTGGTGGCGCTCGCCGGGGTGGTGTTGGCGCCGAGGGAGTCGTGTGGTTCCTCTGGCTGGTTCTTCCGCCATGCCTGATACAGGCGGGTGACTTCGCGGCGAAGCTCCACCGGGTCGTGGAACTTCTCGGATGCTTTGCCGGCCCTCCTCGGTCAGGATCCATTGGCCCTTGCTCTTGACCACCCAGCCAGCCTTCACCGGGGCGATGGTGGCGAAGCGTACGATTTTGTCGAAGCGACGGACGCCGGGTGCGTTGGGATAGTCGCCTTGCTCGAACGGGGTCGGCGGGAGACGGCGTTCGACCTCCTGAATGACCCGGCGGGCCTGCAGGCCATCGGGGTGCTGCTTGAGGACCTCGAGCACCGTTTGCAGGATCTCTCCTGTCCGCTTGCGGGTGATCTCAGCCAATCCAGCAGCCCTCCTGGCCCAGCGCCATACAAGGGGGACGATCCTCGCACAACCCGTGGATTGCCGAGCATCGACAACAGCTGCCCGGGAGTCCCTCGGTGATCTTCTGGCAAATCTTCTGGCAACCGCGCCGGAAGAGGACTCGGGGAAGGTGTTTGTGCTGGTGGGCGCGACAGGTATCGAACCTGTGACCTCTGCCGTGTGAATTCCGCGACGTATTGTTTTGGCGGAATTCGAGACTGTGAAGGCGAGTGAAGGATCATTCGAAAGTCGCAGGTAGAGGCGGCTGCAGGCGTCCACTCAGATACATTATCCCTCATGATTCTTCTGGGACCGTACCGGGTTCTCCGAACGGCTATTGCTGCCCGTCTGCTGCCTGCCCCGTAGGGGCTCCGCCGCGCGCAGGGCCAACGCCGGCCGGACGGCCACCGACCGGCTGCGGTCCGTTGGAGCAACGCCAAGGATAACTCGGACTAGGACTGACACGCGGTCGCCAAGGTCAGCGCGTTCGGCGTTGACCGCTCGCGCCCCTTGGCGACCGCCCAAGCCCCTTGCGAATGGCACGCTCATAGCACGGGCCGGTGAGGACTCCCCGACCCGCACCGCCTTCGACGACCGTACCGCGAGGAATAGTCAAGACCTGTGGATTGGCGTGCCACGATGAGGTGGCAAGATCAGTTGCAGGAAGGGGACGAAGTTGTCGGAGCGATCAGGAACCCTCGCTGACGATCCGTTCAGTGGTCGGCGCCCAACCAGTCACGAACGGCTGACGGGACTGCCCTGGGATGCGTCGTACCACGACGGCCCTGCGCCTTGGGATATTGGCCAGCCGCAGCCGGCAATAGTGCGTTTGGCATCCGAAGGCGGATTCGCCGGAGCGGTGCTCGATGCGGGCTGCGGGACCGGCGAGAACGCTCTTCACGTCGCCTCGCTGGGATTGTCGGTTCTGGGCGTTGACGTGGCTGAGACGGCACTGGCGATCGCCCGAGCGAAGGCCGACGACCGTGGGATCGAGGTTGAGTTCGCTGCGGCTGACGCGTTCCAGCTGGAGCGTTTGGGGCGCAGGTTTGAGACGGTGCTGGACTGCGGACTGTTCCACACCTTCGACGGCGACGAGCGACCAGGATACGTGGCGAGTCTAGCGTCGGTGACCGAGCACGATGGAACCCTGTATGTGTTGTGCTTCAGTGACGATGGTCCCGATACTGGCCCGCACCCCATCAGTCAGGAAGAG
>WNGJ01001619.1_pt1 | contig 22196 bp, 20 predicted proteins | sample 5400611 | NCBI WGS metagenome assembly WNGJ01 (sample SAMN13153375, study PRJNA577476) | soil metagenome | isolation source: 40 cm soil or saprolite under Garry oak tree replicate 1 | place: USA:California | collected 2016-06-15
AGGCGTTCACGTAACCCGAGCCGTTGCATCAGTTTCGGGACCAAGTCCGCAGGTGATTGCCAGCGATCCGGCCGCATTTTCCTTTCGGGAAGACCGCGCCATTCGGCGATGACGGCGGCGCGGAGAGAACGGGTCATGACTTCGTCGAGTGTTACAAAACTTAAAAGAGTTACAAAGTTAAAAAGGGCAATTCGCGGCTGACACAGCCGCCACTACACCGATGCAGCGTTGTAACGATGTAACTCTTTTAACAAATCACTGATGCTTCGCCTCAGTATTTCCGCCGCATGTGGCTCGGCAGAATGTTCAACTCGGTGCGGTACTTGGCCACGGTGCGCCGCGCGATGGGAATCCCGCGTTCGGTCAGAATTTCGACGATCTCCTGGTCGCTCAACGGCGCGTTGCCATCCTCGTGTTTCACCAGATCGAAGACAGCTTCTTTCACGCTGGTGTTGCTCATCGATTCGCCGGTGGCGGTTTGATAGCCAGACGTGAAAAAGTATTTCATCTCAAAAATACCCTGGGGCGTGGCCATATATTTTCCGGAAACGGCGCGGCTCACCGTGGTCTCGTGGACGCCAATCGCATTGGCGATCTCCCCCATGGTCATCGGCTTCAGATGCGATGGGCCATGTTCAAAAAAGTCGCGCTGCCGCGAAACGATCTGGTGCGCGATGTTGGAAATGGTTTGCTGGCGCTGGTGGATCGATCGGATCAGGAACTTGCCGTTCCGGATTTTGTCGCGGATGTAATCTTTGACTTCAGCGCCGTTGTTGTCCTGCGCGATAATGTCTTTGTAAATGTTGCTGATCCGCAGATGCGGAATTTGCTCGTTGTTTAGGATGATCTGGTAATCGCCATCCACCTTCTCGACCGTCACGTCCGGCAGCACGTAGTTTTGCGGGGCAGCGGCGAAGACCTGGCCGGGGCGCGGATTCAGGCGCGCGATCTTGTTGGCGACCTCTTGCACTTCCTCTACGCTGATGCCCATCCGTCGCGCAATTTCAGGAAAGCGTCGCTTGCCCAAATCTTCCATGTGCTCTGCGATAATTTTGTATTCGAGGCTGCTTTCTTTTCCTTCGCGCTGCAATTGAATGAGCAAACACTCGCGCAAATCGCGCGCGCCCACACCGGGCGGATAAAAACTCTGGATTAGCGTAAGCATCTTCTCGAAATCTTCCTTCGGAATTCCGGAACTGAGCGCCATTTCTTCCGGCGTGCTTTGGAGGAATCCGTTGTCATCGATGTTGCCAATGATCAGCTCCGCTGTTTTGCGATCGTTGGCATTGAGCGCGGTCTGATTTAGTTGCGTCACCAGATTTTGTTGAAGCGTCTCCTGCACAGCGATGGAATCGAAAAAGAACTGGCGCTTATCCTTCGCTTCCTGCGAACGGCCGCTGTAGCTGCTCGACTGCGCCATGTAATCGCGCCATTCCTCATCCAGGCTCGCCAGCTTCTCGAATTCTTCCTTGAAATTGTTGTCCGCGGAAGGCTCGGCGCCGTTTGGGCCATCGAGGCTCGGCTGATCCGGCAGTTCCTCGAGCACAGGGTTTGTTTCCATTTCCTGTTGAACCAGATTGCGCAGTTCGAGCAACGGCGTTTGCAGGATGAGAAGACTTTGCTGGAGCTGCGGCGCGAGAATTTGTTGCAGGGCAAAATTCTGCGACTGGTGCATTCCGTGTCCGGCCATGCGCCGAATTTACCGGTGCAGCCGGCAACAAGCAAGCAATTCGCGCGCCAGGAATCTGGGGAGCGCACGCGCCTCGCGTGCTAGCGATGACGCCCTCGTGATCGCGGACTTTTCTTGCTGGGCATATCCCACTGCGCGATGCTAAGTTCGTTTCGGCGTGGCGCCGAAACCTGCACGCGAGGGCGCGTGCGCTCCCCGGAACACCGCTCGCGCTACTTTTTCATTCAAGTGATGCAGTAATCGAGCGTCGAGAGCGCTTACACTCCTGCCATGTCCCATTTCCTGATCGTTTCCCGAATCAGGCGGGCGATTTTGGCGTTCACTTTCGTGAAATAGGTCTTCGCTTTTACCGGATCAAATTTCGGATAACCCTGGCCTTCTTTGTAAAGCATGATCGTCGACGGAAATGGATACGCGCTCCAAGTGTTGGGCGACGGCATCGCAGTCGCCATCTCTGATTTGTACTGCTTCTTCTGAACAAGAGCGGGATCGATCGCCATCACGTATGCGGTCTCATTTTCCGCTCCGTGACCGCCATCTTCGCCGAACACCTCCAGTGTCACGTCGCTGCAATAAGACCACCAGTTCACGACCAGAATCCTGGCGCCCGTGTGGCGTCCGACTTCCTGCGCGAGCGGGCCTAGAATCGCGGTCTGCCCGCCGCCGTGGCCATTTAGCAAAATAATATTTTTGAATTTGTTCTTCGCCAGCCCGGTAAGAACAGCGCGAACATAACCGCGAAAGGCATCCTCCGGGATAGTGAAGCTGCCCGGGTATGCATCCAGAATTCCGGTGAATCCATAGGGAACCGCCGGCGCGGTCATCGCATTGACGCGCGACGCAATTTCACGCGCCATCGCCACTGGCGCGAGGATGTCCGTTCCATTCGGGGCGACGCCGTGCGGCTCAAGCGTGCCCAGTGGCAGCAGGACCGTATCGATTTTCGCCGGAATCCATTGGCGAAATTCGATCCAGTTGATGCGCTCCATGTCGCGCGTACTCGGCGCGTTGTGCCTGGCGGTGCTCATTGACATAGGAACATAGGCATTCTGCCTGTGTGCCCAGCGGGTTTACAACCCGCTGTTCACCATAGCGGAGTATAACTCCGCTGGCCGCACAGACTGCAAGTCAATGTTCCTGCATCAGCAGCAGCTACGCCTGCCCGTTAATCATCATCCAATTCACCGGCCCATCGACTGCCACGATTTCTTCAAACAAATTCGGTGATCCGCTGCACGGAATACTTACGAGATCGGCCTGAAACCCGGACCGAATCCGGCCGAGCGCGTTTTCTTGATGCAACGCCTGCGCAGCATTCACCGTCACCATCTCAAGAATTTGATCTGGCGAAATCCCCGGCTCGTTGCGCTCAAAAGCGCGCATCTCGGCGAACAAGCTCAGGTTCTCGTTGCTCGCGAGACTATCGGTTCCCAGGCAAATGTTGAACCCGAGCGCGCGCAATTTTTCGAAAGGAAATCGGCTGTGTGCAAAATAAGCGTGGCTGCGAGGCGAATGCACTACATGAAATTTTCTGTTAGCTGTTTCAAGCAAATCGAAATCGCTTTCTGTTAATTCGTTTAGATGCGCAACGATCCAAGGCAGGTAGGGGCGATTGACCTCAATAGCCCGCGGGTGGTTCGGTGAACCGCCCCTACCAACCAAATCCAAGAACAGCTCGAGCGGCGTCTCATGACCGCAGTCGTCCATGGGTCGCCCGATGCTTTTCATAAATTCGTAGAGCGGGCCGGACCCATCGCGAAACATCGCCATTTCTTCGCGTGATTCCGCGAGATGCGTCGTCAGTAAAACATCGTCGCGTCGCGCGATTTCTTCACAGCGGCCATACAAATTTGCCGAAGCCGTGAACAGCGCGTGCGGCGCCAATCCCCAATTCTCCGTCGATCTCAGCGATTCGATGGCTCGCCGCAGCGAGTCCGTCCGGCGGCGGACAAGATCGACAAGTTCATCTGCGCGTTCCGGCGAACGCACATCGATCAGCTCTGCAAACCACCACGCCCGAATCGGTGAACGAACCTGTGCGACCAATTCTGGAAAGGCGGCGAGGTTAGCGACCGTCGTCGTGCCGCATCTTTTTGCCTCTGCAAAACCTTCCGTGATTGACGCGAGATAATCTCGCTCGGATAGCTTCGCCTTTTCCGCGTTGATTGCTTGAATCCAATCGGCAAAGGATTTTTGCGACGGGATTTTGCACCGCAAACAAGTGTAGTCGAGATGACAATGCGCGTTGATCAGTCCGGGTAGCAGCGCCTGCTCACCAAGATCGACAATTTCCTGCCCCGAGTGTCGCGCAGACACCTCAGGAAATTTTCCAACATCGATAATTCGATTTCCGGAAATCGCGACGGCGCCGTTCTCAATTGGCGCGCCATCCATCGTGACGACAACGCGTGCCCGAAGAATCATTTTTCAGCTGTAGCGGCGGTCTATGACTGTCGCAAATATCGACGGAACTGTCGCCAGGGCGCTGTGCGCCGTCATGTGTATTGCGCTATGTCAGCATTCGACGATTGAACCGCCCGCAGGGCGGTGGCTACAGGTTGAAGACGCTCTCGCCTTTCACCACTTTGCGGCATTCCGCGACGAGCAGATTGCACGGCTCCTGGCAAAGCAGCGGAATTGCATCTGTAGCCGGGATCGATGTTGTAGCCAGGGTCGCTGACCCCGGCCGGCCAGCCGCTTCGCCCTGATCGAACGCGGGATCAAATTTTTCCGGGGGCAACTTTGTCGATGGGATTGTGCCGCGGTGATCGCGTTTCCATAAAATCGTTCGCAAACACCCGCCGTTAGACCGGCAAAAATCTCCCACGACATTCCGGATCTGTTCGTCGGAAATTTTTGCGGCGACACGATACATTCCTGATTGTCGCTCTAAAGTTTCGCGCAACGGTGTGGTTTGCAGTTGATTGGCTTTCCAGGCGACGAAGACGGCGAGCCTGCCCGGATAAAGATAATCGAGCGCCCGCTTTAATTCCGGGAGTTTCGCCAGCTCCAATCGCCAGCCACGACGCAGATTCGGGGCCGTTTTGAGCGACCGATAATTTCCGGCCTCATCATATTTCGCGATCTCGAGTGCGTCTTCTGCGTTTCGAAACGTTTGCAAGTCAGTACGAACTTCGTCATCGCGATGTGAAAGAACAAAACTGCCGTTTGTTTTCCGGACCAGAATCTGGCCGAAGTAGAAGCGATCAGTCAGCGCAGCTTGCAAAGCGCGCTCGATGGAACTTGGCATGCCTCTCAACTGGGCCGTAGTCGCTTGGCAGACGAGATGCCAGTCTGCCCGCCACGCATCCGCTAATGCAAACAGTGCGCAATCAGACCGCCCGCGCGCTCCAGAAATTGCCGATCTTCCTCGCCGAACGCGTTCAACTTTTCGCTCTCGGCATCCAGCATTCCAAGGATGTGCCGGTGCTCGTTCGTCATCGGCACAATGATCTCCGACCGTGTGGTGTGAAAGGTAGGCAGATAACGCGGATCGTGATGCACGTCACCGACGATGACGGGTTTCCCGGATTCGAGCGCAGCGCCGCACAAGCCTTGCGTTATTGGAAAACGCGGATACGCCGGTGGCTCGTTGCCCGTTTCGGCGAGAATCACGAAATCTTGTTTCACGATCTTGTAAACGCCGACCCAGCGATAATTGCGGGCCGCGCGAATCATCTCCACGAGTTGCCTCATCCGCTTTGGCGTGCACCCGCCGGCGAGCGCGAATGCTCCGATCTCTTGCAGCTTTTTGCAGGTCGCTTCTTTCATTCGCGGGAGAGCAATCTCGTGCAAAAGAAAACAAGCGCGAGCGGGATTTCAAGTTTTTGCCATTAATTTTCCTCCAGCATGCCTCCGAAGGAGCATAGGGGATTAGCCGGTGGTGCAAACCACCGGAGCGCGATGACCGAAAAGACGATTAGCCCCAGCAGGGGCGGCGGAATCAGAGATAACGTTCATCAAATTCCACGCCACTGCGGCGCAATAATTCCATATACTCCTCACGAAACGTGCGCGCGCGATGGTGCTCTGCTTGTTGCTCGATGTAATGACGAACCGCTTCACGCTGAGAAGCGCTCACGGTAAACGCACCATAACCTTCCTGCCACGCGAAACCGCGCAGACCCATCTCATTGTGCACCCAGCCGGACGAAATGGCCTTTACCTCTCGAAACACATCAGCTAGGCGATGCGTCGCGCGAAGACCCACAAGAAGATGCACATGATCGGAAACGTCGCCGATGCTCTCAGGAATTCCATCCGCCGTGCGGATAATCCCGCCAAGGTACGCGTGCAATTTGCCGCGCCACATCGGTTGGATCATCGGCTCGTGATTTTTTGTTCCAAAAACGACGTGATAATGCAGGCTCAGGTGTGTTGATGGCATAATGGACTGATTGTTTGCCTCGCCCCTGCCGGGGCTTGGGGGTTGTTTACACGATAACCGGTGGTTTGCACCATCGGCTAATTTCCGCGCATCCCTCCGGGATTCCATGCCTGGACCGTCTGCACCCGATGAACCTGTTCGATAATGATATCGGCGAAACCCGCGTCGGTGCCGATGGACGGTGCGTAGAATAACAAGCGGCCATCTACGTTGTACGGATTCCGTTTGAAAACTTCGCCTGCCGCACTGCCAGATTTAGTCATCGATATGCCGATGAGCTTGGGAATGTCTTCGTAACTGTGAAGTCCGTCGGAAATGAAAAACGGAACCACGATCACGTTCGATGTTTTCGTCAATTTCCGCCAATCGGAGACCAGCGGTGGTTCTTCCATGTAAACGTTGAGCACAGCCGCATACTTTCCGAGCGCACGGATCTTGTCCGCCTCGCGTTTCGCCGCGACGGCGCTGTTTTCATTCAAATCCGTTCCGTGCGCGACGATCAGCAAACTAGTCTTGCGGGGATCGACATCACGCGCGACTTGGCGAGCGCGCTGGAGCAGCAAATCGGTCATCATTGGATGATTCCCTACCGGCTCGCAATATTTCCACATTTGACCGCTCGGCCGTTTCGTGGTGCGGCCATTCAGTTCAAGCTCGCGCGGAATCACCGTCTGGGTGAAATACCCTTCGCTGATAAAATTCGGCACGACGTAAACCTCGCGAATCGATTCTGGGTCGAACAAGAACAGTGCATCGCGCAAGCTCGGTTCCTCTTTCCAAAAGGCGCAGCTAACCTCAGCAAAAAGTTTTCGACGCCGAATCTCAGCTGCATGCGCCAGCGTCGGCGCGCTCGAGTCCGGATTCACCGTCGATCCGTGACCAACGATGAGGAGCGCAGCGCCACTTCGTGCGTTCATCGGGAAAACTATACTTAACAACCGACTTACAGCGCTGTCATCCCGAGCCGCGCGAGACGGCGATGGACCTCACATTCGGAGCCACGCGCAGTCCTGCGAAGGTGGGTTGGACGTTTGGTCTTCGATTCGTTAAATTGACGAGCCATGCGCTTTCGCACTTACAAAGATGCTGATCTGACAGTGAGCGAAGTCGGCTTCGGGCTTTGGACTATTTCCACCGGGTGGTGGGGGAATTTCACTGAGGGCGAAGCGATCGCTCTCATGCACAAGGCAATCGATCTCGGCATCACGTTGTTCGATGCGGCCGATACTTACGGAAATGGATTGAGCGAAGAATTGATCGCCAAAGCGTTTCCGAAACAGCGCGATGAAATCGTGATCGCGACAAAAGTCGGCTACGATTTTATGAACTACGGTGAAGCGCGCGGCCGCGGGCAGCGGGAAATCCCGCAAGATTTTTCGCCGGATGCAATCACGCGTGCGACCGATGCAGCGCTCAAGCGCTTAAAGACGGACCGGATTGATGTCCTCCAACTGCACAACATCCGGATGGAGCAGGTTTACGATGACGCACTCTGGACCACGCTCGAGAAATTAAAATCCTACGGGAAGATTCGGTATTACGGGATTGCGCTAGGTCCGGCGATTGGCTGGCTTTACGAGGGAGTGAACTGCATTCGTGAGCGCGACATCACGAGCCTACAACACATTTACAACATGCTCGAGCAACATCCCGGGCGCGCCATGCATGATGCCGCGACCGAAGCGGCGAAGGACACGATGTTTTTGACTCGGGTCACGCATTCGTCTGGATTGCTCGAGGGGAAATACACCGAGGAAACAAAGTTCCCACCAACCGATCACCGCAGCCATCGTCCGCGCAGTTGGTTGCTCAACGGAATTAAGAAGATCGACAAATTGCGCTTCCTCGAAAATGCCGAGCGCACGTTAGGGCAAGCGGCGTTGCAATGGTTGCTCGCTGATGATCGGGTCGCCTCGACTTTGCCGAACATTTATAACGAGGAACAACTCATCGAATTCGCGAAAGCGCCGGAGTGTCCGCCGCTCACGAGCGACGACATGGGCAAGATCGATGATCTTTATTCTGACAACTTCGGCCTCGAACCGGAAGAACCAAAGTTCAAAGGTACAATGGAGCTACCAAAAGAAACGGCCGCTGCGTGATCGGGGAGCGCACGCGCCTCGCGTGCTGGTTGCGGCGCCGTCGCTGCAACGGACTTCTTAGACCGCGCAAATTTCAGAAAAAGTTTGCGATGGCGAGGGCGCCATCGCCGCCACGCGACGAGTCTGTCCGACTGGCGGACACGCGAGACGCCCATTCGACTTCGCTCAGGGCGGGCAGTGCGCTCCCTAATCCGATTCGTCTTCTTCCACCGGTTCAGCACGGCGCACTTCGGGCTCTCGCTCGCGTCGCGGGCGTCCAGTAGTTTGCTGCCCCTTGTAGATTTCCTTGAAAATGTCGGCGATCATCGGCGCGGCAGTAGAGCCGCCGTGTACTTTGCTGCCGACATCACCCTCGTAGAGCGCAGCGAACGCATATTGGGGCTGGTCGGCTGGCAAAAATCCTCCAAACCATGCGGCTGTGCGCTCTTTGTTTTTCGGTCCCCATTGCGCTGTCCCGGTTTTTCCGGCGACTTCAACGTTATCGAGACTCGCCTGGTGTGCTGTGCCGCCAGGGCCATTCACGACGTCGATCATTCCGGTGTGCAATTCATCCAGCGTCTGGGATGAGAGATTGAGTGTTTTTTTGGCGCGCACCTGATACGCGGTCACAATTTCGTTATCGAATGTCTGCACTTGCTGAACGAGCCGGGTTTGATAAAACGTGCCGCCGTTTGCGACGATGGCCATGGCTTGCGCCATTTGCAGCGGAGTGACCTGGACGTCCCCCTGCCCAATAGACAGATTTGCGATATCGCCATTTAGCAATCGGCGACCGTGCGTTGCTTTCATGTATTCATCATTCGGGACGCGGCCTTCCGCCTCGCCGCGCAGCGGGATGCCACATTTCGCGCCAAAGCCCAGTTTCAACGCCCAATCAACGATCGGTTCCGCACCGGTTTTGATTCCAACCTGGTAAAACCATGTGTCGCACGATTCAGTCAGCGCCTGGACAAAATTCAATGCGCCGTGATCGCCCTTTTTCCAATTGTGGAAGGTAACGTTGCCAACCTGAATTGCCGGGACACAATCAAATCGATCATCTGGACTCACAGCGGCGCTTTCGAGCGCGGCGATGCCGACTGCGACTTTAAACGTCGACCCTGGCGGGTAAGACGAACGATATGCGCGTGGCAACAGCGGAATGTCAGGGTCATCCTGCAACACCTTAAATTTTTCAGCCGAGATCGAAGGAACGAACAGATTCGGGTCGTAGGTCGGCCACGAGGCTAGCGCGAGAATGTCACCCTTGTTTGGATCGACAATCACGAGCGCGCCACGTTTTGCTTTCGCTTCCAGGGCCTTTTCCGCCAGTTCTTGAAGGTGAAGATCCAGAGTCGTCACAACGTTGTAACCAGGCTCGGGCGGCGTGATCAATTTCTCAGAAGTTTTCCGGCCGTCTTTATCGAAGGTGAGTTTGTATTCGCCGTGCTTGCCTGCGAGCATTTCGTTGAACGTTTGCTCGAGTCCCTCGCGTCCCTCGGTTTCAGGCCAGAGGGTTTCGTGGTTATCGACGATGCCATCAGGATTGCGTCCGGTTTTTCCGGTGTACCCAACGACCTGGCCGGCGAGTTTTCCATTTGGATAAACACGCACATAAATTGGCCGCACGATCATGCCAGACGGCAAATTGTCCTTAACCTCTTCATACTCCGAGTGGCTGAGATTCTGTGCGATCTCCAAAGGCATGATTCCACGATTGTGATAGTGCCGAAGGATCGCCTGGTCTGAAATCGGAAGCGTACGGCCGATTAGTTTCCCGGCCTTGTCGATCTTTTCCCGGGCGAAGCTGAGAGCCTGCGCGTCCGAAAAATCCAGCGGGGTGGGGAAGTTGATCGCCAGATTGTAGCTGATTCGATTTTGGGCGAGCGGCACGCCGTTGCGGTCCGTGATTTGGCCGCGCGGCGCCGGAACATCAAGAATATACGTGCGCGCCAGTTTTTGCGTCTCGAACGTAGGGACGATTGTCTCTTCTTCGCTTGTCGGAGTCGCGCTCGGGACCGCAGACGGCGTGAGCGTTTGGGCAGACGCCGCAACCGGTATTGCCAGGATCGACAACAAAAAGGCGTGAAGCGGATTTTGGAGTGCGCGGACACGTCCGTGCTTGCGGAACGACGCGACATGTCGCCTCGAAAAAAAGCGGCGACGCGTCGCCGCACTCCAAAAAATCCGTCGCATCTGCCGAATCTGCGAATAACTAATGTCGCTGCAAGAAGCGATGCACTTCTTCAGCCAATTTTCGACCGATCCCTTCCGTGGACGCAATTTTCTCCACAGTCGCTTTGCGCAGCCGATTCACGGACCCGAACTTGCGCAGCAACAAATTCTTCCGGTTCTGGCTTACGCCGGGGCAATCATCGAGAATGCTCTCGCCGATGCGCTTTTTCATGAGTAGTTGGTGATAAGCATTGGCAAAACGATGTGCTTCGTCGCGGATGCGCTGAAGCAAGCGTAAAGCATTGGAATCCATTGGAAGTTGCAGTGGCAACGCCCGGCCCGGCCGGTAGATCTCTTCGTGTTCTTTGGCCAGGCCGATGATGGGAAGATCGTGCAGGCCCAATCGCTGTAGCTCACGACACGCTGCCGAAAGTTGACCTTTTCCTCCATCGACAATGATTAAATCTGGCAGGCGGACGTAAGATTGCGGATTGCGGATTGCCGATTGCGGAGACTCAGCAATGCGTTGTGCAATCTCGAACGCGTTTTCCTGTGAATATTCCGCGGTATCGGCGACATCACTTTCCGGTTTCCGATTTCCGGTTTCCGAAATCATAAGCAGCACCCGCGAATAACGCCGCCGCACCACCTCGGCCATGCTAGCAAAATCGTCCTGTCCTTCCACCGTGCGGACGCGATATCGCCTGTAATTATCCTTGTCTGGGACGCCGTTTCGGAAGCAGACCATCGACGCCACTACGTGCGTCGTGGAAATGTTCGAGATATCGAAGCATTCCATCACGCTCGGCGCGCGGGGAAGTTGCAATGCATCCGCCAACGCCTGAACGTCTGCCATCGGATCGATTGCGCTCGGCAAACTGCCGCGTGTAAAACGCCGCACCGGCTTGGTCGTTTCACGCACGTCCTCGATCATGTTGCGTAGCTCGGCCGCTTTCTCGAAATCCATTTTTTTCGCTGCTTTTTGCATTTCTTCTTCCAGCGTTGCGATCATTTCCCGCGAATGTCCCTCGAGGAACTCGCACGCCTGGATGACGCGCTCGCGGTATTGCTCGGCGCTGGTTTCGCTCAAACGAACCGGCACTTGATAAGTCGAGGATTTCAATTCGCGCTCGGTGGGCGAGCCGCGGCCAAAAGTGAGCACGCCAAATTTTTTGCGCATCAAATTGAGTGTCTGCCGTAACGCGCCTGCGTCCGCGTATGGTCCGAAGTAACGCGCAGTGTCGTTTTTCTTGAAACGCGCCAGCCGGAAACGCGGCCACTCTTCCGACATGTCGGCCTTGACCAGAAGAAACCGTTTATCGTCGCGGAAGGAAATGTTGTAACGCGGCCGATATTCCTTGATCAATTTGCCTTCGAGCAAAACCGATTCGGCTTCGCTACGCACTACGTGGGTCTCAAAATCCCAGACCGCGTCGAGCATGGCGCGCGTTTTCAAATCGGCTTGTGCCAGTTTTGAGGGGAGAAAGTATGAACCGACTCGTTTGCGCAGATCGCGCGCTTTGCCCACGTAGATTACGCGGTTAAAGCGATCGCGCATTAAGTACACACCCGGTTTGTGCGGTACTTCGTGCACTCTCTTTTGAAGATCCGGTCTTTCTTTTGTTGATGGAGCCATCGTCGGGCGGGAATTTACGCGAGAATCGCGCGAGCGAAAACCTGTAGCCGCCGGCCTTTGGGCGACGTGACGCGTAGGACCTTCGCATGTCAGTGCAGCGCTTCGCTGTGCGAAGCGGCTTGTATCTTTAATCTTTGCTGCTTTGCATGCAAAAAGGGGCAGGTGCGAGATCCGCTAAGCGGCAGGTGCTGAAGCAAAATCAAGACCGCTCTGTAGTTCGATCCGCACCTGTCCTTGGTTATTTGAAACTCGAACAGTTACTGGAGCGACCAGGTCGGCCCACCCAAGGGCAGGTCCGGGCCTGGTCAGCTCGCATTTACAAGCAGGAGTAATTAAACCCATGAAGCAAGAAATTGTCTATGTTGGAATTGATGTGGCTAAAGCGCATTTGGATGTGGCGTGGGAAAAACAGTTCCATCGTCTGCCTAATGATGTGGCCGGAACAAAACAGCTCCTCTGTCTGCTTAAAGCAATCGCTGGGCAGGTGCAGGTGATTTGGGAAGCCAGCGGAGGATACGAACGAAGTGTCATGCAAACTCTGCAGCGTGGCGGTATAAAAGCGAGCGTGGTACAGGCCAGTCGGGTGCGACAGTTTGCTCGCGCGATCGGCATCCTGGCCAAGACCGATTGCATTGATGCAGCGGTGCTCTGTGCCTTTGGCAAAGCGATGCAGCCGCAAGTGACTGCTCCGAGTAATCCACAGCAGGAGCGCTTACGCGAAATGGAAAGTCATCGCCGGCATTTAAGTCGGCTGCTGGTGGCGGAACAAAATCGCCGAGCACAGCTCACTGATCCTACAGTGCTGGCATTGACCGAGAGGCTTGTCGGCCAAATTCAAAAGCAGATCGAGCGAATCGATCTGCTCATCAAGGAATTGATCGAGGGATCGCCGGGGCTCTCGTCTAAAGCGCAAAAACTCATGGCCCTAACCTGGGTTGGCCCACGTACCGCTGCGTTGCTCCTGGCGCAGATGCCTGAACTCGGACAACTCAATCGCCGTGAAGCGGCGGCACTGGCGGGACTGGCTCCTTCAATCGCGACAGTGGCAAGCTGCGTGGCAGACGCACCATCTTTGGCGGCCGTCGGGCCGTGCGCACCGGCCTCTACATGGCAGCGCTAGTGGCCACTCGCCACAATCCGATCCTAGCCGCTTTTTATCGACGACTACGCGCTGCTGGTAAACCACCCAAACTTGCCCTCTCCGCCACCATGCGCAAACTCCTCCTCGCTCTCAACACCTCTCAAACCCCAACCAATCCTCGCTTGAACTCAACACAGTTACTACAGTTACAAAACGCGGCGACGTGGCATCGCCGATTGAATCATCATTAACTCGGTGACGTTCTCGGGCGTGAGCAAACCGACCAGGCGTTTCATGCTGTCGAGCACTGGCACAGCTGGGCAGTTGCATTCCTGCATGATGCGGAACGCTTCTTCGAAACGGGTTCCTGTCGTAACCGTGGGAATGTCGCGCTTCATCACGTCCCCGACGCGAAGCGCCGGATCGTTTTTGCGTAACGCGGCGATCAGATCGTGCCGCGTAAGCACACCCGCCACATTTCCGGCTTCATCCACGACCGGAAAATCATGCTGCGAAGTCGCAAGCAACGCGTCCACGGCTTCTTGCAGCGTGGCGTTTTCCGGAAGCGTGCGGAATTCGCGCACCATGGCGCTGGAAACCGGAAAACGGCGCGAGACATCTTTCATTTGAGCAAGCGCTGCCTCTTGCGATGCGCCGATGTAAACGAAAAGCGCGATAAAGATCAGGAACGGATTCCAAATTAACCCGATGAATCCGAAGATGAACGCAAAACCCTGTCCGATGCTTGCGGCGACTTGCGTCGCGCGCGCGTAGCTCAGCCGCGTAGCGAGGAGCGCGCGCAAGACGCGTCCGCCATCCATTGGAAATGCGGGCAGCAAATTAAAAAGAACGAGCAAGATGTTGATGGTCAGCAACTGCGCAATAAGGCCGCCTCCTTCGACCGTTGAATGGTTCAGAAACGCCTGCGATCCGCCCGCTACAAACAAACCGAGCGCGATCACCACGTTTACGGCCGGACCGGCCACTGCAATGATCAGTTCTTGCAGAGGTTCTTCCGGCATACGTTCCAGGCGCGCGACTCCGCCGATTGGGAGCAAGGTAATGTCCGGCGTATTGATTCCGAATGCCTTCGCGGCAAATGCGTGCCCGAATTCGTGCAGCACCACGCAGAGGAAAAGCAGCAGAACAAATATTATCCGGCTCGCCGCCACTGCCGAACCGCCTTCTGCATAGTAACCGAAAGCAAGCCAGCCGATTAAGAGCAAGAACGTAACGTGAATCCGCAATTGAATGCCAGCGATGCGGAAGATTGGGAGAGACCAGCCCATTCAAAATTCTCGTCTGCTTTTAGATCGCACGCCAGCGCTGAATCTGATTTATGGAATAGCGGACTACAGTAACTGCTGATTCGTTAAATGGTGATTCGTTAAATCGGGCGACTTCTTGATTCGCGCATCTCCAGTCTCGAATCTCGAATCTCGTGACAATGGAAGTGTTCGATGTCGCAATTGTCGGCGCCGGTCCAGCTGGATCGGCATGCGCGGGATTTTGCGCGCTGGCCGGTTTGCGACCGCTCGTTCTGGAACGAGAAAAATTTCCACGGGAAAAAGTTTGCGGGGATTGTTTGAATCCATCGGTCTGGCCGGTAATGGAACGACTCGGACTTGCCGAGCGTGTCCGCCAACTGGCGCACGCAATTCTTAGTACGGTCGAGTTCATCGCGATCGGTGGACGAAAAGTTGCTGTCGATCTTCCGTCGGGCGAAGAGGGCGAGATCTCAATCAAACGGAGCTTGTTTGACGCGCTCTTGCTATCGCGGGCGCGAGAGTTCGGCGCGCAAATCTACGAAGAAACAGCGGTGACGGCACTGACCGGAGGGACGAACGGCTCGGATTGGAAAATCCACACAAACCGAGGACCAATCTTTGCCGCGCGAACGCTGGTTGGCGCCGATGGTCGCAATTCGACAATCGCGCGTCTTTGCAATTTGCTCCCACGGCCTGCGCGTGAACGGGTCGCGCTGCAGGCGCACATTCCGTTGCCAGCGGGCTTTGGCGATCGTGTCGTCCTGCAGTTTCTGGCGGAAGGCTATTCCGGCCAGGCCCCGGTAAATCGCGATGAACTAAATTTGTGCCTCGTGGGCAAGCCTTCCAACATATCTGCGCTTCGTCGTTGGGCCGAGCAGCGGTTCGGCCTTCAGCAAGATCATCCCTGGCGCACGATCACTCCGCTCACCCGCGCGGCCCTGGCGCCAGCGCACGACAAATTGTTTCTGGTCGGCGACGCGGCGCGCGTGGTGGAGCCGTTTACCGGGGAAGGAATTTATTACGCACTTCGCTCAGGAGAACTGGCGGCGCAGGCCATCGCAAAAATCATTGGTGGAAATTACGATGCCGATCCAGCGAGTGATTACGCGAAAGCGCACGCTGCCATGTATCGCGGCCGGTTATGGGTAAACCGGATGTCCCGCACGGCGGTATTGGCTCCGCGAGTCGGATCGTTCTTTGTTCATGCGGCGCGAATTAATCCCTCGATCTTGAAGTTGCTGACCGCAAAAATTACAAACGCAGGTAGGGCCGATTGACCTCAATCACCCGCGGGCGGTCCAGGTGAACCGCCCCTACCTATCCACTGTCGACACGCTTTTATCGTGTTGGACATCAACATCGCGATTGTCATCGGCCCGACACCGCCCGGTACCGGCGTTATCGCAGCCGCTTTCTGTGACACTTCATCAAAGGCCACATCACCTACGAGTCGATAACCGCGTTCGCTCGGCGCGTCGTCCAGGCGATTGATGCCAACATCGATGACAACTGCGCCATCGCGGACATGTTCCGCTTTTACGAAGTTCGGTTGACCGATCGCTGCAATTAAAATATCCGCCGACCGCATAATCTTTTCGAGCTCGCGACTGCGCGAATGCACGACCGTGACTGTCGCGTTCCCGTTTTTGTTTTTCTGCATGAGAAGCAAGGCGAGCGGTTTGCCCACGATCATGCTCCGGCCAAGGATCACGACATGCGCGCCTGCGATGTCGATCTTGCTTTCAATAAGCAAACGCTGCACGCCAAGCGGTGTACATGGGACAAATCCGCTCGGATCATCGATCACGAGCTTCGCGACGTTCTCCGGATGAAAACCGTCCACATCTTTGCGTGGTTCGAGCGAGCGCACGACTTCCGCTTCATCGATCTGCCTGGGCGGCGGCGATTGCACCAGAATACCGTGAATCTCGGGGTCGCGATTCAATTCTTCGACGCGGGCGAGCAGTTCCGCTTGTGTGGTCGATGCCGGCAGCTCCAGTTTCACCGAATGCAAACCCAGACTGCGGCACATTTTGTCTTTCGAGCGCACGTAGGCGCGCGAGGCCGGATTGTCGCCAACGAGAATGACCGCAAGTCCCGGCGTGACGCCTTTCGATTTTAACGCCGCAATATCGCGGCGAAGGTCGACATAAACTTTTTCCGCGATTGCGCGGCCATCGATCAGCTTTGCCATGTATCAAAATTTGCGCGCTCCGTTGTCATTCGGAGTGAAGCGAAGGAGACTCACACTAGTCCTTGCCTTACACATGCTTCTCTGCATAACCACCGCTTCGATTGTGAGGTCCTTGCTTCAGTTTGCGCATGCGCCGATCTTAATCGAGTCAGCGCATTTCAACCAGCGCCATCATAGCATTCTGCAAACGCACACGCTCGGCTTCAAACTCCGCGTCTGTGCTTGTCGATTTCACCCGGTACGGTTGGCCAATTATCACACGCACTTTACTGAAGGGGCGCGGAATAATGAATCGATCCCAGCTTTTGATCCGCCAGCAGCTCGAATATTCCATGTTGACGGGCAAAACAGCCGCTCCGGATTTTTGCGCAAGAAAAATAATGCCGGGGCCAAGTTCGTAAGCAGGACCACGTGGACCGTCTGGCGTGATCACTACATCGTGACCGGATGCAATCATCTCCGAGAGCTGCAAAATTGCTCTTGCGCCCAGCCGCGAACTTGAGCCGCGCACAACGTCGTAGTCGAAGCGCTTGATTGCAGCGGTCAGCAACTCGCCGTCACGACTGGCACTAATCAAAGCCGCGCCGTGGCGGTTAAAAAGAAAGCGCCGCAGGACGAACGGAAATAACAACAGTCGATTATGCCAGAGAGCGCCGATGTAATTCTCTGCTATTGGTTTTCCAACAATGCCTGCGCCATCTTCTATTTCATAACGCAGCGTGCGCGCCCATAGCTGCAACAAGCGAAACCCGACCGCGATCAGCCAACGCGCGGGTCGACCTTCGATCTTCAACGTTTGCGGGCAGGTTTTGCCATGTCTTTTCCCCACCGGTATGCGCTCGGGTTTGGCAAGCCGACCTGATCAAGAATGCGCCAAACCACTGTGTCGACGACAGCGGCGACGGAATCTGGCCGGCTATAGAAGGAGGGGATGGCTGGCAGAACAATCGCTCCCGCCTCGAGCAACGTCACGACATTGCGTGCGTGAATTAAGTTCCATGGCGTCTCACGCGGAACCAGGATCAGTTTCCGGCGTTCCTTCAAAAAAACGTCAGCCGAGCGCAGCAAAGCGCTATCGCTGGAACCGGACGCAATCCGGCCGAGAGTGGCCATTGAGCAGGGGACAATGATCATCGCGTCGAAATGCGCTGAGCCGCTGACGAATGGAACACCGAGATCGTTCTCAGAATGTTGGGCGATTGCTTTCGGAATTTTGAAAGTGCCAAGTTCTTGCTTCGCTACTTGTCTGGCGTGCGCGCTCATCATGAGATGAATCTCGTGCGCCGCGCAGTCGATCTGCTCGAGCAACCTTTGCAGATAAATGGTTCCACTGGCGCCGGTGGCGGCGATTACAAGTTTCATGTAAAAATCATCCTGAGTTTGAATTTAATCCGGTATAGGCGCAATAAGATACCGTATGGTCAAAAAACTCTTACATACCCGCTATCGAGTGAAGGATTTGGAAAAGACAGTCTTGTTTTATAAAGATGTTCTCGGGCTTAAGGAGCTGCGCCGCCAGACATCCGGTCGCGGCTCACAACTTGTGTTTCTAAAAGCGCCCGATAGTGAAGAGGAAATTGAGATTTGCAAATTCGATGAGAGCGGGCCGGTTGTGGTCGGTCCTGACCTCACGCATCTGGCATTCGAAGTGGACGACCTGGAAAAGTTTGCGCGGGAGGCGGCGGCGAAAGGTCATCCGCTGTCGGACGGGCCGCATGTAAGTAGCAGCGGCAAAATTGCGTTCATCGACGCGCCCGAAGGTTACGAGGTCGAATTGATCGAGCGCGCCAGGTAGGGCGCGACCTGAGCCTGTCCTGAGCGGAGTCGAAGGAGGCGTCGGCGGGAAATGCCAGCCGGACTTGCGCTGATCAAAATTCTATCGCTAAGTTCCCGCCGATGAAGTGCCGCAATCGGATTTTGTTCCTCTGCGTATTGGTCCTAGCGTCGGCGCTGAGCGTGTGGGGTCAAGGTGTCGTTGACTCCGAGGCGGTGCGGCCCAGTGGTATTTCGCCCGGGCCCGTTCGGAAGGCGCGCGCGGTTACAGCGAAAGACAAAGAAGATGCCGATGTTTCATCCACTCCTGCTCGGAAGGCGCGCGCGGTTACAGCGAAAGACAAAGAAGATGCCGATGTTTCGCCCACTCCTGCTCGGAAGACGCAGACTGAGAAATCGACCCACGCTCGCTCGCGCCGGACGCATGCAAAGCCGAAGGAGACGCCAGAATCAACTCCAGAGCCGACAGAGTTCACTCCCCAAGGGATACCAAAGACCGGCGCAGCCTCGGTTATTGTCGTGGACGCGCATAACGGCCAGACATTATACGAAAAGAACCCGGACCAGATGCGAGCCGCGGCCAGCACGCAAAAATTGCTTACCGCTCTAATTGTATCCGAGCGCGGTTTCTTGGATCAGCCCGTTACGGTTCAACAAATCGATACAATGGCGGACCCGGTTAAGCTGAATATCAAACCCGGCGACACATATCAGCGGATCGACCTATTGCGGGCATTGCTCGTGAAAAGCCCTAACGACGTGGCGCGGTGTCTGGCGCGGGATAATGCAGGCAGTGTGGAAGCATTTGCCGAGGTCATGAATCGGCGCGCGCGCGAACTTGGAGCTGTGAATTCGCACTTTGTTAATCCAAACGGTTTGCCTATGCCTGGCCAGTATTCAACTGCGCGCGACCTTTCGATGATCGCGCGCGCGGCCTATGCGAATCCGACCATTCGTTCGATCGTTTGTCTTCCACAGCTTGTTTTTCGCTACGCCAACGGGCGGACGCGAGAGCTGGAAAACACCAACAAAGTCTTAAGACGCCTGCCCTACTGTAACGGGATGAAAACCGGTTACACTGAGGCCGCCGGACACTGCTTGATCTGCAGCGGCTCCCGGGCGGGCCGCGACGTTATTGTCGTCGTACTCGGGGACAGCAAGGCGGGAGTGTGGCGGGACGCGTCCGCGCTGCTGTCCTGGGGTCTTTGGATGTAATCTCGCGGCAGTGAGACGCCTACCGTTTGACGCCCGCCACGTGTAGATTCAAAGTAGAAACACAATGAATGCGACCATTCAGAAGTGGGGCAACAGCCTCGCTCTCCGCATCCCAAAATCCATTGCCAATGAAATCGAGCTGGAACAAGGCGATTCGGTGGAGATGGAAGTCGCGGACGGCGTCCTGGCTGTGCGCCCCGGACGACCCCGCTATCGCCTTGCCGATCTTGTGCGCGGTATCACTAAGAAAAACCGCCAGGATGAGACCGATTGGGGCAAGGCGAAGGGTCGCGAAATATGGTAAAGCTGGTCACCCGGGCGCCGCGGCGCGGGGATGTGGTCTGGCTGAGTTTCGATCCTCAAAGCGGACACGAACAAGTGGGCCGCCGTCCTGCGTTGTACTGAGCGATGCAAGTTATAATTCCAGAAGTGGATTTGCACTGGTCTGTCCCGTCACTCGCCGAGCGAAGGGCTACCCCTTTGAAGTATCGCTGCCGCTCGGGCTTCCCGTGCAAGGCGTAGTGTTGGCGGATCATCTTCGTTCGCTTGACTGGCAGGCACGAAAGGCTGCCTTCATCTGTAAGCTACCCGCCGATTCCCTTGCCGAGCTTAGTGCGAGGATCATTCCTCTGGTTGATCCAGAAAGGTAAGACTGCGCTATGCGCGACAGCTTTCAGGAGCAGTTGGACGCACTCCGTGCGCGTTCGTTAGACCGGCATCTTCGCGAAATTTATAGCGCCCAGGGGCCGGAAATCGAGATCGCCGGGAAGCGGCTCGTCAATTTTTCGTCGAATGATTATCTCGGTCTTGCTAACGATTCTCGACTTCGCGAGGTAGCAATCACTGCGATCGGCGAATTCGGGATTGGCGCTGGGGCTTCGCGGCTGATCAGCGGAACACAATCACCACATCTGCGTCTGGAAAATGCGCTGGCCAAATGGAAAGGAACAGAAGCAGCGCTTTGTTTCAGCAGCGGATATGCGGCCGCGCTTGGCACCATCCCTGCCATAGTCGGCAAAAATGACGCCATCTTGCTCGACAAACTCTGTCACGCTTCCCTGGTCGACGGCGCAAAATTGAGCGGAGCGATTCTGCGCATATTTCCCCACAATCATCTGGGCAAACTGGAGAGTCATCTTCAATGGTGCCAGCGCGAACACGCGGGCAAGCGCATTCTCATCGTGACTGAATCTATCTTTTCCATGGACGGTGATCGGGTGCCGTTGCGCGAATTAGTCGAACTAAAGAAACGCTTCGGCGCGCTCTTAATGCTCGATGAAGCGCATGCTGTCGGGGTGATCGGTCCAAATGGCCGGGGCCTCGCTGCCGCGGAGAACGTGAGTGAAGATGTCGATGTTCAGATGGGAACGCTAAGCAAGGCCCTTGGTGCAACCGGGGGTTACATCTGCGGTGCCCGCGATCTCATCGAATGGCTGATCAATCGCGCTCGCTCGTTTATCTATTCCACAGCGCCACCTCCTGCAATCGCCGCCGCGGCACTGACCGCAGTGGATTTTCTTTCGTCGCCCGAAGGCGAGGAGCGCAGACTTTTGCTTTGGAAAAGAAGCAGATTGATGCAGCAACTTCTTCCCGACAATCAATGGAAAAAAAAGCGTGACGACGCCAGTAGCGCGATTTTCCCGTGGATCGTCGGCGATGAGAAAGTGGTGCTCGATTTGGCATCCGCGCTCCAAGGTGAAGGATTTCTCGTTCCGGCGATTCGTTATCCCACCGTCGCGAAAGGCACCGCGCGATTGCGCATAACAGTGACTGCGTCTCACGAAGAAAATCAAATCCGATCGCTCTGCGAAGCGATCAAACGACTAAGCGCTTGAAACTGTAGAGGCGGGCGTATCGCCCGCGGGGCGTTTTGTTTTCACTCGATTCATTTCACCTGTAGCCACGCGCCTGCGGCGCGTCAGGGGAGCAGATGTCTGATGTGAACGGCCCGCAGGGCCGTGGCTACAGAAACCGCCCCAAAATCGGTTTCAACTTTTCGACCGTTGCGGCTGGCCAAAGCTTGCGGTCGGTGACCAAAGCTGAATCCAGCGCGAAATGCTCGGGCCAATCCGGCTCCGTCGGAATGCGTGGGATTACATCGATGAGTAATCTCTTTGCTGTCTGCGCATTTGCCATCACATGACCGAGGACCGTCTGGGCAGAGACCGCTTCCTCCTCTACTTTCCAGCAATCGTAATCGGTGATCATCGCCATCGTTGCAAACGCGATCTCCGCTTCACGAGCCAATTTCGCTTCCGGAAGATTCGTCATCGCGATTACGTCAAAGCCGTTGCGATGATTCAATTCCGATTCCGCGCGAGTGGAAAATGCAGGACCGTCCATGTTCACGTAGGTCCCGCCATTATGTAGCGTAACGCCAAGAGACCTCGCCGATTCTGCGAGAAGATTGCGCAGATCTGTGCTGATCGGATCAGCAAACGCGATGTGTGCAGCAATGCCCTCTCCAAAAAATGTATGAACGTCGCGTCGGCTGGTCCGGTCGTAAAACTGCGAAGGCAACAACACATCTCGCGGCGCATATTTTTCCTGCAAACTTCCCACCGCCGCTACCGAGACAATCCAGCGGACGTTGAGCGAACGCAGCGCATAGATGTTGGCCCGGTGATTCAGTTCGTGCGGAAGAATTCGGTGACCGCGGCCGTGTCGTGGCAAAAAATAAACCTGACGCCCGCTGA
>WNGJ01001621.1_pt1 | contig 22185 bp, 26 predicted proteins | sample 5400611 | NCBI WGS metagenome assembly WNGJ01 (sample SAMN13153375, study PRJNA577476) | soil metagenome | isolation source: 40 cm soil or saprolite under Garry oak tree replicate 1 | place: USA:California | collected 2016-06-15
CACCCTCACCCCGCATCGGTACTCAGTCCCTCACGGTTCCCGCCGCTTGGGAGGCTCCCTCTCACCACCCACCCGGGCGGCCCTATCGGGGCGCATCTTCTCCCGTTCCGCGCAGGAGCAGCAGACCAGGCTGACGCCGCCTCCATGCCGGACACCACCTGGCCAACAAGCGGGCACCCGCCGTGCACCCCGGGGTCTGGTGGGATGAGGCGGTGTGATTTTGGGATGATCGTGGCCGTGCCGGGGTGGCGGATGGCTCGGTGCGCGGGGCCCGCAGTCCCCGCGGGGGCAGTTTGCCAGCGGGCCGGGCCGCGCGGGCAGCACGTTGATAGATGGCGTCGATGAATGCATCGGCTGCCCGCGTCCCGGCCGATATGTGTCCCAGAATACGAGATAGATCTTTCCATATTATGGGATCTTCATGATCGTGGTCCCTCACCCGCGCCATACGCGGGTGAGGGACCACGATCATGAACAGGACCATGCCTACGCGGCGCATGCCGCCGCCGTGCAGGCTACTGCGGCCGTCCTGATCACGCTCAATGAGCAGATCAGGCGGCTGGAGGTACAGGTTCTGCAGCACCCGGACGCTGAATCTTAGAGGCGTGCGCGGTGGCGTCCGAGGCTGCGGTTACAGCGCGGCGACTCGGGTCTGCGGCGTTGCTGGCTCCGTTGCGCCGGTTTCATGCAGGGATGGTAAAGCGCTGGCCCACGTTCCAGCCGTCGCCGACTTCGGGGAAGCGCTACGCTGACCGGGCGTACACCAACGCCGAACGCCCCGCTGGTCCGAGAACTGGCGGGGCGTTCGCTTATCGATCGACCACTACGGCTCGGGTGCCTGTGGGCGACAGTCGGCGTGCTCTGAGCGGCGAGCCGCCGACCGCGGCGGTTGCTGGCCCGGCGAGGCGCACGGCCACGCGGCCCAGCTCGCCGACCGCTGCCCGCGCCAGGGGAAGGGGCCAGGCGGGGGACGGCATGGAGACGGTCTATGTGTATGCGCCCGGAGCGCGTGTTATTCGCTGTCGCGGCGACACCGAATAACCGGCCTGCACACGGGATCAGCTCGTTCAGACAGTGTTTTCGCTGCTCAGTAGTTGTTTTAGATAGGCCGCGTTCACCTGCGCATAGTCCCGGTAGCAGTTGTTCATCACCACATGGGTGACGTCGGCCTCGCGGGCGAGCCGCCGCAGCCTCGGTGCCCATTCCCGAAGTTCCTCCTCGGAATACCGGTAGCCGAACCGCTCGTGAATGTCGTGGCTCGTCCATTTGGGCGAATGACCGTGGAACCGCACCACGGCCAGCGGGGCGGTCGCGGCGACCACCGGCGGGATCGAGCTCGGATAGCCCTGCGGCATGTCCACGCAGACGTATGCGAGGCCGTACCTGCGCAGGAAGTCCAGGGTCTCGTCGCGGTTCTGCTCGCTCATCCAGGTGTGATTGCGGAACTCGACGCAGATCCTGACCGGATCGCACCGCTGCTTGCACTCCAGCAGGTAGTCCTTCCTGGCCCGGCCGATCACGAACCACTGCGGAAACTGGAACAGGATCGCACCAAGTTTGCCGGCTTCGTGCAGCGGCCAGAGCGCGTCGAGGAAGCGCTTCCAGACCTCGTCGACGACGGCGGGCGGGACGTCGCGGAGGTAAAGATTCTTCTTCGGCTCGCCCAGTTGCTCGCGCAGGTCCTTGTAGAGCGCGCCCGGCCGCGTGGGGTGCTGCGTCAGGAGCGAGAACGCCTTGACGTTGAAGGTGAAGTCCGCCGGGGTCCGGTCCCGCCAGAGTTCGGCGGTGCGCTGTGCGGGCGGTGCGTAGTAGGTGGAATCGACCTCGACCAGCGGAAACTGGCTCGCGTAGTACGCCAGCCGCTGTTCTGGCGTGCTCGCCGTCCGCGGATACCAGCCGGACTCGAGCAGCGTCTTGTCCGTCCACGATGCCGTCCCCACCAGGACCCGTCCCATGCGGCCAATTCTCACCCCCCACGCGCCCAGCCTCGAAAGCGCCCCGCAGGTGCGCGAGCGCGGTCTCGGGCTGCGTGGTGGGTGGCTACCTGGACGGCGCTCAGCCCAGCCGTGCCGGACAAGCGCCGAGAGGGCGCCGCGCAGCGAGCCTGCCGCGGCTCCGCCCGCACGCGCCGATGATGGACACTTAGAGCCTGGTGGCGGCTTTGCCATGCGACACGTGGCGGCAGCCGTTCGGGAGAAGGTTGGAGAAGGTTAGAAAAGGTTTGGGAGAGATATGCAACTGCCCGATGAGTTCGCCGGCTTCGCGAAGGTCCTCGGCATCGAATTCACCGAGCTTGGCGCGGATCGCACCGTGCTGACCTGCCAGATCACGCCGGAGTTGCTGCAGCCATACGGGATCTTGCACGGCGGTGTGCACTGTTCGCTGGTGGAGACGGCGGCGAGCATCGGCGCCGCGCTGTGGCTCGCGGACCGTGGCCACGTCGTCGGCGTCGCCAACCACACCAACTTCCTGCGGGCCGTACGGTCCGGCCGCCTCACCGCGGTCGCCACCCCGGTCCATCGCGGCCGCACCCAGCAACTGTGGCAGGTCGTGATCAGTGACGACGCGGGCCGTGAGCTCGCCCGCGGCGAGGTGCGGCTGGCCAACATCGCGTCACCGGCCGTCCTCGGCCGGGACAGCGGGCCCGCGCAAGCATGACCACGCGGCTGATCGACGCGCATGTGCATGTCGCCGCCCTGCCCGGTCTGAAGGTTCCGATGCCGGTCTGGCAAGCTGGTTTCCCCGCCGGCGACCTGGAGGGCCTGTACGACGACGGCGGCCGCCCGCGGCCCGAGGTTTTCGCGCGCCACCTCGACACCGAGAAGGTGGACTGCGTCCTGCTGTTCAGCGAGTACAGCCCCCGGGTCACCGGCTGGCAGGCGATCGAGGATGCCGTCCCGTTCGCCAAGTACGACCCGGAGAGGTTCAGGCTCGTCGCCAACCTCAACCCGCACATCCACCATCCCCTCCTCGCCGAACTGCGCCGCCAGCGCGAGCTTGGCGCGATCGCGCTCAAGCTGCATCCGGTGCACGCGGGTTTCGCGATGGATTCCGCGGAGCTCTACCCGGTCTACGCGTACTGCGAGGCGGAAGCGTTCCCCGTCATCGTGCACGCGGGGACGAGCACGTTTCCCGGGGCGCGCAACAGGTTCGCCAGCCTCGACCACCTCGTGGACGTCGTAGCCGAGTTTCCCGGCTGCACGTTCGTGCTCGCGCACGGCGGGCGCGGCTGGTCGTTGGACGCCGCGGCGTTCCTCGCCCTGAGCTATGGCAACGTGTGGATCGACATCGCCGGGCTGCCGCCGCGGCGGCTGCCCGGCTACTACGCGCGCCACAACCTCACCAGGCTGGCGCGCAGGTTCATCTTCGGCAGCGACTGGCCCGGCGTGCCCGGCATCGCACAGAATATGGCCGCCGTCAGAGACCTCGGGCTGCCCGCCGACGTCACCTCCGCCATCCTCGGCGGCAACGCCGAGACGGTGTACAAGCTGCGCTAGCGGGCGAAGAAATGCAGCCCGAGCCATGCCCAGGCGACCAGCACACCGACCCTGCCGGTACGGGTGCGCATGATCCGGGTGAACACGTCGCCGAGCGGCGGTATCCGCGCCCGCGTCCCGGTCGCGACCAGTTCGATGACCAAGCCCGCGGCCACGACGGCTAGATACCCGAACACGGTGAGATCGTGTGTGGTCATCGGCCGGCCAGGAACCAGCCGATCGCGAGCCACGCCGCCAGGGCGGCGGACCTGCCCGCGTGCGAGGCGAGCAGCGGATCAGTCAGCGCACTGATCGTCGGATGCGCATAGGACGCCGTCCTCAGATCGGGCTGCAGCAGCAGCGACACGAGTTCCCACAGGCCACCAGCGATGAGCAGGCCCGCCCACAGCGTCGAGCCCACGGGCGGCAGCGGGCCGGGATCGCGCCTGCGGCGCAGCGGCCCGCGCCAGCCGACGGCGACCACGGCGGCGCCGAGTGCAATCACTCCCACGGTCGCTGGCCAGGAGTAACGGCTGAAGGAACCCACGATGGCGGCGTAGCAGGCGCCGCCGGCCAGCCCGGACAGCCCGGACAGCCAGCCGCGGCCGGTCAGTCCCGTCCTGTGCGGCTGCCGCGTCAAGGTGCCGGCGTGGGAACCGGGGGCCGCGGTTCCGCCAGCGGCGGCAGGGCCGGAACCGGCGGGGCCCACCGAGGCCGAAGGGGCCGCCGGGCTGGAAGGGGGTGCCTGGGCGGCCGTGCTCGGGCGGGCGGAGCGCACCCGGGCCGCCGCATCAGCCCCGGCGGTGGGCCGCCGGCGGTAGCGCACCGCCGCGTCCCACGCCAGGCCGGTTACGACGATGAACAGCAAGAGGCCGTCGAGCGGCTTGCCGGAAATCGACGTGAAGAACGCGATCAGGAACAAGATCACGACGATGGGCTCACGCATACCGGCCAGGGCGATGATCATCCGAGCGCCGGGCCTGGCCCGCTCGTCCGGGGCCGTCACCGCCGCGAGCGCGGGCGCCTGCCCGCCTCGGCACCGGGGGTCGCGCGTGTCACGTGGACAAACTAGCGGCACCGGAAGCGGCGTGAAAACCCTCGCCGTGCGGCAGCGCCCCGGGCCCGCCGTCCTGCGCCGGGCACTTGGGGCGCCGGGCGGGAATCCGGCATGATGGACCGCGGAATCCGGAGGCCCATATGACGCTCTCGCTGCCGATCGGCCCTGAGGCCAACGCACTGCTCGCGCGCAGCCCGCTCGCGCTGCTGATGGCCATGCTGCTGGACCAGCAGGTCCCCATGGAGCGGGCGTTCAGCGCACCCTACGATCTGGCGCAGCGGCTCGGGCACGAACCGACGGCCGGCGAACTCGCCGACTACGATCCCGAGGCGCTCTCGGCGGTGTTCAGCGAGCGGCCGGCCCTGCACCGCTACCCTCGCGCCATGGCGGGGCGGGTGCAGGAGCTGGCCCGGGTGATCGCGGCAGACTGCGAGGGCGACGCGGCGCGGATCTGGCGCGACGTCGCAACCGGCCAGGACCTGCTCAAACGGGTTTCCGCCCTGCCCGGCTTCGGATCCTACAAGGCCCAGATCTTCGTGGCGCTGCTCGGCAAGCAGTTCGATGTCCGGCCCGAAGGCTGGCGCGAGGCAGCGGGCCCCTACGGGGCGGCAGGCACCTTCCACTCGGTCGCAGACATCGAGGACGGCGAGTCGCTCGGCAAGGTGCGGGCGCACAAGCAGGAGATGAAAGCGGCCGCGAAGGCAACCGCCAAGCCCCGCGCCCACAGGTAAGTGCCCGCAGACGGGCATTTCTGCACTTTCCTTGCGGCGCAAGCCGGGCGAAGCTGGATGGCATGAACCAGCGCAAGTATCGGCACGCACGCAGCCACCTGCTGGCCCGGCTGGCTGGATGGGCGCGGCAGGCCCGCGCCGTCGTACGCGACTGCAATCAGGCTGCGCAGCGCGCGGCACAGCTCCGCCTGGCCGCCGACATGTACCTCACCGATCCCGACCGCGCACCCGACACCTACGCGGAGTTCTTGTTCAGGTCCTCCGGTTCGCTGCGCCGCGAACCCCGCCCCGCCGGCCCGCCGTCGGCCTCAAGCTCGGCGCGCTCGTCGTAGCAGCACACCAGCTCGTACGCCCACACGGCGTCGCTCGCCCTGCGGTTGCCAACGGCGAGCGTCCAGTAGGTCGCGTCACCCTTGGCCGGGCAGTGGGTCACCGTCGCGCTCGGCTCAAGCGCATCGGCGGCGACGTCTTCGAGCGGGATGTGGTAGCACGGCACCCGTCCGGTCTCGTGCAAGAGCTTCGCCCGGCTGCTGTCGGCCACGGTCCGCCCGGCGAAGACGGCACGGACACGGCGTGGCGAGTCCTCGAAGTAGAGCAAGTGCTCCGGGACGGCTAGCCTGGCGTTGAACGCACCGGCCGGCTGCTGCCCGAAGAGTGCGGTTCCGATCGTCAGTCCCATGCCTTGCTGCCTACCAGATCGCCAGTCGCAGCGGCTAGGGTGTGTCCCGCAGATCCCGGTGGATGCGCGCGGCGGACCGGCGGCCCGCCGGACATACCTTTTGGGTGGGGTGTCACTTGCGGATGTGCCAAGGAAATCATCCCAGGGCTTACGTTGGTTACGTGGGAAAGCGCCGCTGCGCCGCGACTCGCGCGAGCTCGAGGGAAGGTTGTGATCGCGTTGCCGGATCCAGAAGGTCTGTACACGCTTGACGCCGACCTGCCCGAGCTGGCGAAGCCAGTCATGCTGCACAGCCTTGACGGGTTCATCGACGCCGGTGCGCCAGGCACCCTGGTGACCGAGCATCTGCTCGGCACCCTTGAGCACCGGACGCTGGCGAAATTCGACGTGGACCGGCTGATCGACTACAGGTCACGCAGGCCTGTCATGACTTTCGTCAAGGACCACTGGGAGAGCTACGACTATCCCGAGCTGGCGCTGCACGTCGTGCGCGACGAGGACGACACCCCGTTCCTGCTGCTGACGGGTCCGGAACCGGACCACGAATGGGAGCTCTTCCTCGCCGCGGTGCTGAACCTGGTGGAGCGGCTCGACGTCCGGGTCGCCGTCGGGTTCCACGGCATCCCCATGGCGGTTCCGCACACCAGGCCGCTTGGCCTGACGGCGCACGCGACGCGCCCCGAGCTCATCACCGGCTACAAGCCGTTCCTGAACCGGGTACAGGTGCCAGGCAGCGCGAGCGCCCTGCTCGAACTACGGCTCGGCGAGTCCGGCCATGACGCGATCGGGTTCGCCGTGCACGTGCCCCACTACCTGGCGCAGGCGCCGTATCCCGCGGCCGCGCTGACCGCTCTTGACGCGATCATCGACGCGACCGGTCTCGTGCTCCCGCTCGGCACGCTGCGCGAGCGCGCCAAGCGCGCGGACGCCGAGATCACCCGGCAGGTGGAGGGGTCGGAGGAGATCAAGTCGCTCGTGCACGCCCTCGAGGAACAGTACGAGGCCTACGCGGACGCGGGCCAGAACCTGCTCGCCGACGACTCGGGCGCCCTGCCCACCGCAGACGAGCTCGCCGCGCAGTTCGAGCAGTTCCTTGCGCAGCAGGACCGGCGCGGCGAGGAGCCGCCGGAGATCTAGGCCCGCTGGCACGTCCCAAGTGCCGCGCGGGCGCGGGGGTGGCGTCAGCCCTGGCCGAGCGTCTTGACGCTCGCGCTGGCGCGGTAGAGGTCCTTCGCCCCGGCGGCGAACTGCGACCTGGCCAGGTTGAGCAGCGCCGTGTTCACGTGCGTCGCGAGGTCCTCGTCGCCGGCCGGCTTGGAGGTTATGGCGGCCTGGCAGTTCGCCGCGGCCTGCGCCAGCTCCGACAGCGCGATCTTGTACCACCTCTGCAGGGCCGCGTCAGGTATCGGCGGCTGTGCCCGCGCGGCCCCGACGGCGGCAGCGAGCCGCACGCAGGCGAGCCGCATCTCGGTGAAGTGGCCGACGGCGCCCGCCATCGACGCGGCGCCGAGCGAACCGGACACGCTGGTGAGCGCGGCGCCGTGCCCGGCGTTCCACCTGGCGACCCTGGCCTTCGCCGCCGGCGCCAGGGACGGCGCCGGCGCGGCACCGGTCCCGTCGGCACCGGTCCTGGCGGCACCGTTCCCGGCGGGGGCGGACACGGCGGCGGTGCCCGCGGGCGCGGCGACCGCGGCCGGGCGCGCCCCAGGGGCCGGCGGGTGCGACCCGGCGGTGACGGACAGGTACACGATCGCTGACAGGCCGGCCAGCGCCAAAGCGGCGGACAGCGCGATGGGGCGCCAGCGGCGCCCTCGCGGGCCTTCGGCCCGGGTTTCCGGCGTGTCCATGGGAAAACTCTCTCCTTGCCCGATACTGAGACGCGGCGCGGGGAATGCGGGTTGACCTGCAGGCACCGCCGACCCGCAGGCACCGGGGCCCGGACCCGCCGCGTGAAGGTCGCCAGTCATCTGACACATGCCCCAAGTCATCTGACAGACGCCATAGTCATCTGACAGACGCCATAGTCATCTGACAGATGCCCCATCGCGCGCCTCGGGGCATACTGGCGCCAGCCGCTGCCGCGCCGCCAGTCCGGGAGAACAATATGCGCATTCGCCGATTACGTGATCGGCATCGCGCTCGTCCCGGTCACCGAAACCGTGGCGGAGTCTGGCGAGTTCGCCGCCCGTATCCTTGGCCGCTGCGGGCCGAGGCAAGCGTGCTTACGTACTGGGGAGTGGCAGCAATGAACTTAGGTAGTCCTGCGCCCAATCGCCGGAGCCGCCGGTCAATCAAGCGGCGTTCCGTCATCGTCACGGCGGCCGCGCTGAGCGTGTCTGCCGCTTTGCCGGCGGCTGGCGCGCACGCGTCCGTGCCGCCCGCCCTGACCTGCTCCGCTCATACCCTGCAGGTGCGTATCGCCGACCCCGGGCCGGCCGATCAGACCCTGTGGGGACAACTGTGCTACCGCGGGCATCAGGAACCGGCCACGGTGCAACTGCTCGCTCACGGCGCCACCTATAACCACCTCTACTGGGATTTCCCTTACGGAGGCGGTTATTACTCCTATGCAGACGCAGCTACCGCAGCCGGGTACGCGACGTTCGATGTGGACCGCATCGGGGAGGGCAACAGCTCACACCCGCCCAGCGCCGGAATCGACCTGAACGCCGGGGCGGTAGCGCTGCACGACACCGTAACCGCGTTGCGCTCAGGTGCCGTGGACGGCCATGCCTTCCAGCACGTGATCATGGTCGGTCACTCGCTCGGCTCGATGGAGGCGTGGATCGAGGCCGCCCGTTATCAGGACGAGAACGCCCTGATAGTCACCGGCGTCCTGCACGCGTTCGGCCCGGGTATCGGCGCCCTGGTAAGCGCCTTTTATCCCGCGGCCGACGATCCGAAGTTCGCCGGATCCGGCCTCGACACCGGTTACCTGACCACCCAGCCCGGCACCCGCGGATCCCTCTTCTACGAGCCGGCCACCGCCGACCCCAACGTCGTGGCGGCCGACGAAGCGAACAAGGACACCGCTACCGTTCCCGAACTCTTCGGCGCAGTCTCGCTCATCGGCCTTCCGCCCGCCCAGCAGCCCTCCGCCCAGATCACCGTGCCCGTCCTGTCCCTGGTCGGCGAGCACGACCACCTCTTCTGCACAGGGGTGACGGTGTACGACTGCTCCAGCACCGGAACGGTCCAGAGCTTTGAGTCGCAGTACTACTCGCCCGATGCCCACCTGAAGGTAGTGGTCATCCCGGACACCGGGCACGACCTGGCGCTCTCGACCACCGCCCCGGTCACCGACGCCATCATGACCGTCTGGTCGCTTTCGGTAATCGCTCCCTGAAGCACGCGATGGGACCGGCCCACCCGATGTGCATGACCGGCATCCGGCCTTGACCGGTGGGTCGAGGTCGAGGCCGTGCTGGCCCGGGGGGCGGCCCCCGGAACCCCCCGGAACCCCCCGGTGCGCCGCGGCGGCGCCACCCTGCGCAGCCGTTAAGGACGAATTGCTCTGGTGGGAGGAGGTATGTGCGCCGACCGCGGAGCGTTGCCGGCCGCGGTGCTGTACGGACCGGGCACGGCTGTGTTAGTCCTGACCCATGACTGGCTCTTCTGGCGCCGCTGATGACGAGGCAGTCCGCCGGGTGCTTGCGCAGGCCGAGGGCGACGGGCTGAGTCTCGTCCGGTTCCTCTACGCCGACCACGGCGGAATCATCCGCGGGAAGGCCGCCTCGCTGCCGCTGCTGGCCGAGCGGCTGAACACCGGCATCGGGCACACGGTCGCGATGATGGCGATGTCCATGCTCGACACGCTCGCGCCGGTCGAGGGGATGGGGCCGGTCGGTGAGGTGCGCATCGTGCCCGACCCTGGCACCTTCGTCACGCTTCCCTACGCACCCGGCGCGGGCGCGATGAACGCCGACCTGGTCCGGCTGGACGGCGAGCCGTGGGAGGCGTGCGCACGGACGTTCCTCAAGCGGGCGGTCGCCGAGCTTGCCGCCGCGGGTTTCGCGATGTCCGCGGCATTCGAGCCGGAGTTCACCCTGGGCCGCCGCGAGCGCGATCCGGACGGCGGACCCGACCGGCTGGTGCCCATCGACGACAGCCTCTGCTACTCGGCGACCGGGTTCCATTTCGCCCACGACTACGCCATCGATCTTGCCGGGGCGCTTGCGGCGCAAGGCCTTCAGGTCGAGCACTACTATCCCGAGCTTGGGCCCGGCCAGCAGGAGATGTCGGTCAGGCATGGCCCAGCGCTGCGCGCCGCCGACAATCAGGTGATCTACCGCGAGACGGTCCGGGGGGTCGCGCTGCGCCGCGGCCTGTGGGCGAGCCTGGCCCCCAAGCCCATCCCCGGGCAGGCGGGAAACGGCGCGCACCTGCACGCATCGCTGTGGGACCTGGCCGACTCGCCCGGCGCGCACCCGGGCCAGCCTGGCACCCGCAATCTGTTCCACTCCGCCGGCGATCGCTACGGCCTGTCGGACACGGGCTACCACTTCATCGGCGGCCTGCTCGCCCACCTGCCCGCGCTGACCGCGCTGACCTGCGGCAGCGTCAACAGCTACCGCAGGCTCGCGCCGCAGACCTGGGCAAGCGCCTACACCGTCTACGGCATGGACAACCGTGAGGCGGCGATCAGGATCTGCTCGCCCATGCGCAACAACCCGGAAGGCTCGGTGAACCTGGAGCTCAAGCCCTCCGACTCGAGCGCCAACCCGTACCTGGCCCTCGGCGCGTACATCCACGCAGGCCTGGACGGGATCCGCGGCAAGCTCGACCCCGGTGAGGCGGTCAACGTCGACCCAGCGGCGATGACAGAAGCCGAACGGCTGCGCGCCCGGGCGCAGCGCCTGCCCGAGTCGCTCAGCTCGGCCCTGGACGCCCTGGAGGCCGACGAATTGCTGATGGAGGCGCTCGGCCCGCTGCGCAGGCGCGCGTACCTGGCCGTCAAGCGGTCCGAGGCCGAGGCCTTCGCCGCCCAGAGCGTCGAGTACGAGTGCTTCCACCACTTCACGAAGTTCTGATCGTGATGCGCCGCTGACCTGCGGCGTATCTGGCCGCACCCCTTCTGGCCCGCGTGAGCGTCGTTGGCCGACGCTGGTTGTAGCTGGCCGTAGACGGCTGCGCGATTCCCCCCGGGCTGCCCGGGGCGCCGCGCCCGCTGCCACCCTGCCGTGCGTGGCTGCCGCACGGCGCAAGCCCCATGACGCGGAGCGTTCCCGCCGCATGTGCCGGAAACGCTGCGACGGCCCTTGATCGGCAACCTGACGACCGGGAGGAGAGCAGGTCCAAGGAAAAGCACGTCCGCGAGAAGGGAGAGTGTGACGAGAGGCACCTGGCAAACGACGAACAGCGCAGGAGGCAGGCCCATGGGCGTCATCGTGGCCTTCGTGGTCGTGCTCGCGCTCGTGAGCGCCGCAGCGAAAGTCGCCGCCGCCACCCCCTGGTACGTGTGGGCCACGGCCGCCGTCGCGGCCGTGGCGGGCGTCAGCGGAGTTGTGGCTCTCGTGCTCCGCGCGCGACGGCGTGACCTTGCCGTGCTCGCGACGGTGCGGGAACGCGTCCTAGCGCCGCAAGCGGCCCCGCCCGTAGAGCAGCACTTCCACTTTCACGGCGTCAGCGCGGACGAGGTCGCCGAGATCCTCGCCAGGCGCGACGACCTGTGAGCCCGGTCTCCAGCAGGATCTGCACGGCTGCCCGGTCCCGAGGCTCAAAAGATCGGAAATAGGGGTATCACCTGCAGTGCCGCCGTAGCACGAAGATCTAGCGCAAGCTGAGGCCGCAGGCAGGGAGGCAGAACGTGACCAGCGCGGAGCAGACGAGGCAGCAAACCAGCGGGCAGCTTTTATCTGAACGGGTCGCGGGAAGCATCCTGCCCCGCGTGCTGACCACCTTCGACATGGTGGCGATCTTCGTCGCGATCGTGCTGTTCATCACGAACGCCGCGGTGATCCAGGGGGCAGGACCGGCCGCATTCGGCTGGTGGGTCATCGGTTTCGTGGTCTTCCTCCTGCCATGCGCGATCGCGACCGGCCAGCTTGGCGTGATGTTTCCCGGGGAGGGGTCCATCTACCTGTGGACCCACAAGGCGTTCGGGCCCTTCTGGGGATTCTTCGCCGGTTTTTGCGCGTGGTGGCCCGGGGTGCTCGTGATGGTCGCCACCGGCACCACGACGATCGCGTTTCTCGGCTACGCCTTCCCCCGCCTGAACAACATGTCCGTGCAGGCACAGGGCGGCCTCATCATCGCCATCATCCTGATCTCCGCGCTGCTGGCCGTGCTGCGGTTCCGCGTCACGCAGAACGTGGTCAACGTGGTGTTCGTGCTGTACGGGCTGGCGATTGTGGCGATGTTCGCGGCCGGCGTCGTGTATCTCGCCCGCGGGCACCACGCCGCGGTGAACCCGTGGAACTTCGCTGCCTGGCGATCCGGGTCGCCGCACGGCATCAACTTCACGAACTGGACGTTCTTCGGCCTTGTCATCCTCGCGCTGCTCGGCGTGGAGGTGCCGCTCAACATGGGCGTGGAGATCCGCAACAAGACGGCCATCACCCGCTACCTGCTGTGGGGGTCCGTGGTGGTCGTGGTCGCGTACCTGCTGGCGACCTGGGGCGTGATGGTGACCGTGCACCCGGCGGCGGCGACGAACATCACGTCGGTGGCGGCCGCGGTCGGCGTCGGTCTCGGCAGCGTGGCGGGAAAGATCGCCGCGCTCGTCCTGGCGCTGTTCTTCCTGTTCATCACGGTGGTCTACAACTACTCGTTCGCGCGGCTGATCTTCGTATCCGGGCTCGACAGGCGGCTGCCTCCGGTGATGTCGCACGTGAGCAAGGCGCGCGTGCCAGATGTCGCGGTCTGGGTGCAGACCGTGGTCGCCGCCGTCTTCACCCTGGTCGCGTTCGTGGTGGTGCCGAGTTTCACCGCCGGGAGTGCCGCCGATGCGGAGACGAAGATCTACGACGTTCTGCAGGCCGCGGTGACGGTGATCTGGTGTATCTCGATCGTCGTGCTGTTCGTGGACGTGCTGATCATCTTGCGCAGATACCGCACCGAGTTCGAGGCGAGCAAGCTGGCGCATCCCGCGGTCTTCTGGGCATGCTCGGTGATCGGCGGAGTCGCGTCGCTCGTCGGGATCGTCTCCACGCTGTCCGGGTCGTGGACGCCGCTGATCAGCAACAGCGCCGGGCATCTGACCATCTTTGGCGCGGTGATCTCCTACGGCACCTGGTTCTGGTGGATCGGCGGGATCGCGCTCGCCTCGCTCGCCGTCGGCGCACTGCTGTACGCCGTGGGGCGCCGCGCCCGTGCCGGCAGCGGGCACGCCGCATCCGGCGCCGGCGCCTGACCGCAGCAGCGTTCGGCGACCGTGCAGGAAGGAGGAGCCGCCGGGTCAGCGGCGGGGGCCCGCGGGCCTGGAGTGCAGGGCGTAGGCCACATTGATGATGGCGATCGCCAGCCACACCACGAGAACCCCGGCGAATCCGACCGGGTGGCTGCCCGAGGTGGCGACGATGGCGGTGATCGGGATACCCAGGGCGATCGAGCCGAGCGCCAGCGCCGCCGGGCTCATCGATTTGCCCGTGCGCTGGCCACCGAGCGCCTGCATCTCCTGGGCGACCCGCGCGTCCACCCTGGCGTTGATCTCCGGGCCGAGCCGGTCGAGGAAGGATTCGACCACAGCCTTGTCGTACTCCGGGCCCAGCTCGCGATGAACTTCCGCGGCCGCGCGGATCTCCTCCGGGGATGGCGGTGAGCTGGTCACCCTCAAGGCATACCGCATCCGCGCCACCGGGGGCCAGTGGGTGCCGCCGTGGGCAGGCACCCGGCGCGACCGCCACCCGCCCGGTAGGGCATGCTGATCATGTGACCGAGCAAGCTGTGTACCCGGAGCCGCCGCCTCCCGCGTTCCTGTTCGATCTCGACGGCACGCTGGTCGACAGTGTGTACCAGCATGTCCTCGCGTGGCGCGCCGCGTTGTCCGGGCTTGACATCGACCTGTCGGTGTGGCGGATCCACCGGCGTATCGGCATGAGCGGTGGCCTGTTCGTGACCGCACTGCTGCGGGAGACCGGGCGTTCGCTTTCCGCGGCGGAGATCGCGCAGTTGCAGCTGTCGCATGCCAGCGAGTACACAAGGCGCAGCGACTCGGTCCGGCCGCTTCCCGGCGCGGCGGAACTGCTCGCGGCCCTTTCCCGGCACGGTGTTCCGTGGGCGATCGCGACCAGCGGCTACGCCGCGACGGCACGTTCCGCGCTCGGCATGCTCGGCCTCGGCGCGGACACGCCGATGGTCACCCGTGACATGGTGCGGCGCGCCAAGCCCGACCCCGACCTCTTCCTCGCGGCGGCGGCGATGCTCGGCGTGCAGCCGTCGCACGCGATGGTCGTCGGTGACAGCGTGTGGGACCTGCTCGCCGCACGGCGCGCGGGCGCGCTCGGCATCGGCCTGATGTCCGGCGGGTACGGGCGGGAAGAACTCGAACGGGCCGGAGCGTTCCGTGTCTATGCGGATCCGGCCGACATGCTCAGCCGCCTTGACGAACTTGGCGTGCGGCTGCCACCGCCCTGAACCCCCGCGGGACCGGCTCAGCGATCCCCCGCAAACCTCCCAGGACCCAGGACGGACATGAACCTCACGGTAACCGACGCGCCCGACAAGCACCGCTTCGAAGCGTGGACGGACGGCAAGCTGGCCGGCTTTGCCGCCTACAGCGTCCGCAACGGTGTCATCGAGTTCCTGCACACCGAGGTGGACCCGGCTTACGAGGGCAAGGGCGTCGGCGCGGCGCTCGCCCGCGCCGCCCTGGACGATGCAGCCGCGCGCGGCGCACGGGTGCAGGCGTTCTGCCCGTTCATCGCTGACTGGATCGACAGGCACCCGGAGTACCAGCCACTCACCGGCACAGCAGACGGCACAGAAAACCCCGGCTGATCCCGAACGGCCGCCGCGGATGCGGCATCCCATCAGTACGGGGGATCCGGGGCCGTCTCCTCGCATGCCACCTTGCCTACGGGCGCTATCCGGTCTGGTAGCGGCGGAAGCCGATCGCATGGTCGCAGCCGGCGGCGAGGCCGACGAAGCCGGTCATGTCGCGCAGGAACTGGTCGGGATCGAAATCCCTGCCCAGCCCCTCGAGGTAGGCGGAGTGCTCGCGCAGCGACGCGATGCCGGCCTCGATCGTGGCGGTGACGTCCACGTAGTGCGTCGGGTCACCGCCCGCCGCGACATAGGCGTGCCTGATTCCTGACCACGGCGGTCCCGCATCAGGGAACAGCCAGGGGTTGGCCGCGTCACGGCAGGCATCGAGCACGGCGAGGCCCACGGCCCGGTGGTCGGCGTGGTTGACGGTCCCGCTGTCTCCCCAGGTGAGTTCGAAGTTCATGGCGATGACGACGTCCGGCCGCAGGCGGCGGAACTCCGCCGCGAGGTCACGGCGCAGCGGCACGCCGTATTCCACCAGCCCGTCAGGGTGATCGAGGAACACCACCTCGCGCACCCCCACGACGGCGGCGCTGCGCCGCTCCTCGTCCTCGCGGATCGGGCGCACACGCTCTGGCGGCATTCCCGCGATTCCCGCCTCACCCCGGGTCGCGATCACGTAGGACACCTCGCGACCCTGCGCCGTCCAGCGGGCCACCGCAGCGGCAGCGCCGTACTCGAGGTCATCCGGGTGGGCGACCGCCGCGACGGCCCGTTCGAAGTCTTCCGGCAGTGGCTGCATCGCCCTCCGATCGCCAGGGGTTCACACAGCAGTTTGGCGCATGCACACTTCCCTATGTGACACGGTCAGCGCCGCTGGTCGGGCGCGGTGCGCAGCGGGAGGCCGCGGTGGCCGCGTACGCGCGCGCGGCTGGCGGTGCGGCGCAGGTGCTTCTGATCACCGGCGAGGCCGGTATCGGCAAGACCAGGCTCGTCGAAGAGCTTGGCGCCATGGTGGGCGGCGCTGGGGACAGCGCTGACGGCGGTACCGGACACGGCGCTGGGCACGGGACCGGGGCCGATGCTGAAGGCGGCGCTGGGCACGGGACCGGGGCAGGCGCTGCGCAACTGCGGATCGGCCAGTCCGTGCCGCTGATCGGAGCGACCCTGGCGTACGGGCCCTTCGTAGCGGCGCTGCCCGACCGGGCCGACTGGCTGCTCGCCGACGACGCCGCGGCCGACATGCTGGCCGCTCGCCGCCGCCTCTTCGAGCGTGTGCTCACCCTGCTGTCGGGTTTATCAGCACGAACCCCCCTGGTGCTCGTCCTCGAGGACCTGCACTGGGCCGATGAGTCCTCACGCCAGTTGCTGGCCTTCCTCGCGGTCCGGCTGCGGGATCAGCGGGTGCTCGTCGTCGCGACCATACGCGACGAGGATCTGAGCGGCGATGCCAGGCAGTGGCTGGCCGAGCTCGAGCGCTGTGTCCGGGTGCAGCGGCTGCGGCTGACCCGCCTGGCCGACGCAGAGATCGCCAGCATCGCCGCTGACCTGCTGCCGGCTGACGCCGGCGCGGACCAGGTGGCCGCGGTGGTCTCGGCCGCCGAGGGCAACCCGTTCTACGCACAGGAACTCGCGACAGCGGGCCCGCACTGGCCGCCGGTCTCGATCGCCGAGACCGTGCTTGCCAGGGCAAACGGCCTGCGGGCAGCGGCACGCGAGGTGATCGATCAGGTCTGCGTCAGCGATGCCGGGATGTCCCACGACCTGCTTGCCGCGACTGTGGGCCTGCCCGAGCAGTCACTGCTGGCCGCGATCCGGCAGGCGGTGACCGCGGCGCTGCTCGCCGCGGCCGGCGATGGCTATACCTTTCCGCACGGGCTGACCAGGCAGATCCTGTACGCCCACCTGCTGCCGGGCGAGCGCCGCCGCCTGCACCGGCGGTACGCGGACGTACTCGCCGAACGGGAAGGGCCGGACGCCGCCCGCCTGGCCCAGCATTGGCATCTGGCCGGCTGCCCGGACAAGGCCGCGGCCGCCGCGCTCGCCGCGGCCCGCCAGGCCGTGTCCGCGCGCGCCTACCCCGAGGCCAGCAGGCTTTTCGCGCTGGCTGCCGAACTCGCGCAGTGGCTGCCCGAGTGGGGACCTGGCGTGCTGGAGGAGGCGGCCCAGGCGGCCAGCCTCGCCTCGGTACCCGAGACCGCCGCCGCGTACATCACCACTGCGCTGTGCTGGCCCGGGGGCCGGCCCCCCGGAGCCCCCCACCCGGAACTTTCCGCCGCCGCGCCGGCGGACCGGGCGCGGCTGCTCGAACGGCTCGGGCGCTACCGCTGGGAGGCGGGCGACCCGAGAGCCGCGGTCGAGGCGACAGAAGAGGCGGTGAGGTTGCTCGACCGCGACCCGCCCTCCGCCCTGCAGGCGCGGGTCCTTGCCGCGCTCGCGACGGGCCGGATGCTGCTCGGTGAGCTCGACGCGGCGCTCTCGCTGGCCGGGCGGGCGGCCGAGGTGGCGCAGCAGGTGGGCGCGCAGGCCGAGCATGCTCACGGCCTGGCGACGCGCGGCATCGTCCGGGCACAGCGTGGCGACCTGGACGGCGGCCTGCGGGCGCTGCGAACCTCGTTTGCCATCGCGCATCGCACCGGCAGCGCCGAGGACGTCCTGCGCGCCGCCAACAGTCACATGTACCTGCTGTGCACGGCCGGCCGGCTGCGCGAGGCACTCGAGGTCGCGCGAGAAGGCCGCCGGGTGGCGCGGTCCCTGGATGCCCCCGCCGCGCTCACCGCCGTGCTCGACAACAACACCGCCGCCGTGCTCGTTGCCACCGGACGGTGGACGGAGGCCGGCCAGTTGCTGACCGAACTGGCCGGAGAGTCGGCGCCGAGCATGTCCAGGTACCTGCAGTTGCTGCAGCTCGAGCTAGCCGTCGGCCGTGGCGACCGTGACGGCGCGGCGCAGCTCGCCGCGGCACTGGCCAAATCACCCGACGACCCCCGGCTCATCGGGCCGCTGCACGCCTGCCTCGCCGAGCAGGCGTGCGGCGCCGGCGACATAGCGACTGCCGCCGGCGAAGTGCTCGACGGGCTCGCCGTGCTCGACGGCGGCGTTCTGGCCGAGGAGGAAATCCGGCTGCTTGCCGACGGCGCCAGGGTCGCCGCCGACCTGGCCTCGCTGCCCGCCCGTGCCCGGCCGCGGGACATCGCCCGCCGATGGGAATCAGCCGCCGGCACGTTCGCCGCCCGTGCGCAGGCCATCGCCCGGCACTATGGCGCGGAGCAGCCGGTGGTGAGCGCGTTCGGCGCCATGGCCGCCGCTGAACACGCCCGCATGGAAGGTGCGGACGACCGGGCGACGTGGCGCGGGGTGGCCGGCGCGTGGCACGCCGCGGGCCAGCCCTACCGTGAGGCCTATGCGCGCCTGCGCGAAGCCGAGGCCGCGATCCGCGCGGGCCGGCGCGAGCAGGCCGCGCGCGCCCTCGCCGCATGTGTCAGCCTCGCGCGGCAGCTACCCGCGGCGCCGCTGCTTCAGCTCGCCGCCGCGCTCGCGCGCCGGGGCCGGCTGGCCGGCCAGCCCGCCCCGGCGCAAGCACCAAGCGCGCAGAGTGCGGCGAGCGAGCCGGATGAGCCGGACACGGCGGCGCCGGCCGGCGCCGCCGCTGCCAGGCTCGACCTCACCGAGCGCGAATCACAGGTGCTGGCTTTGCTGACCGGCGGTGACACCAACCGCCAGATCGCGCGCAAATTGTTCATCAGCGAACGCACCGTCGCCGTACATGTGGCGCACATCCTTGACAAGCTTGGCGTGCGCAACCGCACGGAAGCGGCGATCGTTGGCGCGCACCTGGGCCTGGCCCCGTTACCGCGCCCGCTCCAGCCGCCACAACGTAAATGAGGAACCCGATGAAGAACATCCTTCACATCGCGGCTGACCCCAATCCCTGGGTCCTCGACGACGCCCAGCTTGAATCGGTGGCCGAGCAGATCGCCCAGGCCGGCGGCCCCGTGACCTTACCTGTCATCGCTCCATTGAAAGGCAGCCTCGTGCTGTCGAGGTCCGCCGCGAGCGTGGCACTGCTCCCGCCGCCGGGCGGTGTGGGCTGGACGCCGGGTTATATTCACCTGCCCGCGCCTGGCCTGTATGTTCCGTCACCTTCGACGCCGGCGTCACACGTAACCGCGTACGCCCTCCCCCCGCCCGCCGACCTCACCAAGCTCGGACAAGACATCGTGGCCGCGATGACCGAGGGCACCCGCTTGACCGTCGAGATCAGCGACGGCCTGCTGACCGGCCAGCTCTTCCTCAACGGCGCCACGCTCCCCTTCGCCGTGCTCTGCCCGGCCAGCTGACCGCCAGGTGGGTTACGCGGACAAGGACAGGGCGGCCGCCTACTTCGCCAGCTTCGACGACGGCTGGTCTCTTGCTGCCCGCCCTGCGCCTCGCTGCGTCGGGTCGATGAAGACGTGCGGGACCACGGCAAGCCGTTCGCTGAGCCGCCGGTCGATGTCGTCGGCGAGGTCCTCGATCTGGTCGGCGCTGATGTCGTCGCGCAGGGCCACGCGGGCGGCGACGATGAGCTGGTCGGGCCCGAGGTGCATGGTGAGCAGCTCGAGCAGGCCGTCGATGCCTGGCGTCTTTTCGATCTCCTCCCGGATGGCCTCTTGCTGCTCCGGATCGGCGGCCCGGCCGATCAGCAGGTTCTTGCTGTCGAGGCCGAGCCTGATGGCGACGGCGAACAGCAGCAGGCCGATCGCGATGGAGGCTCCCCCGTCCCAGACGGCCGACCCGGTGGCCTGGCGCAGCACGAGACCGACGCCGGCGAAAACCAGGCCGACCAGGGCGGCGCTGTCCTCGAACAGCGCCGCCTTGACGGTCGTGTCCGGGCTCGCCTCCACGTGTTTGAGCACGTCACGGTGCCTGCGGCGGGCTTCGCCGCGGACCTGCCACAGGGCCCGCAGAAAGGACGTGCCTTCGGCCACGAAGCTGACCGCGAGCACGATGTAGGCCAGAAGGGGGTTGCCGCCGCCACTGTGCCTGAGCGCGAGCAGCCCCTCGAAGACGGAGAACCCGCCGCCCGCGACGAAGATGCCGAACGCCGCGAGCAGTGACCAGAAGTACCGTTCCTGGCCGTAGCCGAACGGATGATCCGGATCTGCCGGCCGCTCGGCCTGGTGCACGGACGCGAGCAGGAAGCCCTGGTTCAAGGTGTCCGCGGCCGAGTGAGCGGCCTCCGCGAGCATGGCGCTGGACCCGCTGAGGATTCCGGCCACGAGTTTCGCCAGCCCTACGAGGAGGTTTGCCGCCCCCGCGACGAGTATGGTCCGGCGGGTGGCGCTCGCGCTCCGCTGGGTGGCGCCGCGCTTGGAGGATGCTGTCATCGCGGCTGAACACTTCCCTTGCCCGGCCTGCCAAACCTCCAGCGGCATGCTCGGCCGCGGCGGTGCAGGTCCCGTGCTGGCGCCCTTCGCCCGCCGCTGGGTTTAACGCGCGTGCGCCGGGCAGGCCACCCAATGCGCACGAGGCGCGGGATAGTTCGTCGTCCGTCGGGAGAGTCCTTCCGCAGACGACGCAGAAGCGGACCGCCTGCGCGGACAATGCCTGGCCGCACGAAGGACATCGGCGTGTCATGGGTCCGTGCACCTCGCCTTCATGCTGGGGTCCGCCTGAGGCCCCGCTTGAGGACCCCGCGGGAGGTCAGCCTGAGGGTCCGCCGCCGCCTCGGCAGTCCGTTGAGCCGCCTACAGCAGGACACTCACCGCGTGCTGAATCGCCTCCACCGCGCCGACGAGCGTCGCGACCTTGCCAACGCCGGTCATGAGCGCGTCGAGCAGGCCAGAAAGCACCGCCTTGCTCGGCTTGGTCTTCTGCGCCTCCTCTTGCGCCGACGCGGCGATAGCCGCGAACACAGGCGCATCCTCGACTCCGGGCGGGCCTGCGCGCAGCTGCTCAACGATCTCCCGGAGAGCATTCCGCACCTCGTCCAGGTCCTGAGCGAGGGGCGGGACGCCAATGTGCGCCTTGCCAGCGCTGGCCCGAGCGCCATGGCCCACGGCGATTTGCGAACCGCTTATCTGCGCTGACCTGCCGATCTCGACCTGATACTTGTCATCTCGCTTCGTCATGACTTTCCTCCGCCCGATGTCGCCTGCTTGCCGCGAATCTGCGAGATCTTGGCAGTGGCGCGCGCGCCCTTTCCAATGGCGATCTGGCTCCCGGACGCATTGCCGATCACCGTGTTGTAGTTGGTTATATTCTCCTCGCGGGCGACAAGTTCCGACGTGTCGACGCCATGGTCGTCCAAGAACTCCACCAGTGCACGGAACATGCGGGCTTCAATTATCTTCGTGTAGCGCTCTTGGTCGAACTTCTGGAAGTACCGCTGCCAGCCAGAGTCTGCCGCGGCCTCACGGATGTTGAGCAGAGACCCGTAGTTGGACGCCTCGTTGACATCGTGCTGCTTGCGGTCACGCCGGTTTGCGTCGCCGAGCGCATGAAAAACTCCAGGCACGCTGCCCAGTAGCCGGGGAATGGTACCGGTCGTACTCATCCAGACAAGCCGGAAAAATTCGCCACCGGTCGGGCCAGGACCCAGATTGTCGACCGCCCTGAACTCGGCCCGCAACGGCGGAACCGCAGCATGAGCTGCTTCGATGAAAAGATCTGTATGGGACAACAGGAAGCGAACGAACGTCGTGACGATGAAATCCCCCTGCCATCCCGTCAAGCCGACCGTCAGGTAAGAGCCTGCTTGAAAACCTATGTGACTTGCGCCGGGAGAGGTCGTGGGGTGCCGGTGCGGGTCTGGCGGCGGCTCAGCCGCCGGGGTCATCACGGTCATGGACTAGTAGATGTAGGTCTCGCGGCGGGCAGCGACGCCGACCGCGCCTGCCTGCCTGTGGCCCACCAAGTCCGCGACCAGGATGTTGATCTGTCCGGCTCGGGGCCGTCGCTGCGGCCGGGGTGGCCCGCGACCGGCGGATCAGCGTCGAGGACCCCGGACATGCGGCAGGGCCGCAAGTCCCGCTCGGTGCGCTTCGACGGCTACAAGGGGCACGTGCTGCGGGACCTGGACACCGGCCTGGTCACCGCGGTAGGGGTCACCCGGCTAACGCGCCGGAGGCCAGCGTCATCGCTGGCATCGCCGCTGACCTGGACGCGGCCGGCCTGACGCTGGCCGAGCTGCACAAGCCAGGCTGCCCGCCGCGCAGCGGCGTGGTAAACGGGGACCCGAAACGACTCCGGCTGGCTTGGCTACCGCGGCCACGTCGTCACGCGTGGGAGGCCGCAGCGGTCCGCGGACCGCTGCGGCCTCCCACGGGTGTGGGC
>WNGJ01001622.1_pt2 | contig 22183 bp, 18 predicted proteins | sample 5400611 | NCBI WGS metagenome assembly WNGJ01 (sample SAMN13153375, study PRJNA577476) | soil metagenome | isolation source: 40 cm soil or saprolite under Garry oak tree replicate 1 | place: USA:California | collected 2016-06-15
CCAGTTAATAAAACCGAGTCGACGATCCATTGGCATAGTTAGTACATCTTCCAGTACCGATTCCACGCCTATTTCACTCTGGCCCATCAGATCTAGCAAGCGCATCTGCATCTGTAGCAGCGCTGCTTCTGGATCGTTCAAGTAATCGATGATACCCTCGTCCGCCATTTCTGAATCTAGTTCGTTTAATACTGGAGCCAACGTGAGCTTTGCGAGATCACCAACGGTTGGGTCAGCTACAAAATCTTCCAGTTCTTCCAAATCAAAGTCAGTAGCAAGTTCAGAAAGAATCAGCACTGCGGCAGTGTGCGCAGTAACATCATTAGTACGTAGCAAGTGTAGCACTTTATCTCGTGCACCATCTGTCCATTCTTCATCCAGACGGTCGAAATAATGTGAAAGTGTATCTGAATCGATATCTGTGCTGCGACTCATTGCTAGCAGAATACTATCGATGTTTTCTTGTGGATGTCCTTTGCGTCCTCGTGGCATACAATAATCCCCTTATAAATTTAGGAGTATAGACTAACAATGTAGCTCTACGTCTAATCCAACGCATTGTATCACGAGGCAATGTACAAGTCTACGAAAAAAGAAGAGGTTTCACATAATAGTGTATCATTGATGACGTTTATGCAGGACACCAGCAAGTCCTAATAATACCATTGAGAGACAGTAGCAACCCATCATTAGCCACACCCAGGGGCTAAGACTCGTCAACTGCTCACCTGGAGAAGAGTCCCCTGCATGATCTAATGCGTTACCCAGCCCAGTAGGGAAGAGCATTGATGTTCCAGTTGGTGTTGGCGTTGGTGTGCTAGTGCTAGTCGATGTCGGCGTTGGTGTGTTGGTACTTGTCGGTGTAGCAGTGGGCGTTACAGGATGAGGAGTAGGAGTGGGCGCGGGTGGTTGCCCTACCGGTGTTGGTTGACTACCTGTAACACTCGGAATTGGAGTCAAAGCAGGTGGAGCAACAACAGGTGGAGCAACAACAGGTGGGTATGAGGGCACAGGTGTGCTCGATACACCTTTACCAATCGGAGTTGGAGCAAGGATGATCGTAAGTTTTGCCATGCGTTTCGTAGCAATATCTAGCGCATCAATAAAATGTGGTCCTGGGCGCCAGGGGAGATTACTATTTAGCACTATGGTCGTGGAAAATACTCCCTGCGCATTTGCCTGGGTCGAATCGGATTGGCCATTTTGATCAAAAAGTTGCTGTGTGCCATCAAATAGAAATCTAATGTGACCGTGGGGACTGAAGCCTTGACCACGAAGGCCTATGGATTGCCCAGGCAATACCGGTCCTGTATCAATACGTATTAAGGTCATTGTGTTTGTGGCAACTACTGTTGCCTGTTGCTTTGACCCTGTCGAAGTTCCTGCCATGTTTGTTGATGCTGAACCGATAAATCCTGGAGTAATCCATTCAAAACTGAATGCGGTAACAAGCAAGAGTACACAGGTAACAGCGATTAATAAAATTGTTCCTCCTAGCCACAAGACGAATTCGATGTGGCCAGGACGCAGTAGCCACCACCGCACACGATCAATAGGATTAAGTGAAATAGCTGTATGGGGATTCTTGCGCTTACTTCGACTGGAAATCAGACGCGCATGTGGCGATTGGAATTCCTTACGCCCTGTCCACGAATTTTCGTCGATCTCTTTGGATGACGGTATACTAATAGTAGTTTCGTCAGGACTATCAAAAACAGTTACATCGAGTTGAGAACGTATTGGAACCAACACTCTGGAGGATTTGATCGAGTGGTCCTCATTTAGTGGGGGAACTGTAGTAATCTCATCGATGCGAGGCAAACGACGGGTCATTTTGCCTCGAGATTCTAGCTCGGGTTGCGTAGGCGCTTCAGATATCAGTAATGAAAGCGTTTGTAGACTACTAGAAGCTTGAAAGCTTGGTGATTCATATTCCCAGACAGCTGAGTTTTTCTTCATATTTACATTCGTCGAATAATCATATGCAGCGTAGGAAGTGCCTTGATGATCCGCTCTTCGATGCTTTTCCTTACTAGAGGTAACATTTTTCCGGTTTGTATCTGGTTTGACGATCGAACCAGGTATAGCGTTGATAGGTTGCGCAGAAGCACGAGGTGGAATGGGAGTAATTGGATTTGGGTGTCTTCTCTTTTGTGACACCACACGAGCATATCTCCATCCAGTTTGTTGCGGAGCCTGATGTGATTGTCTCTGTGACGAAGAAAGAGGATACCCATAGACAGCAGGATCAATCCAAACGGAGGTACCCGTAGGAGATTTCGTTGAGAAACCACAGGAGAAACAAGTGGTTAATCCATTTTTTAATGGCTCATTACAGAGAGGGCATTGTTCGGGGTAAGCTATCTCTTCAGTCAACCAAATATCTGTCTGCATAAGTTGTTTCTTTCACTACAGGTCCTTCGTACTCATCCAACACCTGAGCGACAGTCAGTAAGCTTTTTTCGTCGACAACCGAAATACATTCCCGCACACATCTAATTCCATTAAACGAGATTTCAGGTGATTTTCGTAGGTAGTACCTAATACCTATTACCTCTTTTCTTGACGTATAAACTCTGCCATATCTTTAACAGAGCTACTCAATCAATTTAGCGACAAGACTCGTGCTACACTTCAGCAAAATCTATCGAACTTCAGGAGTGAGTAAACTAACTCAACCTCAAACGATGCCCGGCGACCCTACTGAAATAAGATGCAATCAACATTGTTACCTCAATTCGTCTATCCCGTTGCATAGAATGAAACCCAAAACAATTGGGTAAACTATATATTAGGAAACGTTGATGAGTAACCAGCAGGCAATCCCAGAAATTATCATTGAAGATGAACAACTTAGCCTTGAGCGGCGTGCTGCACGACACCAACGTCGCAAACAACGCCAGCGTGCCCGCATTATCTTGTGGGGGACAATTGGTAGCAGCATTCTCTTACTGGGGTTGATGGGGTTTACATTCTCGCGAATTCAAGCAACCTTATATACTTACACAACCTACCCACCAATCAATGGTGTCTCTTGTGATGCAGGGCAGAATGCCTATCACATTCACACTCACCTTACAATCTACATAAACGGTAAGCGCATTACTATTCCTCAGAATATTGGTATCGCTTCTGATGGCAGTTGTATATATTGGATGCAAACCAACACAAATGACGGTATCATCCACACCGCAGCTCCCCAAAAACTACACAACCTGGCGCTAGACGACTTTCTGACCATCTGGCATATTGGTTTTTCCAATCTGAACTTCCCACCAGAGTTAACCCAATCGACAGGTTGGAAAATCTTTGTAAACGGCCAGCCATTCAAAGGCACCGTTACCTCACCCCTTACTACAGAAGTCCCACTGGCATCTCATGACATCGTAACACTGGAATACGGCTCGCCCAATCCCAAACCCGACAATGCATCAACCTACCAATTCCCAACGAATTGGTAGCATTTAATAAATGTCCCTAATCCGTATCATCTTGAGGTGATATATAAATATTGGTAGCTGGACAAGATCGCTTTTGCAATATAAGAGGAGGTAAGGGTGTCTGGTTGAAATTAAATGCGTTGAACATATCGTTTGATTGCCCATCAAAACTGGTTAATGAAGGTAAATCAGCCTCATCCACTCCATTTTGTATTGCTCCATGGATGAGTGAAAATTTGTCCTTCTTGCCATTATCTTCGGCCAGAATAGCGCTTTTATGATCATGTTTGATATCGTTCAGGAGATGATCAGGTTGATGGTTCAAAGGATACACTACTCCATTTGGATCGGTATAAGTTGTCGCGCCATTTGCTCCTGGGAATGTGCCAAACATGCTATCGAACGTACGGTTTTCTTTTAACAAAATGATAATATGTTGAATTGGATTACTGGTCTGACTGTGCGCTGCTCTAGTTGTCGATTTAAGCACTCGATAGAACGGCGTGACACTCGCCAGTGATACTGCGACAATGAAGACCAACAATACACGTGAAGTAAGAAAAAACGGTCGATAAGCAGATGAACTCTTCCATCGATGATAAACGTCTGGGATGTTGCGGATCATACCTCATGTTCCTCCACAAATCACACTTTTTCAATATGCTAGGCAAAGCAGAGCGCTTCTTTAATCTACCTCACTTCCTGGGTCGAGAATAATGATTGTTCCAGGAACAACAGGTTTAGCATTCGCCCCTACATTAGGTCCTTTATAGGCTGAATTCCCTTTACGTGCTCTAGGATCGGCCCAAGTAGTTGAGGAGTCGGAAAAGACAACGAAGAACGTGTGATTTCCTACTGGCAGGCTTGTTTGCACCTGGAAAAGCGCTCCGGTGCTATACGAGCCGGAGACATGGGACATCGGGTAAAGTGTGCTGTCGACGTAGAGAGAAGCCCGGGTCGGAGCCGTTCCAGCAGAATTAACATAGGTTGTCTGGAAGGTGAAAATGGTCGAAGTTGTACCCGAGGTAGGATTGACCGATGTATTCGATAGCAGAAGGTGCGAAACCTGGGGGATCATCTTGCCAGGGTAGGTGGCAGAACCCGATCCATCGTCAAAGCGAAAGACTGTGTAGTGTTCTCCTTCGGACAGCGAATTGGCCGTATATATAAAGGCCACCCCGTGGATATAATCAGTCCCACCTGTTGAAACCATTGTATGGGGAATACCGTCGATAAACACTTCAGCCAGCGTTGGCGGTGTGTTTGAGGGTGAGGTGTAGGTCACAGTGTATTTAACTGGTTGACCCGGCAGCGCAGTAAGGGGTATTTTGGCTTTCGCGGTATCCACGAAGAAGGGATGAACCTCGGGGCCAGGGAACTGCAGACCATTGTCGGGCAGAGTAACAGTGCCTGATGAGCCGTCAGAGAAGTTGAAGGAGTAGTTGTGAGTGCCGACTAAGAGGGTTGTTGAGTACTGGTAAAGCTCTCCTCCTTTGATTGACATAACAGCCGTCATTGGGTGGGCAATCCCATCAATAATCACGTTATGGATTGCTGGAGTGCCACTTTGCATGTAACCAATGTCATACGTGTAGGTGTTGGTCGTTCCACCTATCGTAGGATTGACAGAGTATTTTGATACTTGTGTGGGAACTTGCAATGTGTTTGAAAAGGGAAGAGGCTTGAGTATCAGCGGCGGCTGGGGAGTTTGCGTGAAGTCGAAATAATCCATTAAATCACTGATAGTAGATAGCGCATCCCGATTGCCCAGGTTAGGCAATGCGAAGTTGTCCTCGACGAACTTGACGAACGAGCTAAATTCGCTCAGTTGGTGCGAAATATATCCCTGTTTTGCGTAAGGAGAGATCACAAGCAGCGGCACGCGTATTCCCAAGCCAATTTTGTCAATTTGGGTAGGTGGTACATGATCGTATTGGCCACCGAATTCGTCCCATGTGACAAAGATGGCAGTATTATTCCAATAGGAGCTGTTCATGATCAAGCTGGTCTCTTGAGCAATAAAATTCTGGGCAGGCTCTTCCAGAGATGGTGGGTGGTCCGTTGCGCTACCTGGAGGAGTGATCCAGGACACGGTGGCCATGTTGCCTGCTTTCACATCAGTAGTGAATTGATTAACACTATGAACGTCACTGGACGAGCCTGAGAGCGACTGGATCAAAGTGGGGGAGTCCCAGACCGGAATAGTACTGTAAAAACGCCAGTTAAGCCCAGCAGCAGTCAGTGACTGCGGCAGGCTATTAATATTGTAGCACGGGTAGGACCAATAGTTATCATCCGCTAGTGCTTTAGAGTAAACCACATTGTTTGGCTGTGATATACAGCCCCTATTATCACTGGTTTCAAAGATACCACCATTTTCGGCAGCAACCATCGCTATATGATTGGGTGTGCTGCTGGTAGCGTAAGAAGAAAAGAAATTGTCACCTAAGCCGAACTGCTGAGCATAGCGCCAGTATAGAGGAATATCTGCTTGCGAATATTGATACTTACCGGGCGCTTCAAACCGGTCCATTTTCCCACCATCGATCGCTGCAATAGAAGCAGCAGAGCCATGATTCAAATCACTCATTGGATTGGTCGCACGGGGAAGAGTAACGCCATTGGCATTGGGAAAGCGGCCAAAGAAGTTATCGAATGAATGATTTTCCATCATGATGATCACCACGTGCTGGATGGGACTGGATGGGGTTCCAGGGCGGTGACTACCTGCATAAACGGAGTGATAGGATGGAGCGGGCAGCAGACGCCATATCCCCGCCCCGGAAACAACAAGAAGAGTTATCAGTAAATACCAGTAGATCTTGCGCATATATCCCCCGATTTAGCAACTAAGTGACCTGTTCTTTAATAAGTGCGTTAATTATAGCACTTGATTTTCATTATTTCAATAATTCAAAATAGATTTCTGTGTTTCATTATGTATCAAAATAAAATTGATAACATGAAACCTCCGAGTGAAAGACACCTGGCACCCTGGAACGAGGAATGCTTCCCCCGCTGAGTGGTTACAGCTTGCTTTAAGATATTGAGTCGGTTGAGAAATCTGCTTAGCGAAGTGGTAATTCTTAACCTGATTACAACCAGTTATTCGAACAAAGTAGGTAGACAATATATATACTTATACTAAAGTGCTCACATAGAGTTATAGAAAGCGTCTTGTATAACAGTGCAAAAGGTTATCAGAAATGGTATGCGAGAGATGTGGCTCTAACTCGAACTCTAATGAGGAATGCTGACAAACTGTAGACAGGGGAAGGACAAGGGTTAAACATGAGAAATATCGTACGTCATTTGCAGCATCGACCTAAAGCTTTCAGATTACCGTTGGTCGGGTTTTTATTGGTGCTGGCAATGGTGGTAGCAGTTGTAAGTTATTTCCCAAGGCAAGCTGCTCACGCGGCCGCTACTCGCTGGACAACATTTCTTGGTAGTAATGCCCGCACCAGTTACAACGCTGCCGAGACAACTATTAATACGACTACGGCTCCCAATCTGAAGTTGCACTGGACGTTTTCTAACCCAGGGCATGCACAAATAACCGCTCAAGTGATGGCGGCTAATGGCATGCTTTATTGGGGAGATTGGAATGGGGTACTGCACGCGAGTGATCCAGCAACTGGAAAAGATGTTTGGACTGCAAGTTTGGCGACCAGGCCTGGTGGCTGCTCTCATAGACCGAAGGGAGTGATCAGTTCGGTGACGTTGGCGACGGTGTCGATTAACGGAACAGCAACTTCGGTCGTGTTCGTGGGTTCCGGGCCAGCCACTGTGTATGCGGTGAATGCTCACACTGGAACAATCATCTGGCAGCAAACTTTGAGTAGCGATCCTGCCTCGTTTATTTACACTTCGACGGCTATCTACCGCGGCAGTATCTACGTCGGGATCGCTTCAACCGGCGATTGCCCGCTGGTGCAAGCGGGATTTGATCGACTCGATGCCTCCACCGGACAGATCCAAAATACATTTAAGACCGTCCCTGATGGCTGCATTGGAGCATCTGTCTGGGGCGCTCCCGCTATTGATGAGCAAACTGGCATGGTTTATTTTGGGACCGGCAATGTTGACCATAAATATTGTACGCTGCCTATGCCACTAGAGGACTCGCTCGTCGAGTTAAAAGCGGCTGACCTCTCTATGGTTGCCTATTGGCCCTTACCGAAAGCCGAGAAAGGCCAGGACACCGACTATGGTAGTAACCCCACCCTTTTCCAGACAACGATCAACGGGGTCTCTCATAATATGGTGGGAATTGTCAACAAAGATGGCTACTACTTCGCTCTCGACCGGACCAATATCGCTGCAGGACCGTTGTGGCAAGTGCGCCTCTCACCCGGAGGGGCGGAGGCATTCAAGAACGCGACTATCGTTGGCGCTGCCTATGATGGGACCAGTCTGTATGTGGGAGGAAGCTCAACTACAATTGGCGCGCAGCAATGCGCTGGCAGTCTGGGTGCATTGAACCCAAGCACCGGGGCTTTCCGCTGGCAAGATTGTCTGGCTGCTCCAGTACTGGCTCCTGTGATTGGTGTGCCGGGTTTAATCGTGGCCGGTACAGGTAACACCATGATCGTGGTTGACTCAAGTACAGGAAATACTCTTTATAGCTATCAAGACACCTTGTTGAACGGGAACTTCTGGGGGGCAGCTATGATTTCAAATGGGGTCCTCTATGAGGGAAGTAGGAGTGGAACGATGTTTGCTTTTGGGTTGTAGTGACACCCAAAAACAAAAAAGAGACCGGTCGCTGTCCTGGGGGAAACACGACCGGTGTACCCAGATAAGGGGTGTGTGGGGGAAGTCCTGGGTTCAGTGTACCTCCTACCGCGCTTCAGCCAGGATGGCTCAATGGAGCTGATGGTCACAATGCCATGAGACATTGAGCCATCCTGCCGCTTCACGATTTCTTGTAAACTCTCTAGTAAGATAAACGCCAGGATGCTCTTTTTTGGGGTAGTTTTCGAGCGTATTATAGGCATGCAATTCTATACTCTATGAGTGATCACTCAATCTGCTCTCCTGGCGCACTTGCCGACTCCATATTTGCTTCATCCTTTGGCACTGCTTTATTCGCGGGGAATTGCTCAGGGTGGGTTATGCGCCATTCTCTCCAAAGAGAGATGATCACTGCCTGTATTACGCCGACGACGGGGGCGACAAAGAGCGCTCCCAGGATGCCAAATAGCTCGACGCCAGCGATTAGCGCGCTGATGGCAATAATGGGATGAAGCCCAACGGCTTGTCCTACGATGCGCGGGCCTACAATGTGGCTTTCAAGGGAGTGAACTGCCAGGAAATAGAGCAGCACGATGATGGCTAATATCCAGCTCTGGTGGGTCAGGCCGATGACCCATCCGTGATTCTGGGTCAAGGCAAGCAATACACAGGCGGTGGCAGTGATGAATGTTCCCAGCACTGGAACAAACGCCATGAAAAAGGCGAGCACACCCAACAGGACGGGATGTGGTACCTGCAAGATTCCCATTCCCAGGCCCACGAGCAGACCAATCAAGAAGGAAAGCGCGAACTGGCTCCGTATGTAGCCTCCGACGACACGATCCAGCGTGTCCAGCAAAAAGAGGGTACGCTGCTGAAATGGCAGATTGCCGCGCAACCAACGCATGATACGCGCTCCATCTATCAGGAAGTAGATACTCAGTATGGCGACTACGATAAAATCCAGAATGAAATTGAAGATGCTTCTGAGAAGTGGGACGACATCGTTGGCTAAATTTGACAGGTGGCTCACGACAATTTGACGGGCCTCTTGAATCTGTGCCTGATCGATACCAAGGGATTGGAGGGTCACTTCAAGAGGCGTTGCTGGACCACCAGCATTTGGCCTGAGAAGATGGGTGACTTCGCCTTTAAGGTCGTTAACCTGCTGGATAGCAGTTCTGCTTATAAAATAGATAACTATACCGAGGCCAATAAGTACGATGAGGTAAACGACAAGTATTGCCAGGATACGTGGCATCACGCGCGCGGTTAGTTTGACGGCAGGGGCCAGGGCAACGGCCAGGAGCGCTGCGATTGCTAGCAAGATGAGGGACCTGCCAATATGCGATGCTGCCCAGAGAATAACTGCTACCAGCGCGATCCAGGCAAGTGTCGCTAAAGGGATGGCAACTCGTCGTATCCATTTTGCGCTCGAGGAGATTGCTGTGCGCCATGTTTCAATTGGGCTTGTGTGAAGGGCCACGTCTGCGGGAGTCGTGGATGATGGAGTACGAGAAGAGGGCTGCTGCTGGTTAATGGCCTGGACCTGTTTGCCGCATTTCATGCAGAACATGGCCTGGTCAGGGTTCTCTGCTCCACAGTGGGTACAGGACATTGCCGATTTCCTCCTTCATCTATGTGCCGATAGTGGTGTGGTGCGAAGGGTAGGCGAAGGTAATATCTGTTCTGTTTGATTAAGTATACCTCACAGAGGTCTGTTTTGGGAGGCGATGCAACTTGATGTGGGGTATTATTGGGAAGCGTAGCCCGGTAGCGTAGTAAAATCCTCCTATTTGGTACAACTCCCTCTATCCAGGGTATGATATGATAGAGGAAAAGATAATCAGAAGGAAAGCGTCTGTAGCTTATGATCATAGAAGGAGGGAGGCAATATGGGCGGATTTCATTTGATTGACCTGATCGTGATTCTGGTGATCGGCCTGTTGGTTGCAGGTCCAAAGGCGCTGCAATCGATCTCTCGCAATGCAGGGAAGGGTGTGGGTCAGGCTAAAACGGTGAAGGATAAGGTGATGGCTGAGCTGCCTATGGAGGAAGTTTCTAAAATTTCGCAGACGATTTCGAAAATCCCTTTGAGTCCTCAGCAGGCTGTGCAGATGCTTTTGACTCCGGAGCAGGAGAAGAAGCAGGAAGAAGTAAAACGAGAAGTAAAAGAAAAGGGTTCTCCATCCTCTCCAACCCCTGCTGAGTGATCTCCACAAGCGGCGAAAACGGGAAAAGAGTTTTTCTGGGACACCCCGAACCCCGGCAAAGGGCTGCGCCCTCTGCACTCCTGCCAGTATGAGTTTACTTTCTGATCCTGGAAACACTTTCCACGCAGATCCACGATGACATTGCCCCAAAACCTTGCTTGCTTATTTCAAATGGCGGGATGCGTTGTGCATGCTTGAGATAGATCAGTATGCAATACCTTTTGTGCTTGAACATCTCGAAAAACTTTGCAATGTCAGGCTCTTCAATGCCGATGTCTTTGCCGTATTGTGCGAGGATTGTTTGCACCTTTTTTGGGGTGAGGTCGGAAACGTAGAGCACCTTTTCGACCTCTGCCTGGATAGTGACGGGTTCGCCGACGTTCTTGAAGTAGATGGTATCTCCGGCTGAGATTCTTTCCCAGGGAGCATATTTTACGTTAAACCAGCGCGACTCGATGATCTTCTGACCTGTCACTATTTTTTCGGTAAGTCCCCAGGATTTTTGCATGAAAGCGATATGGTCCATGCTACTTCTGGATTAACGCCACGGCATAGCAGGCAATTCCTTCCCGACGACCGGCGAAACCAAGGCCGTCGGTGGTGGTCGCCTTTACGCTTACCTGCTTGATATCGAGATGCAGGCGCTCTGCCAGGTGGGTACGCATGGCCGGGATGTGGAGGGCCATTTTGGGGTGTTCAGCAACGATGGTTGCATCGATGTTGCTGATTGTGTATTGCTGTTGACATAACAAAACATAGGTGTAGTCGAGGAAAACTGAACTGGGTTGGTTTTTCCAGCGTTTGTCGTTGGAGGGGAAGTGTTGACCGATGTCGCCGAGCGCCGCTGCGCCCAGGAGGGCGTCCACTATAGCATGGATGACTGCGTCAGCGTCGGAGTGACCACTGAGGCCGCGGTCTGAGGGGATGGTCACACCTCCAAGTATTAATGGGCGACCAGTGGCAAAGGCATGGACATCGTAGCCAAATCCAATTCGTATAGTCATATGGCTGTCAATCCTTTGATGAGTGCTTCTGCGATCAAAAGGTCCTCTTGTGTAGTGATCTTGATGTTTCTATACGAGCCAGGGAAGATAAAGACACGCTGTCCCAATCGCTCTAACAATGCTGCATCATCCGTGAACTCCCCCTGTATCAGAGTGGTGTGGTATGCATGATGGATAAGCGTGAACGAAAAGACCTGAGGCGTCTGGATCGCCCAGAGCAGTGAGCGGTCCAAGGTGCTGTGTATCCAGCCCTGCTGAACTTGCTTGATCGTATCCTTGACCGGGACGGCGGCTATAGCGGCTCGGTATTCCTGCGCTGCTTTCAGGCCTGCTTCCAGTATATCAGGAGTAACGAGGGGACGGGCCCCATCATGAATCATCACCCACTGTGATGTTGGGGTGGCATTTGCCAGAGTATCGAGTCCTATGCGTACTGAGTCTTGCCTGCGTATGCCTCCTGCCACAATGCCGGTGATTTTGCGCCAGCCTTCTTGCTGGCAGAGTATGGTGGCATCTTCAATGCGCTCTGCGTTAAGAACAAGAACAATATCATCAATGATGGGAGAAGCTTCAAACACATCGATAGTACGCGCAAGCGTGATGCGCCCTGCCAGTGGAGTCCAGAGCTTATCATGTCCTTCCATACGACGACTGGAACCGGCGGCTGCGATAATGGCGGAAGATGTTACTTGCATATCTGAGCTATTACTTTGGTTTGGTCGTAGAAGATTGGGGGGGCTGGATAGAAGGAATGCTACTTACCCCCCCTTGTTGTTTTGGGTGCGCGAAGATCATGCGTCCCGCGACGGTTTGTAGAACACGGGTTACTGAAACTTCGATTGTCGCGCCCATAAACTGGCGACCGCCTTCTACAACGATCATCGTGCCATCATCCAGGTATCCTACTCCCTGGCCCAGCTCTTTCCCGTCTTGTATGATTTTGATAACCACGTCTTCTCCCGGAAGTAGTACGGGTTTGACAGCATTAGCCAGTTCGTTGATATTGAGCACTTTGACGCCTTGTAGTTCCGCCACTCGGTTGAGGTTAAAATCGTTAGTAATGATAGGGCAGTGCAAAGTTTGAGCCATTTTGACAAGCTTACTATCGACTTCTATGATACCCTCAACATCGGCGTCCGTAATCTCGATGGGGACAGTGGCATCTTTTTGCAGCCGGTTGAGCATCTCCAACCCACGTCGACCCCGATTGCGTCGCATCGTATCGGCGGAATCGGCGATATGCTGTAATTCGTTCAACACGAAGCGTGGAACTACTAATACGCCGGAGATAAAGCCGGTCTGGCTGATATCGGCGATGCGACCGTCGATAATGGCGCTTGTGTCCAGTAATATCTGCGTGACTGGTGGTAGCTGTGAGGCGTTTTCTTTTTCGCGTTCCTTGTTGCGCTCCTCTTCGCGTTCGCGTTCACGTGCGCGCCTAGGAATAAAGCCGGTCTGGAAAAGGTGTGCAATATCGTTTTTACGCTGAACGGCAATGGCAACACCAAGAAAGCTAAACAGAAGGGCGCCTACAAAGGGGAGAATTTTCCCTAGATTGGCTGGTAAATTTGATAATGGAATCCCGAGTAGTACCGATATGATGAGTCCAACTATAAGTCCTATCACTGCTGCTACCAGGTCACTGGCGGAGGTATTACGCATCCAGTGATAAGGCATCACGGTGATATAAGGAGTAATGATAAACATGATCAGGGCGCTGGCGCCTGCGATGCCAATCGCCCACCAGAGGTTAACCCAGGCAGGAAATTGCGAACGATCCAGAAAGTACAGAGCCAGAATCGCGACAATTGCGACCAGGGAACCAATAATACGAGCAATAGATTTAACAGACATCCCTTCATCCTCCAAAATGGTGCTATTGAGTGTGTTTGAGCACCCATGAGGGGCAACGCGAGATAGGGCATGGGGGCAGGGTCGATGATGAGAATAAAAATGATAATAACAAGATGATGTCGCCTGACCCATGGTACCCGCAAAAGGCACCCGTACAATGCTGAACCGTAAAGCGCGCCCGTTAAGTCGTAAAGACTATCTAAGACAGATACCGAGTATACACTGTTGCGACACTGAAATCAATACTTTTCTACTAGTGTAACGCAACCTCTAATGCTACCGCAAGTGAACTTGCTGCAAAAATTTTGAAATCTGCTGGTAATCCCGAGCCTTCCAACTCAGCGCTCACCTGCGCACCGCCTCCAGCTTTCGGTACAATACAGCGTTTAAAGCCGAGTTTTGCGGCTTCACGTACGCGCAAGCCGAGGCGACTGACGGTGCGTAATTCGCCGGACAGGCCCACCTCGCCAATTAGAACCATTTCGGGGGCGATGTGTTTCTCACGATAACTCGAAGCGATAGATGCTGCCACTCCCAGGTCAATGGCTGGCTCTTCTAAGGTGAAACCGCCGACAACGTTCGCATAGACATCGTGATTGCCTACAGCTAACCCCACTCTTTTAGTGAGTACAGCGAGTAGCATTAAAAGGCGGCTATATTCAATGCCATTGGTAGTGCAACGGGCATTGCCGAAATTGCTGGGTATAACGAGCGCCTGCACCTCTACGAGCAAGGGACGCGTTCCCTCCATGCTCACAACAACAGCGGAGCCTGTTGCACCTGCAGTGCGATCGGTCAGAAACATCGCAGATGGGTTGGAAACTTCGGCCAAACCATCTCCATGCATCTCAAATACGCCGACCTCGTGGGTTGCTCCAAAACGGTTCTTGACGCCACGCAGAAGGCGGTAGGTATGATAACGTTCACCTTCAAGATAAAGGACGGCATCAGCGATGTGTTCGAGAGCCTTTGGGCCGGCAACAGTTCCTTCTTTCGTGACGTGTCCAATGATAAAGATGGGTGTATGGGTACTCTTTGCCAGTTGCATGAGTTGAAGCGTACATTCACGCACCTGGCTGATGCTGCCGGGAGCCGATGTCAGGTGGCTGGAAAGCACAGTCTGAATTGAATCAACGATGACGATTGCAGGTTTGAGGCGATTTACTGCCTCCGCTATCACATCAAGTTCGATGGAAGCCAGTAAATAGAGCCGTTCGCCTGTGATATCCAGGCGTTCGGCACGCATCTTGACCTGTTCAATCGACTCTTCACCCGAAACGTAGAGCACTACTCCCGCGCTTTTAGCGATATTACCAGCGACCTGGAGCAGCAGCGTAGATTTGCCAATGCCTGGTTCTCCACCAATGAGGGTAAGCGAACCGGCAACGAGACCTCCTCCGAGGACGCGATCCATTTCTGGATAGCCGACGGAAATACGCGCTTGCGCAAGCGGTTTGATTTCAGGTAAATTGAGTGGAATGTGTGTCCCCTGGGCAATAGAAGAAGAACCCAACAAGCTTTGACGGCGCTGTTGGGCTGGACTTTGCGGGAGATCCGCTACTTCCTCAAGGGTGTTCCATGCGCCGCAGTCGGGGCATTTACCCACCCATTTACTCTGTTCAGCACCACATTGCTGGCAGAGAAATTTTGTGCGTAGTTTTGCCATGAGAATATCAACATTCCATCAATGGGGGATGTTAGGGGAGAAAAATTGTGAGGACAGCCCCACCCCCCGCTAAAGAAACTGTGGGGTGCGAACAATCGCACCCCACAGGCTTTTATACTATCCCTGTGCTTCGCCCGCGCCACTTTCACCACCAGCCGAGAGGGCCGCTTCGGGTGAGGCTGGTGCGGGCAACTGCTCGATACGATTACGCACTTGCAAGACAAGATCGTCGTCAATGACAACCGCTTCTACCAGGTCTCCTGGATGGAATTTGCCTTCCAGGAGGCCTTCCGCCAGTGGGTCTTCGACCATGCGCTGGATGGTACGGCGCAACGGGCGAGCGCCATACTGGGCGTCGAAGCCCTTTTCTATCAAGAAGTCCTTGGTAGAAGGGGGAACGACCAGTTCCAGTTGTTGCTCGGTCAACTGCGCGCGAACGCGATTCAGCAGCAGCTCGACGATGGAATACATCTCTTCGATACGCAGCGAGTGGAAGACGATCACTTCATCGATGCGGTTCAGGAACTCGGGCTTGAAGGTATTCTTCAATTCGCCAAGCACCTTGCTCTTCATAGACTCATACTCAGACTGATTGGCTCTGTCCTTGTCTTTAGATTGTTTGAAGCCGATGGAGGCTTCCTTGTTCAACAAGGCCGCGCCGACGTTTGAGGTCATGATCACAATGGTATTACGGAAGTCTACCGTGCGGCCCTTGGCGTCGGTCAATTTGCCGTCCTCCAGAATTTGGAGCAGCATGTTGAAGACGTCAGGGTGAGCCTTCTCGATTTCGTCGAGCAGGATCACGCTATAGGACTTGCGGCGAACCGCCTCGGTGAGCTGGCCGCCCTCTTCATAGCCAACATATCCTGGCGGGGCGCCAACCAGGCGTGCAGCCGCGTGGCGCTCCATGAATTCTGACATGTCAATTTTGATAAGAGCTTCTTCACTACCGAACATAAATTCAGCAAGGGCACGAGCTAACTCTGTCTTTCCGACACCCGTCGGACCCATGAAGATGAATGAACCGATGGGGCGTTTGGGGTCTTTGAGACCAGCGCGTGCCCGGCGAACGGCGCGAGAGATTTTCTCGATGGCCTCGTTCTGTGCGATAACGCGAGTGTGCAATGCCTCTTCCATCTGGAGCAGGCGCTGCGACTCCTCCTGCGCGATACGCATAACAGGGATACCTGTCCACATCGAGACGATCTGGGCAATTTCCTCTTCGCCGACCGAAGGTTTTTCGCTGCCGCGCTCGCGATGCCAACCGGATTCAAGCTTGGAAATACGGTCGCGCAGCTTAACCTCGCGGTCACGAAGTTCCGCCGCCAGTTCGTACTCTTGCTGCTGAATAGCCTGTTCTTTTTCGCGCAACACCGACTCCAGCCCTTTCATTGCCTCTTTAAGGTTAAGGGGAGCGAGCGAATTCTGCATACGCACGCGGCTGGCTGCTTCATCGATCAGGTCAATCGCTTTGTCAGGCATGAAGCGATCTGTGATGTAACGGCTGGCCATATCGGCGGCGGCCTTGAGGGCCTCATCGGTGATGGTCAGGCGGTGGTGTGCCTCGTAGCGTTCGCGAATGCCTTTGAGGATATCCAGTGTTTCCTCGATGGTGGGTTCGCGCACGATGACTTCCTGGAAGCGGCGCTGCAAGGCGGCGTCGCGCTCGATGTACTTGCGGTATTCATCCAGCGTGGTTGCGCCGATGCACTGGAGTTCGCCGCGAGCCAGTGCGGGTTTGAGAATATTAGCGGCGTCAACCGCGCCCTCGGCAGCGCCCGCGCCAACCAGTGTATGCACTTCGTCAATAAAGATGATGCAATCCCGGCTATTGCGAATCTCTTCGATGATCTTTTTGAGACGCTCTTCAAACTCGCCGCGATACTTGGTGCCAGCTACCAGTGAGCCCACATCGAGGGTGAGCAGACGCTTACCCGCGAGCGTTTCGGGCACTTCGCCAGCGATGAGCCGCTGGGCCAGTCCTTCGACGATAGCACTTTTACCAACGCCCGGCTCACCGATGAGGGCGGGATTGTTCTTGGTACGTCGTGAAAGAATCTGAATGACTCGCTCGATCTCTTGATGCCGACCGATAACCGGGTCTAGCGTCCCGGCACGCGCGGAGGCAGTGAGATCGATACCCATCTGGTCAATGGTGGGGGTTTTAGAGTGCTTTGCATCGCGCTCATGTGGAGCGCCGGATTGACTGAGCACCTGAATGGTTTGTGTTCGTACTTTCTCCAGGTTAACGCCCAGGCTCTCCAGGACACCTGCCGCGATGCCTTCACCCTCACGTACCAGGCCAAGCAGGAGATGTTCAGTACCAATATAATGATGATTCAGGCGACGAGCTTCGTCAACGGCCAGCTCAATCACCTTCTTGGCACGCGGAGTCAGGCCAATCTCGCCCAGGACGATGCGATCTCCGCGGCCAATAATAAATTCAACGGCGCTACGAACTTTGTTCAGCTCTACACCGAGGTTACTCAACACTTTAGCAGCAACGCCCTCGCCTTCGCGCACAAGACCGAGCAGAAGATGTTCTGTCCCGATGTAATTGTGTTGGAAGCGCTGGGCCTCTTCCTGAGCGAGGCTCAAGACTTTCCTGGCTCGCTCTGTAAACTTGTCAAACCTATCTCTATCGTTCACCTGTTTGTCACCCCCCTTTCAGTGGCAGAGGGTGGAACCGAGCCCTCTGTGATGCTCAGGTAAACCGCGTAGTTCATCATACAACACCGATCATATAGCGTCAAGGATAACAACCCTTGTCCCTCCCATCTTTTTACAAATCACTTAAGCGCGGACTTATACTGAAACAATCAACCTCCCAGTTGCTCTATACAAATATTATACGCAACAAGGAGGTCGTCTTATCATCTGTTCAAGTACAAAGGCTGTACACGAGTAACTGTTACTCTTGAGACCCCTCCGCTTCTTCTTTAGTTCGCTGACGAGCCGCTGCGCGGAATGCTTCAGCCATAGCTGTCGTCTCTCCTTCATCACTCAGGGGAAGATTGCTCAAGAGCGGATTTTCATTAGCACGCTCAGGGCGTTCACGACGTTCGCCTTTGTTATCACGGCGCGGTGTACTGCTTTCCTTCTCCGATTGTGAAGCGCTCTCTTCCGCCTGCGGTGAAGATGCCTCTAAAGATAAAGACATCATATCATCTGGTGCAAGAGTTGCGCCAGTTTCTGCCGAGGGTACTTTATCCATTTCCTCAGCCTGGCGCAGACTCAAGCCGAGACGGCGTCGCTCAGCATCAATACGCAGGATACGTAACTGGAGTTGCTGACCCTCGTGCAGGCTTGACTTGGGATCCATCCCAGGCATCAATTCTGAGAGATGGATAAGCCCCTCAATGCCATCCTCAATACGGGCGAAGGCCCCAAAAGGCGCTATTTTTGTGATCGTACCTGTGACTACCTGACCGGGTGTGTAGCGTTGCTCTACAGTTGTCCAGGGATCGACCTCGGCGCGTTTGATCGACAAGGCGATTTTCTTCTTCTCCTTATCGACGCTAAGAACCTGGACTTCCACCTCCTGGCCGACCTTGAGCACTTCACTGGGGTGATTGACACGGCTCCAGGCGAGCTGGCTGATATGTACCAGTCCGTCTGCTCCTCCCAGGTCAACAAAGGCGCCAAAGTTGGCGAGGTTGCTGACCACACCGCGGCGGACTTCGCCAGGCTTTAACTCATCGAGGAGTTCTTCACGCCGCCGCTGGCGCCATTCTTGAGCTGCCAAGCGCTCTGAAAGAATCAGGCGGTTACGGGCGCGATTAATCTCGATGATCTTGAGTTGCAGTTCCTTGTCTTTCATGCCCTGGAGTTTGGCCGCGGTCTCCTGGTTATCGCCACCAGAGGCGACTTCTTCGCGTTTGAGGTTGAGAATCTGTGAGATGGGAACGAATCCACGAATACCGGCCACATCGACAATTAAGCCACCTTTATTGTAATCGATGACTCTGGCTTTGAGCAGCTCGTTATTCTTATACTGCTCTTCCGCGATGCGCCACTGCCGCTCCGCATTTGCTCGTTTGAGAGAAAGAAGCGCATGCCCGTCGGGTGTTTCTGGTTGAATGACATACACGAGGACCTTGTCATTCAGGTGGAGTTCATTGAAGGACCAATCGCCTGTTGCCGGAAGCTCTTTGGTTGAAAGAACACCCTCGGACTTGAGACCAATATCGACCAGAATCTCGTCCTGGTCAATACGCACGATCACGCCATCGACTACATCGCCGCGCTTGATATTGATCGGAGTGGTTGATGCCGCCAGCAACGCTTCCATTTCGTTGTAGTCGCCCATCTCCTCGGAGTTGTTGTTGCTCTGGCCTTCCTGATCATTTTCTTCGAACATCGTCTGTACCCGTCCGCTTTTAAGATTTGCCGCTGGCATTGTCGAAAGGTCGCCGTGCTTTTGTGCTTGCATGGATAAAATGCCCCCTTCGATACACGGTTTTTCCTGTCCTTCTGACTACCTTTGATCCTGCTGGATGTGGACCGTTATTCAGTGCGTTTTGATGCAGGCGCTAACCTGTCGCAAGGTGACCCAAGGGCGCACATTATTGGGATCCTGGGGATATGTCATAGGACATGGATTTATCGGAGGAGGCTGCTTAGGCTGGAATCGCTTCCGCGTTTTTCTGTCTCAGGTTCTTTTGGTTCACTGAGACTTAGATTAGGGTGGACAACAAAATATGCCCTACAGAACGGTCATACGAAACGACGCTCGCAGACAAGTAAGCCGCATTACGGACATAATAGAGCCTGAGCACAGTATACCCCCACTCGATGCTCTAATTATACCAAAAGCCTTCCCTGAATGCAAGACAAATACATACCTAATTAGCAGATTGCTCCGATGTTTTTTTATCAGCCATATTGTATCACAGGGAAGCAAGAGGTATCAGGAGTTTGTAAGGCAAGAGAGGACTTCTCGAAAGCCGAGCGATGTATGCTAAGATATACGTATGGATTTAAACAAGAGTACAGAGGTCATATTGGCTCTGCGTCAGCGGCTGGAGCCAATAGAGCATGCTGGCACGCTTAGGGATGGGCTGGAGGGCCATCATCCTGCCGCTCGTAAAGCGTCCGTGTTGCTGGGACTTTTCGACCAGAAAAACGAATCCCACCTGGTATTTATTCGGCGGGCGAGTACGATGCGGGAGCATAGAGGAGAAATTGCCTTTCCTGGGGGAGCTGCTGAAGTGAGCGACGTTTCACCAATCATGACAGCTTTGCGCGAAGCTCAAGAGGAGATTGGGTTAGACCCTTCCAGAGTAGAGGTTTTAGGTATTATGCCGCCGGTGTTTACTGTTGTAAGCAATTTTTTGATCACCCCGGTTGTAGCGTTCTTGCCAGAGGGGCCTGGGACATTGCAATTGCAAACGAGCGAGGTTGCAGAACTCATTCTCCTGCCTTTACAAGGTCTTGCCAACCCTGTGATCTATCATACCGAGCAATGGGTGCGGGATGATGTGCAACATACGGTCTACTTTTTTGATTATGGTTCATATCGTATTTGGGGCGCAACGGCCCGTATGCTTAACACACTGTTGGAATTGCTGCGGTCTGGCTCCTAACGTTTTTGGGATTCAGGTTCTTCCTCGCGGGGGCGATGCAAGCTACTCCCCAGGGCGACGCAAGCGTCCCCACTCCACTCTACACCACTCCCGCCCCTACGCGATGCATTGGGATTCCAGACAGAAAGTCCATTAGTCATGGTTACCTTGATTCTTCCCATTCGTTGACTACAATAGATAGTATGGGTAGTATAACGTGTATGATAGATGTTGTAGTGCGTTCTCTGTACGTTGTTTCTTTGAGATATGGTTGGCCTTGCGGTCCCCTAGTGGAGAAAAGCTGTGACTATGCCGACACCTGATGCTCAGTCTCCGAGATTTCTGTCGCAACAAACACCCTCTACTCACTCGATCCATTCGATACCCACAAACCACTCGATACCTGCAACTCTTGCGCCTCCTTCTGTTGCTGCTACTTCTCTGAATCCACCTGCTTCTGGGACAGAAGCCTCTGCTACGATTGCTCGTGAGCATGCCACTAGTTTTGCAACTCACTCCTGGGATCTGGCTAGCGGTGGTTTGAAAACCTTAACTGCGAAGAGAGAACTGCCTCCCTGGCTGGAGCGGCGTACCACCAAACAGTTGTCTGATACGCCAGCAACGCCCCGAAGCTATGTGTTCCCTCTGGTTATTCTGGCTTGTATTGTGCTTATGCTGATTAGTGGGGGAATCGTGTTATTCATGATGTTACAACCTTAAGCAGGTACATGCTCAATAGCTGGCTGCTGGTACGCCGTGTAGTCCGGTTGCATGTCGAACGGCTTTGATGATAGCTCGTGCAAGCGTAGTTGCTGCTGCTGCTCCGATGGTGCTCACTTGTAAGGCAGCTATTGTCGAGTTCGTCATCAATTGCGACTTTGGTCCCAGCGCCAGTGAAAAGATAGTATCTCCGTCAAACATTGTATGCGCAGGACGAATGGCCTGTGCTATGCCGTCGTGTGCCATTTGAGCAATTTTGTTGACCTGCTGTTTGGTAAGGGAAGCAGTGGTGGCAACTACTGCAATTGTAGTGTTGCCGAAGGGGTTGGCAGCAAGGAAACCCTGTCCCGACGAATTGCGTGCGCCTGCGACTACCTGTTGTGTCTGCGGATCAATGATGTCGCCAAGGGCGTTCACCACGACTAGAGCGCCAACCGGCGTGCCGTCGCTAAGTAGTGTGCTGGCTGAGCCTAGCCCACCTTTCATCATAAAAGATGGTCCTGCCATCTTGCCCACAGTGGCTCCTGTCCCCGCACCCACATTGCCTTGCATAACTGGTTCGGCAGTGGCCTGTTCACATGCGCGGTAGCCTGCCTCTGCATCCGGGCGAACATTGGAAGAGCCAAAGGCGAGATCAAAGATAGCTGCTGCCGGGACAATTGGAACACGAGCTACACCTGTGTCGTGGCCAAGGCCGCGTTCTTCCAGGTAACGCATAATGCCACTGGCCGCATCAAGACCATAGGCACTTCCTCCTGTAAGTAAAACGGCATTGACTTCCTCTACCAAGTTGAGCGGATGCAGCAGGTCTGTTTCGCGGGTTGCTGGGGCTCCTCCACGCACATCGATGCCACCACTGGCAGGGGTGTCGCAGAGGATGACAGTGCAGCCCGTAGCCGCTTCAAGATGTGTGTCGTGTCCTACGCAAATACCGGGAATATCGGTGATGTCGTCGTGCATGGGGGGTTAACCTTTTCAGAATCTT
>WNGJ01006925.1_pt1 | contig 22180 bp, 23 predicted proteins | sample 5400611 | NCBI WGS metagenome assembly WNGJ01 (sample SAMN13153375, study PRJNA577476) | soil metagenome | isolation source: 40 cm soil or saprolite under Garry oak tree replicate 1 | place: USA:California | collected 2016-06-15
AGCAGCAAAAGCGACCTCGGCGATCATCTCTTTCAGCAGATTTGCATCGAGCACCACGGGAGGCTCCCCACCTTCGGCGCTGGGGATGAGCGGAAATTCGGAAGCATCCATGCCCTTGATGTTCGCGTTACTGCCCAGGCTCTTGATATTCAAAGTATGCGTATCTTCGGCTACCGCTATATCAACTGGAGCCAGTGGAAGACTGCTGACGAAATCGGTGAGCAGTTTTGCGGGAACAGTCGTTGTTCCCTCTTCATGAATTTGTGCGTCGACCCAGCAATTAATGCCAATTTCCAGGTTGGTGGCTGAAAGTTTCAGCCGGCCTTGATCGGTTGCTAACAAAATATTGGAGAGGATCGGAAGTGTGCTACGACTCGAGACGGCATGGCTGACGGCCAAAAGCCCACGGCTCAGGTCTTGCTGCTTACTTGTAATTTTCACGGTGTTCTTCCTCCAAACACGCCATAGATAAGTAAAAGTTCTCGCTTAGTATACAGGATTCTATTAGAGAGAACAAGCTTTGTGTACAAATTCGTTGCTCTCATCTATTCTATCGAGGGGGATGAGAAGCGGAAGCGATGTGACCGTATGTGAGGTTAAATTACTTCCAGTAGAAACATCAGCGCACAATGAACTCGTTGGTAATCCTGCAGTGCAGGCTGCTATGCTGTGGCAGCATGACCACGACAAATCACGTTATGGTTACGAACTGGACACCACAAACCCCGACTCCAAACTAGCAAGATATTACCAAACAGGAGCCAGGTCACGAAATGAGAAAAGCGAACAAACAACCGCGAAGAAGCCAACGTAAAGCAGCCGCCTCAACACAACCAACTAAAGCGTAATGCTATAATAAAACCAACTGTTTAGAGAAAGGCAGGTTCCCTATGCCAACACAAGAAGAGCGATTGAGAACAGTAGAATACGATCTCAAGCAATTCAAAACCGAAACCATCAAAGCCTACGGTGACGTGGCAATGGAGCTAGTGATGGTCAAAGGACTGACCGAAGACGCAGTGAAGCGACTAGCATTACTCAAAACGCAGATAGACCAACAATTTGAGCGAGTAGACACGCGCCTAGACGCGATGGATACACACCTAGCAAGTATGGACACGCGACTAGGTCGCGTAGAAAACATGCTTACTCAAATTCTCGCACGCTTGCCAGAAAACCCCTAGCCCTTCTCTGCTAAACCGTAATATAAACGCCTCGCGAACCACTCGCTGAGGCATTTTTAATTCCTGCTAAACTCATCCACAAGAAAAGATAAAAATGGAAATCAGCCGTTCAGAGCCTCACATTTTGGAAATTAAAACGACTGATAAACCCAACAATAGAAACGGATAGGGTGGCTTGCAGAGCCAACTGAGATGATAAGAAAAGTGGGCGACTAGGGATTCGAACCCCAGACCTACTGCGTGTAAAGCAGCCGCTCTAACCAACTGAGCTAGTCGCCCCTAATAAAAGAAGGTAGGAATTGTATGTGTATATGTGGGGTGCCCTCGAGTGGACTCGAACCACCACGCCTTTACAGGCACAGGCCCTCAACCTGCTGCGTATACCATTCCGCCACGAGGGCTAGTCAACGGATTACGCAGATTATTTTATACCTCTCCTTGTGGTTTGTCAACCGACTTAACGAAACTATTTCTGTCGTACTACTGCTGTGCTGTGGGCCGTATATATAGGTTGTTGCTCACTATCGGTCCCTGTAGTTTCTGTGATAATGAACGTCATTGTACCGGCTTTCCCATGGCGTTCTCGTATATCAACAATGCGTGCGACACATGTCACCCGTTCGCCTATGCGTAGTTGGCGCATATAGGTGTATTGCTGCTCACCATGCAACAATTGCATTTTGGAGCTATCGAGTTCCAGTTCTGGAACGCGTATGCGGAAAGTGGTTGGAAATGTCGGAGGCGCATATTGTAGAGGTTCATTGCTCTGTAAGGCTGGATCCTCGGTGGCTTCCATGAAGCGCCGTACCGCTTCCAGTGTGACCTCGAATGTCTGTGGCTGTGAACTTTTGCCGATCAGGCTGCTATCGATATGCATAAGTGTTGCTCCTTATTACTTCCCTACAATTTCATTGTAAAATATCCAAGCCGCTCCAGGGCCATGTAGGCTGCGGCGATTTGACCTTGCACGGCAAAGCTGCCATCGTGGATCAGTTCGAGCAGTTCTTTGGGTGTTACCAGCAGGTTTTCGATGACCTCGACAGGATCATCTTTCGCTATGCCTGTCTTACGCACGTTGCGTGCCAGGTACCACCAGATCAGCGTACGCGCCCCGGTGGGATTGGCATACATGATTGCCAGTAGCTCTAGCTGGTGATCTTCGAAGCTATATCCCGTCTCCTCCATCAATTCTCGCCGGGCTGTTATTAGCGGGTCATCCTCGTGTGCATCGATGCTGCCCGCAGGAAATTCCAGCACTTCGCGTCCAATACCGTGCTTATACTGGTTATTTAGAAGGAAGCACCCATCTTCAGTGAATGGAACAACTCCCACCCATCCACGATTCTCGATGATGTAATAATCTGGGATAATTGGTCCATTGGGAATAGCGATCTGTTCGCAACGCACTTTTAGATAGGGGGTATCGATAACCTGTTGATATGAGAGCGTCTTCCAGGGATGATTTTTTGCCATATCGTTTCCTTGGCTTATATATTTTTCCAATTCGGTTTGCGTTTTTCAAGGAAGGCCTGTAAGCCTTCGTGAGCGTCCTTTGTCTGCATAAGCTGGGTGAGGTAGAGCGTATTGACTTGCTGTAATGCTTCCAGTAGTGATGCATGGCCCGTTTCAGCCAAACGAACACTGGCTTTTGCCTGACGCAAGGCCATAGCGCTTTTTGCGCGCAGGAGATCAAGGATTCGTTCCATGTGCTTGCTTATGTCGCTGGCTGGAGCAGACCAGGTAACATTTCCCAACCGCGCAGCTTGTGATCCTGTGAGGGCTTCTTCTCCGGCTTCCATACCTGGTACAATCAGCCTAGCATTCTCTGCCACAAGTGTGAAGTCAGCAGTTTGTAGAAGCATACAAGCCGCTTTCGAGAGTGTGGCTCTCACGACGGCCAGCACTGGCTGGACTATAGCGCGAACCGCTGTACAAGCTTTCTCCGTGACTTTGGGGCTAACCTTCGAGCCAGGCGCAATTAACTGGCTAGCAGTGGGATTGAAATCCAGCACAACCGTTTTGATACCGCTGCTACTCTCTGTATGCAGAGAGTCACAGGCGATACTTAATTCATTGAGCATCAAATCATCAGGGTCAGGTGCTAGCACAATACGGATCGTTTGTGCTTCGGCGACGATCCGTAGCGCTCGATAAGCTTGTTGCATAGGGTACTCTAGTTCCCTCTCAGCTTAAACCGCTGGATCTTGCCTGTTGCCGTTTTAGGCAGTTCCGGAACGAATACGATCCAGCGCGGATATTTAAAAGATGCCAGCCGCTCCCTCACAAAGGCCTTAAGCTCGTTTGCCAAATCCTCAGAAGGCTCGTAGCCCTGGTTAAGGACGACATATGCTTTGGGCTTGACCAATTGTTCTGCATCCATATCGCCTACTACTGCAACTTCCAATACAGCTGGATGCTCTATGAGTGCTCCCTCTACCTCCACAGGCGAGACCCACTGGCCGCTCACCTTCAGCATATCATCGGAGCGACCGCAATACCAGTAAAAGCCCTCGGCATCCTCGTAATACTTGTCGCCTGTATGAATCCAGTGACCATTTATGACATCCTTGGTCCGTTCGTGTTTGTTCCAATAGTACGCAGTCGTACTGTCTCCGCGAATCAACAAATTGCCAATATCGCCCTGTTTTACCGCGTGGCCACTTTCATCGGTAATCAATGCCTCGTAGCCCGGCACGAGCTTGCCGGAACTTCCAGGCTTTAGCTGGCCTGCACGGTTACTGATAAAAATGTGCAGAATCTCCGTGCTGCCGATGCCATCGAGAATATCTACATTGAATTTTTCCTTCCAACGCCGCAGGATATCGGCGGGCAAAGCCTCACCGGCAGAGACACAAATACGAACGGAGGAGAAATCGAAACGTTTCTCGGCGTCGGGTAGGGCCAGCATACCAGCGTAGAGGGTGGGGACACCGTAGAAGATGGTCGGGCGATACTGCTGCACAACCTTGAACATGTCTTCGGGCAGGGGCCGGCCAGCATAGTGTACCGCGCTTGCTCCAACTCCAAAGGGGAAATACAGGTTATTACCGAGGCCATAAGCGAAAAAGAGTTTGGCTGCTGAAAACGTGATATCACCGTCATGAATGCCGAGAACCGGTTTGGCGTAAAATTCCGTGCAATACGTCATATCGTGCTGCAGGTGAACGCAGCCCTTGGGGAAACCAGTACTGCCGGAGCTATACAGCCAGAATGCGCTATCGTCTTTGGTTGTCTCAGCAGCTTGCAAGTCCGCTGATGCCTTCTGCGTCCATTTCTCGAAGTCATGCAAGGTAGCCGTTTCCTGTCCGCCATTCTGCTCCAGTTCCACAACCACGATATGACGCACGTACTTGAGTTCCGGTAGAATCTGCTGGATTAGTGGCCAGAGTACCGAGTGGACAAGCAGTACACGCGCTCGACTATCATTGAGCATGTAGACATAGTCGTTGGGACGCAGCATGGTATTCATGGGAATTGGTACCGCACCCATTTTGATTGCGCCGAAAAAGGAAGCGGCGAATTGTGGTGAATCGAGCAGGAGCAGGGCTACGCGCTGTTCCATATCAACGCCAAGGTCGAGTAAGCCGTTGCCCACACGGTTCGCCAGTTCTGCGACCTGCGTGTAGGTATAAGCGTTCCCTTCAAAATAAATGGCGGTTTTTGAACCGCGCCCCTCTTGGAGGTTGCGATCCAGGAAGGCTGTAGCGGCGTTGAACTGGTCCGGCACGACAATCTTCGGCATGGTTAACATAAGGCACACCTCTTTTCAATCACTTTTCTCGCTGCCTGGGGCGAGAAGAAAATAAATTTTGTGTGGACACTTAGGGTCGAAGACCCGCACACCCCGGCTGAGGGCTAAGCCCTCAGCCCTCCCAACCTACAATGATTATAATTTTCCATTAGTTGTATTTTATCCCAAACTCAGGTGTAATAGAAACTCGCGGTTACCATCGCGCCCGTAGATTGGGGAGTCGGTCAAACCTTGAAGGCGGAACGATGTATGCTGCGTTATCCATTCCTGTAGCTCTCGCAATACATGGTTATGCACGGCAGGGTCAGTGATAATACCTGCCCCTCGATCAACCTCAGCTTTACCGGCCTCGAACTGGGGCTTCACAAGCGCTACTACCCAGGCGCCTGGTGCGAGGAGTGGTACGATGGCTGGCAAGACGAGGCGTAAAGAAATGAACGAGACATCAACTACTGCGCACTGAATCGCTTCTGGTAGGCTGGTTAGATGGCGAATGTTGGTGTGCTCCATTACCACAACGCGTGGATCATTGCGCAGTGTCCATGCGAGTTGTCCCTGTCCGACATCGATTGCATAGACACGCTTTGCACCATGCTGCAATAAGCAATCTGTAAAGCCACCCGTGGAGGATCCTACGTCAAGCGCAATCAGGCCAGCCGGGTTTAATCCAAAAGTAGCCAGCGCTTTTTCGAGCTTCAGGCCACCCCGGCTGACGTATCTCAATTCGTCTGATGCTTCCATTAGACGGCATTCGCTGTCAAGCGTTACCAGCGTGCCGGGTTTATCAACGAGGCGATCTCCAATATAGACCTTTCCAGCCATAATCAGTGCACGCGCACGCTCCCGGCTGGGAGCCAGTCCGCGCCTGACCAGCACGATATCAAGCCGCTCTTTGTTTGCTGCCATCTTGTGGTCCTGAGATGTTCGTTATTACATACTAGTCGAGTTGTAATAAATCAATGCACCGGCGCCAATGAGTCCCACATTCCTACCGAGTTGCGCCAAGACGATACGAACTGACTCACGAGGGGCCTTCATTGTACGCTCTTGAACGATACGCAGCGCTGGTTCCATTAACATCCGTCCCAACTGCGTAACACCGCCGCCCAGAATGATCATTTCTGGATTGTAAATGTGGATGATGTTGACAAGGCCAACGCCGAGAGCTTCGGCCACGTGTGTGATAATCGCACGCGCCAGTGGTATGCCTGCTTCAGCTGCCCGTGCAACGGTACGGGCATTGACTCGCAGTGGTTCCACCTCTCCGCCAATATCGTCATGCTCATCCAGTGGCTGCGTATTTGGATCCTGAAAGGGTAGCGCTGACCGGTCTGGTACTGTTGCAGTATGTTCTAACATTGTACTGGCGAAAGCGAGCAGATCAGCACCCTGCCCCTCAGCAATTACTTCATTGGCATAGCGGGCAATGGCCGTTCCGGAAGCCAGGTATTCCAGGCAACCGATATTGCCGCAATTGCAGCGTTCGCCCTGCCAATCAATGGTCATATGACCCAGTTCCCCTGCTGTACCATTGGCTCCCTCATAAATCTTGCCATCGATAATGACGCCGCCACCTATACCCGTGCTTACCGTGAGGTAGACCATATGTTTACAACCGCGTCCCGCACCAAATATGTATTCACCTAACGCTGCAGTATGTGCATCGTTCTCAATAAAAATGGGTATGTTAAATTGTTTATGGAAGATATCACGCAAAGGAACCCGGTCCCAACCAGGAAGATTGGGAGGAGAATAGATCACGCCTGTGCGGTTATTCAATGGCCCTGGTGTAGCAACGCCAATGCCTGCGATCTGATCAAGAGCAACGTGCGCTTCATCAAGCGCTTGCTGTATGGCTCCACAAATACGCGGAATAATGCGGTCAGGAGTGGGATTTTCGCCGGTCAGAAAACTTACGCGCGAGCGTAGCTTTGAACCTTGCAACACTGCTGTGCGCGTGTGTGTACCACCAAGGTCCACTCCCACTACCAGTGGCAGTTGTTGTTGATTGGTTGTCTGCTGTTTATTCATGCTTTGGCTCCGTCGGTTTGATAATCAGGTCAAATTGGATGCCTACTCACCACTTTTGCAGTATAGAATTCTGAACTGCCTGGTTGGAATATGGACAAACTAGCAATGTACGTTGATCATCATACTCCATTTAGTGAGATGGGACAAGCGGTCGCAAAGCTTGTAAATGAAAGGCTAAGAAAGCGTGTAACCTGCTGGATATATAATAATAAATAGATACAAGTTTCCATTCCTAAAGAGGCACCCAATGAATAGGAAGTTCACGCGGCGTAATAATAGCTTTTGGTCTGGTTTTGCCGCTGCCCTGGCGGCAGGCACAGTCGCCACCGGCATAATGTTATTTCTCAGTCTTTCGATTGGCGGAGTCTCATTACCTGAGGTTCTTGGCTCAGAGCTGACCGCTCTTATGCCACCTCCCTTGTTCAATTATTTACATCAAACGATAGGTGCAGATGCAAAACACTATCTCTTTTATGGTGTCCTCGTTGGCCAATGCCTCGTTTTTGCGCTCAGCGGAGCGCTTTATAATCAACGTGTCAATGGGCCGAATCGCCGTTTACAGTGGTATGATGGGCTGCTGCTTGCGCTGATACTCTGGCTCTTTGTGGGACTACTCTTCCTGCCGCTGAGTGGGGCTGGTATTTTCGGCGCAGACGTGGGTACTGGTCTAGGTACTGGCTTACTGAGCCTTGCTATAGTTGGTATAGTTTTCGGCTTACTCTTTGTGCTCTTGCAGAACTGGATTGCTGCGCAGGTATCCAGGCAAGAGTTTGCAGGAAGGGATAGTAGGCCACTAAATGAGCATGTGGAGCCATATGGAGCTATAACACGCCGTACCTTGTTAAGGAATAGTGCAGTGGTGGCTGGCATCGTCTTAGTAGGTATCGGCGCCTGGCGCTTCATTACAGAAGGGATCAGTACATCGAAGGTTTCGGTGGATCAATTACTGCAACATTATAAAAGTAAAATTGTGCCACCACCCACCCCCAATTATGGAGAAATACAAGCAGTCCAATTCCTGTCACCGGAGATTACTTCAAACGACCAGTTCTATATCGTCTCTAAAAATCTCTCTTCTGATCCGACCGTCAACGGTAATTCCTGGCGCTTAACAGTCGATGGACAGGTTGATAACCCCCTTACACTGACCTATCAGGATTTGTTGGCGCTACCAATGAAGCAGCAGTACGAGTCGCTCATGTGCATCAGTAATGAGGTTGGCGGCGAATACATGAGCAATGCGCTGTGGGAAGGTATCCCCTTGACGCACCTACTCCAACGTGCTGGCGTAAAGGCCGGGGCTACGAAAGTAGTATTCCACGCGGCCGATGACTACACTGATAGCATTCATCTCACAAAAGCGCTTGAACCGACCACCATGCTTGCGGTACGTATGAACAGCGCCACACTACCCCAGGAGCATGGTTTTCCTGCGCGTATGCTGGTGCCTGGGATTTATGGGATGAAACACTGCAAATGGCTCACGCGTATTGAAGTTGTCAATTATGATTACCAGGGCTACTGGCAGCAGCGTGGATGGAGTGATCCTGCGCCTGTGCATATGACCGCACGTATCGATACCCCTCTGACTGGCGCGACTGTAACTGCTAACCGCACCACGTATATTGCTGGTGTTGCCTTCTCAGGAAACAAAGGTATAAGTGAAGTTGACGTGAGTACCGATTCCGGTCAAACCTGGCAACGAGCCACACTTAAACAGCCGCTGTCAGGCCTTACCTGGGTACTATGGGAACTGGCATGGCAGCCCGCAAAGACCGGTACCTATATTGTGGCCGCACGTGCAATCGACCTGGAAGGTAATGTCCAGAACCCCGTCGAAGAACCTCCCCTGCCGAATGGGTCATCAGGCTACCATAACATCACGGTAAACGTCTCATAGACAAGACCAGATTTTTCAGATGCTCCCGAAAAAACGCGATCAAAGTGTCCGGTTTAAACCTCCTCGATGATTATAGTAAGTGAAGGCGCATCGCACTGATAACGGAAAGACTGCTGATAAGGCCATAATGGTGACGGACGTTCAGGTGGTAGAGCGTCTGCGAGCGCGAGATGCACAAGCCTTTCGTTCTTTGATCGAACGGTTACAACAGCCCATAACGGGGTATTTGCATCGCCTCGTAGGCGATCGAGAAGTGGCTCTTGACCTTGCACAAGATACTTTTGTACAGGTGTATAAAGAAATAGGTAAGACGTCTGAAGATCTTTCTCTGGACGCCTGGATTTATCGTATTGCCACAAATTATGGCCTACGTTATCTAAACCGTAAACGCCTGAAGCAGTTCGTGCGATTGGAAAGCCGCGAGAACCTTGAAGAGAGCCTGATGGTTGCCGGTCCAGAGGATTCGACAGAAACCCGTATTCTGGTGCAACAGGCTTTAGGTACGATGAAGCCGAAAGATGCAGCAATCTTACAACTTCACTTTGGCGATGGCCTCACCTATGAAGAAATTGGCCAGGTGGTAGGTATGAGTTCGGAAGCGATTCGTAAACGTGTGGCTCGCAGCGTGGAGAAGTTTCGTGAGGCGTACGGGGAGAAGAAATCCCCTGCGAAGACTCAAAGTACGGAAAGTCAATTCGGATTACACGAAGGTAGATAGCATATGGCGGGTAATACGTGTTGGAAGCCTGATAATGATGGCAAAGAACATCCTGAAGACAGTATCTTACTTGCCTACATTCGACGGCAGCAGTTGGAAGAGTATCTGAAAATCAGCCAGCACATCGATGTTGAACAATGCCCACGCTGTCTGCACAAGTGCAGCGAGCTGGCACAGGTTAGCATTACGCTTGATGTGCTCGGACAGATGGCGCAGTATCAGCGCTATCCTGAGCTATCAGTAGATCGTACTTTTGCGTATGTTCAAAAAGCTGCCGACAAACGCAAACCTGTCCAGGCATACCCACAAAGAACCAGTAATCGGCAGCGTCCTAGAATGTCGGCAATTCGCCTGTTCAGTCTTCCGGCTGCATTCGGACTGGCGATACTCTTTACTGTAGTAATGCTCGTTCTAGCTCATTTATCTAATGCGCCATGGTTGCCGGGATCACCTCAGGGAACTATACGTCCCAGTCAAAACAATTCCACAGGAGTGGCACCGCAACGTACAACTCCTCCGCCGAATCTTGCTTCGACGGCAACTGCGGTTGCAAGTGTAAGCCCGACGCCAACAGCATCGCTTGTATCAAGGCCTAACATTAAAATATGCTCAACTCATGCTGACAGTGTTAAGTCGCTCCTGGTTATTTGTGGGAACAACTTTGAGTCCGGTCACAAGGTAGCGTTGGTCGTTACTTTGCCAGGTAAAGCACCCGCTACGCTCCCTCCGGTGATTGTGAATAAGCAAGGTAAATTCCAGGATTCGTTGTCTGTCAATAATTGTAAGAATCTGCCTACTTCCATCTTTGCCTACGAGGTGGACAATCCGAAGGTAGCCTCTCAAGCAATAATCAATTTTTCGTTTGCTGGTTGTCCTGCACAGACTCCTAATGCAGAGACACACGGAGACTAAACCGTGAGAAGGATCGATTTTGATCTAAGGAGTCTAATCTACAGCCCGGTGTGGAAGGAAGAAAAATCGTATGCAACGGCAATGTGCCTGGTGTTTAAGGCTGATGGATAGCGTTGGAGAGCCAACCACTTTGCTACCTGTACCGAAAATATATGAAGCATCTCATGGGATGTGTAGGGTATGTGGCAATCTCTGGTTAGAACAGGTTATACAAGATACAGAAAAGCTAGGCGTATTGCCTGCTCTTCCATTGTTGGTTGAAATAAAAAATTAGTGCTAAGCAAGACATCTTCTCTAATTTGGTAGCGCTAAGCGCCGCCAGTGGGTCGGATCGTGCTCTTCATTGAGCAAACTGCATTTTTCCCCCCAGTATGCAGTAACGGTCCGGCCCCTTTTTATTTGTGCTAGGTGCGATCACAGATTGCCTACAGGGCGAGTGCCTACCCCAGTTTTGAGCGTTGTTGTTTTTATTGCCTCTGTAAAAAGTCCAATATATACTGGTTGACCATTTCTGGTTTTTCCTGTTGCACCCAGTGACCGCTATCAGGGATGCGTTTTATCTCGATATCGTCTACCCATCGTTCAAGGCCGGTGGTTAGCTCGATCCCGAGGGCTATATCTTGCTCTCCCCAGATCAGCAATGTAGGCACACTGATGTGAGCCTTGTCGCTCCTGTAAGTTAGTAGGAGAAGTGGGAGACGGCGGAAAAGCTGCCGATAATAGCTTAACGAGGCCTTGATTGCTCCTGGCTTACTCATGGCTTGCTGGTATTTCGCCGTTACCTCGCCTTGAAAGACCGACTTTTGTACAGCAGCTCCCCTGAGTATACGTCCAATTTCGTTTGCATGATTGCGTCCCAGGATGTATTCGGGCAGCCAGGGTATCTGGAAAGCGAATATGTACCAGCTTTTGCACAGCTGCTTGGGTGTGCGCAACTCGCGCATCATCGATGCTGGATGGGGTGCATTCATGACGATCAAGCGTTCGGTCATTTCAGGGTAGTTGATAGCGAACGCCCATGCCAGCACTCCACCCCAGTCGTGTCCAACGATGATCGCTCTCTGCTGCCTTAGACCTCTAATCAACCCTACGACATCACGAACAAGCGTAGGTATATCGTACCCTTTGTGAGGCTTTTCGGTGTCATTGTAACCGCGTAGGTCGGGCGCAACCACAGTATAGCCATGCTCCGCAAGGAATGGGATCTGGTGGCGCCAGGAATACCAGAACTCGGGGAAGCCGTGCAGCAACACGATCAGAGGACCTTCACCCTGTGTCACATAATGCATACGAATGCCATTAGTGATGATCTCACGATGTTGCCATGTTTCTGTGGTGGTTGCCATGCCGGGATTCTTATCAGAACGCGGCGTAAGACCCTCGGCTTCAGCCGTAGGGATATAAGCCGCGCCGCCCGCAGGCGGAGAACCTCCTTCCCATGCTGCTTCGCTCGACAATTCACGCTCCATGTAGTATACTTGTTCTAGTACCTTGACAACCGAAGAGTGTTTGGGCGTTCCGAGGTAAATCGTTCCCTCGGGTAAAAGCACTAACGTAACCTCCAACGAAGCAGGAAGCCTCACCCGCGAGGGTGGGAATCCCCTGGGTTTACCCATGGGGAGGATGTCAATCTACCTGTGTATCGTTATAGACAATCGCTCGTTTTACCTGCTCGATCAGGTCGGTCACAGGAATACCACGCGGGCAGGCATCGGCGCAGTTGAAGATAGTACGGCAGCGCCAGACGCCATCGCGTTGACCCAGGATGCCGAGCCGTTCTGCTCCGCCCTGGTCGCGACTGTCGAAGATGAAGCGGTGTGCATTCACAATCGAAGCCGGCCCAACCCAATCTGGATTGCCCCACACTGATGGGCACGAACCCGTGCACGCGCCGCACAGGATACACTTTGTCCCCTCGTCATAGCGAGCGCGCTCGGCAGGGCTTTGCAGGCGTTCTGTTCCTGGCTCCGAGTCGTACGTAATCAAATACGGCTTGACCGCCTTGTACTTTTCGAAGAACGGGTCCATATCTACAACCAGGTCCTTGATGACTGGAAAGCCTAGCATCGGCTCAATCGTCACCTTGTTGCCAACATCGCGTATCAACACCTTGCAGGCCAGGCGATTTAGCCCGTTGATACGCATGGCATCTGAACCGCAAACGCCGTGTGCACAGGAACGCCGGTACGTTAGCGTCCCATCCATCGTCCACTTAATTGTGTTCAATGCATCCAGTAAGCGATCGATTGGGTCAGCCTCAACACGGAACTCATCCCAGTAAGGTTTCCTATCCTTATCTGGGTCGAAGCGCCTGATTCGCATTAGAATGTTCATACTACACTCCTTAGTACTTGCGTTCCTTGGGTTTGAATATTGGGTCGTCGATCAGCACCACGTCCTTGTAGTCGAGGCGCACATCATGGGTCTTGGTGCCTTTGTAAGCAAGCGTATGTTTGAGCCAGTTTACATCATCGCGCTGCTGGTAATCGGTGCGATAGTGCGCACCCCGGCTCTCGGTACGTGCTAGTGCGCCGTGAATAGTAGCTTCGGCGCACTCAAGCAAGAAACCAAGCTCAATGGCCTCGACCATTTCCGTATTAAAGGTCTTCCCTTTATCCTGTAACTGAATCCGATGATAGGCATCCTGCAAACCATCGAGGGTATCGAGCGCATGGCACAAGCTTGAGTCGCTGCGCTCAACAAATACCCGCTCATCCATTTCGTTTTGCAGTGTGCTGCGCACGCGAGCCGCCGATTCTCCACCGGAGGAACTGTACAGGCTATTTACCAGCTTACGAGCAAAGTCTTCTGGCTCCGGAGGCAGTGGCGCATAGCTGTTCTCGGCAATGAATTTTACCATGTGCTTACCAGCGCGCCGGCCGAACACGATCAGGTCCACCAGCGAATTGGTGCCCAGGCGATTTGCGCCATGCACGGAGACGCAGGCTACCTCGCCAGCCGCGTAGAAACCTGGTAGTGGCGTCCATTGGGGATCGATCACCACGCGAGCATCTACGTCAGTGGGGATACCACCCATAGCATAGTGTGCCGTAGGCTGGATCGGCACTGGCTCCGTTATCGGCTCAACACCAAGGTAGTTACGCGCAAAGTCCGTAATGTCCGGCAGTTTTTCGTTAATCGTCTTCTCTCCCAGGTGCCGCACATCCAGGTACAAATAGTCCTTTCCGTCTACGCCGCGCCCCTCCTTGATTTCCTGAATCATACAGCGCGAGACGATATCTCGCGGTGCCAGGTCTTTGAGAGTAGGCATATAGCGTTCCATGAAGTACTCGCCCTTGCCATTCAGCAATTTGCCTCCCTCACCGCGCGCCGCCTCGCTCAAGAGCACGCCCACTTTATAGATGCCTGTAGGGTGAAACTGGTACATCTCCATGTCTTCCAATGGAATGCCCCTGCGATAGGCGATGGCCATGCCGTCGCCCATGCAGGCGAAGGCATTGCTGGTGACACGCCAGGCGCGTCCATAGCCGCCAGTAGCGAAGAGGACGGCTTTAGCATGGAAGGTATGAATCTCTCCCGTGCGAATCTCGAGCGCGACGACACCACATGCCTGCCCGTCGTTCAGTAATAGATCCAGCACCAGGAATTCATTAAAGAAGCGCACCTGGTTTTTGATGGCATTCTGGTACATGGTTTGGAGGATCATGTGTCCCGTGCGGTCAGCAGCATAGCAGGAGCGACGCACAGCCGCTTCTCCATAGTTGCGCGTATGACCGCCAAAGCGGCGCTGGTCGATTCGTCCATCTTCGGTACGATTGAAGGGGAGGCCGCGATGCTCAAGTTCGTAGACGGCATCGATGGCTTCTCGCGCCAGGATCTCCGCTGCAGGCTGGTCTACCAGGTAGTCACCGCCCTTGACGGTATCGTACATATGCCACTTCCAGTGATCTTCTTCCTGGTTGCCAAGCGCTGCGGCCACGCCACCCTGCGCTGCACCTGTATGAGAGCGCGTAGGGTATACTTTGCTGAGCACCGCCACGCTGGCATTTGGAAGCTGCATTGCGGCCATCAGCCCGGCGCCACCTGCGCCGACGATCACCGCATCGAATTTATAGTACATATCTGTATCCTCAACTATCCTGACGACCGCGAGGTCGCAACTGTGTCCTTGCGACCGCGAGGGTCGCCACTACATTTCCATTACTTGATGCAGTTAGGGCCAAGGCTACCGACTACAGGTTGGAATGTTATCAGTGTAATCGTGCCTAACAGAAAAAAGGCCAGTGTTAAGATGCCAACGGTAGATTGTAGTGTGAGACGCACCCCGCGTGAACGCACGTAATCATCGATTACTACCCGCAGACCGTTCATGCCATGTAAAAGAGCGAGCGTGAGCAACAACCAGTCGTAGAGCCGCCAGAAAGGATTATGGTAACGTGCTGCGATTAGTTGATAGCTGGTACAGGCAACGTCTGTTGTCACATGATTGAGAAACACGTGAATTATAGCCAGAAAAATGAGCGCGATACCTGAGATACGGAAGAAATACCATGAAAAGGTTTCAAAACCGCCATTTGCTGCGCGGGAACCATATCCGGTCGAAATACGCATAACTGCACTCCTATCAACAACTCTCTACATACCTGAGGCCGTATTACTGGCTGGTAGGCCGAAGACCGGCGCAATTACGAAATAAGCCATGGGCAGGAAGCAGACAATTGTAAGCACCATGACAGCAGCAAACATGCCGCGCTGATAGCGTACACCCTTAGGCCAGAAATCAATTAGCATAATACGTACACCGTTAAAGGAATGATATAGCAGGCCGGCAATCAGTCCCAGAGATATGATACGTACGATTGTAGTACCGAACAACGCAATGCCTTCATTATAGACCTTGGGACCGAACCCAAGTAGAGAGATGTCTACGATATGGACAAGTAGGAACAAGAGTATACCTAGTCCTGCAACGCGGTGAAGCAGCCAGGACCACATACCTGATTGACCTTTATACATACGCTCCTCAATTCTTGAGGCGGGAGGCGGGGGCTGTAGGGGCATCCCTAGCGGGTGACCAAAACAAATAATCAGTGGCCGCAGGAGCATCCTCCCTTGTGGGTACCCACCGCTCTCGCCCTTTCGTTTCGTTACGGGCACCCGCTTAGGATGGATGCCCCTACTACTATTCGATCGGCAAAAAGCTTGTTAGACCCGGAAGAAGTGGATGCATCTGCTTGATGAACCTGATAGGAACATACATGTGCTCACAACTTCTAGAATCAACGCCAAAGGCTAGAGGCAGGTACCTGATTGGCCCTGACTGGTTAGGCTGACGTTGTATGTTTATTATACTTCAGGGTGGGGGAAGGCGCAAACGTGATCTGACCATAAGGGAGATTTCTGACGTGCAAACAAATTATGACTCGAGGAAAGCCGAAGGACACAGGTTCACCAGCGCGCATTGCGCGCAGAGCGGCTTGCGAGCTCTGCAAATCGCGCGTCCGTGATAGATTAACATGTGTGAGAGGTTAAGCCAGTCCTTGCGGGGTATGATGCGCATCAAATCCTGTTCGACTTTTACCGGGTCTTCATTGGTTGTCCAGCCCAATCGCCGCGCCAAGCGACCCACATGCGTATCGACTATTATACCCTCGACGATGCCAAAAGCGTTGCCCAGCACCACGTTGGCGGTTTTGCGCGCCACACCTGGCAGCGTTAATAGATCCTTCATCGTGCGTGGCACTTCGCCGCCGTAGTTGGTAATGATGCGCTGAGCAGCGGCACGTATGTTCTTCGCCTTGTTATGGTAAAAGCCGGTTGATTTAATATCCTTTTCCAGTTCTTCCTGGCTCACCGTTGCGTAATCCTCCACGCTGCGATATTTCTTAAACAGATAAGCTGTGACCATATTCACGCGTTCGTCAGTGCTTTGTGCCGAAAGCTGCGTGGCCACCAGCAATTCAAGTGGGTTGGAGAAGTTGAGCGCAATCTTCGCATCAGGGTACAGGTGCCGCAGTTCTGCGATAATAGCTGTTACCTGTTCAGGCGATCCGGGAGGTGGGCCTTTGTAAGTGGGTGGTGAGACTCTATTCACTACTTCTTTCCTTGACTTTCGTACATTTCAATCAACTCTTTCACTGTCGTAGCATCCTCGGGCTTTTTATCCTTCTCTCTAAATGCGACGAATCTTGGAAAGCGCAGCGCATACCCCGGCTCTACTCCTACTTTTCCAGCAGTATGAATTGGCGAACGAGTGATTTCATCTGCCAGAACCTCGATGACCATTTCCGGCTCGAGCCAAACACTTGGTTCAATCAATGAAACAGCTCTGCTAAAATCGCAATCAAAGCAAGCCGGAAGCTGGTTTTTTCCAGTTTCTCAAAGTAGTGCGCAAGGCTTGCAAAATCCAAAGGGTTTTCCTCCTTCTTACGATCGGGTTGATCCACCGTGTTGTGTCGTACATCAGAGGTGCATCTGTCTTCAAAAAGCCTTAAACTTCCCGAACTGGAGGTGAATATTGGCAACTGGCGCATCCGACATATAGTAATATTATAACGTGTAAAATACTGCCATGACACCATCACGGACACAGGACTCTATTGTTTGAAATCAAACTCATTGTGAAAACGGCAACCGCAAGAAAAAGAGTGAGGAATCCATCCTTATGAGTGCCTCATCTGAAACGTGGCAACTAGGCAGCCAGACTGTACAGGTATCACACCTTGAGAAACTCTACTGGCCACAGACGGGGATCACTAAAGGCGATATGCTGCGCTATTACCGGCAGATCGCTCCTGTAGCGCTCCCCTATTTCAAAGACCATCCAGTAACGCTGCGCTTGTTCCCCAGAGGAGTCCCTGGAGTATCGTACTACATGCGTGATTGTCCTGACTCAGCTCCCGACTGGCTACAGAGGGTACAGTACCGTCCCAAGACGGTCACGCACCTGGTTCCTTTGCCACTAATAGACACTGCAGCGGGCCTGATCTGGTTCGCCAACGAGGGGGCCATCGAATTCCACCTCTGGAGTTCACATATTCCAGGTCTCACGCAGCCCGATCAAGCCATTTTAGATCTGGATCCCGGCGATACGGCGTCTTTCGATGACGTTCGGGAGGCAGGACTGCGGCTCCATGACAAGCTAGAGCAAATAGGAGTCACGGGATATCCGAAGACCAGCGGTGGACACGGTCTGCACATCTACGTGCCGTTAGAAGCTGGTTATACCTTCGATCGTGTACGCACCTGGGTCAAAGAGGTGGGTCAGCAGCTCGCTACAACCTACCCGGATCTGATCTCCCTCGCTCACGGTTCGACGCACCGGGGAGGTCGTGTTACGATTGACTATGCACAGAACAGCGTTGGCCGCAACACAGCGGCCCCCTACACTTTGCGTGCCAGCACTCCTCACCCGACGGTCTCCACGCCGCTCAGCTGGGAAGAACTGGATGCTGGCAACATCCACCCGGCTGACCTGACTCCCCAGGTGGTACTCGAGCGCGTCGAGCGACTTGGCGATCTCTTCGCACCAGTACTGCAGAGGAATCAGCACATCGTATAGATTTTCAGGCATATATTCCGATTACTACGCTGTTGTTGGCCCTGACTCATCGAGGCGTACTGGATTGTCTACCTGATTGAGACGGTTCCAGAGAATATAGTCGGTTTCTTTTTTAGGGACGTAGTAGTGATCCTCGTCAGCGACCATGTCAGCAGTCGCTACAACCTCACCCTGCTCCAGGTGCTGAAGGTCAATATACTTCGCTCCCTGCTCCAGTCGGCTTCCCACAGGGAGGATCAGGATGCTTTTGAGTTCGTCATCTGTCAGATCAGCAAGCTTGCCATAAAGATCTTTAACATCGTAGGCCGTGAGTCTATAATCACTAGCCTTCTCACGCGGGCCATGATCTTCTCCTGCCAAATTATCCGGTCTCAGATCATATTCATATTCAAAGTTTTGTTCTTCCTGATCCGGTTTCGGCTGCGGTTGGCGTTCTGCTGGCTCATGGAGCCGGTCCTTCTTTCGGGGTTTGTTCGCGTTTGAATCGCTACCGATGCGTCTTTCCCCCTCCTCCATCATTGCTTGCGAATCGGCCTCATGCGTTCTGCCTTCGCTTGGGTCCCAGCGAGGAGGAACTTTGGCTTCTTGCGCAACTTTGTAAGGGTCTTTATGCTCAAATGCCTGCTCACGAGCGGTCTCAGGCTTTTTATATGGGCCGGTCGTGATGACGGTGCTCTTCTTCGGGTTATTGCGACCTGCCGACTCTTTGGCGCGGCGCTGTTGATGTCTTTTTGGCATATATCTAATTGCTCCTCTCCGCAAACTTCTATTCTTCTTTTCTCTTGAACCACGTTTCAGCTCAAAAAAAGGTGACAGGATTTCGCCTGTGTTCGAGAAACCAATCCTGAGCCCGCGCCCATCAAAGACGATCAAGCAGACCAATGCGTGGCGCAATGACATAGTTGAGTTGCACGAGGACGATGACCGCGATGCTCACGTACGTGTTGATGAAGCAGAGCAACGCGCCGAAAGCATAGAGTGCTTGCGCGATGACGATGCGGCGTTCAAGTGCGGAACCCGTTTCGACGGTTGTATCGTCTTTCACGAGCCCTGAATGCGCCGCATACCGCCAACTGCCGAAGAGCACTGCGCCAAGAAGGACAATATTGAGCCAATACACAACGAGGGCAATGCGATACGTGATGAACTCGGCTAACAGCCCCGTCGAAAACGGCATGAGCGAAACTGCAAGCAAGAACCCGAGATGGATCCACGCGAGATAGCGATCGCTTCTAGCGAAATGGTTGAGTTGCGTTTGCTGGCCGACCCAGAAAATGCCGAGCGTCAGAAAACTCATCAAATAGGTGAGGAGGCTCGGCAAAAGCTTGACCAAAGCGTGCCACAAAACCGACTCGGATTGAATCGCCCCACTCACCCACAAGGGCTGCTCGATGTGAATCGCTTCGCTCATAGGGACGTGAAGGTCGAGCACAAGCAATGTCATCGCAACTGCGAAGATCCCGTCACTCAAGGCGGCAAGTCGCTCCAGACTTTGGCCTGCGATACGGTTGTAATATGTTCTCATTGGTCTTCTCCCAGATCTCAGTCCGATTGATATCTGAAGATGCTATGATACAATTTACTACAAAACCAACACCGCCAGGAGCGTACAGATATGGAAACAGACATCACACAGCCACAACAGGCAGAACTTGACCTCGAACGACAGCAGAAAGCCAAGGAATATGCTCGTATACGCCGTCGCCTCTCGTTTGTGACTATGGGCATAGGCGTAGTAGGCGTTTTCATTTTGCTTTTCACTAACCTGGATATCTGGCTGCGCGATCGGTTACAAGGACTAAGTTGGCAGCCCATTGAGGGCTGGTTTCCCTGGCAGGTATTGGTCTATTTCCTGATCTTGCTCCTGGGCTACGAGATCATTACAGCGCCCATTGCCTATTACAGCGGTTTTGTACTTCCTCATCGCTACGGTCTCTCGACCATGACCCTCAAGAGCTGGCTGGGTGACCTCTTCAAGGGGTTGGTGCTCGGCCTGGTCCTGGAAGTCCTGGTGATTGAACTGGTGTATGCTCTGCTGGCTTCGCAGCCGCAAACGTGGTGGCTCTGGGTGGCGCTGGCATTGCTCTTCTTTTCGGTGGTGATGGCCAATCTCGCGCCGGTGCTCATTCTCCCGCTCTTTTACAAATTCACTCCCTTGCCAGAAGGGGATCTGACAAAGCGGTTGCTCGCCCTTGCCGAACATGCCCATACGCGCGTGCGCGGCGTTTTCACCATGCAGCTGAGCAGCAAGACGACTGCTGCTAACGCTGCCTTGATGGGATTGGGCAATACCCGCCGTATTGTGCTAGGTGATACGATGCTGGATCGCTACACGCCCGATGAGATAGAGGTTGTGCTTGCGCATGAGCTGGGACATCATGTACATCGTGATATCTGGAAACTGATTATCAGCCAATCGATCTTGACGCTTGGAGGTCTGTACCTGGTCAATGTGGTATTGCATTGGGCTGTTGAGAGGCAGCAGATTTATCTGAGCCTGTCTGATGCTGCTACCATACCGTTATTGCTGGCGTTGATTGGCGCCTTTGGATTGATTGTCATGCCGCTTAGCAATGGCTATAGCCGGGCGATAGAGTACCAGGCCGATGAGTACGCCTTGCTGTCTACGAAGAAGGTCGAGCCGTTCAAAAGTGCAATGACGCGGCTGGCGAATCAGAATCTCGCCGATGTCGAGCCATCGCCCATCATTGAGTTTCTCTTCCACGACCATCCATCAATTCGCAAACGACTGAAGCACGCGGATAAGTTCGCCACAAAGACGACCTGATAATCATACTTTACCTCCAGGCCATTTCCTGTCGCTCAAATTTATGCTATGCCTTTAGAGCTTGCATGAGCGCGGCTAGTTTTTGTCCTGCTTCGTCGGGCGACCCACTGGGCATGCTCAAATTAGGCTCATCGACGCCTGCTGCGACCCATTGATCGAGTTTGGTTACGATTTCCTGTGGCGTCCCGATGATGGAGGTGGCGTCGAGGAGTTCGGGCGTAACGGCATCTATGCCGCCTTTCATCCCTTGCTTCCAGCCCTCCTGAACCGCTTCGACCTCCGCTCCGTAACCATGGCGTGTGAGCATCTGCGCATAATAGACACCCATCTTGCCGATGTAGTAGGCAAGGGGCGCGGATGCAGTAGTGCGAGCTTCTGCCCGCTCTTCTTCGGTTGCATTTTCATTGAGAATGACGCTGGTGATGTAGGGGGCGATCATAGCGCTATGTTGAGGACGGCCGGCTAGACGTGCACCTTCGTCAAGTTCCTCGCGCATTTCTCCCCATTTATTGCCGGGCCAGTAGACGGGCAGCACGCCATCAGCGATTTCACCGGATTGTATCACGTTTTTGGGTCCCATCGCCGCGATATAGATGGGTACGTCAGCACGCAGGGGGGTGAAGCGCAGTTTGAAGCCGCGTTCGAGATTGAAGAATTCGCCGTGGTAGACAAGTTTTTCGCCGCGCAGGATCATTCTGATGATCTCGACATATTCGCGTGTGCGCCGCACCGGTTTTTGGAAAGGCACGCCATGCCAGTGTTCGATTACGTTTGCTCCAGATGGGCCAAGGCCGAGGATAATACGACCACCTGAACGTTCATCCAGTGTGGCAACAGTGCTGGCGATCAAGGCAGGTGTACGTGAATAAATATTGGCGATACCAGCTCCTATCTTGATGCGTTTCGTGGCGCGTACAAGGTCTTCCATCGAGGTAAAGAGTTCATAGCCCCAGGACTCGCCGAGCCAGACCGAGTCGTAACCCAGCTCGTCGGCAATCTTGACCTTTTCTACTACCTGGTCCCAGGCTGCAGGAAAGTTCGGAGCGTCGGCCATTAGACCCATGCGGTTGCCGTATGCTCTTGTCATCGCTTGATCCTTCCTTCAATAACGGTAATGAAAGCGCAGTTGTTCTGTTATTATACATTATGCTGGAGTGAGCAGCAGAGTAAGGCTTCTTGACGCAACCTGAATGAGGATGTATGCTCATCTAAAAGCAAGGAGAACGTGAGCGATGGATCAGCGCATCGAGCGCATCCTGAGCCAGATACCAGGATGGAGCATAGTCGATGCCGTAGTAACGCCCCTGGTTGGTGGTATCACAAACCAGAATTATCGCGTAGACATCGGTGGAGAAACCTTTGTACTACGCATTG
>WNGJ01001628.1_pt1 | contig 22167 bp, 24 predicted proteins | sample 5400611 | NCBI WGS metagenome assembly WNGJ01 (sample SAMN13153375, study PRJNA577476) | soil metagenome | isolation source: 40 cm soil or saprolite under Garry oak tree replicate 1 | place: USA:California | collected 2016-06-15
GTATTCGATCCTGAAATTCCGGCGGATATCTATGAACTCGGCCTGATCTACAAGGTCGACATCAAGGACGACCGCACCGTCGACGTCGTGATGACGCTGACGACGCCGAATTGCCCGGCGGCCGGAGAATTGCCGCAGATGGTGGAGAACGCGGTCGCCAGCGTTCCCGGCGTCGGCGTGGTCAATGTCAATCTGGTCTGGGAACCGGCATGGACACCGGACCGGATGACCGACGAGGCGCGTCTCGTCCTCAATATGTGGTGAAGCGTTAGGGATAGAGCATAGCCTGTTCACGAACACCGGCATTGATTTGCCTTTTGGATTGACCACATGACCAATATGACACCCGCATCCCCATCGCCGGTCTCCAAGCCAAAGCCGCGGCCCCGTCCGCAGGTGATGAAGCTGACGGAAGCCGCTGCGCAGCGGATTGCCGAGTTGACCAAGCGTGCCGATTCCGAGATCGTCGGACTTCGCGTCGGGATCAAGAATGGCGGCTGCGCCGGGCAATCCTACACCGTCGAATACGCCCATGACGTTCGCCCCACCGACGAGGTCGTCGAGGACAAGGGCGTGAAGATCCTGGTCGATCCCAAGGCCGTGCTGTTCCTGCTGGGCACCGAGATGGACTACAAGGTCGACAAAATGTCGGCGCAGTTCATCTTCAACAATCCGAACCAGACCGGCGCCTGCGGTTGCGGCGAATCGGTGCAGCTGACGGCTGCGAAGGTCTAGCCACGGTGTCGTCCCGGCCTTGAGCCGGGACGCACAATCACCGGCGGTTGATTTTAGAAACGGCCTCGGCCATCTTGCCCAAATGAGATTGCACGGCGGGGGGGTCCCGGCGTTCGCCGGGACGACGTTGTGGAGACGTGAGCGGGCATTCCATGGACCGCGATTTCCTGATCGATCTGTTCGCGGATTTCGGACCGGTGGCGATCCGCCGGATGTTTTCAGGCTTCGGCATTTCCGCCGACGGGACCAACTTCGCGCTCGCGCTGCGCGCGGGTCTCTATTTTCGTGCTGACGAGCAGACCATTCCGCAATTCGAGGCGGAGGGATCGGCGCCGTTTCAGTATCAAACCAAGGCGAGGACCGTTACGGTCAACTCGTATTGGCAATTGCCGGCGCGGCTTTTCGATGATCCGGAGGAATTGTCCGGTTGGGCGAGGGCCGCCCTGGCGGCGGCGCAGCGTGCGGCATCGCGCAAGCGCCCGAAACCGCGCAAGGCGGTGAAGAAAGTGACAGGCAAAAAGTCAGCCAAAAAGAAAACATCTTCACGCGTCGTCCCCGCCAAGCGCTCTTCGCGCGCGAGCCGAGGTCCATAACTACGGGCGTCAATTGTCGCTGAGGTTTCGACCACATCGCTTGAACGAGACGACACGGCGTATGGGTTCCTGCTTTCGCAGGGACGACTCGTGGAGATGTGTTCGCTTTAGGCGACCTGACCTTGGGTCTCGGCGGCGTATTCCGGATCGGCCTCGCAGACCACCCGGTTGCGGCCGTTGCGCTTGGCGGCGTAAAGACAGGCATCCGCGCGTTCGATCAGCGAATCGGTATCGTCGCCCGGCTTCAGCATGGAAACGCCGACCGAGATGGTGACGCGGCCCAGAATTTCGCCGGTGGATTTCTTCTTCAGTTCCTTCGCCATGACCGCGCGGCGGATGTGATCGGCGACCGTCAGGGCCTGGCGCAGCGCGGTGTTGGGCAGCACCACCGCGAACTCCTCGCCGCCATAGCGGGCGCTGATGTCCTGGCCCTTGATGGTTTGTTTCAGTGACATGCCGACCAACCGCAGCACCTGATCGCCAGTGAGATGCCCATAGGAATCGTTGAACGATTTGAAATGGTCGATGTCGAACATCAGGAGTGAAAGCGGCTCGCCATTATCAAGCGCATTCTGCACGGCCGCATCGATCGAGCGGTCGAAATACTTCCGGTTGCCGAGGCCGGTGAGCGGGTCGGTCAGGCTTTCGGCCCTGATGGCCTCCAGGCTTTGCTGCAGATCGCCGATCTCCGATTTCGACAGCGTCAACCGGTCCTGCAGCGCCTTGTTGGTTTCGCGCATCTCGCGGGTGGATTTCATCAGCGAGTCGATAATCGTCTTGACCTGGTCGCGGTTCTGGGCGACCGCCAGCTTTTCGGTGGCGCCGGACAGGGTGTCGTCATAGCTGGCCGACATTCCAAGGGCGTCTTCGATCAGGGTCATCACGTCGTCGATTTCGCCGATCACGCGTGCGCCGACCTTGTCGATACGATCGGTGGTCTTGATGTGCGACAGATAGGTCTCGTAGATCTGTTCGAGATCGGCTTCGGTCAGCCTGCCGTTGCGCGCCAGCGTCTCGTTGATGATCTTGTTGAGCGGCGCGTTATAGCCGGTCGCGTAGACGTACCAGATCTCATAGTTGCGAGGGACGGCGGTTTGCCGGAGCGATTTGATCTGGGCAAGCGCAACTTCCGCGAAAGCCATTGTGCGTTCGTGTTCGTCGAGCACCTTGATCACGGATCGCGTCCCCAATAGCGGGCAGCTGTGCCGCTTCCCGCAGCAATAATTAAAATTATCGCCGCGAAGTTAATGGAGTAGGATGAATGCCCGGTAAACGGGTTCCCCTCAGCCTTGCGCCGCTGTCAGCGTTCAACGCTCAGATGCGGGCGCGCACCGGTCGCAGCAGGAAGGCCGGGAGATGCGAGTGATCGGCAGGCTCCGATGACGGATCGCGCGGCACCGGCGGCGCCTCGGCGCGGCCGATCGAAGGCGTGCGCGAGAGCGGGGGCGGAGCCGGCGGGGTGAAGCCGGCTGCCGGGGCTTGCGGGCCGGGATGACGGCCGCCATTACCTGGCCGTCGTGGTTCGCGCTGCCGGCGCGGTTTGCGGCCGCCGCGCGAACCTTCTCTTGAGCCTTCTTTCGCGCCTTCGCGCGTCCGCTCCGTTTCGGCAGCTGCTGCCGGGCCGTCAGCCAACCGGACCTCGGCGCTGCCTTCGGCGCGGGGAATGCTTTGCCCGATCAGTTTCTCGATTGCGACGATGGATTTCTGGTCGAGCGGCGTGACGATCGAGATCGCGGTGCCGGCGCGCCCGGCGCGGCCGGTGCGACCGATGCGATGGACGTAATCATCGGCATGATGGGGGACGTCAAAGTTGAAGACGTGACTGACCGCTGGAATATCGAGACCGCGGGCGGCGACATCGGATGCCACCAGCAGCGGGATTTCACCCTTGCGGAATTGATCGAGCGCCGCGGTGCGGGCCGACTGGTCCATATCGCCGTGCAGGGCGCCGACACTGAAGCCGTGCTTATGGAGCGATTTGTACAGCAACGCGACTTCGCGTTTGCGATTGCAGAAAATGATCGCGTTGTTGAGATCCTTGGCCTCACGCAGCAGGCGGCGCAGCGTCTCGCGTTTCTCATGCGGCTCGCGGCCAACGCCGACCTGGAACTGGGCCACGCCCACGGCCGTCGTCGCCGGCCTTGAAACTTCGATCTTCTCGGGATTGTGCAGGAAAGTTTCGGTGATGCGGCGGATCTCGGGGGGCATCGTCGCGGTGAAGAATAACGTCTGCCGTGTGAAGGGGATCATCTTGCAGATTCGTTCGATGTCGGGGATGAAGCCCATGTCCAGCATGCGGTCGGCTTCGTCGATGACCAAGAGTTCGACGCCGGTGAGCAGCAATCCGCCGCGCTCGGTATGGTCGAGCAGCCGGCCGGGAGTGGCGATCAGCACGTCGACGCCGCGCGTTAGCTTGGTGTCCTGGTCGCCGAACGAGACACCGCCGATCAAAAGCGCGACGTTGAGTTTCTGGCCAGCGCCGTATTTATCGAACTGTTCCTTGACCTGGGCGGCGAGCTCGCGGGTCGGTTCGAGAATGAGGGTGCGGGGCATTCGAGCCCGGGCGCGACCCTTTTCCAGCATGGTGAGCATCGGAAGGACGAACGCAGCGGTCTTGCCGGTGCCGGTCTGGGCGATGCCGAGAACATCTCGGCGGGCCAGAACATGAGGAATCGCCTGTTCCTGAATGGGAGTAGGGGTGGTGTAACCGGTGGCCGCGACTGCGGCGAGCACCTTGTCGGACAAGCCGAGATGGGAAAAAGACATTGAGCCTCTGGTAGATACCGCCGCTTGGAATCCCGGAAAAAGCTGTCGCGCTCAACCCCGGAACGGCACGCAGATTTGCTCGGGATTTTCGGATACGCAGACAGGCGGCTTATTCAAGATATCGCGCTTCGATACCGGGCCGCGTCAAGCCGGAACATAGGCGCGAATTGGCTAAAGTCAATGGAGCAGGGCCGGGAAGCGTCGAAAAAGCTTAATGTTTTGCTTGAATCCGGCGATGGTCGGAGTGGCCGAAATGCGGGATGGAGCCCTTGAACCCGCGGGGCGGATTTGCAGACTACCGCACGGGCGCAGCTTTGAAGCTGGCGGTTGATGTTGCGGGCAAGGGCAGGGAATTCGCATGAATTGGATGTCGTTCAGGGGTGTATTGGCGTGTCTTCTTGCGGCGCCCTGGTTTGTGCTCGCGACCCCCGCTCAGGCGGAAAAACGCGTCGCGCTTGTCGTCGGTAACAACGACTACAGGAACGTGCCGAAGCTGCAAAAGGCGGTCAACGACGCCCGCACCATGGGCGACACGCTCAAACGGCTGGGCTTTACGGTGATGGTTGCGGAGAATCAGACGCGGCAGGCCTTCAGCCAGTCCCTGCTGGCGTTCGACAATGCGGTTGAGGCGGGCGACACCGCCTTCTTCTTCTATGCCGGTCACGGGTTTGAGATCGCGGGGCAGAATTTCCTGCTGCCAACCGACGTGCCGGCGGCGAGCGAGGGTCAGGAAGAGCTGGTCCGCGACGCCTCAGTTCTCGCCGACCGCATCATCGAACGCCTGCAAAACAAGAAGGTGCGCACCTCCATCCTGGTGTTCGACGCGTGCCGCAACAATCCGTTCGAGCGAGCCGGCACCCGAGCCGTCGCCGGCAGCGGCGGGCTGGCACCGATGACGCAATTGCCGGAGGGCGTATTCTCGGTGTTTTCGGCAGGTCCCCGGCAGACCGCGCTCGATCGTCTCTCCAACAATGACGACAATCCGAATTCAGTGTTCACGCGAACCTTCGCGAAGGAGCTCACCCAGCCCGGTCTCAATCTGGTTCAGGTCGCGCAGCGCACGCGCCGGCTGGTGAGCGAGATGGCGGAAACCGTGAGTCACAAGCAGATCCCGGTCTATTTCGACCAGATGGTCGACGACGTCTTCCTGAACGGTCTGGCCAAGGGACAACCGGAGGCCGCGAAGCCAGTCGAACTGCAGCAGAAGGTCGCGGCGCTGCCGCCGGTGTCGGTGCCGCGCATCCCGCAAAATGATTCCATCAACGCGCCGATCGCGATGTTCTCGCGCCACAATGGCGGCTGGACCGTGGTGTTCTCGATCGTCGATCCGACGCTCGGAATTTCCTGGAGGATGGGCGATACCGGCGAATTCCGCGAGACCGGTTTCATGGACACGCTCGATCCGCGCACCCGCAAGCGGATGCCCAATCCTTCGATCGAGCTGGCCGCCGACGCGCCGGCGGCCACGATTCAGGTTCGCTATGTCGACACCTCAGGCGAATTGCAGGGACCGTTCCCGATCAAATTCGATCCGGAGGCCGCACTGATCCGCGATCAGCGAAAGATCCTCGACATGACCGCGACAAGCTGGCTGTCGTTTCGCGAGTTCAACGGGCTATTGGTCTATTACACCCACCTGATGTCATATCGTTGCGCGATCCGCGAAGTCCGCGTCGGCATCGACACCGCGGTGCCGGACAAGGTGCTGAAGATGCCGCCGTGCGATCCGCGGGATCCCAGTGCGATTCCCCACGAGGCGCAGCCTTATCTCAAGCTGGCGCCCTCGACTCAATCCGTGTCAGTGGAATTGACCTACCGCGACGGCAGCGTTTCCGAGATCAAGAGTTTCCGGCGCTGAGGGTCGTTGCCGGTTCCCTCAGCCGTATCTAGTTACCGAAATTGCAACTGGTTGTTGCAGTCGTGCAACGCGCGGCTGGAAAATGCGCTTGCGGGACGGGAGGACGCAGTCCGCTGTCGCGCGACATCGCCATACAATCTATTGTTTTGGATGGGGGTACCGCGCTGGAGGACACTATGCGCAGATATTTTGGATGGGCTATCGCCTCGGTTATTTCGTCGGTTATTTCGGTAGGTTTTGGTGGGTTCGGCGGCGCGATGGCCGCCGATATGGCGGTCAAGGCACGCCCGGTCGTTCCACCGGTTGTGGTCTACAACTGGTCGGGCTGCTACATCGGCGGCAATATCGGCGGCGGCTGGGCAAGAAACAGGTTTAGCAGCACAACCACCTTCCTAGGCACGCCTGTTGCGTTCACGGATCTGGGTTCCGACAATGGCAGCAGCGTTATCGGCGGCGCCCAAATCGGCTGCGACTATCAGTTCGCCGGCAATTGGGTAGTCGGCATCCAGGGCATGTTCGACTTCGGCAATATTGATAGCTCGCACCAGATCCCCGGCTTCCCTGGCTTTGTTGAAACAGGTCGGGTCAAGGACATTTTCACCGGTACCGGCCGCATCGGCTACCTGTTCACGCCGCAATTGCTTGGCTACGTCAAGGGTGGCGGTGCCTGGGCGCGCACCAATCTGAGCGTTATCGACCCGTTTGGCGCGACTGTTGAATTCGCCAGCAAAAACCGGTCCGGCTGGACCGTGGGTGGCGGCCTTGAGTATATGTTCGCTCCTGGCTGGTCGGTATTTGGCGAATACAATTTTATGGACTTCGGACACCGCAATCTCGCCTTCGCCGCGTCACCCGGTTTTGTTTTCACGGATACCTTGTCATCCCACCTGACAGTCCAGGAAGCATTGGTGGGCGTGAACTACAAGTTTAACTGGGGTTGGGGTGGCGCACCCGTTGCCGCGCGATACTGATTCGACTCTCTCCCGAAACTGACCAAAGCCCCGGCATTCGCCGGGGCTTTTTTGTGTCAAGGAGTGGAAAAACCGCGCTAAGACATCAGCTGTTCCAGTGTTATTCCCCGCGGCTTGCTGCTCTGTCGTAAATTGGCACGGTCGTTCAAATGGACGCGCCGCGTGGGAATGTCCGAGATCGAGAGTTTTGAGCGCCCTTTGCGAACTGGAGCGAGAGCATGGACGCGGGCACCTCTTCAGGACGACCATCCCAGCGCAGGATCGATACGCGATGCTGCATTGTCGGCGGTGGCCCCGCCGGCATGATGCTGGGATATCTGCTGGGGCGCGCCGGCATCGACACGCTGGTGTTGGAGAAACACGCCGACTTCTTCCGGGATTTCCGTGGCGATACCGTGCATCCATCGACGCTGCAGGTGATGGACGAACTCGGCCTGATTGAGGGGTTCTTAAAACTTCCGCACCAGCAACTGCAAAAAATGGACGGCAAATTCGGCGGAGCATCGATTCGAGTAGCGGATCTGAGCCGTCTGAAAGTCAAATACCCCTTCATTGCCTTCATGCCGCAATGGGACTTTCTGAATTTCCTGCGTGAGAGCGGGAAAAAATTTCCGTCGCTCAAGATTATGATGAATGCCGATGCGACCAATCTGATCTGGTCGGGCGATAGGGTGGTCGGGGTGCAGGCCGACATGCCGGACGGACCGATGGAAATTCGCGCTGATCTGACCATCGGCTGCGACGGCCGGCATTCGATGGTGCGGCAGCGCGCCGGTCTCGAAGTCGAAGAGATTGGCGCACCGATGGACGTGCTGTGGTTTCGTTCCCCCAAGCGCGCCGCCGAAAACGAAAGCGTGTTTGCGCGCGTCGAGCCCGGCAAGATGATGGTGACGTTCGACCGCGGCGATTACTGGCAATGCGCGTACGTAATCGCCAAGGGACAATACGAAACGGTCAAGGCGCGCGGGCTGGACGCATTCCGCGAGGATGTCATCGGTATGGCGCCGATCCTCAAATCCGGGATCTCGGATGTGAAGACGTGGGACGAGGTAAAACTGCTGACGGTGGCGATCAACCGGCTGAAGCGATGGACGCGCCCCGGTCTGCTTTGCATCGGCGACGCCGCACACGCGATGTCGCCGATCGGCGGTGTCGGCGTCAATCTTGCGGTTCAGGATGCGGTTGCGAGCGCGAACCTGCTGGCGGCGAAATTGGCAATCGGTTGTCCCTCCGATACCGACCTGGACGCGGTGCGCCGGCGCCGGGAATTTCCGGTGCGGGTGACGCAGGCGATGCAGGTCGCGGTTCAAAACAACATCATCAGCATCGCGCTCAAGCCCGGCGACCGACCACTCAAGGTTCCGCTCTTTGCGCGCGTGATCAACGCCGTGCCGTGGCTGCAGGGCATCACCGCTCGATTCGTCGCGCTCGGCGTGCGCCCCGAGCATGTGCGTTCGCCGGCATAGCATTTGTCCGCGAACAACATGGTGTAGAAAGTCTGAACAGAAAATCGATGCCTGTGCGGCATGCGATGATCTGCGTCATCCTGCGTGACACCGTGACGGCAGCAACCGGCTGCGCGTGTCCAAAAAATTCCCGCAATTCATCCGCTACTCGGGGGACCCTAACGAATTGGCGAGGAAGATGCGGCAGGATGTTTTTGGAGAAAAACATCGTTCGGGGAAAACTGGGGTGCAAGTAATGCGTAACTCGAAATTTATTGCTGCAATGGCATTCGCTGCCACCACGGCCGTTGGCGCGGCTGCCGCTGCTGACCTGGGGGCACGGCCCTACATGCCCTACACCAAGGCACCGGCCTTCGTTGATTCGATTTACAACTGGTCGGGGTTCTATGTGGGAGGTCATGTGGGCGGGGCCTGGACCAACGAGCGTTGGATCAACGCCGCGAACACGACCTTGTTTGGCGATCTCAGTCCGGGCCAAGGTTTCCGCCAGAGCGGATCGGGCGCATTTGGCGGCGGTCAGGTGGGTTACAACTGGCAGGCCAGCAACTACGTGTTCGGTCTCGAAGGCACGGTTTCCGCGATGGCTAACCGCGGCAACGTCGTTAACAGCGTCTTCGGCTTGGGATTGGACGACCAGTTCAGCTGGCGGACCAATTGGATGGCGACCATCACGGGCCGGGTCGGCTACGCGGTGGCGAACAATCTGTTCTATGCCAAGGGCGGCTATGCCGGTGTGAACAACCGTTTGTCGGTGGTCGACGCAAATCCGAATCTGTTCACGGGTTCTGGGTCCCAGACCCAGTGGCACAACGGCTGGACGGTTGGCGCGGGCTGGGAATACGGAATCACCCAGAACTGGATTGTCGGCCTCGAATACGATTATTCGGCCTTCGAGACCAAGCGCTATCAGCTCGCCGGCACCGCTCCCGGGGTCTACGCGTTCGATGCGAGGCCGCGCGATATTCAGTCGGCCGTTGTCCGGTTGAACTACAAGTTCGATGGCCCGGGGTTCTCGCCGTATCGATAGGGACCAAGCCTCGAGAGACAAAGAAGCCCCGGCCTTGGCCGGGGCTTCTTCTTTTCAAGGCGCGCGCAATTGGTGCCTTGGCTATCCCATCACCGAGAATCCTCCGTCGACGGGGATGGCGGTGCCCGTGACAAAATCCGACGCGCGCGATGAGAGGAGCACCGCGATGCCGGCGAAGTCGGCGATCGCCCCCCATCGCGCCGCCGGCGTGCGCGCCAGCACCTTGTCGTGCAGGCCGTCGATCTGCTCGCGCGCGCGCTTGGTCAGATCGGTATCGATCCAGCCCGGCAGCACCGCATTGACCTGGATGTTGTCGGCGGCCCAGGCGACCGCGCAGGAGCGCGTGAACTGCACGATGCCGCCCTTGCTCGCGGCGTAAGCTGGCGCGAAGCTGGCGCCGAAGATCGACATCATCGAGCCGATGTTGATGATCTTGCCGCCGCCCGCCGCCTTCATCGCCGGATAGGCCGCCTGCGAGCACAGGAACGCGCTGGTGAGGTTGGTCTTGATCACGCTGTCCCATTCCTCGATGTCGAGCGCGTGCGGCGGTTTGCGGATATTGATACCGGCGTTGTTGACGAGAATATCGATCCGGCCGAGTTCGCGCCGGACGCGCTCCGCCATCGCGGCGACGGCTGCCTTGTCCGTGACATCAGCGACCACCGATATGGCCTTGGCGCCGCTCTGCTTGAGCTCGGTGACCGCGGCATTCGACTTCGCCTCATTGCGCCCGACGATCGCGACCGCGGCACCGGCTTCCGCCAGTCCGCGCGCCATGCCAAGGCCGATGCCGCCATTGCCGCCGGTGACGATCGCCACCTTGCCGCTGAGATCGAATAGTCCCGTTTTCATGGTTGTCATCCAGATGGTTTGGCCGCGACAAGAGCGTGCCTGATTAGCGCTTGGCTTGCCAGATCAGGATCAAGCCGACCGCCGCCAGCGCGGCGCCGTATCCGGCCCATTGGATCTGGCTGATCATGAAGCTCGACGCCGGCCATTTGATTACGCCGGTACCCTGGCCGATCCAGAGCAGGCCTATCGCGAGTGCAAGAAAGCCTGCGATCAGGAGCCAATTGCGCATGGTCTTTTGCCTTGTTCGCTATGGGGCCATCGAGCCCGGCGCGATGCAGCGAGAGTGGCGCGCTCCTGCACCGCAGGCAAGGGGGGCAGGGACTACGCTCGCTAAGCGGCAACGACACCATTTGCTTTTTACAGGCACAAAAAAGCCCCGGTCGATGCCGGGGCTTTTGAGCAGATAAAACCTTGATACAGACCGGTACCTTAGTGCCAGTTGAAGCGGTAGACCAGCGAGGTGCTGATGGTCTGCGTCCAAGGCTTGAAGGTAACGGCCGTGCCGGTCGGGCCCGCAAAGCCACTCCCCGGAGCAAACGTCTCGGGCAGCGTAACGCGGTCATAGAATGCCGAACGGTACTCGGTCTTCATGAACCAGCCCGGCGCTGTGATTCCGAAAATGTCCAGATTGTTTTCCACGCCGCCGCCGATGAACCAGCCGTTACGATGGAAGGAAGATGTGGTGGCGGAGTTGCCGGGAGGGGGGGTTAGGAATGTCTGAGTGGTGCCCGACCATTCCGAACCGGAATAACCGCCGTTGACGTAGGAGAGCACATTTGGCGCAACGAGATAACCAACTCTCACGCCAGCCGCGTAGCTGGTCCGAAGCTTTTCACGACCCTCCGTAACGAAGAAGGGATCACTCAGGGAACCACGGATGTCGCCGAACTGGCCGTCACCGAAGATGCCGGCCACCCAGCGGCCGTTGAACTGCCAGTCGTAGCCCGCGCCGACCGTTCCGAACCAACCGCTGCCGCCCGTGCGTTGATCGCGGCTCAGCGCAGTGCCGGCGGGTCCAAACCCGCCGAGGGCTCCGACAACACCTGTGCTCTGCACGTTGCTGTCAGCATTCCAGAGGCCGCCGCCGGCGCCGCCGAAGATGTAGAAGCCGGTCCAGCTCGGAGCCGGCGCCATCATCGGCGCCTTGGTATAGGGACGCGCCGCGAGATCGGCCGCGACGGCCGACCCGGTAAATGCCGCCGTGGCGACGAGTGCGAGCACCAATTTCTTCATGTTCAATTCCTCAGCAATTTAGCGTTCGGACCCGACCGCGTGACACACAGGGACCGCAGAGCGCCGATTCCCCAAAACTTGGCTTGACTATAGCTGCTTCGGTTCAAAATGCTGTTGCCGTTCCAACACACCTGGCGGAAAACGACCCCCTTGGCATAGAACTCGGGAGTGGTTGTCACGGGCCTAAATCCTTGTCAGAATAGCTGAATCACCCTCCACGCCCACGTCGGAAGAGTCGCCTTCCGCTCACACGTCAAGCAAATCCTCGCTGGCGAATTCGGCCTTGTCGGAAATGAAGGCGAAGCGCGCTTCGGCCTTGCTGCCCATCAGGCGCTCGACGGAATCAGCGGTGCCTTCCCGGTCGTCCGCCAAGAGCACCACGCGCAGCATGGTGCGCTTGGCCGGGTCCATGGTGGTTTCCTTCAGCTGTGCCGGCATCATTTCGCCGAGGCCTTTGAGTTGTGGGAGGGTCATCCGTCAAACCAATTCCGCGGCCTTGACGTCGATGCCGCAACGGATTTGCTGCTGGCACTGAACGTCGCCAAAAGTCTTCAAGACCTCAGTCCATTGCGGAGCGTTAGATTGCACAAATTGAAGGGCGCGCGGAAAAAACAATGGGCCATGACGGTCAACGACCGCTGGCGTATCTGCTTTGAGTTCCGCAAAGGCGATGCGTTCGATGTCGAGATTGTCGATTATCACAAGGGGTAGAACATGGCTCCCGCAATACATCCGGGCCGGCTTCTGAAACGCGAACTTGGCTCGCGCAAGCTCAGCGCCAACCGTCTGGCGCTTGATCTCGGCGTGCCGTCAGGGCGCATCACCGACATTCTCAATGGACGGCGCTCGATCACCGCCGATACGGCGGTGCGGCTTGGTCGGTATTTCGGCAACAATGCGCAGTTTTGGCTCGATTTGCAAAGCCAGTACGATATTGCCGTGATCGAACGCGAGAAGGGCGCGGACATCAGCAGGCGGGTGAGGCCAGCCGACGCGGCCTGAGACCACGTGCGGGCGCCGTTCGCTCACACGTCCAGCAAATCCTCGCTGGCGAATTCGGCCTTGTCGGAAATGAAGGCGAAGCGCGCTTCGGCCTTGCTGCCCATCAGGCGCTCGACCGAATCGGCGGTGCCTTCGCGGTCGTCCGCCAAGAGCACCACGCGCAGCATGGTGCGCTTGGCCGGGTCCATGGTGGTTTCCTTCAGCTGCGCCGGCATCATTTCGCCGAGGCCTTTGAAGCGGCCGACATCGACCTTGGCATTGGCGTGGAATTCACTCTTCAACAGCGCGTCCTTGTGGGCGTCGTCGCGGGCATAGACCGTCTTGCTGCCATGGGTCAGGCGATAGAGCGGCGGCACCGCGAGATAGAGATGGCCCTCGTCGATCAGCCGCGGCATCTGCCGGTAGAAGAATGTGATCAACAGCGAGGCGATATGCGCGCCGTCGACGTCGGCGTCGGTCATGATGATGATACGGGCGTAGCGCATATCCTCCTGGCGATAATGCGCGCCGGTGCCGCAGCCGATCGCCTGCATCAGGTCGGCGAGCTGCGCGTTGGCCGTAAGCTTGTCTTTTGTCGCGGAAGCGACGTTGAGGATTTTTCCGCGCAAGGGGAGAATGGCTTGCGTCTTGCGGTCGCGCGCCTGCTTGGCGCTGCCGCCGGCCGAGTCGCCTTCGACGATGAACAGTTCGGAGCCTTCGGCCGCCGTGTTGGTGCAGTCGGCGAGTTTGCCCGGCAGGCGCAGTTTCTTCACCGCGGTCTTGCGCGAGATTTCCTTCTCGGCGCGGCGGCGCAACCGCTCGTCGGCGCGCTCGATGACGAAATCCAGCAGCTTGTTGGCCTGCAGCGGATTGCCCGACAGCCAGTGGTCGAACGGGTCCTTGATGGCCTGCTCGACAATGCGCTGGGCCTCGGCGGTGGCGAGGCGATCCTTGGTCTGGCCCTGGAATTCCGGCTCGCGCACGAATACCGAGAGCATTACGGCGGCGCCGACCATCACGTCTTCGGAGGTGATGGAGGTGGCGCGCTTGCCCTGTCCGACGCGTTCAGCGTGATCCTTCAGGCCGCGCAGCAGCGCGCTGCGCATGCCGGATTCATGGGTGCCGCCATCGGGCGTCGGCACGGTGTTGCAGTAAGAGGAGAGGAAGCCGTCAGCGTCGGCGGTCCATGCCACCGCCCATTCGCAGGCGCCGTGGGCGCCGTTGCGGCCGGATTTGCCGGCGAAGATGTCCGGATGCACCAGCGTATCGGCGTGGATCGCGGCGCCGAGGTAATCCTTCAAGCCGCCCGGAAAATGGAAGCTGTCCTCGGCGGGTACGTCTTCGAGGCCCTTCAGCAGCGCGGGATCGCAGCGCCAGCGGATTTCGACGCCGCCGAACAGATAGGCCTTGGAACGGGTCATCTTGAACAGGCGTTGCGGCTTGAACGTGGCTTTGGCGCCGAAGATGTCGCTATCGGGCTTGAACCGGATCCGCGTGCCGCGCCGGTTGTTGATCTTGCCGAGATCCTCAAGCTTGCCCTTGGGATGGCCGCGCTCAAAACTCATTCGATAGAGTTTTTGGCTGCGCGCGACTTCGACCTCGAGCCGCGAGGAAAGGGCGTTCACCACGGACACGCCGACGCCGTGCAGACCGCCGGAGGTCTCGTAGACCTTGGAATCGAATTTGCCGCCGGAATGCAGCGTGCACATGATGACTTCGAGCGCGGATTTTTTTGGAAATTTCGGATGCGGGTCGACCGGAATGCCGCGGCCATTGTCGGTAACGGTCAGGAAGCCGTCGGCGCCCAGCTCCACTTCAATGAAGGAGGCATGGCCCGCTAAGGCCTCGTCCATGGCGTTGTCGATGACTTCGGCGAACAGATGATGCAGCGCCTTCTCGTCGGTGCCGCCGATATACATGCCGGGCCGGCGGCGGACCGGCTCGAGCCCTTCGAGCACCTCGATATCGGCTGCGGTATAGCCGGCTTCGGCGCTGGCCGAGCGCGGCGCGGTCTTGGCCGGGGCGCGGCCCTTCGACTCCGAGGCAGCGAACAGGTCATTGGCGGTTTTGGCTTTAGCGTTGGTTTTCAATGGTTTGGCCATGTGTTTTCATGTTGTGCGCGCGCTAGAGGCGCGGCGAATCGGTCTTCCTGACTATGCCACGGATGAGCTTAAAAGGTGACGGCGACCGCCGAAGCCGATGGTCGGCTCCCGTCGGAGAGCGAAATTTGCTGCCGTTTCAGGCCCTGGAGGTTCAGGTCTTGCAGATTCAGGCCGTAAAGGTTGAGGCCATGGAGGTCCGGAACACGATCAGCGCGAACAGGGCCATTGCCGCGACCATGATGAAGGATCCCACAATCGGGGCGGCGATGAAGGATTTTCCCTTCAGCAACTTCAGGGCCACTCCTGCCGAAAACAGGATCGCGCTTCTCATGTGGAGCCAGCCCTGCACCTTGGCCCGCGTCATGGTCCCGGCGGCCGGGACCAGCCGGCAATACAAGCCGAACAGAAACAGCAGCACGCCGCCGATCAGGTTGAGATGGCGTGCGCCGCTGCGAGCGTAAAGTTTTGCTGAACGCCGATGGCGATGCCGGCCAGCATCCCGAACAGCAGAGCCACGACGCTCACGCACATCATCAGCGATCCAATTATCGGACTTTCCTTGTTTGTTTTGCGGGTTGAAAGCCGCTCGGGAAAGCCGAAGCCCTGTATCCCCGGCTTTGTGACTTGATGTCACCGATGGGGCTGGCTTACCTGTTCTTAGGCATTGAGGCATTGAAACCGTACAAGGGTTCAACGCCTTGCTCTGACAGGCTGAAGGCCGGGGGAGGCGTTCGAAACATGGAAGATTTTGCGCGCGCCCTGACCGATTTCGTGCGCGACCATCAGGCTTGGGCCGCGCCGATCGTTCTGCTGCTGGCGTTCGGTGAATCGCTTGCCTTCATATCGCTGCTGATCCCGGCCTGGGGCGCGCTGGTCGCCATCGGCGCCCTGATCGGCGTCAGCGGTATCAGCTTCTGGCCGGTCTGGCTTGCCGGCGGCTTGGGCGCAGCGCTTGGCGACTGGGTCTCCTACTGGTTCGGCTTCCGGTACAAGGAACAGGTCGCGCAGATGTGGCCGCTGTCGCGTTATCCGGAGATTCTGCCGCGCGGCGAAGCCTTTGTGAAAGCCTGGGGTGTGCCGAGCATTTTCATCGGTCGATTTTTCGGACCCCTGCGCGCTTCCGTGCCACTGGCTGCCGGGATTTTCGAGATGCCGTATTGGCGCTTTCAGATCGCCAATTTCATATCCGCGCTGGTCTGGTCGGCGGCCTTGCTGCTGTTTGGCGACGTCATCGGGACAATCGCCGAATGGCTGTGGCGGACGGTCTGATGACCCCGGAATAAGCCGCGGGCAGGGGTGTTAACCCCCTCGAGTACCCTACGTTGCAATTGCATCGTCGTGATCGCTTTACGGCCAAAACGCTGGTAAAAGCAGCTGCGACCAAAGCCAAAAAAGCGGGAAATTCCGCATCAAAATCATCGTCTCGCTGGGAGGACATCACCATGGAACTGACACGACGTTACGCATTGGCCGGCGCCGCTGTGCTCGCCGCCACACCGATCCTATCAACAATCCCTGTGAGGGCCGCCGCCCCGGCGGCGGACAAACAGGCGCCGAGTTTCTACCGTTACAAGGTCGGCGACGCCCAGGTGACGGTGATTTCCGATGGCGTGAATACGTTCCCGCTCGGCGACAGCTTCGTGCTCAACGCCAAGAAGGATGAAGTCAACGCCGCGCTCGAAAAGGCCTATTTGCCAAAGGACAAGATCAGCATCCAGTTCGCGCCATTGGTGATCAACAACGGCGGCAAGCTCGTTGTGCTCGACACCGGCAACGGTCCGACCGCGTTTGCGTCGAGCAAGGGCAATGTCGGGCAATTCGCCACCAACATGACAGCGGCGGGATTCGACCCCAAGGCTGTCGACCTGGTGGTGATTTCTCACTTCCACGGCGACCACATCAACGGCCTGCTGAATGCCGAGGGCACGCTGGCATTTCCGAATGCCGAAGTGCTAGTTCCGGCAACGGAGTGGAAATTCTTCATGGATGACGGCGAGATGAGCCGCGCACCGGCGGGCCGGATGCAGGACGTGTTCAAGAATGCCCGGCGTGTGCTCGAGACCGGACTGAAGAAGAAGGCGACGCCGTATGAGTGGGGCAAGGAAGTGGCGCCCGGCCTGCTTGCGGTCGAGACCATTGGTCATACGCCGGGGCACACGTCCTACGTGCTGTCATCGGGCGCGGGCAAGGTGTTCATCCAGTCGGATGTGACCAACAGTCCGCAGCTGTTCGCGGCCAATCCGGGATGGCATGCCTTCTTCGATCAGGACGCAGACCTCGCCGAAAAGACCCGCCGCAAGGTCTATGACATGGTGGTCGCAGACAGGCTGCAGGTCCAGGGCTTCCACTATCCGTTCCCGGGGCTCGGCAATGTCGAAAAGGACGGCAACGGCTACCGCGTGGTGCCCGCGCCCTGGAGCCCGGTGATCTGATCGGCACTGTCATTCCGGGCGCGCCGAAGCGCGAACTTCGCGATTGTACATCGGGGAATCCTGAGATTCCGGGTTCGACGCTGCGCGTCGCCCCGGAATGACGGTTCTATGCACCTTGACGAAAACCGGGCGCGGCCTTATAGCCGCGCCCATGATCAACGCCGCGACCATTTTGATTGTCCGCCGCCGCCGTACCCTTGCGGTATGGGCGGACGTCTGCGTTTAAGATATCAGCCCCTGCCGCCGGATCCGATCCGCGGCCCTTCCTCCCCAAACAGCGCGATCTGATTCTGGCGGCTCCCTCAATCCGATAGGAGCAGGCCATGTTTACCAGACCTTTCTTTGAGCCCGATCGAGCCGCGAGCCTTGCGTTTGCGGACGTGCGCGGCTTTGGCACGGTCTGCGCCTGCGACAACGGCAAGCCGGTCGCGTCCGCGCTGCCATTTTATCTCAGCTATGGCGATGACGGCACGCCGCACGCGGCGTTTCATGTCGCGCGCCAGAATGCGCTGGTGAACCTGGCCGACGGCAAATCGTCCTGGCTGCTCGCCGTGAGCGGCGCGGATGCCTATGTTTCTCCCGATTGGTATGCCTCGCCGGATCAGGTGCCGACCTGGCTCTATCAGACCGTGCATCTCACCGGCACGGTGCGGAAGTTGTCCGACCGCGAACTCGGTCCGCACCTCGACGCGCTGAGTGCCAAGTTCGAAAGCTGGCTGGCGCCGAAACCACCCTGGATGTCGTCGAAGATGACGGCCGGGCGTCTGGATGCGATGAAAAAAGCCATCGTGGGGCTGGTGATGACCGTCGAGCAGATCGAGGGCAGCTTCAAGCTCAACCAGCACAAATCCGACGTCGATCATGCGGCCATCACCAACGCGCTGGCTTTACAAGCCGACGCGGGCGCGCAACAGCTCGCGCGCACCATGCGCGAGATGCGGCCCCAAGCCTTCGCAGCCGAGACGATACAAATTCATGCTATGGCGATATCTGAAGGGACCAAGTGATGAGCACGAAAAAGAAGATCGGCATTCTCGGCGCGTCCGGCTACACCGGGGCTGATGCGGTGCGCCTGCTGGCGCGGCATCCCAATGCCGAGCTGACGGCGCTTACCGCCAACACCCATGCCGGCAAGGCAATGAGCGAGGTGTTCCCGCATTTTTTCATGCTGGACCTGCCGAAGCTCGTGGAATGGGAAAAGGTCGACTGGAGCAAGCTCGATGCGGTGTTCTGCGGGCTGCCGCACGGCACCACGCAGGAGATCATTGCGGCCGTGCTGGCCGCCAATCCGGCCATCAAGATCCTCGACATGTCGGCGGATTTCCGGCTGCGCGACATGGATGTGTACGCGCAATGGTACGGCCATGAGCATCGCGCGCCAAAGCTTCAAGGCGAAGCCGTCTACGGCCTCACCGAATTCTATCGCGAGAAAATCACCGCGGCGCGGCTGGTCGCGTGCCCAGGCTGCTATCCGACAGCGGCGCTGCTAGCGCTGGTTCCGATCGCCAGGGCAAAACTGATCGATGTCGACGATATCGTCATCGACGCGAAATCAGGCGTCACCGGCGCGGGCCGCGGGCTCAAGCAGAACACGCTGTTCAGCGAAGCCGGCGAGGGGCTTTCGCCCTATTCGGTGGGCACGCATCGGCATTCGCCGGAGATCGAGCAGGAGATCGGCGTCGCGGCGGGCGCGGCCGTGACGGTCAACTTCACACCGCATCTCATTCCGATGAGCCGGGGCGAGTTCTGCACGGCCTATGTCAAGCTCGACGGCGCGAGCCCGGACGATCTGCGCGCCGCGCTGACCGAGGCCTACAAGGACGAACCGTTCGTGCATGTCGCTAAAAAGGGCGTGCTGCCGCAGACGCAGAACGTGCGCGGCTCGAACTATGTGCAGATCGGCGTGTTCGCCGATCGCATCAAGAACCGCGCGATCGTCATGTCGACGCTCGATAATCTGGTGAAGGGCTCGGCGGGTCAGGCGATCCAGAACATGAACCTGATGCTCGGATTTCCCGAAACCACCGGGCTGGAACAGATCGCGCTGTTTCCATGAGCGCTGCGGCGATCGCCCCGGTTCGCGGCGTTCGCTCGTTAATGCGATTGAAACAGCGGCAGCCGAATGGAGATTCTGGCGCCTCCCGACGGCGCTTGCTCGATCGACAGACGGCCGCCGTGGGCTTCGATCAGGCCGCGCGCGATCGCTAGACCCAGTCCGGCGCCGCCGGTTCCGCGATTGCGCGAGGTCTCGAGCCGGCTGAATGGCTCGAGCATCGCCTGACGCTGTTCCGGCGGAATTCCCGCGCCTCGTCGTCGACGGTCAGCACTATGTCCTTGCCGGCGATCTGACTGCGGAGATGCGCGGCGCCGCCATATTTGATGGTCCCGGCGCCGAACTCAGACAATTTTGAAAATCGCCAGCGCCAGCACGACCTGGGCGAAAAAGCCAACGGTGAAGGCGAGCGTCCGGAACACCGGAAGACCCAGCGTATAGACGATCAGATGCGCGACGCGGGACCAGAAATAAACCGCGCAGGCATAGACGGTCCACTTCGTCGAGTAATCGATCTCGGCGAGGATCAGTACCAGCGGCGCGAAGATGATGAGGTTTTCGACCGCGTTGTCGTGCGCGAACATCAGGCGATTGGCCCATTCCGCATGCGGCTTGTCGTTGCGCGATGGATTGGCCATGGCGCCGGAGAGGCCGCGAACCTGACAGCGATTGAGCACATAGGGAATCCACAACAGCCCCGTTAAAATTACGGTCAGCGTCAGCCAGAATAATTCGCGCGTCATCGGTTCCCCCTCAAGTTTCGATGTCGTCCCGGCGGGACGGTTAGTTATATTCAAATGCGCGGCGTTGCGCTACGCGCGGACCCGGACGTAGCTGCCGGGAGCGTCTTCGATGGCAGGCAATGCATCCGTGCCGACCGCACGCGCCGGAACTTTCTCGGCGTCGATGTTCTGCAGCCATTCGCGCCAGTCCGGCCACCATGACCCCTTGTGCTCCTGCGCACCCTTGAGCCAGTCCTGAAGCGTGATGTCCTTGATATTGTCGTTGGTCCAGAACTGGTATTTGCCGGACGCGGGCGGGTTGACCACGCCGGCGATATGTCCGGAGCCGGAAAGAACATATTTCACGGGGCCGCCGAAAAACTGCGAGCCGTACAGGACCGATTCGGCCGGCGCGATGTGATCCTCGCGCGTTGCAAGATTGTAGACCGGCACCTTCACCTTGGTCAGATCGAGCAGCGTATTGTCCAGCACCATGCTGCCGGTCGACAGCCGGTTCTCCAGATAGCAGTTGCGCAGGTAATAGGAATGATTGGCCGCCGGCATCCGCGTCGCGTCCGAATTCCAGTGCAGCAGGTCGAACGGCGAAGGCGGCTGTCCCTTCAGGTAGTTGCTGACGACATAGGACCAGATCAAATCGTTCGAGCGCAACATGTTGAAGGCCATTGCCATCTTGCTGCCTTCGAGCACGCCCGCCACCTGCATGTCGCGCTCGAGCGCCGAAATCTGGTCCTCGTCGACGAACACCAGCAGGTCACCGGCGTGGGTGAAGTCGACCTGCGCGGCAAAGAAGGTTGCCGATGTAACGCGCACGCGACGCTTTTCCGCAAGCCATGCCAGCGTCGAGGCGAGCAGGGTGCCCCCGACACAATAGCCGGCGGTATGGACCTTCATCTCGCCCGTCACCTGTTCGATGACGTCCATCGCCGCGAGCGGGCCTTCCTTCATGTAGTCTTCGAAGGTCTTTTTGCCGAGTTCCTTGTTTGGGTTGACCCACGATATCACGAACACGGTGATGCCCTGATCGACGCACCACTTGATGAAGGATTTTTCCGGTCTGAGATCGAGGATGTAGAATTTGTTGATCCAGGGCGGCACGATCAGGAGCGGCGTGCGCAGCACGTTTTCCGTCGTCGGCTGATACTGGATCAGCTGCATCAGCTCGTTCTGGAAGATCACCTTGCCGGGCGTCATCGCCATGTTGACGCCAACCGCGAGGTTGGTGGGGTCGGACTGGCGGATGCGCAGCGTGCCGTGTCCGGCCTCGATGTCTTCCGCCAGCATCTTCATGCCGCGAACCAGGTTATCGCCGCTGGAAGCCAGCGTCTCGCGCAACACTTCCGGATTGGTGAGAACGAAATTCGAAGGCGCTATCGCATTGGTGATCTGCTGAACGTAGAACTCCGCCTTCTTACGGGTGTGTGGATCGAGCCCGTCGGCGTTGCGCACCAGATCCTGCGCCCATTGCGTCGTCAGCAGATAGAGCTGCATCACGAAATCGAAGAATTGGTTCGATTTCCACTCGGGGTCCTTGAAACGCTTGTCGCGCGGCGACGGCTCGATGGCGGGCGGCGCCTCTTCGCCGGCCAGGCGGCGCATCGATGAGCCCCACAGATCGAGATAGGCCTTGCCCATCTTCATCTGCAGGTTCAAGGCGCGTTCTTCGTCCGACAACCAGTATTCCGCGACCGAAGTGAAGGTCTTGACCACCTCGGTGAGTTCGCTGGGCGGCTTATCCTTGGGCTCGCCGCTTTCGCGCGGCTTGAGATAGGCCGCGAGTGCTTGACCGCTGCTCTCGAGCGCCCGCGCGAGGTTCATCGCGAAGGCTTCAGGGTCGAACTTCTTCTCGGTCTGGGTTTCGGTCGTAACGTCACTCATGAGTGGACACTATAGCTTCATTTCAACTTCGTCACCGCGCAGATCGACAATGAATGGTTCCAGGTTAACCCTGACATCACATCTGCTGCACTGCGACAAAGTATCTTGCTTCTGTCACATTGAAGCCCCACGCTTTGTTGTGCAGGCCTAAGCGTTCCGGGTGACGATGGCTTGAGGCTTTCGGCGCCAACTGATGAAATAAGCATCACCCGACCGCAAGGTTTCAAACGACGAACTGGGGACTTCCGGACCAATGCCGGCGGATCGAAAAACGCGCGCAATTGCTGTAGGAGCGCTGTTGCTTTCAGCGCTCGCGCTTGGCGGTTGCTCGAGCACGATCGCGGATATGCCGCTGGTCGGCACGCCGGCCGATGCGCCCGCGCGCCCAAAGGAAGCCGGCGGTTACCTTCCGGTTCATGATTTGCCTCCGGACCGCGAGGAGGCCGCCATTCCGCCCGCGGAACAGGCCAAGATATCGAG
>WNGJ01001923.1_pt1 | contig 22147 bp, 20 predicted proteins | sample 5400611 | NCBI WGS metagenome assembly WNGJ01 (sample SAMN13153375, study PRJNA577476) | soil metagenome | isolation source: 40 cm soil or saprolite under Garry oak tree replicate 1 | place: USA:California | collected 2016-06-15
CCGCGACACGATGGCGCCCGGGGAACGGAGCCGGGTTGCGCCTTGCTCGGGCCACCCACGAAGTGTAGCGGCCTCGCGGAGCTCGCTCCAATGAAGCTCGGCACGCGGGGGAGCCCGCTCGCGCTGGCGCAGGCCCGCGCCGTGGCGGCTCGCCTGCGCGCGCTCGGCGCAGACGTCGAGGTCGTCCCGATGCGGACCGAGGGCGACCGGCTGGTCGACGCGCATCTGGCCGCGGTCGGGGGCAAGGGCCTGTTCGTCCGGGAGATCGAGGAGGCGCTGCGCGAGGGACACATCGACGGCGCGGTCCACAGTCTCAAGGACCTTCCCGCCGAGCTGCCTGCGGGGCTCACGCTCGGGGCGTTCACCGAGCGCGAGGATCCGCGTGACGTCTTGGTGAGCCGGTCGGGGGCGTCCTTCGAGGACTTGCGGGCGGGGGCGGTGGTCGGGACGTCGAGCCCGCGCCGGCGTGCCCTGGCGCGGGCACTCCGGCCCGACCTCGTCCTCGAGCCGATCCGAGGCAACGTGGACACGCGCGTGAGGAAGCTCGAGAGCGGACCCTGGGACGCCCTGATCCTCGCCGCCGCGGGCCTGAGCCGTCTCGGGCTCACGCCCCGGTACGCGTGGCCGCTGGACCCGACGGTCTTCGTGCCCGCCGTCGGGCAGGGGATCGTCGCGGTCGAGATGCGCGCCGCCGACCGGACGACGCGCGCGTGGATCGAGCGTATCGACCATGCCCCCACGCGGGTCTGCGCGCTCGCCGAGCGCGCGTACCTCGGCCGGCTCGGCGCCTCGTGCAACACGCCGATGGCGGCCCACGCGGTGCTGGACGGGGCGCGCCTGCGCATGACGGCGTTCGTGGCGAGCGAGGACGGTCGGCAGGTGCTCCGCGGCGCGGAGAGCGGGACGCCGCACGAGAGCGAGAACCTGGGGCGACGCCTCGCCGAGACGCTGCTCGCCAGAGGCGCGGCCACCGTGACCGCGCTGAGGGTGTGAGGTGGCGGTGGTAGTGCGAGCCGCAGCCGTAGGCGAGGCGAGTCTGTGAATAGGGTGACGCGAGTCGGCGGAACGCGCCCGCTCCAGCGGCGGACGATCGTCGTCACCCGGGCGGCCCCGCAGGCCCAGCGCTTCGTGCAGCTCCTCGAGGAGGCCGGCGCGCGCGTGCTGCAGGCGCCGACGATCGCGATCGAGCCGCCCCAGTCCTGGGAGCCGCTCGACGCGGCGCTCGACGCGCTCGACACGTTCACGTGGGTGGTCTTCACGAGCGTGAACGGTGTCGTGATGGTGGATCGCCGGCTCTCCGCGCGCGGGCTCGGCTGGGCGGCCGTCGGGCGCAAGCGCGTCGCCGCGATCGGCCCGGCGACGGCCGAGGCGCTGGCCGAGCACGACGTGCGCGTAGAGGTGGTCCCGGACGAGTACCGCGCCGAAGCGCTCGTGGAGCGGCTGCGAGGGGCGTGCGGGAGGCGCTCGCCGCGGGCGCGGTCGACGCCGTGACGTTCACGAGCTCGTCCACCGCGCGCAACTTCGCCGAGCTCTTCACCGAGGAGGAGCGCCGCACCTGGCGCGGCCGGGTGACCATCGCCTCCATCGGCCCGATCACGGCGGCCACGGCGGCCGAGTACGGTCTGACAACCGATGTCATGCCGAGCGAGTACACGATTCCGGCGCTCGCGCGGGCGCTCGCCGACTACTTTTCCCGGGTCCCGACACGCGCGGGGCGCCGGAGCAGGAGGACTGCGTGATGGCACATGCGATGTTCCGTCCGAGGCGGCTCCGGGAGAAGCCCCTGCTGCGCACGCTCGTGCGTGAGACGGCGTTGGCCGTCGACGACCTGGTCTACCCGCTCTTCGTGGTCCACGGGCGCGGCGTGCGCGAGCCGATCGCGTCCATGCCGGGCCAGTTCCGGCTGTCCATCGACGAGCTGGTCAAGGAGGTCAAGGACGCCGCGGGGATGGGGATTCCCGCGGTGCTCCTCTTCGGCGTGCCGGCGGAGAAGGACCCGCGGGGCTCCGAGGCCTACGCCGAGGACGGCATCGTCCAGCAGGCGGTCCGTGCCGTGAAGGACGTCGTGCCCGATCTCCTGGTCGTCACCGACGTGTGCCTGTGCCAGTACACGAGCCACGGCCACTGCGGGATCGTCGAGGGGGGGAGCATCCGCAACGATCCGACGCTCGAGCTGCTCGCGCGGGTCGCGGTCTCGCAAGCCGAGGCGGGCGCCGACATGGTCGCGCCGTCGGACATGATGGATGGCCGCGTGGGCGCGATCCGCGAGGCGCTCGACGAAGCGACCTTCGCCGACACGCCCATCCTGGCCTACTCGGCGAAGTACGCCTCGAGCTTCTACGGGCCTTTCCGGGAGGCCGCCGACTCGGCGCCGCAGTTCGGCGACCGGCGCTCGTACCAGATGGACCCGGCCAACGCGCTGGAGGCTCTGCGCGAGATCGCGCTCGACCTCGACGAGGGCGCGGACATCGTCATGGTCAAGCCCGCGCTGCCGTATCTGGACATCATCTCGCGCGCGAAGGCCGAGTTCGGCGTGCCCCTGGCCGCCTACTCGGTCTCCGGCGAGTACTCGATGATCCGGGCGGCGGGCCGGCTCGGGTGGCTCGACGAGGAGCGCGCCATGCTGGAGGCCCTCGTCGCGATCCGGCGGGCGGGCGCCGATGTGGTGATCACCTACTTCGCGCGCGAGGCGGCGCGGCTCCTGGAGCGCGGCAGTGCCAGGTAGTGCGAGCCGCAGCACGTCGCGGGGCTGGGGCCCCGCCGTGCGAGGCGAGTCTATGAAGGGTAGTGCGAGCCGCAGCACGTCGCGGGGCTGGGGCCCGCCGTGCGAGGCGAGTCTATGATCGTGGCCCCGCCGGCCGAGGCGAGTCTGTGGTTCGGTGAGGCCCGCCGCCGCCCGGGGCGAGCGGAGCCCGGGACGGCGCGCTGACCGATGCGGATCTCGGCGAAGGGCGAGTACGCGATCAAGGCGGTGCTGGATCTGTCGCTCCGCAGTGGGGACGGGCTCGTCCCGATCCAGGACATCGCTGTCCGGCAGGCGATCCCGCAGCGCTATCTGGAGCACGTCCTGCTGGCGCTGAAGCGCGCCGGGCTGCTTGGCTCGAAGCGGGGTGCCTCGGGAGGCTACCACCTGACGCGACCTCCCGAGGAGATCAGCGTGGGAGACGTCTTGCGTGCCGTCGAGGGTTCTCAGGCGCCGCTCGAGGCGCGCCGGCGGACCGGCGGGCGGAACGGCGACGAGACGTACGAGCTCAGTGAGCTGTGGGAGGAGATCGGCAAGGCGGTCTCAGAGGTCGTCGACCGCGTGACATTCGGCGACCTCGCGGCCCGCGCGCAGGCGCGCCGCAGCGCGGTGCGTGCGATGTACCACATATGACGCCGCGACCGAAGATCGCATCGTCGGTGCTGGAGCTGATCGGCCACACGCCGATGGTCCGCCTGAACCGGCTTCCGAAGCCGGGCGGTGCGAGCGTCGTCGCGAAGCTCGAGTCGGTCAATCCGGGCGGGAGCGTCAAGGACCGGATCGCCGTGGCGATGCTCGATGCCGCAGAGCAGCAAGGCCGCCTCAAGCCGGGCTCGACGATCGTGGAGCCCACCAGCGGCAACACGGGCATCGGGCTCGCCATGGCCTCCGCGGTGAAGGGCTACCGGCTCATTCTCACGATGCCCGACGACATGAGTGTGGAGCGCCAGCGGCTCCTCGCGCGGTTCGGTGCCGAGCTCCATCTGACGCCCGCGATCGAGGGCATGACCGGCGCGGTCTACGCGGCCCAGGAGCTCTGCCGGGAGCACCCGGGCTACTTCATGCCCCAGCAGTTTGAGAACCCGGCGAACCCCGAGGCGCACCGGCGCACCACGGCGCTGGAGATTCTGGACGCCGTCGGCGGGCACCTGGACGCGTTCGTCGCGGGCGTCGGTACCGGCGGCACGGTGACCGGTGTCGGTGAGGTGCTCAAGCAGAAGCTCCCCGGCGCCCGAGTGATCGCCGTCGAGCCGGCGAATTCGCCCGTGCTCTCGGGCGGCAGGTCGCGGCCCCACTCGATCCAGGGGATCGGAGCATCCTTCGTGCCCGGCGTCCTGAACCGGAGTGTCATCGACCGGATCGTCGTGGTCCGCGACGAAGACGCGATCGCGTGGTCGCGACGGCTCGCGCGCGAGGAGGGCTTGCTCGTGGGCGTCTCCGCCGGCGCCGCGGCGTTCGCCGCGTGCGCCGTCGCCGCGGAGCTCCCCCCCGAGCAGCTCGTGGTGACCGTGCTGCCCGACACCGGCGAGCGGTATTTGAGCCAGGGGTAGTGCGAGCCGAGCGGAGGCCGCGGAGGCCGCGGAGGCTCGGCGACGCGCGCCGCGAGGCGAGTCTGTGAACGGATCGTGCGAGCCGAGCGGAGGACAGCATGGCGGTGACCGTATATATCCCGACGCCGTTCCGGCGGGCGACGAACAACCGCGATCGCCTCGAGGCGTCGGCGAAGACCGTCGGCGGACTCCTCGACGAGCTCGAGGGGACCTTCACGGGCCTCAAGGGGCTCGTGCGCGGCGAGGGCGGTGAGGTGCACCACCACGTCAACATCTATGTGAACAGCGAGGCGATCGAATCGCTCGACGGGCTCGCCACGCCGCTCAAGGACGGCGACGAGGTGGCGATCATCCCCGCCCTGGCGGGCGGCCGGTGATCCTCACATCGGAGGAGCTCGCGGCGATCCGCCGCCAGGCGAGCGAGGAGTACCCCCACGAGTCGTGCGGCGTGATCGTCACGCGGGGCGCCGAGCGGCGCGTCGTGCGGTGCCGTAACGCGCAGAACGATCTCCACGCCAGCGACCCGGTGCGCCACCCGCGCGACGCGCGGACCGCGTACTCCATCGACCCCGCCGACCTCTTGCGCATCGGACGCCTGGAGGGCGACGGGTTCTCGGTTGCGGTCATCTATCATTCGCACGTCGACGCGGGCGCGTACTTCTCCGAAACGGACAGGCGCCAGGCGCTCATCGGTGACGAACCGCTGTATCCGGGCGCCGCCTACCTCGTCACGTCAGTGATGCGCGGGCGGGTGGACTCGGTCGCCGCCTTCCGCTGGGACGCCGCGCGGGGCGACTTCCTGCCGGTCGACCTCGCGGTGTCGGAGCCGAGCTCCGGGAGACACGCGACATGAGCGATTCGAAGCGGTTGTTCGAGGCGGCGACGCGGCTCATCCCCGGCGGCGTGAACAGCCCCGTGCGCGCCTTCAAGGGTGTCGGCGGCGAGCCGTTCTTCGTCGCGCGGGGCGAGGGCGCACGCATCTGGGACGTGGACGGCCGCTCGTACCTGGACTTTCTCGGCTCGTGGGGGCCGCTCGTCCTGGGGCACGCGCCGAAGACGGTGGTCGAGGCGATCGGCGAGGCCGCACGGCGCGGCACGAGCTACGGAGCGCCGACGGCGCTCGAGGTCGAGATGGCGGAGGCGATCACCGCCGCCTACCCGTCGATCGAGCTGGTCCGTCTGGTCAGCTCGGGGACGGAAGCCGCGATGAGCGCGATCCGCGTGGCCCGCGGCGCGACGGGCCGCCCGCTCCTGATCAAGTTCGACGGCTGCTACCACGGCCATGCCGACAGTCTCCTGGTGAAGGCCGGGTCGGGCGGCGCGACCTTTTCGATCCCGGACTCGGCGGGCGTCCCCGCGCCGCTCGCTGCGCTCACCCTGACCGCGCCGTTCAACGACCTGGACGCCGTCCGGGCGCTCTTTCGCGCGCGCGGCGACGAGATCGCCGGGGTGATCGTCGAGCCGGTCGCGGGCAACATGGGGGTCGTGGCGCCGCTCCCGGGCTTCCTCGAGGGGCTCCGCGAGATCACGCACGCCCACGGCGCGCTCCTGATCTTCGACGAGGTCATCACGGGATTCCGCGTGGCGTACGGCGGGGCCCAGGCGCTCTACGGCGTCCGTCCCGACCTCACGTGCCTCGGCAAGATCATCGGCGGCGGGCTGCCGGTCGGCGCGTACGGCGGCGCGCGGCAACTCATGGGCCAGGTGGCTCCGCTCGGCCCCGTGTACCAGGCGGGGACGTTGTCGGGGAACCCCCTCGCCGTCGCCGCTGGCCTGGCGACCCTCCGCGAGCTCGGCGGGCCCGACGTGTACGCGACGCTCGACGCACGCGGCGCCCTGCTCGAGCGCGGGCTCCGAGAGGGCGCCCGGAAGGCGCGCGTCCCGCTCACGGTCAACCGCGTCGGCTCGATGCTCACCGCGTTTTTCTGCGACGGCCCGGTCACCGACTACGCGTCGGCGAAGCGGGCCGACACCGCGCGCTACGCCCGCTACTTCCACGCGATGCGCGAGCGCGGCGTGTTCCTGGCGCCCTCGCAGTTCGAGGCCGCGTTCGTCTCGCTCGCCCACACGGAGGCCGACCTCGAGCTCGCGGCCCGGGCAGCCGCTGACGCTCTCGCGTCGCTTTCGCGCTGAACCCGCGAAAACGTTGACGCAGTATGGGGTGGGTGATAGGCTTCACAAGCATCACTCAATCCCCCGGAGGGCGATCGACTGCCGATGGGCGCACGGACGGGCGTGGGAGCGCTGGGGCTTGTGCTCCTCGCCATTCTGGTCTTTCTGGCGGTCTCGTCCTGGAGCCGGCAGCCGGCAGTCGCGAAGCCTTCGATCCAGCCGATCACCTTCCCGCATAGCCTGCACGTGCAGACGTACAAGATGGACTGCCAGTACTGCCACAGCGATGCGCGGCGCTCGGAATACGCCGGCCTGCCGTCGGTCGCGCGCTGCATGGGCTGCCACAAGATCGCGGGCGCGGCGCTGCCGGAGGTGAAGAAGCTCGCGGACTACTACGCGCGGGGGGAGCCGATCCCGTGGATCCGCGTGAACAAGCTCCCGGAGTTCACCTACTTCCCGCACAAGGCACACCTGCGCGCAAACGTGAAGTGCCAGACGTGCCACGGACCCGTCGAGGCGATGACGACGTTCGGCGCCGTGACCGGCCCGCGCCTGACGAACGACCTGCTGAACCTCGTGGGGCTCCGGCCGGCCGCGCCGCCGCTCACGATGGGCTGGTGCCTCGACTGCCACCGGCGGCAGAACGCGACGGCGGACGCACACGCGCCGCTCGACTGCGTCACGTGCCACCATTGAGCAGAGCGGAGCCAGGCGTGCCTCGCACTCGCACCCTCGAGCGGACGGAGCCGGACGTGCCTCTGACTCGCCCCCCTCGTCCTGACGAGCGAACGGTGCCGGACGTGCCTGTGACTCGCCCCCCTCGCCCTGACGAGCGGACGGAGCCGGACGGGCCTGTGACTCGCCCCCCTCGCCCTGACGCGAGCTGGAGCTCCGATAAATGATGAACCGACGAGACTTCTTCCGGGTCGTCGCGGCGAGCGGCGCCACGGCCGCCGCCAGCGGCTGCCAGCGGGCGACGGAGACCATCCTGCCGCTGGTCGTGCCGAACGAGCAGATCGTGCCGGGCGTCGCCGCGTGGTTCGCGACCGTGTGTCGCGAATGCCCTGCCGGCTGCGGCGTCATCGCGAAGAACCGCGAGGGCCGCGTCGTGAAGCTCGAGGGAAACCCCGACCACCCCGTGAACCAGGGCGCGCTCTGCGCGCGGGGCCAGGCGGCGCTCCAGGGGCTCTACCATCCGGACCGGTTCACCGGTCCGCGCCTCCGCGACGGCGCCGCGCTCAAGCCCGTGCCCTGGGACGCGGCGCAGAAGGTCGTCGCGGACAAGCTCGCGGACCTCCGGAGCGCCGCGAAGGGGCAGGCGATCGCGCTCGTCACCCAGCTCGAGACCTCGAGCCTGGGCGCGCTGCTCGACAAGTGGACGCAAGCGCTCGGCACGCGTCCGCGCGTGACGTTCGAGCCGTTCGCGTACGAGGCGCTCCGCGCGGCGAACCGGATCACGTTCGGGCGCGACGCGATCCCCTATTTCGCCTTCGAGGACGCCGAAGTCGTGCTCTCCTTCGGCGCCGACTTCCTCGAGACGTGGCTCTCGACCGTGAACTATGCGCGAACCTTCGCGCGGATGCACACGGTCCGCGACGGGCGCGCAGGCACCTTCATCCATGTCGAGCCGCGGCAGTCGCTGACCGCGTCGAACGCCGACGAGTGGGTGCGGAACGCGCCCGGGACCGAAGGGCAGCTGGCCCTCGCAATGCTCAAGGTCATGGTCGACGAGCGGCTCGCCGACCGGCGCTTCGCGGAGGCCGTCGCCGCGATCGACGTGAAGAAGATCGCGGCCGACAGCGGCGTCCCCGTCGAGACGATCGTGCACGTCGCCGAGGTGTTCGCCCACGGCCGGCCCGGTCTCGCGGTCGGTGGGGGGATGGCCGTGACGGGCTCGAACGCCACGTCGACTCAGGTCGCGATCAACCTCCTGAACGCGGCCGCCGGCAACGTCGGCAAGACCGTGCGCTTCGGCCCCGACTCCGCGTTCGGCAAGGTGACGCCATACGCGGAGGTGGTCCGGCTCGCCGACGCGATGGCGAAGGGGGAAATCGAGATGCTGCTGCTCGGCAGCGGCGTCAATCCCGCCTACACGCTCCCGGGCGGCCTCCGATTCGCCGACGCCGTGAAGAAGGTGGGGCTCGTCGTGAGCCTCGCCAGCCAGCCCGACGAGACGACGGCGCTCGCCCACATCGTGCTGCCCGACACGCACTGGCTCGAGTCGTGGGGCGACTACTCGCCCCGCGAGGGCGTCAGCGGGCTCATGCAGCCCACGATGTCGCCCGTGCGCGACTCACGGCCGATGGGCGACACGTTCCTTGCGATCGGCCGCGCCGTGCTCCGGAGCGAGGAGGGAAAGGGGCCGCTGCCCTGGGCGACCTTCGAGCGGTATCTCAGAGCGACGTGGGAGCCTCTCGTCCGGGACGGGTGGGCAGCGACGCTCCGCCAGGGCGGCGTCTGGAAGGAGCCGGCGCCGGTCGTCGTGAGCACGCGCGTGGCTCCGGCGGACGCGACGCCTCCCAAGCTCGAAGGCGAGGCGGACGGGCTCGCGCTCCTCGCCTACCCGTCGCTCCGGTTCTACGACGGGCGGGGCGCCAGTCGTGCCTGGCTCCAGGAAGCGCCGGACACGATGACCCAGGCCGTCTGGGACCCGTGGGTGGAGATCGCGGCGGAGACGGCGGCGAAGCTCGGCATCGCCGGCGGCGACGTGGTCAGGCTGACGTCGCCGCACGGCTCGATCGAATTGCCCGCGTACGTCTCGCCGACGCTCCATCCACGGGCGGTCGCCGTTCCCGTCGGCCATCGCTACGCGCCCTATCACGTCCCGCGCTACGTGCCGGCGCCCTCCGGCCCGAAGAGCCCGGTGGCGATGCTCGGGGCGGCCGCCGAGAGCGGGTCCGGTGGGCCCGCGTACTTCGGCGTCCGCGTCACAGTCGCCCGGACGGGCGCCCGTCAGCCGCTCGCCATCCTCCAGGCGACGCACGACCAGGAGGGTCGAGAGCTCGCGCAGGCCGTGGACCTGCGTGCCGCGCGCGAGCAGGAGCTGCGCGGTAGGGAGGACCACGAGGCCCACCTCAGCATGTACCCCGACCAGCAGTACCCCGGGTACCGCTGGGGCATGGCGATCGACGTCGACGCGTGCGTCGGCTGCCAGGCGTGCGTGGTCGCGTGCCAGGCCGAGAACAACGTCGCCGTCGTCGGCCGGGCGCAGGCCGCGTACGGGCGGGGGATGCACTGGATCCGCATCGAGCGCTGGGCGGAGGGGGAGCCGGCGCACCCCGCGAACCTCTTCCTGCCGATGTTCTGCCAGCACTGTGAAGTCGCGCCGTGCGAGCCGGTCTGTCCCGTCTTCGCGGCCTACCGGACGGACGAGGGGCTGAACGCGCAGGTCTACAACCGCTGCGTGGGGACGCGCTACTGCGGCAACAACTGCCCGTACCACGTGCGTCGCTTCAATTGGTTCCAGTGGGAGATCCCAACGCCGCTCGAGGTGCAGCTGAACCCCGACGTGACGGTCCGCCAGCTCGGCGTGATGGAGAAGTGCACGATGTGCGTGCAGCGGATCATCGCAGGCAAGGACCACGCCCGCGACGACAAGCGCACCGTGAAGGACGGCGACATCCTCACCGCGTGCCAGCAGACCTGCCCGACGCGCGCGATCACGTTCGGCAATCTCAAGGACGAGCAGAGCGCGGTGGCGAAGCTCGCTCGCTCGCCGCGCGCCTACCACGTCCTGGAGGAGGTCGGGACGCGCCCGTCGGTCACGTACCTCAGGAAGGTCGTCCGGGAGCACGCGTGAGCCGATGAAGCCTCGCGCCCCGCGATCATGAGCGACGGCCGCGCCACGTCCCCCACGTACGCCGACGTCACCCGCGACGTCGCGCGGACGCTCGAGCCGCCCGGGAACCTCTACTTCTCGTGGATGAGCGTCGTCGCCCTCATCCTCACCGCCGGTATCCTCGCCTGGGCCGGCCAGATCTGGTGGGGCATGGGAATGGCGGGGAAGCGCGTGCCCCAGATGTGGGCGATGTACATCACGAGCTTCGTGTTCTGGATCGGTATCGGGCACGCGGGCACGCTGATCTCGGCGATTCTCTACCTCTTCCGAGCGCGGTGGCGGACGTCGATCTACCGCGCGGCGGAGGCGATGACGATCTTCGCCGTCATGACGGCGGGGCTCTTCCCGCTGATCCACGCCGGGCGGATGTGGTTCGCCTACTACCTGCTGCCGTACCCGAATCAGCGGTCCCTCTGGCCGAACTTCCGCTCACCGCTCGTCTGGGACGTGTTCGCGATCTCGACGTACCTCTCGATCAGCACCGTGTTCTTCATCGTCGGTCTGATCCCCGACATCGCGGCGCTCCGCGACGTGTCCACGGGCTGGCGACGCCGGGTCTACGCGATGCTGGCGCTCGGCTGGGAGGGCGCCGACTCGCAGTGGCGCCACTACCGGCGCGCCTACGGGCTGCTGGCGGCGCTCGCCACGCCACTCGTCCTGTCGGTCCACAGCGTGGTGTCCTGGGACTTCGCGATGGCCCTCGTCCCGGGCTGGCACTCGACGCTGTTCGCGCCGTTCTTCGTGGACGGCGCCATCTTCTCGGGCTTTGCGATGGTGCTGATCCTCGTCCTCCCGATGCGCCACTTCTTCAGGCTCCACGCCTACATCCAGGAAAAGCACCTCGACGCGATGGGCAAGCTCATCCTCGTGACCGGCCTGGTGCTGACCTACTTCTACCTGTGCGAGATCTTCACCTCGCTCTACAGCGGCGACGACATCGAGAAGGCCTCGCTCTTCTGGAAAGTGACCAAGACCTACGCGTGGGCGCTCTGGCTCATGTACTTCTGCAACTGCGTCTCGCCGCTGGTCCTGTTCTGGAGGAAGGCTCGCACGAGCCCGGTCGTGCTGTACGTCGTGTCCATTCTCGTCCTGATCGGCATGTGGTTCGAGCGCTTCAACATCATCGTCCCGTCGCTCGGGCACGACTTCTACCCCTACACCTGGGGCATCTACTATCCGAGCCCGACCGACACGATGATCGTCATCGGCAGCTTCGCCTGGTTCTTCATCCTGTTCCTCGGGTTCATCCGGGTGATGCCGTCGCTCTCGGTCGTCGAAGTCAAGGAGACCCTTCCGCCGCCGATGAGGGACCCGACGCATGCCGGACGCCACTGAGACGATCGTGGGCGTCTTCGCCCACGTCGATACGACGGTCCGGGCGCTCGAGGAGCTGCGCGCGAAGGGGTATCGCGACCTGACCGTGTACACGCCCGTGCCGGTGCACGAGATCGAAGAGGTCCTCGAGCGCGACCGGCCCGTGAGCCGGGTCCGCCTCTTCACGCTGATCGGGGGGCTCACCGGTATCGCGTCGGCCTTCCTCCTGACGATTTGGACCTCGCTCATCTGGGGTCTCGTCACCGGGGGCAAGTATCTCCAGTTCGGCCCCGGGGGCATCGTCGGATCGTCGCTGCCGCCGTTTGTCATCATCGCGTTCGAGCTGATGGTCCTCTTCGGTGGAATCGCGACCGTGATCGGCCTGGTGGTGCTCGGCCGGTTGCCGAGGTTCCGGCCGAGTGCGACCTTCGACCCGCGATTCACGAACGACCGCTTCGGCATCGCCATCCACTGCGCTCCAGGGCGGAGCGGCTCCGTGCGCGAGATCTTGCGAACGGCGGGCGCGGAGGACGTTCCCGCATGAAGTACGTCTTCCTCCTGACGCTCCTGATGGTGGCGGCCGCCGGTGGGGTGACGGGCGCGGTCGTCGTCGTCCGCTGGAGCGACAACATGACCCAGACGCCGCGAATCGTGCCGGGCGAGCGCGTGTTCACGATGCCGGCTGGAGTCGTGCCACGCGGTGGCGATCTGATCCTCCCCAAGGAGCAGCGCGACGTCGCGGCCAAGCAGCCGAACCCGATCAAGGCCTCGGAGGCGTCCGTCGCCGTCGGCCGGGAGCGCTTTCAGACGTTCTGCGTCCCATGCCACGGGCCCGAAGCGAAGGGCGGTACGAGCGGCCCCGTGGCGACGAAGTTCATCCCCACGCCGGACCTGACCAACGCCGAGCTCCACAAGCAGCGGACCGACGGATACTGGCACAGCTACATCGTCGCCGGCGGCGCGGTGATGCCGGCCTACGGGGAGGCGCTGTCCTCCGAAGAGGCGTGGCACATCGTGAACTACCTCCGGGCCCTCGCGCGGAAATGACGATCTTCTGGGGCCTCGTCGCGGCGGCCGGCGCCGTCGCCTTCCTCACGGGCGCGCGCTCGGGCGATCCCCGAGCGGTGTGGTCGATCTACCTCGTGAACCTGGTGTTCTGGGCGGGGCTCGCCGTGACCGGCCCGGCGATCGCCGCCATGATGCAGCTCACCGAGGCGCGGTGGTCGCCGAGCGTCCGGCGGATCGCCCTGACGACGGCGGGCTTCCTGCCGGCCGCCTTCGTACTGTTCCTCGTGCTCGTGGCCGGCCAGACGACGCTCTACCCGTGGGTGACGACGCCCGTCCCCGTGAAGCAAGCGTGGCTGAACGTGCCCTTCTTCTGGCTGCGGACCCTCGCCGGTGCAGCGGCGCTGTTCGGCTCGGCGCTCGCGCTCGTGCGGGCGCTGGTGCGCGACGCGGTGCCGCCCGACGACGCCCGCGAGCGCGCCCGGCGGAACCGCCTCGCAGTGGTCCTTCTCTTCCTCTGGGTCATCGGCGTCTCGCTGTGGGGCTTCGACCTCGTGATGTCGCTCGACCCCGCGTGGTACAGCGGCCTGTTTGGCGGGTACTTCGTCGTCAGCACCCTGTATATAGGGTTCTGTCTCCTCTCGCTCCTGACGGTCCGCGCGAACGCGCGCGGGCACGCCTCGATCCCGCCCGCCGCCGTGCAGGATGTCGCGAAGCTCCAGTTCGCGATCTCGATCATGTGGATGTACTTCTTCTGGTCCCAGTACCTCGTGATCTGGTACGGCAACGTCCCCGTGGAGACGCGCTTTTTTCTCACGCGCTTCTTCACCCAGCCGTGGCTCACGCTGGCGTGGTTCGTGCTGGTCGTCGGCTGGCTGATCCCGTTCGCGTACCTGCTCAAGCGCCTCACCGGCCGGCCGCCCCAGCGGCACGCTCCGCTGGTCGTGGTCTCCGTGTTCGGTCTCGTGGCGATCTTCCTCGAGCGTGTCCTCGTCGTCTTCCCGTCGGTGTCCACGAGCGCTCGGCTCCCGTTCGGCGCCCGCGACCTCGCGATCACGGCCGGGTTCCTCGCGCTCTTCGTCCTCTCCCGGCGCTGGTTCTTCAGCCAGTTCAAGCCCGTCATCAACCTCCCGCACACCGGTCACTAGCTCTCCGGCGCCGTTCGGCGCTCGCAGGGCCCGCGCGAGCGGGGCGCAGCCCTGCTCGACCACGCCGCTCCGCGGGCCCTCCAGCGTCGAACATCTCGGTGTAGAGTAGCGCCGTATGCTGACGGTGGAAGAGGCCCTGGAGCAAATCCTTTCACGCATAACCCCGCTCGGGGCGGAGCTGGTGGAACTGACGGCGGCGCTCGGACGCGTGCTCGCCGAGCCGACCGTCTCGCGCCGCGAGCTCCCGCCGTGGCCCAATTCGTCGATGGACGGTTACGCAGTCCGCGCCGACGACACACGCGCGGGCGGCGTCGAGCTGGTCGTCGTCGGCCGGATCATCGCCGGGTCGCTGCCCGCCGGGACATTGCGGCCGGGGGAGGCGATGCGGATCTTCACGGGTGCCCCGCTGCCTAACGGAGCGGACGCCGTCGTACCGCAGGAGAACGTCACCGCCGACGGCGAGCGCGTCACGATCCCGCGGCCCGTCGAGCGCGGCGCGTTCGTGCGGCCGGCGGGAGAAGACGTCCGCGTTGGCGACGTCGTCGTCGAGGCGGGCGAGACGATTTCCGCCGCCGAGGTCGGCCTCCTGGCCGCGCTGGGCCACGCGCGCGTGCGCGTCCACCGCCGGCCCCGCGTCGCCGTGCTCTCCACGGGCAACGAGCTCGCCGACCTCGGCATCGAGCCCGGGCCGGGCCAGATCCCGAACACGAACACCTACTCCCTGATGGCGCAGGCCCTCGAGGCGGGCGCCGAGCCCGTGAGCCTCGGTGTCGTGCCGGACCGGCTCGAGGCGATCGTCGAGCGGGTCCGCTGGGCCGCGTGGGCCGACGTGCTCGTGTCGTCGGCGGGCGTGTCGGTGGGCGAGCTCGACCTCGTGCGTGAAGCGCTGGTCAAGTGCGGGGCCGAGCTCCACCTGTGGAAGGTCGCGATGCGTCCCGGTAAGCCGATCACGTTCGGCTCGCTCGAGGGTCGGCCCGTCTTCGGGCTGCCCGGCAACCCGGTGTCGGCGATGGTGACCTTCGAGCTCTTCGTGCGTCCGGCGCTGCGGAAGATGGCAGGGAGCCGCGCGATCGACCGGCCGCGTGTCTGGGCGAGGGCGCTCGAGGCGATCCGGAACCCCGGCGGCCGGCGCGGCTACCTCCGCGTGACGCTTGCGCGGGACGGCAGGGAGTACGGCGCGAAGCTCACCGGCGATCAGGGCTCGGCCATCCTGAAATCCATGGTGCGTGCGGACGGTCTCGCGGTGGTGGCGCCTGACACGATCGTGCCGGCGGGGGATCGGGTCGAGGTCATCGTCCTCCGCGCGCTCGAGCCTCGCGTGCTCGGCGGTTGACTTCGTTTTCATCCGCGTGCTACGGTCGCCGCGGATGACTCGCGCCCTCGTCGTGCTGGCCGTCATCGCTGTCGTCGCGACCGGCTGCGCATCCCGGGGCGAGGTGAGGCAGCTCCGTTCCGAGCTCATCCAGCTGCGCTCCGAGCTCGTCCAGCTGCGCGCCGAGCTCAACGGCGCCCGCGCCGCGCAGGACAGTCCCCTCCGCGACATCGCCCGCGCCAACGCCGACGTCCAGGGGCTCGACGCGCGCACGCGCGAGCTGGCGTCGAGCGTGCGCGAGACCAGTGACGAGGTCGTGCGACTCGGCGCGCGCATCGGCGTGACCGAGGAGGCGGTGCGCGCGACTCGGGCGCGGGTGGACACGCTCGCGACGCCACCACCCGCGCCGCCGCCGGTCCCGGCCCCCCCGCCGGCGCGGACGCCGCCGCCGCCATCGTCGAAGCCATCGCCCGCATCGCCACGCGCTCAGCCGCCAGCGCCGCCGCCGATCCCTGCGCCGGTGCCGGCGCCCGCGCCGCCTCCCGCGTCGGCCGCGGCGCTGCCGCCTGCGCCACCGGCCGCGCGGCCCCTGCGCGAGCCGCAGGAGGCGCGGGCGACAGGCGCCGAGAAGGCGTACGCCGCGGCGATGGCGACCTTCCGGGCACGTGAGCACGGTCAGGCGGTCCTCGATCTCCTCGACTTCCTTTCCCGCTACCCGCAACACCCGCTCGCCGGGGCCGCCCAGTACTGGATCGGTGAGGCGTACTACGTGCAACACGACTACCGGCAGGCGCTGGTCGAGTTTCAGAAGGTCCTCGAGTTCGGTCACGGGAAGACGCCCGAGGCCCTCGTGAAGATCGGCCTGTGCCACCTGAACCTGCGCGATCCGAATCGGGCGCGGCAGACATGGCAGCGCGTGGCGCGAGACTACCCGCAGTCGGAGTCTGCCGGCACGGCGCGGGCGCTCCTTCGCACGCACGCCGCGGCTCGACGCTAGGACCCTCGGCGGGGGGCTTCGCCCCCCTTCCGAAACCGGGGGAAGCGCTCCCGAGAGGGAGCGAACCCCCCGGGATCGGGTGCGCGGGCGAAGCCCGCGCTCGAACAAAGCCGCCGGTCGAGCCGCGGTGGGTCCAACGCGACGCCCGCGCGCCGAGCGACTGTATCCACTAGGATTCGTTGACCGCATGGACGCGTCCGGTATACTGAGCCTCCGCTGCGCCACGCTGATCCCATGCACCTGCTCCACCCCGGAGAGAGAAACTATCCCGAGCTGCTCGGCGCGATCCCGTCGCCGCCTCCGCTCTACGTGCGTGGCACGATCACCGCGGACGATGCGCTCGCGGTGGCGATCGTGGGCTCGCGCGCGGCCACGCCGTACGGCGTCGAGGTGGCGGAGCGACTGGCCGCCGAGCTCGCGGCGCGCGGCATGACGATCGTGAGCGGCCTCGCGCGCGGTATCGACGCGGCGGCGCACCGTGGCGCGCTCGGCGCGGGCGGACGCACGGTCGCCGTTCTCGGCTGCGGTATCGACCTCGTGTACCCGTCGGAGAACCGCGCGCTCGCGCGCGCGGTCGAAGCGCAGGGAGCGCTCGTGTCGCAGTTCGCCGGCAGCGTGCCGGCGCTCCCCGGTCACTTCCCGGCGCGCAACCGCACGCTCGCCGGGCTCACCCTCGGCGTCGTCGTGGTCGAGGCGGCCGAGCGGAGCGGCGCTCTGATCACCGCGGGTTTCGCGGCCGATCTCGGGCGTGAAGTGTTCGCCGTTCCAGGCCGAATCACCTCCACGACGAGTGTCGGAACGAACCGGCTCATCCAGGACGGTGCTAAACTGACTACTTGCTGGCAGGACGTCGTGTCAGAATTGTCAGAACCGTGGCGTCGCATGGTGCGCGCGTCGTCGCCGACGACGCACGAACCGTCGCGGCCGGATGCGGAGAGTGACGAGGGCCGGATACTGGTGCTGTTGACGCCGGATGAGCCGCAGCACATCGAGCAGCTGATCATGCGCGGCGGGCTCGAGCCCGCGCGCGTGGCTGCGACGCTCGTGGCCCTCGAGCTGGGCGGATGGGCCCGGCAGCTTACGGGACAGCGTTGGGTCTCGGTCGGCGCACGCGCAAGGAGAACGTAGTGGCGAAGCGATCGCTGGTGGTGGTGGAATCACCCACGAAGGTGAAGACGATCCAGAAGTATCTGAATTCGAGCTTCATCGTCAAAGCGTCGATGGGCCATGTGCGTGATCTGCCGAAATCGCAGCTCGGTGTCGATCCCAAGAAGGGTTTCAAGCCGAAGTATGTGGTCTCACCCGGGAAGAAGAAGGTCCTCGACGAGCTGAAGAAGGCGGCCACGAAGACCGACACCCTCTACGTGGCGACGGACCCCGACCGCGAGGGGGAAGCGATCGGCTGGCACCTCGCGCAGGAGCTTGACGTCGACAAGAAGAACGTCTACCGCATCTCGTTCAACGAGATCACCGAGCGCGCAGTCAAGGCGGCGTTCGCCAAGCCCGGGCGCATCGACCTCAGGAAAGTGGACGCGCAGCAGGCGCGCCGCGTCCTCGACCGCCTCGTCGGGTACAGCCTGTCGCCGCTCCTGTGGGACAAGGTCCAGCGCGGGCTGTCGGCCGGTCGGGTGCAATCGGTGGCCGTCCGACTGATCGTGGATCGCGAGCGCGAGATCCAGGCGTTCGTCCCCGTCGAGTACTGGTCGCTCCACGCACGGCTCGCCGCCAAGCTTCCCCCCGAGTTCGTCGCGACGCTCAAGGAGGTCGGTGGCGAGAAGGCGTCGCTGCCGAACGAGGACGCGACGCGCGCGCTCATGGCGTCGCTCGACGGCGCCCGCTTCGTCGTCCGCTCGGTCACGCGCGGGGAGCGCCGACGTAACCCGGCGCCGCCGTTCATCACCTCGACCCTGCAGCAGGAGGCGGGCCGCAAGCTCGGCTTCAGCGCCAAGAAGACGATGACGATCGCCCAGCAGCTGTACGAGGGCGTCGACGTCGGCACGGAGGGGCCGGTCGGGCTCATCACCTACATGCGGACCGACTCGGTGCGCGTGGCACGCGAGGCGCAGGAGGAGGCGCGTGGCTGGATCGTGGGGCGTCTCGGTCGCGACTACGTGCCGGGCGCGCCGCCGGCGTACCGCTCACGGGGGAGCGCGCAGGAGGCGCACGAGGCGGTCCGCCCCTCCGACGTTCGGCGCGAGCCCAAGGACGTGACGCGCTTCCTTTCCCCGGAGCAGCTCGCCCTCTACCGGCTCATCTGGGAGCGCTTCCTGGCGAGCCAGATGATGCCGGCCGTCTACGACACGCTGACGGTGGACATCGACGCGGGGCGCTGCCTCTTCCGCGCTCAGGGCTCGACGCTGCGGTTCAAAGGCTTCACGGCCGTGTACGAGGAGAGTCGCGAAGACGAGGCCGCGTCCGCCGAAGAGGACCCCGAGGGCGCGATCCCCAACCTCGAGGAGGGCGAGGTGCTGCGGCTCCGGGTCCTCGAGCCCAAGCAGCACTTCACACAGCCGCCGCCCCGGTACACCGAGGCCTCCCTCATCAAGGCGCTGGAGGAGCTCGGGATCGGCCGGCCCTCCACGTACGCCTCGATCCTCTCCACCATCGTCAACGACCGCGGGTACGTACGCCGCGAGCGCCGGGCGCTCGTGCCCACGGAGCTCGGCATGGCGGTGACGGACAAGCTGAAGCCGTACTTCCCGGAGATCATGGACGTCGAGTTCACGGCGCAGATGGAGGATCACCTCGACAAGATCGAAGAGGGTGAGCGCACGTGGGTCGAGACGGTGAAGGAGTTCTACGAGCCGTTCAAACGCGACCTGGCGCGGGCGAAGAAAGAGATGGCGAGCGAGAAGGCGGGCGAGCCGGCCGGCGAACCCTGCCCCGACTGCGGCGAACAGCTGCTCCGGCGCCGCGGACGGTTCGGCATGTTCCTGGCATGCTCGGCCTATCCCGACTGCCGATACACGCGCGACCTGAACGGCGGGGAGCGGGCGGAAGAGCTGCCGACCGACGAGACGTGCCCGACCTGCGGGAAGCCCATGGTCATCAAGCACGGACGCTTCGGAAAGTTCATCGCGTGCTCGGGTTACCCGGAGTGCAAGACGACGAAGCCGATCACGCTCGGCATCGCGTGCCCGGCGCCCGGCTGCACGGGCCAGCTCGTCGAGCGCCGCTCGCGGCGGGGCCGCACCTTTTTCGGCTGCTCGGCGTACCCGAACTGCAAGTTCGTCCTCTGGCAGCGGCCCGTCCCCGAGCCGTGCCCGAAGTGCGCCGCGCCGTTCACGACCGAGCGCGCCGTCCGCGGCCGCGTGCTCCGGCGGTGCGTACGCGAGGGGTGCGACTTCGAGCGGGAGGTCGAGACCTCGGTCGCATGAGCGACCCGCTGGCGGCGTACCTGAAATACCTGACGCTCGAGAGGGACGCGTCGCCTCACACGCTCCGGAGCTACCGGAGCGACCTTCGGGAGTTCCAAGTGTTCGTCGGGCGCGACAAGCCGCTCGGCGAGGTCGACGGGCGGACGGTGCGCGCATACCTGGCGCACCTGCACACCCGCGGCCTCGACGGGGCGTCCGTTGCCCGGACGCTTGCCGCGCTGCGGAGCTGGTTCCGCTTCCTCGTCCGGCGGGGAAAGCTCGCCCGGAACGTGGCCCGTGACGTCCGCGGCCCACGTCTCGGACGGACGCTCGTGTCCTTCCTGCCGATCGACGAGGCGCAGGTGCTGGTCGACGGCAAGGCGGTCGGCGGCGCCGCGCGCGAGCGGGACGTGGCGATCCTGGAGCTCCTGTACGCGACGGGGCTACGCGTGTCCGAGCTGTCCAGCCTGGACATCGAGGATGTGGACCGGGCCGGAGCGACCGTGCGCGTGCTGGGCAAGGGACGGAAGGAGCGGATCGTCCCCTTCGGCCGCCGGGCCGCGAGCGCCCTCGACGCCTACCTCGGGCCGCGCGCGGAGCGGCGCGGGACGCTCTTCACCAACCACCGCGGCGGCCGCCTCTCCGTCCGCGCGATCCACGCGATCGTGCGGAAGAGCGCGGCCGCGTCGGGCATCGCGCGACGGGTGAGCCCGCACACCCTCCGTCACACGTTCGCGACGCACTTGCTCGACGCGGGCGCCGACCTTCGGGTCATCCAGGAGCTCCTCGGCCATAGCCGACTCAGCACGACCCAGCGTTACACGCACGTCGGCGCCGACCGGCTCATGCGCGTCTACGACGCCGCGCACCCGCGGGCCCGCGCCACGTGATCCGGGGACGTGCGGTGCCACGCCGCACCCCCGGCAGGCCACCCACGGGCCGAGCCGGGCTCGCGGCCCCCGCTACAACAGCCCCCGCGACGACATTCCTGGCGACGACCGTCGTCGCGGTCCGCCACCGCGGCCAGGTGGCCCTCGCCGGTGACGGCCAGGTGTCGATCGGGAACACGATCGTGAAGGCGAGCGCCAAGAAGGTGCGCAAGCTCTATCAGGACCGCGTGCTGGCCGGCTTCGCAGGCACCGCCGCGGACGCGTTCACGCTCTTCGCGCGCTTCGAGAGCCGGCTCGAGGAGCACCGAGGCAACCTCGCGCGCGCCGCGGTCGAGGTCGCCAAGGACTGGCGCACCGACCGCGTCCTTCGACGGCTCGAGGCGCTCCTCGCGGTCGCCGACCGCGAGCACTCGTTCATCATCTCGGGCAATGGCGACGTCATCGAACCCGACGACGGGCTGATCGGCATCGGCTCGGGCGGGCCGTATGCGCTCGCGGCGGCCCGGGCGCTCGTCGCGCACTCGGACCTGGACGCCAAGGGAATCGTCACCGAAGCGATGCGCATCGCCGCCTCGATCTGCGTGTACACCAACGACCACATCAGCGTGGAAGTCCTGTGAGCCAACAGCTGACGCTCACCCCCGCGCAGATCGTCACCGAGCTGGACCGCTACATCGTCGGCCAGGAGCGGGCAAAGCGCGCGGTGGCGATCGCGCTGCGCAACCGCTGGCGGCGCCAGAACCTGCCACCCGAGCTGCGGGACGAGGTCGCGCCGAAGAACATCATTATGATCGGCCCGACCGGCATCGGGAAGACCGAGGTCGCCCGGCGACTCGCGAAGCTCGCCCAGGCCCCGTTCCTGAAGGTCGAGGCCTCCAAGTACACCGAGGTCGGCTACGTGGGGCGCGACGTGGAGTCGATGATCCGCGACCTCACCGAGCTGTCGGTGAACATGGTGAAGGCCGAGATGATGGCGCGTGTGCAGGAGCGGGCCGAGCAGCTCGCCGAGGAGCGCATCCTCGACCTGCTGCTGCCGCACCGGACGCACGAGCCCTTCTCGTCGGGCTCGCTCGAAGAGGTCACGCCCGACGCCTCGCGGGAGACCACGAAGGACAAGCTCCGGGTCCAGCTCCGGACGGGCCGGCTCGACGACCGGATGGTCGAGCTCGAGACGCAGCAGCATGCGATGCCGATGATCGAGGTCCTCTCCGGCCAGGGCATGGAGGAGATGGGGCTTCACCTGAAGGACATGCTGTCGAACCTCATGCCGACCCGGACCAAGCGGCGTCGGGTCCGGATCGCCGACGCGCGGCGGCTCCTCGTCCAGGAGGAGGCGCAGAAGCTCGTCGACATGGAGGAGGTCGTCGCCCAGGCGATCCGCCGGGCCGAGAACTCGGGGATCATCTTCCTCGACGAGCTCGACAAGATTGCCGGGCGCGAGGCGGGCCACGGCCCCGATGTCTCGCGCGAGGGCGTCCAGCGGGACCTGCTCCCCATCGTGGAGGGCTCGGCCGTCACGACCAAGTACGGGATCGTGCGCACCGACCACGTCCTGTTCATCGCGGCCGGCGCCTTCCACGTCGCGAAGCCCTCGGACCTCATCCCGGAGCTCCAGGGACGCTTTCCGATCCGCGTCGAGCTCGACCCCTTGACGCGCGAGGATTTCGTCCGCATCCTGACGGAACCTCAGAACGCGCTGATCACGCAGTACACGGAGCTCCTCCGAACGGAGCAGGTGACGCTCCGGTTCACGCCGGACGCGGTGGAGGCGATCGCGGAGATCGCGATGCAGGTGAACGCGAGCACGGAGAACATCGGGGCGCGGCGCCTCTACACGATCATGGAGCGACTGCTGGATGAGATCTCGTTCAACGCTCCGGAC
>WNGJ01001632.1_pt1 | contig 22133 bp, 23 predicted proteins | sample 5400611 | NCBI WGS metagenome assembly WNGJ01 (sample SAMN13153375, study PRJNA577476) | soil metagenome | isolation source: 40 cm soil or saprolite under Garry oak tree replicate 1 | place: USA:California | collected 2016-06-15
TCGAGCGGCGTCGTCTGGCGCTACCGCTCGCTGGACGATTTCAGGCACGAGAGCCCGGACGGGGATCCGCGGCTTCAACGCCAGATCGTCGAACGGCTCGACGACGCGCTCGACTGGCTGGAGTCGCTCGGGGCTCCCGTGGTCGAGGCGGAGACCGGGAATCCGCGCACTGTGGGCCGGCGTTTCGACACTCGCGGGCTGACGGAGGTACTCGCCCGGGCGGCCGGCGACGTCCAGTTGGGACGCGGCCTGGTGCCTGACCCCCCGACACGTCCGGAGGAGCCGGTCGTGCTTGCGACCGGCGGCTTTCCGGTTCGCTTCGCCCGCGAGCGCGGTCTCGCCCTCCGCTCCAATCCCTGGAGCGACGGAGACGGCCTCGACGTCGGGCTCGCCGGGGGCGCGGCCACCACGACCGGAATGGACGAGTTCTATGGCCGCGCGATGCCGGCGCCGCCCGCCAAGTGGGGCGAAGCCGAGTTCGTCGACCACGCCCAGCTGTATGGACGCTTCGTCAGCGTCGTCGACGAGGCGGGGCTTGCCATCCCGAGTGACCCCGACGATTGGTCGGAGAACCGCCTCGTCCAGAGAATTGCCGACCGCGGAGGCCGGGCCTGGTACATCGTCGCCCGCGACGAGCTGACTCGCGAGACGCCCTACGGAACGATTAGCGACGCGATCGAGCGCGCTCGCTCAGCTGGCGGGACCGTCGAGACTCGGCCCGACGGCACCCTTGCCGTTCACGTCGCAGCTGCGGTTACGCACACGATCGGCGGCCTCGCGGTCGACGAGCGCGCCCGGGTGATCGGCAAGAACGGGGCTCCGATCGCCGGTCTCTATGCGGCCGGGGTCGACGCGGGCGGGTGGTCGACCGGCGGCTATGCGAGCGGGCTGGCAGCTGCGCTCGTCCTCGGACTTGCCGCAGCCGAGGAAATCGCTAGCTGACGGGCTGGAGGTAGACGCAGCGGCGCCGGTCGCCGGGGAGCGGCGACGGCGCGATTTTCGAGACCCGCAGCCGCGTCCCGTCCTCCTCGATCTCGTCACCGACGCCTGGCAAGACGCCGTCGCGCGAGCGAAGCTCGTAGCCGGATGGCTTCGAGATGAAGAGGAGATAGCCGTTCGCGCTCATTCGCGGCCGCGATCTTAATCAGCGGAGCCTTCGCCCTCCGCCGCATACCGCGGCAGAAGGACGCGCACGGCCGTGCCGCCGTTGGCGCCGGCCCCGACGGTCATGCGTCCGTTGAGCGCCCGTGCGCGCTCCTCGATCGCCTCGAAGCTCCTTCGACGGCGCTCGCCGCTGCCGTCGTCGGAGATCTCGGTGGCGATCTCACCGTCGAGCTGCTCGACCCGGATCGAGATACGGGTCGGCGGCCCGCGCCGGATCGCCTGTGTGACCGCCTCCCGGATGATCTGGTAGAGCCCGACCTGCACCTTCTCCGCCAGGCTGTCGGCCGCCCCGAGGTCCAGGTCGAACTGAATCTGGTTCGAGAGCCCGATCTGGTCGGCGAACCCGCTGACGGCTGCGGCGAACCCCTGGTCGCGCAGGACGACGGGCTCGATGTTGAAGGAGAGCTCGCGCAGGGAGCGGATCGTCTCCCGATGGCGCTCGAGCGCCGAGGCCAGAACGCGCCGAGCATCGTCGAGCCGTTGCGAGTCGATCGAGCCGATCGCGGCGTCGAGCATTAACCCGATCCCTGACATCGACTGGACCGGGCCGTCGTGCAGGAAGAGCGCGAGCCGCCGGCGTTCGTCCTGTTCGGCGGTCACGAGCTGGTCGGAGAGGCGCGCACGCTGTTCTTCACGCACCTTCGCCTCCGCGAGCAGGCGCGCATTCTCCGTGGCACGCGCGGCAAAGTCCGCGAGCACCGTCGCCCGGGCGACGTCTCCGCGGTCGAAGGGGCGATTGCGGACCAGGCGGAGAGAAGCGATCTCCTCACCGTGGACGCGCAGCGGAAAGAGCACCGAGCGGTCGGGCGGCGCCGTCTCCGGCTTCGCGCCCGCGGGCAGGATCTGTGCGCGCGCCCGGAAGATCCGCTCGGCCTCGCGGCGCGTCTGCTCGAGGATCTCCACCGCCTCGCGCGTCTGCGCGATCGTCCCCATCGACTCGACGAGCGATTCGAGAAAGCTCGCGTGTGCCACAAGCTCGCCCTCCGCGACCTTGTGGCGCCGCCGTTCGGCGAAGAGAACCTGCGAGAAACCGACCGCGCCGATCACTGCGACCACACCGGCAAGGCCAACCCAGCCAAGCCAGGTGATGCCGGTCGCAAACCCGACGGCCGCGATGATCGCGCAGGCGATGACCGCCGGCGCCGCCCTGATCATTGGAACAAGAACTTTCAGGGGTGAATCATCCCCGGCATCGGAAGCGACGCCTCAGTCGATGATCGCGTCGCGAAGCGCAATCGCAACTGCGTGCGTCCGCGTGTCCGCCTCGAGCTTCGTGAGGATGTGCCGCACGTGGCTCTTGACGGTCTCCTGACTGATGAAGAGCCGCGCGGCGACGTCCGCGTTCGACATTCCGTCGGCGAGCAGCTGCAGGATCTCCCGCTCGCGGCCCGTGAGCATCTCGTCGCGTGCGTCGCCGAGGAACGCGGGCATCAGCGCCGGGTCGACGAAGCCGTCACCGGCGACGACCTTGTCGATCGCCTTCAACAGGGTCTGGTGCGGCGCCTCCTTGAGGATGTAACCCTTGGCGCCCGACTCCAGGCCACGGCCGAGCAGACTGCGCTCGCTGTAGGCCGTGAAGATCAGAACCGCGGTCTCAGGCACCTTCTCGGTCAGGATCTTCGTCGCCTCGAGCCCATCCATCCCGGGCATGCGGACGTCCATGATCACCACGTCGGGCTTGCGGCGCTCGGCGAGCGCGACCGCGGTGGCCCCGTCGGAGGCCTCACCGACCACGCGAATGTGAGGCGCGCGCGAGAGCGAGAGGCGCAGGCCTTCGCGCACGACCTCGTGGTCGTCCACGATCAAACACGTGATCTCCTTGCGTCCCTGCCCGTTTTCCACCACGGCTTGGCGGATTGTATGCGGGAAATCGGAAGGCGGTTAGACGGCGAGGGCGAGCTGCTCCGCGACAACGGGCGGCTCAGGTTCCAGGCGGACGCGGCGGCGGTCTCGTACGTCGTATTCCCTGGCAAGCGCGCCGACGCTTTCCCGGAGCGGCTTCGACTGCTCCTTGCCGAGGTACGCGCGGCGCCGGTACAGCCGTTCGTAGCGGTCGAGCTCCTCGGGCCAGTCGCGCGCCAGGTTCTCGAGGAAATGCTCTCGCGTCCCCGCCCGGAGGAAGAGCAGGTTCGCCCAGACCCCGCAAGCGCCGGCCTCACGCGCGGCGCGCACGACCTCCGCGAGCTGCTCCGGCCGGTCCGAGATGCCCGGCAGGATGGGGGCCATTCCCACCGAAGCGCGCACGCCGGCGTCGACAAGCGTCTTCAACGCCCGCAGGCGCTGGCGTGGGTGGGCGGTCGACGGCTCGGTCTTCCGCCAGACGTCTTCGTCGAGCGTGGGGATCGAGAACGTGACCGACACGTCCGCCCGCTTCGCCGCCTCGGTGAGGACATCGACGTCGCGGACGATCATCGGTCCGCGCGTGATGATGCTGAACGAGTTGTGGGCCTCGGCCAGCGCTTCGAGACATCCTCGCGTCAGCCGGTAGTGCCCCTCCGCCGGTTGGTAGGGGTCGGTCGCCGCGCCGATCGCGATCGTCTCGTGCTCCCAGGAGGTGCGCGAGAGCTCACGCCGCAGGACCTCGGCGACGTTGACTTTCACCCTGATCGATTGGCCGTAGCGGTCGTCCGAGGGCCGGTCGGCGCGACGCTCGAAAGCCCGGACATAACAGAACGTGCAGCGGTGCACGCAGCCCATGTACGGGTTCAGGGACCAGTCGAACATCATCCCCTTGACCCGGTTCAACGCGCTCTTGCAGGGCTCTTCGCGGTACTGGACGCGCACCCCTTAAGTATACGAACACGCGTTCGCTTATGCCGGCAGGACCCGCCGCTACACTCAGCGGAGCCCTTGGACGACGACCCACTGAGTCCCACGCCGGCGGCGGCCGGAACGTGAACCTTTCCCTAGAGCTCCTCGGCGTTGCGGCGCTGATCTTGCTGAACGCTTTCTTCGTCGCGGGCGAGTACGCGCTCGTGACGGCCCGGCGGACGAGGATCCAGGAACTGGCGGAAGAGGGAAACAGGCGCGCCCGCGCTGTCCAACGCATTGTCGCCGACCCGCCGCGCTTCATCGCTGCCATGCAGCTCGGCGTCACGCTCACAAGCCTCGGTATCGGTGCCCTGGGTGAGCAAGCGCTGGCACACGCGCTCGACCCCGTGGTCGCGACCGTGCTCGCTGTGGTGATCGCGTTCCTGATCATCACCTACCTGCACGTGGTGATCGGCGAGCTCGTGCCGAAAGCGGTCGCGCTGCGGTATCCCGAACGGATCGCGCTTGGGGTCTCGACCGCGGTGCGCGGTTTCTTCGTTCTGGCCTACCCGTTGATCTGGATTCTCCAGCGTTCGACCGAGCTGATCCTGCGTGCACTCGGGCTCGACTCGGCGGGCGACGAGCGAGAGGTGCTCTCGGAGGCCGAGCTGCGGATGCTCCTGGGCCGCGCAACCGAGTACGGAGAGATCGAGCGGGAGGAGCAGGAGATGCTCTACAAGGTCTTCGACTTCGCGGACAAGGAAGTCGCGGACGTGATGGTCCCACGCCCGGAGGTAGTCGCGCTCTCGATCGACCTGCCGCCCGAGGAATCCCTCGCCGCGGTGATCGAGTCGCCCTATACGCGCTACCCGGTCTACCGGGAGACGCTCGACGACATCGTCGGCATTCTCCACGTCCGCGACCTCTTCTCCGCGCTCAACGACCAGGGGTTCGCGAACGTTCGGATCGAGGAGCTGCTGCGGCCGGCGTACATCGTCCCCGAGACCAAGGACCTGGCCGCACTGCTCGGGGACTTCCGGCGGACGAACTTCCACATGGCGGTCGTCGTCGACGAATACGGGACGATGGCCGGGCTGGTCACGCTCGAGGACTTGCTCGAGGAAATCGTCGGCGAGATCGAGGACGAGTTCGACCTTCCCGACGAGTCGATCGAGCAGGTCGACGAGAAGACGGTGCGGATCGACGGCACTTTCCCGATCGACGACTTCAACGAGAAGTTCGCGACCGGGCTGCCGATCGAGGATTACCACACGGTCGCGGGCTTCGTCTTCGGCCTGCTGGGCCGGGCAGCCGCCGCAGGCGACGAGGTCGAGTACGACGGGCTTCACTTCCGGGTGATCGAGACCGAGGGCTCGCGAATCGAGAAGCTGGAGGTTCAATTCGTCGAACCGCCCGCGCTCGACCAAGACGATCAGCAAGAGCGGGCCGCGGCCGAAGGCTGAGCGCCAAAAACCCTTCTAGCCCAGGTCGAGCTTCGAGATACGGCCACCTTCGATCGTGAAGGCGGCGAGCTCCCCGGTTCCGAGCGAGAGGATCAAGTACGGCCGGCCTTCCCAGAGGCCGATGTTCTCCACGTCTGTGCGCGAGGGGCGCGCCGGTGCCGAGAGGTGAGAGTGGAAAACCGCGAGCTCGTTGCCTTCGTCCTCGAGGAACCAGACCTCGGGGTCGACATCGAGCTCGAAGCGGTAAGGGGAGGCGGCACGGTTGCGCCCCGGCTCGTAGCGCTCGGCCCGGCCGTCGCGCAGAACGACCACGCCGCACGCCTCGTTCGGCGCCTCGGCGTGCGCGTGCTGCTCGAGCGCCGCACGGACGTCGGCGCCGATCACCACCAGAGCTCGGCCTCCATGTCCGCTTCGACGTCCTCGGCGTCCCAGAACGACGATGAGAGGTACTTCCAGCCCGCGTCGGCGAGGATCGAGACGACGACGCCTTCGTCGAGCTCCTCGGCGAGCTTGAGGGCGACGTGGACGACGGCGCCCGCAGATACTCCCGCGAACACGCCTTCCCGGTCGAGCAGCGCCCGCACGCCGGCCACAGCCTCTGCGTTCGTGACGAGCAGCTTCCGGTCGAGCTTCGAAACGTCGAGGATCGGCGGCACGTAGCCGTCCTCGAGCGAGCGCAGCCCCATGACGGGATCGCCGGGCAAGGGCTCGGCGGCGACGACGACGACGTTCGGGAAGCTCTCGCGGAGACGGGCGCCGGCCCCCATCAACGTCCCGCCGGTACCAAGCCCGGCGACGAGTACGTCGACGCGCTCGAGCGCGTCGGCGATCTCTGTTCCCGTGCCGTCGTAGTGCGCCTGCGGGTTGGCGGGGTTGCCGTACTGGAACGGCATGAAGTAGCGCGGCTCCGCCGCTGCCAGCTGCTGGGCAAGGCGGACGGCTCCGTTCGAGCCTTCCGAGCCGGGCGACTCCACGATCTCGGCGCCGTAGAGCCTCAGCAGGCGCCGGCGCTCCTCGGTCACGTTCTCCGGCATCACGCAGGTCAGGCGATAGCCCTTGAGCTTCGCCACGAGCGCGAGCGCGATCCCGGTGTTCCCGCTCGTCGGCTCGAGCAGTTCGCGCCCCGGCTCGAGCTCGCCACGCGCCTCGGCGTCCTCGACCATCGCGACCGCGACGCGGTCCTTGATCGATCCCGTGGGGTTCTGGCCCTCGAGCTTGGCGTAGAGCCGCACTTCAGGCTTCGGGGTCAGGCGCGGCAGCTCGACTAGGGGGGTGTTACCGACGAGGTCTAGTAGGGAACCCAGAGCTCGAGTCTCCCGAGCGGAGCGATGGGACAAACTAGCGCCGCGGAAAATGCGCAGCATTTTCCGCGGGAGAGCCGCCGGCCATGGCCGGAAGCAGGATGACTGTGTCGCTCTCAGCGACCGGCGTCTCGTACCCGTCGCGCGTGCGGATGTCCTCGCCCCCCACGTAGACGTTCGCGTACTCGAGCTGGCCCTGCAGACCCGGGAAGCGAGAGGTCAGGTCGTCCAGCAGGTCTCGCACCGTCTCAGCCTCGACAATTACCTCGCGCTCGCCGCCTGTCGCGGTTCGGAGCGTGGGCGGGATCCGAACGACACTCATGCTTTGCCCAGCCCCTTGCGACGCCTCACGCCCGCACCGGGCTGCAGAACTCCACATAGTCGATGTACTCGGTGATCGTCGGGTGCTCGCCGCAGACCGGGCAGTCCGGGTCGCGGCGGAGTGCCACTTCGGTGAAGGTCGTCGTCAGCGCGTCGAACAGGAGGAGCCGCCCGATCAGCGGTTCGCCGATCCCCAGCGCGAGCTTGATCGCCTCGCTGGCCTGCAGCGATCCGATCACGCCCGGCAGGACGCCGAGCACGCCGCCCTCGGCGCAGCTTGGCGCCAGCTCCGGCGGCGGCGGCTGGGGAAACAGGCAGCGGTAGCACGGGCCCTCATGCGGCTTGAAGACGGTCGCTTGTCCTTCGAAGCGGAAGATCGAGCCGTGCACGAGCGGGACGTCGTGCCAGACCGCTGCGTCGTTGACGAGGTAGCGGGTCGGGAAGTTGTCGGCCCCGTCGACGATCACGTCCCAGCCGTCGGCGAGGATCCGCTCGATGTTCTCGGAGGTCAGCTGCTCCTGGTAGGCCTTGACCTCGACGTCAGGGTTGAGCTCGCGAATCGTGCGTGACGCGGACTCGACCTTCGGCTCGCCGAGCGAAGCGGTGGAGTGCAGGATCTGGCGCTGGAGATTCGTTTCGTCGACGACGTCGGCGTCGACGATTCCGAGCGTCCCGACACCGGCCGCGGCAAGGTAGAGCGCCGCCGGCGATCCGAGTCCGCCTGCGCCGATCAACAGGATCCGTGACTGCAACAACTTCAGCTGGCCCTCCTCGCCGACCTCGGGGATCAGCAGATGGCGGCTATACCGGGTGCGCTGCTCGGGGCCGAGCGCCCCGGTCGAGACCTCGAGCGGGTAGCCGTGCCGCTTCCAGTCGTTGATCCCGCCCGCGAGCGAGACGACGTTTTCGTAGCCGAGCTCGTCGAGCGTCCTGGCGGCGAAGGTCGAGCGGTTGCCGGACGCGCAGTAGGCAACGATCGCTCGCGAGCGGTCCGGAACGGCTTGCTCGATCCGGGACTCCAGCCACCCGCGCGGGATGTGGGCGGCAGCCGGAATGTGGCCTTCGTCCCACTCCTCGCGCTCGCGGACGTCCAGGAAGACCGCAGCCTCAGCGTCGTGCAGTTCTCGCGCGCGCTCGGCGTCGATCTCCTCGATCTGGCCCCTCGTTTCCTGGAGGAATTCCCGGTATGAACTCATTGCTTTCCAATTTATAGCGAGCGGCGTCGGGCTATCGTCGAAATGTGAGCTCCCGGACGCGTACGTACGTGGTCGTCGCGTTTGCCGCCGTCGCCGCAGCCGGGCTGGTTGTCGGCACGGTCGCGTCCACGCGGACGAGCACGGGCGGGGCCGCGGCTCGCCCGCAGGCCACCACCGCGAGCGTGACCGGTCGTCCGCCGGCGCTTGTGCTCGACCTCGGGGTGCGCACCGATCCGGAGGCTGTCGCGCTCCGCCGAGGCAACCAGCTCTACGTGAGCGGCAAGCGGCACGCTGCGGCACGAATCTTCGAGCGCTATCGCTCCGTGCCCGCTCAGGTCGGCGCCGCCATGGCCGCCTGGCCGAGCGGAACCGTCATGCGCCTGGAGCGACTGGCTCGCAACGATCCGCGGAACGGGGTCGTGCTGCTTCATCTGGGGCTGGCCCAGGTCGCCTCAGGCCGGACGCAGGCCGCCCAGGCGGCCTGGCGACAGGCGCTCGCCGGCGACCCCGACACCGAAGCGGCCGTCCAGGCCGAGAGCTTGCTTCACACGCGCTTTGCACCAGGCAGGCCGCCGTTCGTGCCGAGCTTTGCCGTGCCCGTCTCGATCGCGCGACGCTCGCCGCCGGGACAGTTCGCAGCACTCGCCCGCGCCTCCCGCAGCGGCGGCGCCCACGCGAGGCTTCTGTACGGGGCGGCGCTCCAGCGGCTCGGACGGTCGGTCTCCGCCGAGCGCGAGTTCGCAGAGGCCGCGAGACTCGCGCCGAGCGATGCCGAGGCGCAGACGGCTGCCGCGGTGGGCCTCTTCTCGAAGGCGAACCCGGCGCTCGCCTTCTCGAAACTCGGCCCGCTGGCGGTCCGCTTTCCACGCTCGCAAAGCGTCCGCTTCCACCTCGGCGAGCTCTCGCTCTGGGTCGGACTGCTCCAAGAGGCCCGTCGCCAGTTGAACCTCGCTTACGCCGACGGCCCTCAGACGACCCTCGGCAAGACCTCAAGAGAGTTCTTGGCGCGCCTGCCCAAGAAGTAGCACTGAACAAGACGGGGCGGCGTTGCCGCCGTGGCCGTCTCATGCCCAAACAAGGTTCAAGAAGGTTTCTAATAGGACCTACAAGTCGCAATTAGGGCCGTTCGGCCTATGGCGTCTGTCCGAAACGCGTGCAACAGTGCCGCATCTTCACGAACGGCATTGACCGCCAGAAAAAGCTAGTTAACGTGAGCTAGGGATTTTCCGGGGAGGGGGAGCCTTGAGCGCACAAGCCGAGAGAGCACGTCCGACGACAGTCCTCGAGCTGCTCGAAACGGACGAGGCGAAGGGTCTACTGGAGACAGGGCGACAGACAGGATCCCTGGACACGACCGAGATCGCACTTGCACTTGACGAGCTCGAGCTCGAGACCGCCCAGATCGACGACTTCTACCACGCCCTCGACGAGCTTCAGATCGAGGTCGTCGAGAACGGGACCAAGGTTCAAGACCAAGCCGCCGAGCCCGAGCCTGAAGTGCGCGAGATCTCGACCGACTCGCTGCAGCTCTTTCTCAAGGACGTCGGCAAGGTCGACCTGCTGACCGCCGCCCAAGAGGTCGAGCTCGCAAAGCGGATCGAGCGCGGCGACCATCGCGCGAAGCAGGAGATGGTGGAGGCAAACCTGCGCCTTGTCGTCTCGATCGCCAAGAAGTACCGCAACCAGGGGCTTCCGTTTCTGGATCTGATCCAGGAGGGGACGATCGGCCTCGTTCGCGCTGCAGAGAAGTTCGACCACCGCAAGGGTTTCAAGTTCTCGACTTACGCGACCTGGTGGATCCGCCAGGCGGTGGCCCGCGCGCTCGCGGACAAGGCCCGGACGATCCGGATGCCGGTCCACATCGTCGAGAAGCTGAACAAGATCGTTCGCACCGAGCGGAAGCTGCGCGCCGAGTTGGGCCGGGAGCCTTTCGTCTGGGAGATCGCCGACGAGCTCGAGCTCGATCCCGACGAAGTCGAGTCGATCCGTCGCAGCTCGCAAGCGCCCGTTTCGCTCGAGAAGCCGGTCGGCGACGACGAGGAGTCCGAGTTCGGGCATTTCCTGACGGATGAGAACGAGGCCTTGCCGGACGAGGTCGCCGACGAGGAGCTCCGGAAGGCGGCGCTCCGCCGAGTGCTCGGGAGCCTCTCGCCGCGCGAGCGCCGTGTACTCGAGCTCCGCTACGGGCTTGACGGCGAGCATCCGCGGACGCTGGACGAGGTCGGGCGGACCTTCAACGTGACGCGCGAGCGGATCCGGCAGATCGAGAACCAGAGCTTGAAGAAGCTGCGGGCGCTCGCAGAGGCCCAGTCTCTGAAGAACGTCGCCGCCTAAAGCTGCGGTACAGAGGGTTGGGGCGGCCGCGGGGTCACGGCCGCCTCGGCCCCAACCCGCACTTCGCTACCGGACGCCCGTAAACTCACGCGCCGTGGACCAGGCCTGGCTCGACGAGCTCTCCGAGTTCATCCGGATCCCGAGCGTCAGCGCGGACTCCGAGCGCGCGGCCGATGTGCGGCGGGCGGGCGAGTGGGTCTGCGATTTCCTTCGCCGCGCAGGGGGCGAAGCTGAGCTTCGCGACTGGAACGGTCATCCGCTCGCGCTGGGTGAGATTCCGGCGTCATCCGGGAGCGGAAGCGCGCCGACGATCATCTGCTACGGCCATTTCGACGTCCAGCCCCCTGCCCCGCTCGAGCTGTGGGAGTCCGATCCGTTCGAGGCGACGGTTCGGGACGGCCGCGTCTACGCGCGCGGCATCGCTGACGACAAGGGTCAGCTCTACATGCAGCTCAAGGCAGCCGAGCAGCTGGCAGGCGACGGCACTCTGCCTATCAACTTGCGCTTCTGCTGCGACGGGGAGGAGGAGACCGGCGGCCACTCGATCGTCGACTTCCTGACCGCCGACGAGCGGGGCGGCGACGCGTGTGTGATCTTCGACGCGGGGATGCTCAAGCAGGGCGTGCCGCTCTTCAACCTCTCGACGCGCGGGCTCGTGTACTTCCACGTTCGGGTCCGAACCGGCGACCGCGATCTGCACTCCGGCCTCTTCGGCGGGGCGGCCCTGAATGCCCTGCATGCGCTCGAGCAGGCACTCGGTGCGGTGGTGGCCAAGGACGGACGCTTGCCGGAGCCGCTGCGCGCGGGAATCGCTCCGCCGACGGAGGAGGAGCTCGCCGGGTGGGCCAAGCTGACCCCGGGCTCGGAGGAGCTCGCGGGACAGGGTGCGCAACCGATGGACCCCAAGGCGGCGGAAGAGTTCTATATCCGGACGTTTGCCGCGCCCTCCCTGGACGTGAACGGCATCGAGGGCGGCTCGCCGCACCTGCAGAAGACGGTGCTTCCGGTTGAGGCCCACGCGAACCTCTCGATTCGACTCGCCCCGGTTCAGGATCCCGAGCGGATTGCGCCCGAGGTCGAGCGGCTGCTGCGCGAGGCCGCGCCGCAGGGGGCTGAGGTCGAGGTCACTCGGCTGTCGAGCGCGCGTCCCGGTCTCGTCGATCCGGGCTCATCGGCGGTACAGCTTGGCCTGGAGGCGTTCGAGCAGGTCATCGGGACGCGCCCGCTGCTCGTGCGCTCGGGCGGCACGCTGCCGATCGTGCCTGCGCTTGCCGACAAGAGCATTCCGACGATCCTGACCGGCTTCGCGCTGCCCGACTCGAACATCCATTCGCCGAACGAGAACGTCCTCAGCGATTACGTGCCGCTCGGCGTCAGGGCCGCGGCCGAGCTCTACAAGGCCTTCGCCGCGCTTTAAATCCGTGCGGCCGGCTCCTCCACGAGCCAGGAGTGACCGAAGCGACGCATCTCCTCGATGATCGGTAGGAGCGCGTCGCCCTTGGCCGTCAGCTCGTACTCGACACGCGGCGGCGACTCGGCGTAGCTCCGCCGCTCGACCATGCCGTCGTCCTCGAGTGCGCGGAGACGCTCGGACAGCGTCCGCGGGCTGATGCCTGCGCACGAGTGCTCGAGCTCGGAGAAGCGCCGGGGCCCTTCGGAGAGGTCGTGGACGAGCAAGGCGGTCCACTTTGCGCCGATGATCTCGGCACAGGCTGCGACGGAGCAGGTCTCGTCGTGGATCGCCTTCATCGTGCGCATTGCCCTTTGATCTTACTCTTCGGCCTAGGGCTCCTTAGCGACCGGCTCGAGCTTGTATCCCACGCCGTAGCGAGTCTGGATGAACGTGTGCAGCGGTGCTACGCGATCGATCTTGTCGCGCAGCCGGCGGACGAAGACGTCGACCGTTCGGTCACGGTGGGTCTCTCTGCGCCCCCAGATCTTCTGCAACAGCTCGTCGCGAGTCGTCACCCGGCCCCGGTCCAACGCGAGCGCGTAGAGGAGACGGAACTCGGTCGGGGTCAGCTGGGCGCTCTTGCCGTCGACGTAGGCCTGGACCTCGCGCGGATCGATCCGTAGCTCTTCGATCTCGATCGCGTCGCCGCGCTCCTCGGGCTGGGCGCGGACACCTCTCCGCGCAGCCGCCTGCACCCGCGCCACGAGCTCCTTCATCGAGAACGGCTTGACGAGATAATCGTCGGCCCCGATCTGGAGGGCGTGCACGCGGTCGTGCTCGGTGCCGCGGGCACTGACGACGATGATCGGCGTGCCGATTCCCTCGGCGCGAGCGGACTCGATCAGGCTCCAGCCGTCGAGCCCGGGGAGCATCAGGTCGAGCACGAGGACGTCCGGCGCCTCATACCGCAGGCGCGCGAGCCCGACTTCACCTCGGCCGACCGTGACCGGGTCGAATCCCGCTCCTGAAAGGTGCTGCGCCATACCCGAGGCGATCACTTCGTCGTCCTCGACAATCAGAACCTTCGCCATTCCACCTACCTTATTGAGCGTGACCGAGGATCCGTACAGAGAGCTAAGAGTCGGTTTCACGGCGGCCGTCTCACACGAGTTGCGCACGCCGCTCGCCCGGCTGCTCGCTCTGATCGAGGGTGCGGCGCTGCCCGGCGCCGATCCGGTTGCCGCCTTGCAGCAGGCACGAGCGGAGGTCGAGTTGATGGACGAGCTGATCGACGACGTCCTCTTCCTGAGCGAGCTCGAGACCGGGCGCGAGGTCGTCTCTCTCGGCTCGACCCGCGCCGCCCCGCTGCTGAGGGAAATCGTGACCGAATTCGACGAGCGCTCCGAGCGAGCCGGGGTTGCGTTGCAGGTCGAGATCGAGGACGAGGAGCTCGAGTTGCCGTTGCGCGCCCGGATGTTGCGGATCGTCGTCCAAAACCTGACCGAAAACGCGCTTCGCCACGCCGGCGAGGGCGCGACCTCCGTGATCGCTCTCCGGCGTCAGAACGGCGATCGGCTCCTCTCGGTGGCGGACAACGGCGTCGGGGTCGATCCCCGGGACGTGCCGCGGCTCTTCGAGCGCTTCTTCCGCTCCGATCGCGCCCGTGCCTCGCGCGGAAGCGGTCTCGGCCTGGCGATCGTCAAGCACGTCGTCGAGGCCGCAGGCGGGCGGGTCGAAGCGGCGGCCGAGCCCGGTGGTGGGCTCGAGATCCGCTGTCTCTTCCCGGCGTGACCGACTCGGCAAAGTCGCCGTCGTAGCAGGGCACCGGGACCGGGTCCCGAGCCAGGTCCAGGGACCCGGTCCGCGAACATGGCCCGGGACCCGGTCCGGGGGCTCGCGAGATGCGAAGGCACGCGCTGGCTTTCCAGAGGGACCTGGTCCCGAGACAGGTCCAGGGACCCGGTCGGCAGACATGGCCGGGGGCCCGGTCCCGAGACATGCGGCCGCGGCGACCAGGTCGCCGCGGCCGATTCGACGGCATCGACAAGCGATGCCAATGCCCTAGGAGTGGATCTTGCGAACGAACGCTCTGTCGGCCGTCTGTACGACCTTCGGCAGGGGCAAGAACTTGAGCGGCGGGCCGTACTTCTGGCCGCTCGTGATCGCCCAGCTGACGAACTGCTTCAGCGTTGCCGCCTTGTTCGACTTCAGCGGTGCGATGACGTAGGTGAAGGTGCAGATCGGGTAGGCCCTCGCCTGGGACTTGGGCGGGTTGACCATCGAAAGCTCACCGCTCTGGGGAACCCGAGTAATCGTCGCAGCCGCCGCGGCGATCCCGCGCAGGCCCGGCAGCTGGAACTTGCCGGCCCTGTTCTGGACCTTCGCGAACTTGAAGCCATTCTTCAGCGAGTAGGCGACGTCGACGTAGCCGACCGCGCCATCAGTGCGCGAAACGACTCCCGCGAGCCCTGACGAGCCTCTGCCGCCGATGCCCACCGGGAAGTTCGGTTGGGTTCCGACGCCGACCTTGCTCTTCCATTCCTTGCTGATGCTGGAGAGGTAGTCGGTGAAGTTCCAGGACGTGCCGCTTCCGTCGCTCCGGTAGACCGGTGTGATCCTCAGGTCCGGAAGATTCACACCCGGGTTGATCTTCTTGATTGAGCTGTCGTTCCACTTCGTGATATGGCCGAGATAGATGTTGGCGAGGATCTTCCCGGTCAACTTCAGCCCGTACGCGATCCCGGGGACGTGGTAGGGGATCGATGTTGCGGATAGCGCCCACGGAATCTGCTGACAACCCTTGCAAGCACTCGCCTGATCCTTCGTCAGCGGCGCATCGCTTGCGCCGAAGTCGACCGTGCGGGCGGTGATCGCCGCGATGCCGGCGCCGCTGCCGACCGACCCGTACGTGATCTGTGCGTTCTTGTAGTTGGCCTGCCACTGCGAGATGAGCGGGAACACGAATGAGCTGCCCGCCCCCTTCAGGCTGCCGCCCGTGCTGTTCGCGGCGGCGAAGCTCGCGCCGAACACAAGCGCAGCGACCGCCAGGGCAGCCGCGATGATTGTCCTCCGTGACACTCTTTTCTCCTTCTCCTCGATGACGCCAGAGGTGGCGTCGCAAGCATCGAAGGCGCCCGGTCCACGGTGGGCTGAAACGTGGTGACCGGGTGGTGACGATCTGGTGAACGCGCCGGGAATCGGCTTTACACGAGGTTAGTGTCCTCGCGCGTGAGCGCGGTCCCGTCGACGCAGCCTCTGCCGGAACGCCGACGGGTCGGCGATCGGTTCGGGGACCTCTTCCTACACGGGCTGACAGGCGCTGCCGCGGCTGCGGCGCTGGTCTTGCTCGGCGCAATCACGTACAAGGTCTTCGAGCTCGCCTGGCCGGCGATCACGAAATACGGCTTCGGCTTCGTGACGCGCCAGGGCTGGGACACGGTTCACAACAAGTTCGGAGCCCTGGACCTCATCTGGGGCACCGCCCTGACGTCATTCTCCGCCCTCTTGATCGCGACGCCGCTCTCAATCGCGATCGGGCTCTACCTGAGCGAGCTGGCGCCACGTGGTGCGCGTACCGTGATCGCCTCGCTGGTCGAGTTGCTCGCCGCGATCCCGAGCGTCGTGCTCGGCCTCTGGGGGATCCTGGTGCTCGGTCCGTTCGTCGGCAAGGACCTGGAGCCCTGGTTGCACCGCCATCTCGGCTTCATCCCGCTCTTCGGCGGCTCGCCTGAGAACGCCGGGATGCTGGTGGCGATCCTCGTCCTGACGATCATGATCGTCCCGATCACCTCGAGCATCTGCCGCGAGCTCTTCCTCGGCGTGCCTGCGGAGCTCGAGCAGGGGGCGGTCGCGCTCGGCGCCACCCGCTGGGAGATGGTGCGGGGAGTCATCCTTCCGTACACCCGCACAGGTGTGACCGCGGCGATCCTCCTCGGGCTTGGGCGCGCGGTCGGCGAGGCGATTGCCGTCAGCCAGACGCTGGGCGCCGGCCACGGTATTCACTGGTCGCTGTTCGTAACCGGCGACACTCTGGCGAGCAAGCTGGCCGAGGAGTATCAGGGCTCCGTCTCCAAGCTTCAGACAGCCTCGCTTGTCTACCTCGCGGCGATTCTGCTCGTGATCTCCCTGCTGGTGAACCTGACCGCGCAGTTCATTGCGCGCCGGTTCTCCTACGAACGGGCCGGGGGAAGTTGATGGCAGTCGACGCGGCGCGGTATTCCTTGAAGCTCGGTCCGAGGACGAAGCGGCGCAAGCTCGTGAACCTGCTGATGCAGGCGCTTGCGACGATCGCCGCGCTGGCGGCAGTCGCAGTGCTCGCCCTCGTAGTCGTCTCGGTCGCGCAGCGAGGCGCGAGCGCGCTCAACTGGGGCTTCTTCACGCAGACCGCGGCGACGTTCGGCCAGGGCGGGGGCGGTGTCGCGAATGCGCTCGTGGGCAGCATCGTGATCGTCGCGCTGGCAACGGTAATGGCGGTCCCGGTCGGGATTCTGATTGCGCTCTACATCGCCGAGTTCGCGCCGCCTCGCGTCGCCGACCTGACCCGGCTTGTGTTGGACGTGTTGAACGGGCTGCCCTCGATCATCATCGGCATCTTCGTCTACGGCCTGCTGGTCATCGGCAGCGGCCAAGCCGCCTGGAAAGGGTCGTTCGCACTCGCGATCATCATGCTTCCGCTGATCGCCCGCGCTACGCAGGAGGTGCTGGCGCTCGTCCCGAGCAATCTGCGCGAGGGCGCGCTCGCGCTCGGCGCGAGCCGCTGGCGGACGGTTGTCGGAGTCGTGCTCCCCACGAGCCTCGGCGGGATCGTGACTGGAACCGTTCTTGCTGTGGCCCGTGCGGCCGGCGAGACCGCACCGTTGCTCTTCACCACGTCGATTGCGGCCAACACCGTCACCTGGGACCCTCGACAGCCGGTGCTGTCGATCCCCTTCGACATCTTCGCGTTGTCAGAATCGCCTGATCCGGCCGATCATGCGCGCGCCTGGGCGCTCGGATTCGTGCTGATCACCTTCGTGCTCGTGACGAGCCTGACTGCACGCCTGCTGCTCGTCCGACACCGAAAGAAGCTGGAGGGATGACCATGGAGGCGGATACGATGAGCGAAGTGGCGCCGATCGAGATCGCCCAGCCACGCGAGGCGCCACGGAGCGCCGCCGACCGGGAGGTCGTCTTCGAGGCGCGTGGATTGACGATCAGCTACGGGAAGGCGCCCGCCGTTGCGAACGTCGACCTCTCGTTCTATCGCAATCTCGTCGCCGCAATCATCGGCCCGTCGGGCTGCGGCAAGAGCACGTTCCTGCGCTCGCTGAACCGGATGAACGATCTCATCCCGGGCGCCAGAGTCGACGGTGAGGTCTTCTACCACGGCCAGAACATCTACGGCGACGGTGTCGACCCGGTCGAGGTGCGCCGGCGAGTCGGCATGGTCTTCCAGAAGCCCAATCCGTTTCCGAAGTCGATCTACGACAACATCGCGTGGGGGCTACGCGTGCTCGGAATGAAGGACGATCTCGACGATCGCGTCGAGCGCGCCTTGACGCAGGCGGCTCTGTGGGACGAGGTCAAAGACCGCCTCAAGAAGGGCGCCTTCGGCCTCTCGGGGGGTCAGCAGCAGCGGCTCTGTATCGCGCGCGCGATCGCGGTCGAGCCAGACGTCGTTCTCCTCGACGAGCCCGCCTCGGCGCTCGACCCGATCGCGACCTCGAAGATCGAGGACCTGATCCACGAGCTGAAGAACGACTACACGTTCGTGATCGTCACGCACAACATGCAGCAGGCTGCGCGCGTCGCAGACATGACCGCGTTCTTCACGCTCGAGCGCACCGAGAGCGGCGGCCACGGGGTTCTGGTCGAGTACGACGAGACGCCCAAGATCTTCACTCAGCCTGCCGACAAGCGGACTGAGGGCTACGTCACCGGTCGGTTCGGTTGACCGGGCTAGGATGACCGACACGAGAAAGGTCGCCCCGGCTTCCCGGCGCGGCCTGCGCCGGTCGTTTGAGCACCAAGAAGCGGGGCTACATGACTTCTGACATGCGGGTCACATTCCAGGAGGAGCTCCAGCAGGTCGAGGCTGCGCTCCAGGAGGAAGGCGACTACGTCCTCCGGGCGCTGCGCGCTGCAGTGAACGCGCTGGAGCAGGCAGACGCCGAGCTCGCCGACGAGGTAATCGCCTTCGACGACGAGATCGACAGCCGCTACCTCTCGATCCAGGAGGGCATCCAGTCGCTCCTCGCACGTCAAACGCCGGTCGCGGTCGACTTGAGGCTCGTGCTCGCGCTGCTCCACGCGAACTTGCACCTCGAGCGTATGGGCGACTACTGCGTCACGATCGCCAAGCTGACCAAGCTGGTCGCTGACGAGAAGCCGGACGAGGGGCTCGTCCAGGCGTTCGAAGAGATGGGCCAGCGAGCCGAGCAAATGATCCGCGTCGCGCTCGATTCCTTCCAGCAGCGGGATCTCCTGGGCGCGTCCTCGCTCGTCGACCTGGACGAGTTGATCGACCGCGCCAATCGGCGAGCGGTAGAGCGGGTGCTCGACTTCGCGGACGATCAGTCGAAGCGGGAGTGGGGCCTGCGGATGATCATCGTCTCCCGTTGTCTGGAGCGGATCGGCGATCATGCCGTCGACATTGGCGAGCAGACGGCCTTCCTGATTACCGGCGAGTTTCGCGAGTTCACGGATGCCTCTCACGCTGATGGTTCGTAACCGCGGTTGAAGTGGCTGACCGCGACGACGCGGGGCTAGTGGACGCGACGCGGCGCACGCGGCTCGCGAACGAGCGGACCTATCTCGCTTGGTGGCGCACCGGCCTCACTGCTCTTGCCGTCAGTATCGGCTTCGGCAAGATCGTTCCCGGCGTCAGCGACGTCGCACGGTGGCCGTTCACGATCGCCGGGGTCGGCTTCGCCCTCGCGGGGACGGCGATCATCGGTTACGGCCACTACAGGTTCAGCGCGGTCGAACGCGCGCTCGATCGGGGTCAGTTCTGGCGGGCAGATCCGCGGGCGCTGGCAATTTTCTCCGCCTGCGGCGTCGCGCTCGGCGTTCTGACGGTGGTTCTCGTGATTGCGACGAAGTAGACAAAGGGCCGGTGAAAACCGGCCCTTTGTCCGTTGGATGAGCTGCCCGAGCCTGAAGGGGAGGAGACTTCCGGGCGCACTGATTACGACGGACGGCCGACGCCGGTGTTAGGCGGCCTTACCGACACCAAACGTTCAGTCCCAGGGCGGAGGATTGTGCACCCAGGAACCGCCGACCATCGTTGCCACGACTCGCACGTCGGGCAGCTCCTCCGGCGGGCAGGCGACTGGGTCGCGATCGAGGACGACCAGGTCTGCGTACTGGCCGGGGATCAGCCTGCCGCGGCGCCGTTCGTCGCCGGCGAGCCAGGCCGGATTGACCGTCGAGGCCTGCAGCGCCTGTTCGACCGTCAGCGCCTGCTCCGCGTGCCACGCCGGGCGCCCATCGAGCGTCCGCAGGACGCCTGCGCGGATCCCGGCGAGCGGGTCGAGCTCCTCGATCGGGGCGTCGGAGCCGTTCACGAGGAGCGCGCCGGAGTCCCAGAGCGCACGGAACGCGTAGGCACCCTCGGTTTTGCCGGCCCAGAGCCGGTCGGCGAGCTCGCGGTCGGACGGCGCATGCGAGAACTGCACCGAGGCCGCGACCCCGAGCTCGGCGAAGCGCCCGACGTCCTCCGCCGCCAGAAGCTGCGCATGCTCGATCCGCTGGCGCAGCCCGAGCGGCTGCCACTCGCCGCGTGTCTCCTCGAAGGCGTCAAGCGCGTCGCGGTTGGCCTGATCGCCGATCGCATGGACGGCCATTGGAAAGCCTGCGCGCGAGGCGTGGCGGATTAACTCGGACAGCTCGTCGCGGCTCGTGATCTCGACCCCGGAGCCGTCGAGCAGGCGAGCGGTCTGCGAGCCGAGCGTTCCGTCCATGAAGGCCTTCAGATAGCCGAGCTTCAGCCGCGGGTTGCCGAAAGCGCCCGTGATTCCCAGATCGGCGAGCTCGTCCGCTTTCTCCGCCGGCAGGGACTGCCATACGCGTATGGAGAGCGGGCGTTCCGCGTCGAGGCGCTGCCAGAACCGCAGGGCGCCCAGCCAGCCGTCCTTGTCGTGGACGGCTGTGACGCCGCGGGAGTTGGCGAGCCTGATCGCCGGGCGCATGGCGTTGACGTATTCCTCGTCGGTGGTCTCGATGTAAGCGTCGCGAAAGTGCCAGCAGGACTCCTCGCGCAGGACGCCGGTCGGCTCGCCACGATCGTCGACCTCGACGACGCCGCCCGGGACCTGGAGGTCGCCGTTCGCGTGGGCGAGCGCTGCGGAGCTCAGCCACATCGAGTGCGAGTCCCTGGCCATCAGCGCGATCGGCGTGTCGCCGGCGATCTCGTCGAGCAGTTCCTTCGTCGGCTCGACCTGCGGCTGCCAGTCGCCGCTCCGCCAGCCGCGGCCTTGCAGCCACGTGCCCGGGCGTCTGTCTACGAGCGCGTCCCGCACGCGCGAGAGCGCCTCGTCGATCGAGCCGGTGTCCTCGAGTCGCACCTCATGCTGGGCCATAGCCCAGGTCGGGAAGTGGACGTGGGAGTCGGTGAAGCCCGGCAGTACGCAGCGGTCGCCGAGGTCGACGCGGTCGGGGCTCGCCAGCGCGGTTTCGTGGGGGCCGACGCCGCCGGCGATCCACTCGCCGGCGATCGCGAGCCCGCGGGCCGTCGGGAGCGACGACTCCATCGTCCGGACGATGCCGTTCTCGAGGATCACCTGAAGGAAGCGTATGCCGACTTGACCGCACCGCTCGCGCGAAACATCATCTAGGCCCCAAAGGAGAGAAGGAGGAAGCACTTGGCGACCGACTGGTACATGGAAGGCCCCTACGTGAAGAACTGCAATTGCGACCCGGGTTGTCCGTGCGACTTCAATCAGCATCCAACGCACGGCCATTGCGAGGGAATGGCCGGGATGCGGATCGACAAAGGGAACTTCGGCGACGTCGACCTCACGGGGCTCGCCTGGGGTGCGGCGTATCACTGGCCCGGTGCGCTTCACGAAGGCAACGGCGACATCCAGCCACTGATCGACGAGCAGGCAAGCGAAGAACAACGCAATGCGTTGCTGCAGATCCTCAGCGGCCAGAACGGCGGCACGTTCTTCGAAGTGCTCGCCCTCGTGGCGCCGAACGTCAAGGATCCGCTCTTCCTCCCGATCGAATTCGAGGTCGATCTCGACGAGCGCACCGCGAACATCCGCTACGGGGACGTTGTCGAGACCGAAACCGAGACTTTGCGAGGGATCGATCCGCCCGACCCGTATCGGATTCTGATCAAGATCCCAGGCGGGATGGAGTACACGAACGAACCTGGCGAAGCCGACGTCGCGAGTGCCAAGCGGATCAAGTCGAGCGGCGCGATTCGATTCGACATCGAGAACGGCCACTCGTCGCTCGCTTACGTGCGGCACGGCAACAAGGTCGAGACGGCCGAGTATCACCCGACCGTCGTCGGCGGCTGACGACACATGACACTTCCGCGCCCCATCGCCGTCTCAGGCGCGCTGCTCGCCGCCGCTCTCGTCGCCTGGATCGTCACCTACCAGCGCATGCACGGCATGGATGCCGGGCCGGGCACAAACCTCGGCGGTCTCGGCTGGTACCTCGGGGTGTGGGTGACGATGATGGCGGCGATGATGCTGCCGTCGGTGGCGCCGATGGTGCTCGTCTTCAGCCGCGTCAACCGCGAGCGCGCCCGTCGGGGCAGCATCGGCGCCGCGCCGACCTGGATCTTCGTCGCTGGATATCTGATTGCCTGGACCGCTTACGGGCTCCTGGCGTACGGCCTGTATCGAGTTGCGAAGGACGCCGCGCCGCACTTCCTCGGTTGGAACAGAGGTGGGCGTTACGTCGCCGGCGGCGCGCTCGTCTTCGCCGGGCTGTACGAACTGACTCCCCTCAAGGAGGTCTGTCTGCGGCATTGCCGCGGGCCGCTCCATCTTGTGCTCGGCGGCTGGCGCGACGGCCAGGCGGGAGCCCTGCGGATGGGTGGTGAGCACGGTCTCTACTGCGTCGGCTGCTGCTGGGGGCTGATGATCTCGCTGTTCGCGCTCGGCGTCATGAGCCTGATCTGGATGGCCGCGATCGCGACCGTGATCTTCGTGCAGAAGGTGCTGCCGTCAGGAGATCGCCTCGCGCCGCTGTTCGCCGCGGCCTTCGTGGCGCT
>WNGJ01011008.1_pt1 | contig 22133 bp, 24 predicted proteins | sample 5400611 | NCBI WGS metagenome assembly WNGJ01 (sample SAMN13153375, study PRJNA577476) | soil metagenome | isolation source: 40 cm soil or saprolite under Garry oak tree replicate 1 | place: USA:California | collected 2016-06-15
GCTGCCCCCGACGTGGCTCGAGCGGAAGAACGAGCCGATCAAGAAGAAGGCCAGTAGCAGGAAGAAGAAGCGGCCGAGTGCGACCGAGCTTCTCGTGCGTTTCCGTGTCGGGGCCGGCCGCCGGAAGAAATAGCCGACCGGGCGCAGGAAGGTCTGACCCTGATCGAAGTTGCGACAGCGACCCGACGGATCAGCTGGGTAGTCAAGGCATCGAAGCTCTGCAACCTGCGGTGCCGCTACTGCTACGAGTGGAATGATCTCGCGAAGCGCGACCGCATCGCGCTCGACCAGTGGCGGTCGCTGCTCGTCGCGATACGGAAATACCACGAGGCGATCACGCTGCGATCCAAGGTCGCGACCGAGACGGACATCGTTTGGCATGGAGGCGAACCGCTGCTCCTCCCCTCGGACTACATCGCCGCCGTGATGGCACTCGAGCGTGAGATCCTCGGCGAGGGATTGCAGCGCGGGCAGTACCGCAACTTTCTCCAGACCAACCTGTATTCGGTCCAGGAAGAGAAGCTGCAGCTGCTCGCGCGCGAGCGGATCGAGCTCGGCGTGTCGATGGATGTCGTCGGCGGGGTCCGTCTAAGCGCGGGGGGCAAGGAAACCGAAGATCAAGTCGCACGCAACATCGACCTCCTTACGAAGCACGGGACGGACTTTGGTGCGATCGTCGTGCTCGCAGGACACACCGGTCCACACGTCACGGAGATCTACGACTTCTACGAGAAGCTGGGCGTCGGGGTGCGTTTCCTGCCCCTCTTCGATTCACCCCTCAATCAAGCCAGCGCGAGCTTCGCGGCGACGTATCCCCAAATGCTCGAGGCGCTCGAGGCACTGTTCGTCCACTGGATCGATCGACCGCGGCACACGAGAGTCTCGCCTCTCCACGAATACCTGGAAACGATCCTGTTACGGATGCTCGGGCGGTCGAGGCCGCGTTACGACCGGCGGGCCAACGGCGAATACGTTCTCCTCGTGAACACCGACGGGTCGCTCTACGAGCGCGCCGACGCGTACGACCGCATGAAGATGCTCGGCAATGTCTTCGAGCAGTCGATGGACGAGATCATCTCGTCCCCGAATTACCGTGCCTCGCTCGAACGTGACGAGGCGCTGGCCGCACGGTATTGCAGCTCGTGCGAATTCCTCGGCGCGTGCGATACGTCGCCGCTCTTCGAGAGCCCGCGCCGGGACATCGGCGAAGTCCGTTGCCATGTCGCATATCCGCTCTACCGGTTCATCGACGCCTACGTGCACGAGCGGCGCTACACACCCGCCGACGTGCAGAGGATCCTGACCTTCGCCTGACCGTGCCACACTGACGGCATGCCGGACGAGCCTCGATCACCGCGACGCCGGTCCCGCGGCGGACGACGACGCGGCCCGCGTCCCCAACAGGCTCCGGCTCAGCCCGAGCGAACGCCGGCGCTGCGTGATCCACGGCGCGCGGCACCGCGCGATGCGCGAGCGGATCGGCGTCCAGCACCAAGGCGCGCGACTCGCGGCCGGCCGGTCCGCGCGCCAGATGAGATCCGAGTCGGCACGCCGGTCGTGATCCTGCTGGATTGCCGCGAGGGCGATCCAGACCGCACCGGGCAGGCCGCGACCTTCGAGGGGTTTTTCGACTTCGAAACCGGCGAGCTCCGGCGCGCCGGGACCGGCATCCCGCGCCTGCGGGTCGCCGAGGAGCGGCTCTGGGGCTTCGAGTGCTGGTGGCGGCTCGACCCCCAGCGGGGCGGTTTGAGCGACGCCGACCGCGCCGAAGTCGAAGAATCCAAGCGATTGCTGCGCGGTTTGATGCGGGATTCCAGGCGCTCGACGCGCGTCCCGCGCTGATACCCGAGCGTCACCAGTTCCCCCGATACGGGTACTAGTTCCTTTCCGGTACGTACGGTTTACCCGCGCCTGACTTCCCGCCGTGTGTGTGCGCGCCCACAGTCCTTCGTGGCGGCGTGACACAGAGGGGTGGCACGCAGAGAGGCTGGGGGAGCTATGGCGTTCCTACGCATCCGTTTCTGGCAGAAGGTGCTCGGGGCTCTGCTCTGCGTCGGCATCGTGCCCGTCGCGCTCGTGAGCATGGTCTCGATCCAAACGACACGTCAGGACCTGACCTCTCTCGGCGTCACGAACATCCTGCAGCGCTCCACCTCGACCGCCGGCGCCATCGATGCGTATCTCCAGAGCCGACTCGGTGACATCGTGCTCGTCGGCAAGCTGCCGGACATCGTTCGCTTCGGCCAAAACCTGAAAGACCCCGCTGCGAAGGCGGCCGCGCGCGTGGCTCTCTCCGCCGCGGCCGCCCGCTCGCCTGAATACGAATCCGTCGCGGTCGTCGACCCCGACGGCAACATCACGGCCGCGTCGATCCTCACCGACGAGGGCACCAGCGTGAAGTTCCGCGAGTACTTCACGACGGCGTTCAAGGGAACGCCGTACATCAGTGACCCGAGCTACTCGGTGATCACGAACAAGCCCGCCCTCTTCTTCTCGGCGCCGGTGAAGGACGGCGACAAGGTCCTCGCGGTCGTCCGCACCCGCGTGAACATGGCCGCGATCTGGGACGTCGTCGAAGGCGACCTCGGCGCGGTCGGCGAAGGCGCGCACGGCTTCCTCGTCGACGACTACGGCATTCGGCTCGCGGTCTCCGAGACGAAGGGTCACCGCGATCTGGCCGAGTCCCTCATCTACAAGCCCATCGCCCCGATCGACGACGAGACCGTGAAGAAGCTCGTCGCGGACAAGCGCTTCGGGTTGAAGACGCCGGAGCAGCTCGTCATCGATCCGCTGCCCACGCTCAAGACGGTGCTCGACAAGCTGCCTCGGGGCATCACCACGTCGTCACAGTTCTCGTACGGCGCAGCGTCGGCGGAGCAGCGCGGAGTCGTGACGCGGCTGACGGCCAAGCCCTGGGCATACATCCTGGCGGTGCCGATCGCGACGTACACGAAGGCCGCCGACGACGCGACGCTCAACGCGATGAGCATGGTCATCGTCGGCCTGCTCCTCTCCTTTGTGATCGGCGTGCTCCTGACGCGTTCGCTGGTCCGCCCGCTCCGACGGCTCGTTGGCGAGGCGACGATGGTCTCCACCGGTGACGTCGACCTGCGTTACGCGCGCTTCGACACGCGGTCGGGCGACGACATCACGCGCGAGGTCGCGTCGGCCTTCGACCGGATGCTGAACGCGCTCCGCTTCTACGCGTTGTCGGACGACGCGACCACGGGCGAAGATTGAACGCGTTTGCGCAGCAGCTGCTCGGCGTGGCCAAGGGCTACCTCGGGCCGGCTACGCAAACGTTCCTTTCGTCCGAATTCCAGGCGCTGGGTGTCAACGCCAACACCATCGGTCCCGCACAGCTCGAGGCGCTCGTCACGCGCGTTCGCACGAAAGCGGCGCGGGCGATGGGCGACGAACGCGCGGCGGAGCTCGCCTCGGCGCTAGCCGCGTGCGGCGCGGCCCAGAAGCAGACGAGCGGCGGTCACCGTCACGCGAGCGACGCGGCCGAGAAGCTCCTCGCCGGCGGTCGCGCGCATCCCGCCGAAGTCGCCTACCGCCAGCTCGTCGAGAAGCATGGCGACATCGATGCGTACTGCGGTCTCGCACGCGCACAGGCCGCGCAGCAGGATGTCGGTGCGGCGCTCACGACGCTGCGCGATGCGGCGGCGAAGTTCGCGCAGGCCGGCGATCGCGCCAGCGCGGTCGGCCTGCTGCTCGAGGCCGTGGCGATCGCGCCGTCGGATCTCGCGGCGCATCGACGTCTCGCGGCGGCGCTCGCGAACCAGGGCGACCTTCCAAGCGCGATCCGCGAGTACGCGCGGTTCGTAGACATGGCGCTCGCGCAGCAGGACACGCGTCGCGCGTGGCTTGAGCTCGCGTATGGACGCGAGACGCTCGGGGACCTGCCCGGCCTACGCGCCATCGTCGACCGCGTCGCGGCCGCGTCCGGTGGGTCAGCCGGCCCCGCGCCGCGGACCGGCGAGGTGCCGCCGATCATCGCGCGGTCCGAGCTCGCACCACGCGCGCGGGCGCCGCAGACGCACATTCCCTCGCCGGTCGCGATGCCGCGGCCGGCCGCGCTCACGCCACGGCCCGAGCCGCCGGCGCTGCGGCTGGAACCGCCGGCTCTACGGCCCGAGCCTCCTGCTCTGCGACCGGAACCGGCTGCTCTGCGACCCGAACCCGCTGCTCTGCGACCCGAGCGAACGGCCACAAGCCTCAACCTGTGGCCGCGCCCGTGCACACCTTCCGCGCGGCACGCCCACCGCTCGATATGGAGCCGGAGATCAAGGCGCTCGTCCCGAAGGGCAACGACCTGGAGGCCGCCAACATTGCCGCGACGCGAGCGACGCTCCTCATCGGCATGCGCGACAAGCGCGCGACCGACGGTACGCTGGACGCCGCGCGCCGTCTTCTGACCCTCGGGAAGCTGGTGTCAGCCTCAGACCTGCTTCTCGACTACATCGCGCATGGGTTCACCGATCGCGAGGCGCAGCGGCTGCTCATCGAGATCGATTGCGCGATCGGCCGCCGCGACACCGCCAAAGAGAAGTGCCACCTGCTGTCACACGCCTACCGCCTCGACGGCCGTACCGATGTCGCCGAGGACGTGGAGCGCATCGCCCGCATCCTCTAGCCCACCGCGTCAGGCGGTGGCGAATGGTTGCGTGGGTCCACGGCCGACCGCGCGCAGCAGGAACGCGAGCACGAGGCCGGCGATGAATCCACCGATGTGCGCGAAGTACGCGACGCCCCCGCCGGTCTGATCGGTCACGGCGATCGAGCCGAAGCCCGAGACGAACTGGATCAGCGCCCAGAGGCCGATCATCAACACGGCGGGCACCTCGGTGATGAAGCGGAAGCCGACGAGGACGCGCACGCGATTCTGCGGGAAGTACACGAGATAGGCGGCGAGCACGCCGCTGATCGCGCCCGATGCACCGAGGCTCGGGATCACTGAGCTCGGGTCGGTCGCGATCTGCGCCGCGGAGGCGATGACGCCGCACACCAGATAGAAGGCGAGATAGAGGAGCGATCCGAGCCGCCGTTCGACGTTGTCGCCGAAGATGAAGAGGAACAGCATGTTGCCACCGATGTGCAGCCAGCCGCCGTGCATGAACATCGACGTGAAGAGCGTCAGCCAGATGGGGCTCGGGCCGGGCGCCTCGACGATCGTGCCGACGGTGCCATCGGGAAGGGTGATCGAGACCGGGCCCACCAGGTCGACGCCGGTCGTGATCTCCTTCGGGATCGTGCTGAAACCCATCGTGAACGCGTCGCTCGGCAGCTGGAGCAGGACGAAGACGAGGACGTTGATCGCGATGATCGCGATGTTGACGATGGGGAGCCCGCCCGGCTCGTCCTGATCGCCGATGGGAAGCATGCGGCGGCAGTATGCACGTCGCCTGCCCTCGCCGACTTTCGCCCTAAACTTGGACGACCCGAGCAGCGCCGAAGGCGTCGGTGCGTGCCTCCAGGGCGACGTAGCCAAGTGGTAAGGCAGAGGTCTGCAAAACCTTCATCGCGGGTTCGATTCCCGCCGTCGCCTCAGAGTCAATAGAACCGAGCCGATCATGATGACCGCGTTCTTGCCGCCGCAGAGGTCTTGCGTTTTCCCGCAGAGGTCTGACCCGCAGTGGTCTGTCGTTACCTCGCGAGCACGTCGCGCAGGTTCGCGGTGGGGAAGTCCTTGAGCTCGTCCTCGTCGTACCTACCGATGTACCGCGTCGGCATCGCTTCCCGCTTCCAGCCGCCGATCTGCATGATGACCTGCAGCGGCACGCGCCGCTTCTGCAGCCGCTTCGCGGCGTACCCGCGCGAGCGGTACTGGACGAAATCGCGCACTCCGGACTTTTCGAGCCGGCGTCGCAGGATCTGGTTGCGGCCGTTCCAGGAGAACTCGGTGAAGCCCCGGCCGTCGCGGTTGAGAAAGAGCGGCTCTTCGCAGGCGAGATCCGTCGGACCGTCACCGGCCCACGCCGGACGCTCGAACCGCAGGTAGCTGTGAAGGGCGGACTCGGCCTCGTCGTCAAGCGGGATGACGCGGTCGGTGCCGGCTTCGGTCTTTGCGCCGCGGATCCGGATGTGTCCGCGTTTCTCGCGCTCCCGCGGCTCGAGGTCGCGGAGGGCAAGGCGCCGGACCTCGTCGGGCCGCATCGGCGCCGACATCTGGAGGGTGAGGATCGCGCGCTCGCGCATCGGGTATGTGGCGATCTTGGCGACCGCACCGAGAATCGCCTTGACCTCACGGTCGCTGAAGGGTTTGCGTCCGAGCTGCGGGACCGGAGGGAGCCTCAGGTCGCGGAGGATCGAGAGGCGCTGGTCACCGCGTGTCTCGAAGTACAAGCGCCGCTCGGCGAGCCACTTCGCGAGCGCTTTGAGTGCGACCAGCTTGTTGCGCTCGGTGTACCGCGGTGCGTGCTTGTCCTTGGGGCGGAAGTTCGTCCCGAACGCCGACGCGTTCTCGTACGTCAGGTCCGCGAGCGTCGGCTGTGTATCGCTCTTCGCCTGAAGCCACTCGACGAAGAGGCGCAACGAGATCGTGTACCCGCGAAGTGTCGTCTCGCGGATCGGGGCATCGCGCCGGAAGTCCGCCATCGCGTCTGTGAGCGGGTACGAGGGCTTCAGCATCTGGAGCTCGTCTTCAGTTGTGAATGTCCACGCGCGTTGTGCGGCCATGTGCCACCTTCACGCGCTCCCGGCTGACCGTCGCCGAGCCTATCACCGTGGAACCACCACGAACGCTGGGCGCAGGGTTGGCGAACTCGTGCTATCCATCCACCGCCGCCGCGATCTGCTCTGGAGTCGCGAAGAGAGAGGACTCCTTCTTCCCGGCGACGCGCCAGCGGGCGCCGAATAATCCGGGTTCGCCCAGCAGCGCATCGATCGAGCAGAACTTGAAGACCATCCCACCCGCCGAGTACGGGTTGGCCTCGAGTCTCGCCGTCGCCGCGTCGTACAGCGACGCAGCGCGCGAAGCCGTCGGTGTGATCGTGAGCGTCATCGGCCAACGGGGCAGATGCGCGCGCCAATCGCCGTCGTATCGGGCCGAGATGTACCGGTCGACCTTGCCGGCGAAGAAGCGCGTCCCCTCGGTCCCGAGATCGACTTCGACGAACGCATCTAGCAGCAGCCGGCCCAGGCGATACACGAGTCGCGCGTCCGGGAGGAGCGCCTTGCTCCCGAGCTTCAGCCCGGTCTGCCAGTCGCACTCCCAAAGCTCCAGCTCGTGACCGGGACTCCCGCGCGCGGCGCGGCGGAAGGCGAGCTCGACGTCGGCGGCCATGACGCTGTGGGCGAAGAGGAACGGCGCGCGCGCCGCCGGTCGATGCGCTGGGAGGTCGGGGTAGAAGGTTGCCGCCAGGCGCAGCCCGGCCGTCGTGAGGAAGTACCCCGGCAGTGTTGAGCCGGCCACGGCACCGCCGGTCTGCCGTGGCGTGGCGGCAACGAGCCCGTGGCGCTGGAGGCGTCCCAGGAGCCGCCAGGTCACGACCTGCCGCGAGCGCGGCGTGAGGGTCGACTCTGCGAACAGGAACTCCTCGAGCTGAGGGCGGGTGAGGAAACGGTGGAGCGCGAGGAGCCGAACGACATCGGTCTCGCGACGGCCCGCGGTGATCATGGGCTCTTCTCAGACGAGAGGACGAAGGATCTTTCGAAAGAGAAGAAACTCAGGTCAGGCTGATTGCGCCCGCTCGCGCAGGGCCCGGACGAAATCGTGAATCGCCTTATTGGCCGAGACCAACGGCGCCCCAACGGCTGCACCAACACACCGAGCGAACTCACAGTCGCGGTTTACCGGTGGTTGCCTCGGGCCGACCATGACGCATGTCACATTCACGATGTGACTCGACTTGCTGTCGAACTCCTGCGCGAGCGTTGCCGGCTGGCGGCGAAGCCATGCCTCCGGGTCGGAGCTCGCCAGCATTCGGGTGCTTCTGCCGTGGCGTGTAGAGACCCTGTTCACCGGACCTGGCTGGGACTGCGCCTGGGCGGACTTGGGCTACGACCTCCGCCCGAGGACGATCGCGATTAGTTCCGCACGATTCCCCACCGCGTAGATAGCAAGCAGTTGCGACACGTGGTGCTTCACACCGCGTTCGGTAATTCCGAGTCGCGTTCCGATTTCCTTGTTTGTCATTCCTTGGACCAGCAGATCAAGCACTTCCTGCTGGCGCGGCGATGGCTGCCTAAGCGTCGAGTTCGCTGGCATTTGACCGAAGGTACAGTTGCTGGCCCGTATTTCAGTAGGACTATTCGGTCAGGAAGAGCATCGAAGAGTTTCGGTGCGGGCTGCGGGCCTCGATTCGACCGTTATCCGGAATGCATTCATCCGGGTTGCGCTGAACGGAGCGAAAGTTTGACGCAAGCTTCAGGCGAGCGTCGGCAGACACGCCGAGTCGATACCCTCACAAGGAAACAGGTCGCGATCATCGATCTGATCGCCGATGGCCGGACCGACAAAGAGATCGCGTACAGGGTCGGCATGTCGTATCGGACCGTGCGGACCCACCTGGAGCGGCTTTACGACCTCAACGGCGTGCACTGCCGTGCAGCCTTGGTCGCGCTCATCGCAGAAAGGCATCAACTCTCAGACCATCGTCAAAGCCCTAACAATCGCGAAGGTGATAGTCGAGACTCCTAGCTCGACCGCGGCGCCGGACTCTGACTCTGCCGGGCGTTTGTCCATCGGCCTGCATGCTCGCCGCCGAGTTTGCGCTTAGAGCGGCCCACTCCCTCCTGCCGGGGCGAGTCGTGAGTCGCGATATCGACCAAATGTGTAAAACGAACCCCAGAGCTCGGCGACAAGTTCGCGACCACAAAGGTTGAAATCCCGGCTAACCCGTCGCCCGTGCAAGCGAACGCCACTATTGCGTTTCACCGGAATTCGCAGGTCGCGCCTTGAATGGCAACGCGAAACTCGTTTGCAAGAGCGGTGCGCTCTCCGAAGTGGTCATGACGACGGAGTAGGGGCGCCGTCCGCGACGACCCAGCCAACGCGTAGTCGCCGGTCAAAGCTGAGTCGCGCGCCGCATCGAGGATGAGGACGACCTCTTCATCCTTGAACGGAGGTCGGCCCTTCTTAGGCTGTTTCGGAACGTGAACGGTCTCGACTGGATCGCGCTCAAGGATGTGGTGTTCGACGAGCCACTTGCCGAGCTGCTTGGCTGCGATGCCGTCGTGATGAGCGGTCGTCAGCCGCTTGGCCTTGAGCTTCGCTTCGATGTGCTGATCGAGCATCTCTTCCGTGAAGTCCGCGAGCGTCGCGCATTCGAGGCGACGCAGGGACTTCTCGTAGGAGCGCCGTGTCCATTCGCGGAGATCGTGCCGACTGAGCACGAACGACTCGATGACCTCCCTGAACGGCGACGAGAGGCTACGAGCCATAGTTGCCTCTGGAATTGAAAAGGTGCGTGCCATCCCGAGTCTCTTTCTGCGGGGCGGCTCCCAGCCCAGTCATTTTGGACGGCTTCCGCGGCCTAGGCATCGGTTCGATGTGGCCCGACCGGCTGGTGGGAGCGGCATTGGCGCGTGCGGTCATGTCTCTCTTCCGTCGAGGTCGGACTCGAGGATCCCAACCGCACGCGCTGCAGCGACCATCGGTTCATCCGACGTCTCGTCAGAGACACTCGGGAGCGAGACCCTCCGAAGAATCGCGAGCGTCCAGGAGACGGTAGAAGCTGGCTCTCGGGATCAAGGTTTCGTCGAGGCATTAAGCGCTCTAAGCAGCTCCCCCGTCCGGCTGCGCGCGGCTGGCGCGAGGCGTCGGGTCACGGAGTCGACGCCACCAGAGCCCGCTCGATGATCGCATGCAGCCCGCTCTCTCCAGCGCGGTGCCAGATCTGTGCGAAGGGTCCTGCGGGAGCGACGACGTCGTCGAGCGTGGCGAAGCGAAACTTGGTCATCTTGTAGATCCGCGCACCCTCGCCTTGGGCGTCAAGCACCGTCTCCGTGACGCGCTTCAGCAGCCTCGCACGCGTCGGGCTCGGCGTGACCGTGAAGATGATGGGCCACTCTCTTAGGTGCCGGCGCCAGTCGCCGGACCAGTAGAGGTCGAGATAGCGCCGGACCTTGCGCTTGAAGACCTTTGAGCCTTCCGTCGCGCGATCGATCTCGATGAAGGCTTCGAGCGTGTCGTTTGAAGTGGCATAAGACATGTGCGCATCAGGGACCACGACGGTCGAGCCCAGGCGCTCAGCGGCCTGCCAATCGCATTCCCACTCGAGGACCTCGTGGCCGGGACGCGACCGCGTCAGGCGCCTGAAGGCGAGCGCCACGTCGGCGCAGGCCAGGCCGTGCTCCATGAGCGTGCTGCTGCGGATCCCTGGACGGCCCGCACGCAGAGCGGAGTTCTGCTCGCGGGCGCGGTTGTAGCCGGCGGCGGTGAGGAAGTAGACGAGGCGAGCGGTGCCGCCGGCGGGCGTCACCACGCGTGGCGTCGCCTGCACGAGTCCCTGCTGCTTGAGCGCACGAGGATCCGCCGGACGATGACCTGTCTGGAGAGCACCGTGAGCGACGACCCGGCGAACAGGAACTCGTCGATCTGAGGTTGGGTGAGGAAGCGGAAGCCAGCGAGGTGCGTGAGGACTTCGTTCTGTCGAGCGAATGACAGACTCATTCGAGAGAGAGAAGTCAGGTCGAGCTTCGTTGACTTATCGAGCAATCCCGGCTAATTGGCGTTCTTTGCCGGAATGACTAGAGAACAACCGAAGGAACACGTCTCCGTGACCTTGTGGCGTTCCTTCCCAGTCGTCACCAAAGGTTCGACGACGGTGCTGGCAGCGGGCATGACATGACCCAGGCGCTGTTCCATCGGCAGCCGTAATAGCCGCCGGTGGAGCGCGACGCGCATGAACTGCGTCACATCAGCCGTGTGACCTGAACAGGGCGGTGTCGGCGATCGCGAGCACCACCCTGCTCTTGAGACCGTTCAAACCGGCCGTGAGGACAGGATCGTCCTGGGCGGCTTCGGGTCATTTCCTTCGAGATATGGGTCACTTCTTGTTCCGCGAACGGAACGGCAGCAGAACGCGCTGTGCTAAGGGACCGAAATCGAAAACCACCATCGTGGTAGGGAAGAATCTTCGTGACCCTTCGCACGCGCAACGAGGCTCGAGGCGGCCATAAGTGGCTCGACATCGATGTTCCCAAGCGTGTTTTCTTACCGGAGGACACAGCCCCGACCTCGTCGAACGCCAAGGCGTCGGCTCACGAGCGTGCCTCGCGTGCGCCGGTCTTCGAAATCACAACAATGACTCGGTTCTTACTCGTGTAGGAAGGTACGGTCGTGACCGCACAAGAGCAGCGGCTGGTTGACGAGGTGCGGGGCGTGCCCCCGGAGCTCACGGACGACGCCTGCCCTTTCGTCTATCCATGCCATGTGGAGGCGGGATAAGACCGTGCTCAAGCGCCAGGACGACAGCCTCAGTGCGGCTCTCTACGCCGAGCTTCCGGAAGACGCTCGCAAGGTGCCAATTCACGGTGCGCTCGCGAATGTCCAGAGTCGCCGCAATTTCTTTCGAGGTCTGGCCAAGCGCCGCGAGACGCAGGATCTGCATCTCTCTGGGCGATAGACGTAGCGCCAAGATGCGCTGCCCTTCCTGGCTGTAGCCGACCGCGATGGCTAGACCTGCAGACGTCCTATTTAACTTCGCCCGTCTGCGAATTGAACTGCCCGAGCCATGGGTAATTCGTACCGGGACCGGCAGAAGCGAATTCATCAAGCCGCGGCGGTTCAGGTGCAACAGCTTCGCGCATGCACGCACGGCTTGCCCGAGGCGACGCGCCTTCCAATCGTTCCGCGAGACGAGCACTACCGCTTCCGCTCGCACGCACGCACGGCCGTCGCGAGCATTAGGGCACTTCAGCGAGACGACACAACGCTCGCTCGGTCTTCGCTCGATCAACTTCCGTAAATAACGGCTAGTCGGATGGCCTCCGATGCACCACTGTCCTGCTAATGAAGAGCACGCGAAATTCGGCCTCGACGCTCAAAGTCGAACCGGCGACTGGTTTGAGAAGTACACCAAAGGATTGCTAGATGAGGACCGGAATCCGAATCACGCTGATCGTTGCCGTAGTCGCCTTCGTGACCCAGGGCCTGACGACGCCCGCCGCCGCCTGCTATCGGACGGGACCGCCGTTCCTGCCACAAGACGAACGCGTACCGTTCAATGGCTCGGATTTCCTGATCGGCCAGGACACTCTGGACGCGAACACGCGCGGCATCCATGGCGGTATCGCGATCGCACCGGGGACTCCAAACCCCGACCCGAGTCACTCCAGCGCAAGGAACAAGATCGGCGTGATGATCTCCGCAAAGGAGCTCTCGCCGATCAATGGCCGCGGGATCTGGTCGGAAGTCGGCTGGCAGATGGGTTACCTCCTAAGGCTCCCGCCCGGCCAAATTCCCCCCGACGTGTACTCGGACTCGCCGACGATCTTCTTCGAGGGCATCGACAATGTGGCTGACTTCCGCGACACCTTCGGCGCAGCAGACACCCTCGGCGAGTATGAGGTCAGTTGGGCGGGTGCGATCGGCTCGCGCTGGAAGTACAACGCCTGGTACAAGCAGGGTGGGAGTTGGTTCATCGCTGGCTACGCGGAGCTTGATGGAGAGATGACGATCGCAAATGCCCAAGGTGAGGCTTCAGACGTGCCCGACGGTCGCTGCCTCGCACTATCAGCATCGAACACCACGCTCTTAGCGCGTGGACCGCCGTGAGCGTGCTTGCGTCGACACAGCCGACAAGTCCAGCCGACAACGTGCGCATCGGTTCGAGTAACACGATGGAGATCGCGCCGCAGGCTCATGTGCTCGGCTCCGCGCGCTCGGTCGTTACGGGCGCAGCCGATGCAGCTGCTGGCGTCTGGGTACTTTCGCGTGATCGCGCGGATCAGGCGTTGTGGCTAAGCCAAGTGGCCGCTTCGGGAATACTCTCGGATCGCGCGTTGCCCCTAGGTTCGGCTGGTATCCAGGCTGGGCTCGCGCCTACGGGCACGGCAGTGTGGGCGGGCGCGGGATCGCGCATCGTGCGAGTCGACCGGCTCACGGGCGCCACCAAGACCTTTGAACTAACTCGCCCTTCGGGGGCCGTGATCAGCGCGTCGCGTGCCCCCGACGGCACCGTGCTCGGACTCGGCAATGTCACCAGCCTTGCGCTCGACGCCGACGGCCAAAACCTCTGGATCGCGCGTTACGCAGCGAACGCGATCACCGTATTGCGAACGAGCGATGGCAGCAGCCACGAGGTACCGATCGGGAGCGACTACGACGCCGACCGGCTCGTACTTGCGCATGATCACCTGTGGTTCACCGTCAACTCCGGACCGGGTGGACGGTTGGCTGCGGCCATTGGCCACTTGAATACGCAGTCACTCGACGTGCGCTTCCTGCCGATGTTCGCGCGGAGCCTGACGATTCGACCCGATGGTATTCACGCCTTGGGCGACACATGGGCACGGATCGATCCTCTCACCCAGCGCATCATTCCGGTCCTGAGTCCGGCTGCCTCGCTCGATTCTTCGACTGAGACAGTCGATGCCGCCGGCAACCTGGTCGCGCGTGGTGCGGGTCAGACCAAGCTCTTCGTCGTCAGTCCACAAGGAGCCAGCCGCACGATCAGCTACGACCAAGGCAGTTTCATTAACAGCGCGGGCACCCGGGTCGCCACGAACTCGCCACTCGCCTTCGCCACAACCGACACTGCCCAGACGCTCTGGTTCGCGCCACGGGGAGGGCCGACCGTATTCGCCGTGCGCTAAGCCGACGCGAGTTGATCGTGGCTGCCGTAGGCGCGCTCGGTGGCGGCGCCGCTGCGTATTTGTGGCGATCAGCGCCAGCCTCGTTGCCCGTCGGGACGTCACCTTCTTCCACTGTGCAAGCCGAAGGAATCCAAGAGGTGCTGGCGTGGGGGCAACGTGTTGCACGGCTCGACGTAGGACCCACTGGCGTTGCCTGGGATCCGCGTGGCGAGCGCGTCGCGATCGAACAGATGATGTCGGACGGATCCTCACGCGGTACCGGCATTTACGCGACGTCGGGGTGGACGGCGATCACCAGCCTACCCGTGCGCCGGCCGTCATGGTCGCCCGATGGCTTACGTCTAGCCGGCGTCGACGCGGATGGGAGTCTTCAGATATATCAGGCAGCGGACTACTCCCTAGCCGAGACATACAAGCTCGGCACCAACACGGTCGGTTGGGATGGCGTCACGCCCGTCGTGTACACGGGAGAGCTCGTCAGGGTCGATGCGGGGGGTTCGCGCGCGATCGACCGTTGCGCGGACGGCTGTGTTCCAGTGCGTTGGTCCCCGACCGGCGGACGCGCGGTCGTGACTCGCATACGTGGTGATGACCGCGAGGCGGCCGTCCTCGATCTGCGCGACGGCCGAACGCTCGCGGCCCTGGGGCCGATCATCGGAGACGCGATCTGGGCGGCACAGGCAACTGTAGTCGCCTGGCCCACTGCCGCGACAATCGGCGTATGGCGTGAAGGCGCAGACCCGGTCATGATGAAGGTGCGCTCGCTCCCGAAGGCAGTTTCCCCTCGCGGTTCCCTGGTGCTCTGCCGCACCCCGGAGGGCCAATGGTCACTCGTGCGCGTCAGCGCCATGACCCTGACTCCCACTAGCGTTCCGAGCGATTTGGATCAGGCGCTCGATCTGACATGGTCACCGGATGGACGCTTCATCTGCTCGCGTGTCAGTACCTATGGCGGTGTAAGTCGGCTTGAGGTGTGGGAAGCGGCCTAATCGGATCGGCGGCCAGCGCTAAGAGGTTCTCGAATCGCCCTAACCGGATCCGCACGACGCGCAACGCGGCGCCGGGCGTCGTGTCCCCGCGAGCTCGAATGGGCAATCAGTTGCCCTAGAAGACCAGGCCTTAGGCAAGGTCACCAAAGTCATTGAACAAACCGCCTTACCTGTCGAGTCGCTTTCCTGCGCGCGCTCCTCGTGGAGGCCGCTTTCCTAACGCGCGCAGTTGGTCGGTCCGGCGCGTGTTCATTCGTATTTGGTCGCCTGGGCCGCTTGCGTAGGCCCGCTCCCTTTCAGGGAAGAGGTCACGCGGTCTGAGTCGCGCGTCCAATGGGTCGTGGAACAGGTGATTCGGTCGAGGCTGCGGTGCTGCTGGGAGCCGCTACCCGCCGTTTCATTCGCTAATCTCGGTGCGCGTCTTGTAGAAGGACCAGGTCATTAAAAGTCCCCTGCTCTACCGTTGAGCTACGGGCCCGCACGTTTCCGGCCATTTTCTCATCAATCGCACAGGGAGTGAGCGTTTCAGACCGGGTGATTCGACGGCTCGTTTTGTCACCCTACGCGGACTTCCGGCTGTAGATCGTGGAGAACGCCGTCGCGGCAGGTGAGCGCCGGAGTTCGGCGGGCGTGCGCAGGTACTTCGCGTACTCGCGGGTCTGTTGAGCGGTCTTGTGCCCGGCCATTTGTTGAGCGTCCCAAGGATGGACGCCGGTGCGCCACCAGTTCACGATTCCCGTGTTGCGACCGCGGTGGCTCTTGTAGTCGACCGACTTCGGCAGGCGCTTGCGAACGCGGCGGAAGATCTGCGAGAAACCGTCGTATGAGAACGGGTCGCCGTGGTTGGTGAGGAACAGTGGACCTGGCTGCCGGCTGGGCCGCCAGTCCTTGACGTACTTGTCGATGAGGGTCACCACGCGAGGGTCGAGTACGACAGCCCGGACCCCAGCATCGGTCTTGGACTCGCGGACGTAGACCACGCGCTCGACGAGGTCGATGTCGTCTGGGCCACGTCAAACGGTGGAGCTCGCCGAGTCGTAGGGCGCACGCGATCGACATCACGACGATGAGCTCGTCGCGCTCGCTCTGAGCTGCCGTACCGGGATCGTCGGAGATCTTGACGTTAGCCGCTCAGGCGCGGGCGCTGAAAGACCCGAACAGTCCCAACGGTCGAACCCCGACGCATTCTGCGGCCGTTCTGTTCGCGGAACGGGAAGTGACCCAGATCTCGAAGGAAATTACTCGAAACCGCACAGGACCATACCTGTCCTCGAGAGGTGCTCACGCTGGAAATTGACGTCAGCGCGATACGAGACGGGAGCGAGTCCTCCTGACAGATGCTCGACGACGAGAAATGTGAAGGCTTCGATGATCGCAGGGCCCTTACCTGAACGGCCTGTCGGTATTTCTACCGACTAGGCAGAAGCGTGGGCCGGCGCAGACTACGCCTACTTTCGATTGGAGGTTTGACGTGGAGGGACTCCGCGCGAACTCGATTGTCCTCGCACCCCCTCGACGCCAGTTTCTTGGCGTGGTCGCCCTGCGGTCGATCGATCCCCTGCGGCGACCCCCCTCGGGCGCAGTGCAACTCCGGACGTGACTTCCCCCAAGCCGCGCAGGGATGCGTGCGCTCGATGACTCAAAAAGCTCGCGACGACGGCGATGCGCTTGACTTCTCGAGTGAGCGGGCGACTGGCGGCCTCATCGTTGCGCAGTCGTCATGACTTTCGTCGTCGATTCGTCATTGACGTGAAATCGGCCCAAGGAGGCTGAAATGGCGTGCTGCCTGGTGACGGTCGATTGGGAATGCATCTATCCGGACGATTGCAGTTGCTGTTCGGGCTGCATCCCGTGCGCCTGCTGTAACTCGAGCAACTGCAGTGCGGGCTGCCAGTCAACCTCAACGTGTGGTCAGGGCGGCTGCTGCATCGGTAATGCGAGCTCCTGGGGATACGCGTGGAAACAGGAGAGTTGTCCATGCGGCTACTGCCCGAACTGCGGGATCAACCTTGGATTCAACGTCGATGGTGCGTCGTGCGGGACTTGGTACCAGGGCCAGCGATTCGATACTCAGAACGAGCTTTCAGGTCCTGTGGCTGATCTCACCGAGTCCTTGTTCATGCAATTCGCACCGCTCGGCCAGGGTCTGATCACAAACATGCGGATCAGCAATGACGACTCCTGCACGGGTTGCTAGTTGAATGGAGGACGGCTGTGCAAGTTTCTCGCAAGACTTTTCTCAGAATCGCTGCGGCCACCATCGGAGCGACTGCCTCCTTTCTGTACCCGGGTGTTGTCGGCGTAGCGGCAAGCATTCATCCACGAACGACAAAGTCAGGGGCCGGCGCATCCCCGCAGTCCATCCGGCTCGAGGGGCCGGATCCGACATTCGCTACTGGCAGAGTGGTCGCCAAGAGCACCGATGGCGTCGTCATCCAAAACCCCGAGAGCGCACGCGCCATCCGATTCCTCGCCGGCACGCTCGTATGGAAGGAGGTGCTTATCGACCCTGCCCTGATTCAAGTCGGAGACTGGCTACACGTGAAAGGCACACCGTTGGCCGACGGCTCGTTGGTCGCGAGGAGCGAGTGGGTCTTTGTGAACATCGGGCGTCGGACGGGCACGCTAGTGAGCACTTCGCCTGCAGGAGTCACCGTTCAGCACAACAAAGGCACCGAGACGCTTGAACTAGCGTCGACTCTACAAGTCGTTTCGGTGAAGACCGGGGCACCACTTCAGGGTGGCGTTCATGCCCTCATCCCCGGGATGAACGTCGGCGCCGTAGGACTGCGGCTATCGGGGGGTAAATTCCGCGCGACAAAGATTTGGCAGTAGCAGTAAAGGGCCGGCGCGAGGTGCCGGTTTCATGACGAGCGCGATCAACAACGATTGGAGGGTCGATTCTGCAAATGGAGATCATCTCGTACATCTGTGGGATCTGGCTTGGCTCGCTCTTTCTCTACTCGGGCCTCCTCAAACTCGCGCACTACCACAAGGCGCGTGCCGCGCTCGTGCCTTACGACATTTTGCCTGCACGCGTAGCGTCAGGCGTCGGGGCAGCTCTTCCATGGGTGGAGGTTGCAACAGGAATAACCGTGCTGACGGGCGTCGGCCATCCGCTTGGCGCGGGGGTCGGGGCCTTGCTCGGAGTCGCGTTCGCCTATGCGGCGGCGCGCGTGCTTCTGCGTGCCGCGGACGTGCCGTGTGGCTGCACTGCCTCATCATCTGACCGCGTCGACGCACTCACGCTGTGGCGCGGACTCATGATCGTGGCTGCGAGCCTGCTGCTGATCGCGATTCCGAGCGTTACGCCCACGCCGACGACTGTCCTGGCGGTTACGTCGATCGTCGTTCTGCCAGCCGCCCTCGTCTTCAAGCAAACGCATCGGATGCACAGAACGGGCTCGCGTCGTGACCGCAAGACAGAGCCAGTGCCGGCTTCGGAGATTGCCCGACTGCGCTCGTTGCTCACGACAACGTCGACGAGTTGACAGGACGCACGACGTGCTCCCCTGGGGAATATCAAGGTGGTGGCTCGGGAAGCGGCCAGTAACGAAACTGAGCGCGATATCGCATTACATGTAAGGTGGCGCACTCGATCGAGCCGAGCCAATGGGAGGAGCTCTACCGGGAGCATTTCCCACGTCTGTATCGCGGACTCCTCGTCGTCGTTCGAGACCGCGATAGGGCTCTCGACGCCCTCCACGACGCCTTCCTGGAGGGCCTTCGTCATCCGCCTCGGCACGAGGTCAATCTTGTTGGTTGGATCTATCGGGTTGCGATCAGACGTGTAGGGCATCAGACACGCCCGCCGCTCACACGACTCCTGCAGCAGCCTTTGGCTGATGACGAACTCGAACAGTTGCTTGCTCGAATCGAAGTTGATGGCCTGCTCAAGTCGTTATCCGAGCGTCAACGTGCGATCGTCATCGCTCAGTACTACCTCGGTCTTGAGCAAAGGGAGATCGCAGCGCTCTTCCGCATCCGACTAGGGACCGTCAGCGCGACGCTCGCCAAGGCGAAGGCCAAAATGAGAGCGGAGGCACACCATGCAACCTGTTAGCGTGCTCGACGATCGACTGGTGCGCGACATTGAACGCTTGCCGGTCCCTTCTGAGGACGTGTGGGTCCCGACGCAGATCCACCGGCGGCCACGTCCGTTCATCATGGCACTCGGCATCTTCGCCGCGCTGCTCGTCGGCGTCGTCGTGGGAGACACGTTGCTGAGCGCGCGCTCGACGCTTGCATCGCGCGCGAACCGCGGGCCGGCGAGCGAGACGTCACCGCTGCCATCTGCGAACGCCAGATTTGGCTATGTCCTCCTTCTGCCGTCCGGGTGGCGGCGGTCGGAGGCAGAGCGAACGCTCGCGAGTGAGGCGGGACTGCTGGAGCGTCAGGTGTTCACGGCTCGATCTGTGGCCGATGAGTCGCGATTCGTGGGCTCCCAGTTTCTTCCTTGGGATCTGTTCGCCGAGGTGTGGGATGGTGGAAATAAGTCCCCTGAGGAGTGGGCGCGACGGTGGTGTAGCGATCCGTGCGATGTCTTGTTGTCGTCCGCAAACGGTGCGCGTGAGGCGATCGCTTCGGTGCAATCACCGATGCCCGGTCGTGTATACGTGTTCCAGCATGGGAGCACCGTGTTGGTCCTCCGATATGGCCTCGGGGATAACACGAATCGCCCGACCGCCGTGACGGAGCAACTCTTGCAGCAGATCGCTGAGTCGGTCGCATGGTAATAATCGTCTAGGCGGGAACCTCAGTCGACTGCCCGAGGCGGCCGTGAGGGAAAGCGACGAATCCCAGTGAGTTGCGCGACGTTGTCGCTGCACCCTTCACGATCCAAGGTCGTTCAGGCCACCCTCTCATCAATGTCGTCGCGTGCGGCGGCCCGCAGAGGTCTGCGCACCCGAGATGGTCAGCTGGGAGCGCGACTTTCTTGAATTTTCCAATGTTCTCGAATGCTCGAGCGGAAAATGCGCGAGAAGTCTGCAAAGATCGCGTTTGACTCAGTCGTCGAAGGGCTCAGACGTTCGACCATCCGTTGTCGGGTCGAGTCCAACCAAGTGGCGACAGGTGGTATTTGTCCTACATAGACATATTGAAGGTGTAGGATAGATACCACCATGGCGAAACAGGCCGCGACTCCCGCCGCGCCCGGGCGCAAGCAACTCCTTGGGGCGCTGCGCTCGCACGGTGGTTGGCTGCGGCAACGTGAGGCCCTCGATCTCGGCGTCCATCCCCGCTGGCTGAGCCGTCTGGTCGCAGAAGGCATGATCGAACGCGTCAGCAAAGGTCTGTACCGGCTGCCGCAAGACACCGGAACGACAAACGCGAGCTTCGTCGTCGCGGCGCATGCCGTTCCCGCGGGCGTGGTGTGTCTCCTCTCCGCGCTGGCCTACTACGAGCTCACGACGAGTAACCCCTCCGAGGTCTACCTGGCTATTCCCCGGACGGCCTGGGCGCCAAAGATCGATTACCCGCCGATCCGCTTCTTCCGCTTCAGTCCGCGAATGATGGCGTTCGGAGTTGAGGTCGTGCGCATGTCACGGGATTCCTTTTCGATCTTCAACCGGGAGAAGACGATCTGCGATTCGCTGCGTCACCGAAGCGTGGTCGGTCAGGACGTCGTCATCGAGGCACTGCGCAACTACCTGCGCTCGCCGCGTATGCGCAATATCGACCGGCTAATCAGCACGGCCCGCAGGTGCCGCGTCGAAAAGCGGATCCGCCCGTATCTCGAGGCCCTCGCGTGACCAAGCCGCGGCGTGAGCTGAAGGACGTCCCTCACTCCGTTCATGCTCGGCTTCTCGCCTTCGCCAAGAGGGAGAACATCAACGTCACCGCGTGCGGTGACCCGCAGAGGTCTGCGCACCCGAGATAGTCAGCCGGGAGCGCGACTTTCTTGAATTTCCTCATGTTCTCGAATGCTCGAGTGGAAAATGGGCGAGAAGTCTGCAAAACCTTCATCGCGGGTTCGATTCCCGCCGTCGCCTCCGAGTCAATAGAACCGGACCGATCGTGCTCGTAGCGTTCTTGCCACCGCAGAGGTCTTGCGTTTTCCCGCAGAGGTCTGACCCGCAGTGGTCTGTTGTTACCTCGCGAGGACGTCGCGCAGGTTGACGATGTGACCGCGACCTGCCAGGCGCTCGCACTCCTAGGCGACTGCAACCGCCGCCCCGCCGCGCCGTTCGAAGATCCGAACGGCGGTGCGTGAGCAGGGGTAGTTTTCCTGGATGGTCCGTCGGGATCCGTGTGCAGAGAAGGCTGCCGCGCGGCACGAGGTCACGAGCGCCATTGCGTCGGCCGCCGCGCTCGTCGGCTACCTCGCCGCTCGCCTCGCACCCGCGGCCGAGGGGCTTCCTCGATGACCGTTACCGCCGCACTGTTACGCCGCGCGCACGCGCCTGGTGCACGTTTGCCCGACGCTGGAACGCTGATCGGTCTGGCTGCCTTCTTTGCCATCCTCATCGTCGCCCTCTTCGGCGAGCACGTGGCGCCGCACGAAGCCATCTACTTCGTGCCCGAACACGGGACCGACCCGCGTCCGTATGACCCGGGCCTCGTCTTTCCACTCGGGTCGGATGTTCTCGGTCGCGACCTCTTCAGCCTCGTCCTCGCTGGCGCTCGCGCGACGCTCGCGATCGTGGTGATCAGCGGTATTGCCCGAGTAGTCGCGGGCGCGCTCGTTGCCGCCGTTGCGAGTTGGTGGCGTCCGACGCGCCTCGCGATCGAATGGGTCGCCGAGCTCGTCTCCGCGATTCCCGCGACGCTCATCGCGCTCGTGCTCGTGAAGATCTTCGTCAAGGGTGAGACGAGCCTGCTGGTGTTCATCGGCGCATTGCTCGTCACCGGATGGGCGGGACCATATCGCGTGATCCGGGCGGAGCTGGACCGCCTCGCGAACATGCAGTTCACGCAGGGCGCGAGGGCGATCGGCGTTGGGCGCTGGCGTCTCCTGTGGCGGCATCACCTTCCGCACCTCGTGCCGATCGTCGCTCTCAACGCAACCCAGCAGATCGTTGCCTCGCTCGTCCTCGTCGCCGAGCTCGGCGTTCTCGGTGTCGCCCTCGGATTGACGCGCACGATCAACATCGAGGAGTCGCTCAGCCGTGTGAACCCGACGCAGGTGAACGTCGCTCAGGTCTCCGATCCACCCGAGTGGGGCGGTCTCCTTGCGAGCGCCCGCACGATCGAGAGCCTCTGGACGACGCGCTGGCTCGTCTTCATACCTGGCATTGCCTTCGCACTCACCGCGGTTGGCGTTGCGCTGATCGGCTTCACCCTCGCGCGCCGATACAGCCGTCGCGATGTCATCGACGACCTGCGCGGACGCGGCGCGGCTGCTCTCGTCGCAGCGGTGCTCGCGACGTTCCTTGTCTC
>WNGJ01002594.1_pt1 | contig 22127 bp, 17 predicted proteins | sample 5400611 | NCBI WGS metagenome assembly WNGJ01 (sample SAMN13153375, study PRJNA577476) | soil metagenome | isolation source: 40 cm soil or saprolite under Garry oak tree replicate 1 | place: USA:California | collected 2016-06-15
AGGATGCCGACGGCATCTATCCGCACGAAAAGATGGAAGTCTACGCCATGGGCTTCCGGAACCAGTCCGGCGTCGCCTTCGGGCCAAAAGGAACCAAGTGGGAGAACGCGCTCGCGGTTTCCGACAACGGCGCCAACGATGTCGGCCATCGCCGCGTCGCCAATGGCGCAGAGAAACTTTGGATCGTGACGGAAAAAGGTCAGGACGGCGGGTACCCAGACAAGGAAGGGATGAACTTCGTCTCCAACAAGCGCTTCTCTCTGCTTCCCTACCTCGGCAACGCGGTAGACCGCCCGTTCCCGCAGCTCTACATCGGGGACAAGCCGTTCATCAAAGCCCCCGGTCCCTACCACTTCCAGCGCCACGTCGACGGCTACCGCGGCGTGCCGCTGATCGTCGCCAATCCGAATCCCAACGGCTACATCAACCCGGTGCTGGAATGGGATACCAACAATCCGATCGATGGGATTGCGTGGAGCGCGTCGAACTTCGGCGCCAACAGCAATCTGTTCGGGGCGGTATACGGGATCCTGGACACCGGCCCGGAGAGCCTGATTCCGACTTGGCCATTGGTGTTGCGGATCGAGTTTCTCGAGCCGATGGGCGTCAAATGGTCGAAATTTGCACAGAACATTGATCCCGGGCCGAACGCCTACCAGAAGCCTGAGAACCGCGGTGGACTGGAGCGCCCGAACAGGGTGGTCTTCAGCAACGACGGCAAGACGATGTATGTGGTGGATTACGGCGAGGTCTACACCAACTTCCAAATGCCGACGCCTTTCTACACTGTAGGGAAGTCTGGTGTGATCTGGACGATCACCTACACGGGCGGCAACTAGTCGTCAGTCCGGCGCGTTCTCGCGAGCCTCGCAAGCAGCAGCCATCGCGCGCCCGCTGCGCGGCAGGCAACGTAAAGAACCTCCCCGACACGCCCGCGTGCGGGGAGGCGGATTTGCCAATGATTAGGGGACATCGACCGCGACCAGCCCGCGTCGTGGAACCGGCTATCCTCTGGGCGGCTTTTTCTGAAAGGTAGTTTTCGAAACGCACCTTATGACTTGAAGGATATTGGCAACCCATTGACATGGCAACAAATGTGACGGCCCTCCGAGCGCACCATGGCAATAAGCCATTGATATGAAAGGTATTTTCGCGATTTATCTATTCCCGCGTTGTTACTCACAACGAATGTTACTACGCGCAAATCTTCAGTGTTTCATCTCAGGCCTTTCGACTGGTCTCTCATTAGCTCGGCGACACTCGTTCACGTAGCGAGGATGCATGCACCTCTCGTTTCAAACTTTGTAGTGCGTCCGGCGTTTGCTCCCGTGGTCGTCGCGTCTCTATTTGAACGACAGCCCCGAAAAGCAAAAGCACCATCCTCTTACGAAAGGGCAGTGGCGTAGCCCAGCGTAGAAATCGGCGGGGCTCCTTCTCTCATCCGCGATCGCGACGCGTCCGAATAGCAATTCGATCAACGACAATCGGGCAGGTTGCCGTCGGGCACATTGCGCGACCACGTCCTTGATTGCGCGCGCTACCCCGATAACCAGACGATTTCGGAGCCAGACTGCACTTCGCAGTAGGGGCCAATAGACGAGGTTTAAGAGCTGAACCGGGCGCGGTAGTCGTTCGGCGTTGCTGAAAGCATGCGCTGGAAGCTGCGACGCATGGTTTCTTCCGAGCCGAAGCCGCAACGCTGGGAGATGCGCTTCACCGGCAGGCGTGACTCCGACAACAGCCGTCGCGCCGCCTCCACCCTCAGGCGTTCGATGGCGCGCGCCGGCGTTACTCCCGCCGCCTCGGCATAGTGCCGGCTGAAACTGCGTTCACTCATCCCCGCCTGCTCGGCAAGCACGCCAAGCGAAAGATCGTCGGACAGATGCTTGTTGATCCATTCGTGCAACGCGCCGAATTCGTCCTCGGCCGATTGCATAGACAGAGCCTCGCTGAATTGCGCCTGCCCGCCCGGACGCTTGAGGAAGACAACGAGATAACGCGCCACCGCAAGTGCCACGGTACGACCTAAATCCTCTTCTACCAACGCAAGCGCGAGGTCGATGCCGGCCGTTACGCCTGCCGAAGTCCAGACCGGACCATCGCGCACGAAGATCGGGTCCGACTCGACGCGCACCGCGGGGAAGCGCTGAGCAAGCTCGGCGCAGTACGACCAATGGGTGACCGCTCGCCGTCCATCGAGCGCGCCTGAGGCACCGAGCAGGAACGCTCCCGTGCAGACAGATGCGATCCGACGCGCCCTCTTCGTACGCAGCCGCACCCAATCAACCAGCGCCGTGTCGGCGGCAGCCGCGTCGACGCCCGGTCCACCGGGGACCATCAGTGTGTCTGGAGCCCTTCCGGTGCGCGGGAGCGGGCTGGTTGCGATCCCAAGTCCGGCCGAGGTCGTTACGCTCTGTCCGTCTTTCGCCACCACACGCAGGATGTAATGCGGCGTTCCTCCGGATCGCGCCAGGTGATCGTTGGCGCAGACGAACACCTGAAGCGGCCCTGTGACATCGAGCAACTGCACCGACGGGTAGGCCAGCACTTCGACGACGCGCACCGCATTGCCGCGAATGGGACTTGGCTGGGAACGAGGGGACTTTGGCATTTCCGCCAGAGCGTGCCCGCTTAGGCTGGCCTTGTCCATCCCAACTTGAAGGAGTTCTCCATGATACCGCATGACACTCATTTGCAAATCGGTTCCCTGCTGTTTGATGGCCTCGACCAGATCGACCTGACAGGACCCTTTGAGGTGCTGTCGCGGATTCCGAACTCGACCTATCGGCTCTACGGCAAGACCGCCGAGCCCGTGCGCGACGTCAAGGGGTTGCGGCTGACGCCGGATGCGGCGCTGTCGGTTGCGCCGCAGCTCGACTTCCTTCATGTGCCCGGCGGATTCGGCCAGCAAGCCCTGATGGAGGACGCCGAAGTGCTGGCCTGGATCAGGCAGCAGGCGGCCGCCGCGCGTAGCGTTTTCTCGGTATGTACTGGCGCTCTGCTCTGCGGCGCGGCGGGGCTGCTCAAGGGACGGCGAGCGACGACGCATTGGGCGTCGTTTCACCTGCTGCCGTACTTCGGTGCGATCCCCGTCAACGAGCGGGTGGTCGTGGACGGCAACTGGATTTTCGCCGCAGGCGTCACGGCCGGCATCGACGGTGCCTTGCGGCTCGCCGCCGAGTTGCGCGGTGACGACGCCGCGCGGACCATCCAACTCTACATGGTGTACGCGCCGGAGCCGCCGTTCGACAGCGGCACGCCGGAAACCGCACCCGCCGCGATCCTTGCGCATGCTCGCCAATCGATCGCCGGCATCACCGCACAGCGCGAAGCGAGCGCACGGCGCGTCGCCGGCCACCTCGGCATCGAAGTTTCCGAGTCCGTGCCATGAACCCGCTGTTGGCGGAAAACGATGGGATTTTGGCAAATCCGCCAAGGCATCCTCTCCTAGATAGGTCACAGACGAAAGGCCGTTTCCGGCCTTCGCGTTCACGGGGCCAGTAGCGGGTCCAGACAACCAAACGGCGTGGCCATCACGCCAAACCTCATAGGCGAAGCAAAATGCAAAGCTTTCCTGTTCTTACGATCGATACCGCGCCCGAGAAATCCAGGCCGGCACTGGAGGCACTGCAGGGCGCATTCGGCATGATCCCGAACGTCGCCGGCACCATGGCGACATCCGCCGTGCTCATCGACAGCCTGGTCGCTCTGTTCGGCAAGGTGCACGGCGGCAGCTTTACCGAGGCGCAGGTGCAGACGCTTCTTCTGGCCAACGCGGTGACAAACGGTTGCGCCTGGGCGGTCGCGTTTCACACCGGTCTGGCGCTCAAGGAGGGCCTCGACAAGGCGGATGTGCAGGCCATTCGCGAACGTCGCGCTCCGAAGGACGTTACGTCTGCGGCGCTATCGACCTTCGCCACAACGTTGATCGAGAAGCGTGGACGCGTTGATGATCGCGATGTGGATAAATTCATGGCGGCGGGGTTCCGCAAGGAGCACGCATTGGAGGTGATCGCGGTGGTGGCAGCCTCCACGATCACAAACTATACCGCCAGCGTCACGAAGCCGCCGCTCGAACCGCCGTTCCAGACCCACTCGTGGAGTGCCTGATCATGGTGCCGGATTTCAAAGTTAGCGCCGGCGAAGCGAAGACTCGCCCGGCGCGCTCGAGCGGCAGAAGGCGCCATATCGCGGCGGGCTTGGCTGGTGCGACTCGACGGAGCAGCAATTGATCACCGGCATTGCGATCTGTCATCGCACAGTGGCGTGACTTCGCTGACAACCCAAGGCCATTGCGGTGAAAAGGAGAGAACCGTGACGACAACCTCCACGACCATCATTAGACCCTCGCTCCACCACGTGACGATGAAAACCAGCCGCCTCGGCGAGATGATCGAATGGTATGGTCTTGTTCTCGGTACGCAGGTGCAATTCCGAAACGAAGTGGCCGCTTGGACGTCAAATGACGAGGCAAACCATCGGATCGCATTCCTGGCTGTGCCCGGTCTCGGGGACGATGCCGACAAAATCCGTCATAATGGGATGCACCATTGTGCGTTCGAATACGCGAGCTTCGCCGATCTGATGTCGTCGTACGATCGTTTGCGCAAGGCGGGCGTCGAGCCGGCGTTCTGCGTCGATCACGGCTTGACGATTTCGATTTATTATGAAGACCCCGAGGGTAACTACGTCGAACTGCAAAGCGATAATTTTTCCGATTGGAAGCTTTCGACCGAGTACATGCGGACGTCCCGAGCATTTTCCGAAAATCCGATCGGCGTGTTTTTCGATCCTGCGCGCGTCTACGAGAGCTTCAAGTCCGGTGCCGATTTCAAGACTCTGCAGAAAGATGTTCGCGCTGGTCGTTATTTGCCCGAGCAAATTCCAAACATCGGATTACCGGCGTAGTTCGCTGTCGCAGGCCCAATCGGCGCAAGCTCAGCTCCGGGACTCGAAAATCTCGGAGCTGACGTCCGAAACGGGTCAAACCCGGAAGTCGCCACGACGCGACTTCCGGGTTCAAATTGGTCGAGCGCTCGGTCTTACTTGTGTAATGGCGACGCCGGAGATCGCGAGCAGCCCACCGACAATCAACTTTGGGGTCATGCGGTCGCCAAGGAACAACACGCTCGAAATCAAGGCGAACACCGGAAGCAGCAGACCGAAGGGTGCGACGCGGCCCATGGAGCAACGGGCGATCAGCCAGAACCAAAGGCCAAACCCAACAATTCCTCCGATGAAAATTGTGTAGGCGAGTGCCAGCCAACCACGTTCATCCGCCGTGACAAGGCTCGCCAGTTGTCCATATTCAAGGAGCAACGACATCAACATGACCTGCGGCACCGTGAGCAGCGACGACCACCCCATCAACATCAAAGGATCAAAAGGGCCGTAGCGTTTCGTCAAGACGTTGGACACCGCGAATGCGAAGGCTGCCCCGACCACAAGCAGCAGCGGAAGCGCGTTTGCCGACAGGCCAGGCTCCGCTGCCAACACGACGACGCCCACGAATGCAAGCACCACTCCAGCGGACGTGGTGAGAGACGGCCTCTCCGCGAGCAGCGGCCAGGCTAACAGGACGGTGAAGGGCGTTGCGAGTTGATATGCGACGGCCGACATGCTTCCCGAGCCGAGCCCAAGGCCAACATAGAAGAGCCCGAAGTTCAGTCCACCAAGGAAGATCGAAATAGCTGCGATGGGGCCGAACTGTTGAAGCGTGGGCATTTTGACGAACGGAACAAGCAGCAGCGCGATGGCCAGGAAGCGCAGTGCGAGGAAGAAGAGAGGCGGAAACTCTGTAACGCCCACTTTTATAGCCACGAACTGATAACCCCAGAGCAAGGGAACGGCCACCGCGCAGATGATCTGGATGGCAGACATGGAATCCTTCCTTTTAAGACCGATCAGTCTATATATCGGCGCCCCAATAGCGCAGACGACCATGGGTTGTCTACCTAATGAAACGGTCGAGAAGAGCGTCAACGGTGGCTTGCGATGTGATCCGTGTCGGTGCCGTTTTGCCGACCACTCGCAGCCCCTCAACGAAACAGACGAGAATTCGGGCGGCACTTGAAGGCTCAACACCATCGGCCAACTTGCCCGCCGTCTTCGCACGGGCAAGTGCAGCCGCCACCCTGGCGTCCATGGCTTTGAAAAAGCTTGCGATGCGGCGACCAACTGCAGCATCCTGGCCAGCCAGTTCCATGGCTGTGGCCACCAGCAGGCATCCGCGCCGACCATTGGCACCGCTCGTGCGGTGAACGTAGCCGGCAAGGTAGGCCCGCAGGCCGTCGACCGGCTCTCTGCGGGGGTCGAGTTCGATATCCATCCGTGTCAGGGCATCGGCAATGTAGCGATCAAGCGCACGCAAGAAGAGCGAGTGCTTGTCACCGAAAGCGGCGTAAAGGCTGCCACGTGAGAGCTTCGTCGCACGAAGAAGGTCCGGGAGCGCCGTGGCGTGATAGCCGCGCGACCAGAACACACCCATCGCGCGTTCGACAGCGGCTTCCACGTCGAAACTTCGGGGGCGGCCACGGGGCAACTGCACTGGGGTTTGGTGGCTCATTGCTAATATATAGACCAATTGGTCTTTAAATCAATTGACCGCTTTGGGTCAAACTGCGACTTGGCCGGGAGGGTAGCTCTTGGCGCGAAGAGGGCTTCGCGCGCGAGGTCGCGGACCGGATCGTGTTCACGAACAAAGGAAAAATCGTCGAACAGGCAGCTCCCGAAGACTTCTTCAATCATCCGGCATCAGAGCGGGCAAGGGCGTTCCTCGACCAGATCATTCACTAGATCATGGCTCTCGTCCCCATGCAGCTTGCCGTTATCACGGCAAGCTGAAGCAACTCCAATCCGTCACGGAGTGACCGCGTGTCGCGCGGTTTGAGGAGCCGTGCGACCATTCTGGGTCGATGCATAGAGGAGTGGAAGCTCCGTAGTCGACTTGATCTGTTCCATCGCGAACATCGATGACACGTCGTAGATATCAATCTTTGCGATCAGTCGCTGGTAAAGTTCGTCGTAGGCGCGGATATCGGGAACTACGGCGCGGATCAGATAGTCGACGTCTCCGCTCAACCGAAAGAAATCCACGACTTCAGGAAAACTGGTCACGATCTTCCTGAATTGTTGCGCCCATTCGGCATTGTGCTGGTTGGTCCTGACGGCGATGAAAACGCTGACGCCGACATTCAGCTTGTCGGCATTGAGCAGCGCCACGCGCCCGCGGATATAGCCCAGGCTTTCCAGCTTCTGGATGCGCCGCCAGCACGGCGTCGAACTTAGTCCGACCCGCTCAGCGACTTCCTGTACCGAAAGGCTGCTGTCCACTTGAAGCGTCGCCAGGATTTTACGGTCAAACTCGTCGAGCATGCTGATCTCCAATTCAGATGAGAATGAGTAATTCCTTTTACCCTTGGCGATGCTCGAACAACATTATTGCTGGATTTCAGCTATCACGAGCATGAATATCCGTCATCACGCCCAAACTTGCAGCAGCAAGCAACCAAACTGCGGGTCTGCTTCGCTAGAGTTCTTCAGGTCGGTCAGAGGAATGACAGTCGCCAGAGGTGCTTGATGACGCAGCCTTGTCGCAAATGGGTGAGTGCCTCGATCGGCCGGATCGAAATGGAGCGTATGCGTTCCGCCGAAACCCATTTGCTCAGGATCGATTTGCCGGCCTTGCCCGGGCTGACGCTCTATTTGAAAGACGAAACGACGCATTTGACCGGAAGTCTTAAGCATCGTCTCGCGCGCTCGTTGTTCCTCTATGCATTGTGCAACGGGCGTATCGGACCTGAATCAACACTTGTTGAGGCGTCGAGCGGTTCGACCGCGGTCTCCGAAGCATATTTCGCGCGGCTGTTAGGTCTGCGATTTGTCGCGGTGATGCCGCAAACGACGACGCTGGAGAAACAGGCGGAGATTGCGTCGAATGGCGGCGAGATCCATCTCGTGGACGATCCCGGATCGATCTACGCAACCGCGCGGCGTATCGCTGATGAAACCGGGGGCTGCTATCTCGATCAATTCACCTTCGCGGAGCGCGCGGTCGATTGGCGTAGCGACAATATCGCGGACTCGATTTTCTCACAGATGGCTGCAGAGGAGCATCGGGTTCCGACATGGCTCGTTTGCGGTGCCGGCACCGGCGGTACCTCGGCGACGATCGGGCGTTATCTCCGCCACCGCGGATTGTCGACGATGCTCTGCCTCGCTGATCCTCTCGAGTCCGTCTACCACCGGCATGTGGCCGATCCGCGGATCCGGATCTGGCCAAACCGACGTTCGGTGATCGAGGGCATAGGCCGCCCGCAGGTCGAGGCTTCCTTCGTTCCCGAGTTGATTGACCGGACGATTGCGGTGCCGGATGCCGCGAGCATCGCCGCAGCCCGCGTTATGTCACAGTTTCTCGGGCGGCGCTGCGGCGGGTCGACGGGCACCAACCTTTGGGCGGCATTTGCGATCTTGAAAGAGATGGCCGCAGCCGGTGAAAGCGGATCGCTGGTGACGATATTGTGCGATTCTGGGGATCGCTATCGCAGCACCTTGTTCGACGACGGATGGTTGGCGGCTCAGGGATTGTCGTGCGCCGATCACGAAGCGCAATTGCGGAAATTTCTCAGACCGGCCTCGCCAACGCGCGGGGCAAGCATGCATGATGCGCCGTACGGCCGTGTCGTGAACCAATGAGAGGCCTGCTACGCGCGACGCCGTTGGTGTTGCAAGGCGTCTGCCTGGAAAGCTGTTTCTTAAACGGGGCTTGCAATGCGAGAACATTCCCTTTGATACCTTGTAGAAAGCGTCAGAGCCATGAGTCTGCAGGTTGTCTCGGACCACGGCATACCTGCTCTGATTTGACTGTCCTATGATCTCCGCGCCGGCTTGGTAGGTTGTCTCTCATGAAGCGCTTTGCAAATTTGAAGAGATTGGGCTTTTTCACGCGGCTTCTCGATGAGGCGACCCCGGCCGAACGATATCGTCTGGCCGCAGAGCAGATCAGGCACGCGGAAGCAGCAGGTCTTGATTCCGCATGGATCGCGCAGCACCATTTCCATGAGGCTGAGGGTGGACTTCCTGCTCCTTTCGCCTTTCTCGGTTTCGTCGCTGCGCAAACGTCCCGCATTCGCCTCGGGACCGGCATCGTCACGCTACCGCTGGAAAATCCAGTGAGGGTAGCGGAGGACGCCGCGGTCCTTGACCTGTTGTCGAATGGCCGTTTTGAACTCGGTGTCGGGACCGGCGGAAACCCGTCGGCCTTTGCTGCCTTTGGATTTGATAGTGCGGTGCGTGCGGACATTTTCGCACGGAATCTCGATATCGTTCGCAACGCCCTGGCAGGCTTGCCGCTCGTCGGCGGCGATACGCTCTATCCGCCGAGACCGCAATTATGCGGCCGGATCTGGCAAGCGACCTTTTCAGTTAGCGGTGGGACCAGAGCGGGCAAAGCGGGCGACGGTCTGCTGCTGTCAAGGACGCAGCCGCGGTCGCGGGAAGCTCCGCGCGCGTCGCTGTCCGAGATTCAACATCCCATTATCGACGCCTATCTCGACGCATTGCCGCGTGGATGCGAGCCGCGGATCATGGCGTCGCGCAGCGTCTTCGCCGCCGACGATCGTCAGGAAGCGCTACGGCTGGCCGATATCGGACTACGGCGTCAACGCGATCACTTCGTCGCGGGCGGTCACGTGTCGCCAGGGGACGCATTGGCCGACATGATCACCGCCTTCGACGTTCATGTGGGGACGCCTGACGACGTCATCACCTCGCTGCGCGGCGATAGCACGCTTGCGCGGGTGACCGATCTTGTTTTTCAGGCGCATTCGATCGATCCCCCGCATCCATTCATTCTGCGGTCGATCGAGCTGATCGCAGAAAAGGTCGCTCCCGCATTGGGTTGGACAAAAACCACCGTGGCCGATGCCGCGCTGGTGGACTAGTTGGGATGCGAAAATCATCGAACTGAAAAAGGCCGAATGATGGGTACAGAGACAAGTGATATCATCGATATTCTCGCCGGTATCGAACCGGGATCCCGCCTGGACGGCATCCGCGCCCGACGCTTGCAGGCGCGGGAAAACGCTCAGAAGAGCTATGTCGCCTTGTTTGAACCGGTTGATTTTGGCGACGTCGCGGCCGCGGAACGATATGCGGTCGCGGCATTCGTAGCCGGCGTTCATGATGAGCCGGCCGCAGCCTGCTTCTATTTTGCCAAGCTTGCCAAGGCCGCAGACCGATTGGAGTGGGTCGATGCGCTCAAGGCTGAAATCGAGCGAGCCAGGACGCAAGGACCGTATGGCGCCTTTCCAGCGGGGCCACTTTCGGTCGAGGACAAGGGGGGCTCGATCTATCGCGTTGCCGGAGACGGTCAGCGCGTCCTCGGCGCGAGACTTGCCGCCGCACTTGAACATGCTCATCTGCTGGTATTCCGCCCGCGTGACGCTGCTCCTGCTGCCATGCAAGCACTGCTGAATGCCGACTGGTCGACGACCGCTATTGTAACGTTGTCCCAACTGGTCGCGTTCCTGTCGTTTCAGGTTCGGGCCTCCGCCGGGCTGCGAACGCTTGGCGCGTCACTCGGGCACCATGCAGATGCTGCGGCCAAAGCCAGTTAAGGAGCTAAAAATCATGAGTGATTCAATCGTGGTTCATGCCAACAGGAACGAACCGGTCGTCTTTACCCAGGACGAATTGGGCTGGCTGCCCTGGCTGGATCCGTTTCCCGAGGCAGACTTGACGGAGCGGCATTGGGCTGGCCTGGTCGATCGATCCCGCGCGAAGTCTGATTACTTTCGCCTGCTGGTGCGTGATCCCGAGGTTCTCGAAGCCAGGACCAAGACCGACAAGGATATCTTCTACAACACCGCAGACGGCTTGCCGCGGGCCGAGCGTGAACTCGCGGCTGCGGCGACATCCCGCTACAATGGATGCATCTATTGCGCGTCCGTGCACGCGCGCTTCGCTACGGTCCATTCCAAACGCCGCGACGATGTTCAGCGGCTGCTTGACGAAGGCGTGGGCGCCGACCTCGGAGCGCGCTGGAACGCCGTTGTCGGAGCTTCGGTTGCACTCGCCTCGACTCCCATCGCATTCGGCGCGCAACACGTCGAGGAATTGCGCAGCGTGGGTCTCGATGACGCTGAGATCGTCGACGTGATCAACAGTGCGGCATTCTTCAACTGGGCGAACAGGTTGATGCTGTCTCTCGGCGAGCCGACAAAGGGGGGCGATGCGTGATCGCATCGGTTCCTCTGGCATGAGAATTGCCCCCAATAAGATGGATTTCTGGTTTCAGAACGGATGGAGTCGCATATGAGAAACATCAGCCGTCGTAGCTTGGTCAAAGGCTCTCTTGCTGCCATCGTGACGGGAGCGGCAATGTCGCGCACCGCTTTCGCGCAATCTTCCGAACCCATAATGCTGGGTGTCAGCGGCCCGTTGACGGGACCAAACGCGCAATATGGCACGCAATGGAAGCAAGGTTTCGATCTGGCGCTGGATGAAATCCACGCAGCAGGCGGGATCAACGGGCGCAAGCTTGCCTATACCTTTGAAGATAGCCAGAGCGACCCGCGCCAATCGGTGGCTATCGCCCAGAAATTCGTCTCGGATCCTAAGATCGTCATGGAGCTCGGCGATTTCTCAAGTCCCGCGTCGATGGCTGCATCGCCGATCTATCAGCGGGCGGGCCTGGTGCAGTTCGGCTTCACCAACTCGCATCCGGATTTCACCAAAGGTGGCGACTTCATGTGGAGCACCTCCGTCAGCCAGGCGGATGAGCAGCCGCTGCTGGCACGCTATGCCGTCAGCCATCTTGGCCTCAAGAAGCTCGCGATCCTGCATCTCAACACCGATTGGGGGCGCACGAGCCGCGATCATTTTGCGAACGCGGCCAAGGAGTTTGGCGCCGAAGTAGTCATCAGCGAGGGATATATCCCCGACGAGCGTGATTTCCGTTCCACGCTCGTGCGCGCCCGCGATGCGAATCCGGATGGCCTCATTCTGATCTCGTATTATTCCGATGGTGCGCTGATTGCCCGGCAGGCGCGACAAGCCGGCTTGAAGCAGAAGATCTGTGCTGCGAGCTCCGTCTATTCGCCAAAATTTCTGGAGCTTGGCGGGGAGGCCGTTGAGGATGTTCATCTCGGCACCCGGTATTTTCCCGATGATCCGCGCCCCGAGGTGCAGAAGTTCGTCTCCGGCTTCAAGGCAAAGTACAATGGGCAGGAGCCCGATGCCTTCAACGCCTATTCCTATGATGCGATGAACGTGGCTGCTGCGGTGGTGAGAATTGGCGGTGCCGATCGGCGAGCCATCCGGGACGCGTTCACGAAAGTCCGTGACGTCTCCACGGTTGTTTTCGGTCCGGCAACCTTCGATGTCGCGAGCCGTCGGGTCAAAGGCGCCATGAATGCCGAACTCGTCGTTCGAAAGGGGCAGTTTACGCTTTGGGACGGCAAGCCAACCTGAAAATTGTGGGTCGCGGCGCGTCTCCAATCCCGGCTTCTCTCATTAGGAACTCAGTGTGTCTTCCTGGCTCGACTACACGATCAATGGATTGATCCTCGGTAACGTGTATGCGCTCGTGGCGGTCGGGCTCGCGCTGATCTTCGGCGTCAGCCGGCTGATCAATTTTGCGCAGGGCTCGATCTATCTTGTGGGCGCCTATGTCGGCTGGGTGGCGGTGGTGGCACTGCGGACGCCGCTTTTCATCACCATTGTTCTGGTTGCAGTAATAGCGGCGCTGGTTGGATTGATCATCGAGCGCTTCGGTTTGCGGCCTTTGCAGAATTCGGTACGCATTGCTCCACTACTGGCGACGATCGGCATCAGCTTTGTGCTCGACCAGATCGTCATGCTCACCTTTTCGCCAAATCCGCGGGCGCTGCCAAGCCAGTTGCCCGATATCCGTTTCCAGATCGGTACGGGAACGATTGGCCCACTCGACATCCTAATCGCCTGTATCGGCGTTACCAGTGCGCTGCTGCTGTTTGTCTTCCTGCGCTATACCAAGCTTGGCTGGGCTGTGCGGGCCACGGCACAGGACCGCGACGCCGCCATGCAGATGGGCGTCGATGTCAACCGTGTGAACCAGACAGTGTTCGGGATTGCCGCCGCGCTTGGTGGCCTTTCCGGCATGTTGGTCGGCATGTACTACAACCAGATCGATACTGCGATGAGCCTTCACGCGACGCTGAAGGGTGTTGTCGCGGAGGTGGTCGGCGGCGCGGGCAATGTGCCGGGCGCCGTGGTTGGCAGTCTCCTGCTGGGGCTGGTGGAAAGCTACGGCGTGGCGATCTTCGGCACCAGCTACCGCAATCTGTTCGCATTCCTGTTGTTGATCGTGGTCCTTGTGTTCCGGCCGAACGGTTTGTTCGCCAGTGCCAAGCAGGCGCCGCCAGAGCCGCTCACCGGCACCTTCATCGCCCCCAGCCGCCCGATGCACATACCGCGTTGGGTATTGTTGGTCGCGTTCGCAGCCTTTGCGCTGTTACCGTTTCTTCCGGTTTCATCCTATGTGCTCCAGACCCTCATCAATGCCTGGCTCTTTGCCATGCTGGCGCTCAGTCTGACGCTTGTCGCCGGCACCATAGGGCAGGTCTCGCTGGGACACGCGGCGCTTCTTGCCATCGGCGCCTATACTTCCGCGCTGCTATCGCTGGATTTGTCCGTGCCCGTCAGCATGTCGATCATCTGCGGGGGGCTGATGAGCGCAGCGCTCGGGACGCTTCTGATCTCGCCGTCGTTCCGTCTACGCGGGCATTATGTCTCGATCGCGACACTGGCAATCGGTGAGATCATCTCCCTGGTCATCCTGAACTGGGAAACGGTGACGCATGGACCGATCGGGGTTTCGGGTATCCCGCCGCTGTCGATATTTGGTTTCGAGCTTGTCGGCGTGGCATCGATCTACTGGTTCAGCTTCGCGGTCATGGTTCTGCTCGCGCTTTTGCAGGTGCGGTTGCTCGGTTCGCATATCGGCCGCAGTTTTCGCGCCATTCGAGATGACGACGTTGCAGCGTGCGCCTATGGTCTCAGCCTCAATCGCTATAAGGCATTGGCGTTCATTTTCGGCGGGTTCGCTGCGGGCGTCAGTGGCGGCATCGCGGCCCATCTGTATTCCTACATCAATCACGAGACCTTCAACACGCAGCAGTCCATCCTGGCGTTGACCATTGTGATCCTGGGGGGATTGGGCAACGTCGCCGGCGCGATCGCAGGTTCGTTGGCGTTGGTCGGTCTGCCCGAGGTTTTCCGGATCGCGGCGGAGTATCGCATCCTGATCTATGGCATCGTCCTTTTGTTGCTGGTGCGGTTCCGGCCGCAAGGCCTGTTGGGAACCATCTGATGGGTGCGGAGATCGGAAACAGCACGAACGCGGCAGTCGCCAGCCATGCGTCCTTGCTTTCTCTGCGTGGACTGACACGGCGCTTCGGCGGGCTCACTGCGGTCGACGACATTGATCTCGACCTCGCCAAAGGCGAATTGGTCAGCATCATCGGCCCGAACGGCGCCGGCAAGACGACCTTGTTCAATCTCGTTACCGGGCTCGACAGGCCGGACGGGGGCGACGTCCGGCTCGATGGGCAGGTCATCACCAGCTTTTCGCCCGAGAAACTGGCGGGCCATGGTATCGCGCGTACCTTCCAGCTTGGTCGCGTGTTCGGCAACCTCAGCGTGATGGAGAACGTCCTGATTGGCGCGCATACGCGGTTACGGGCCGTCAAGCCGGCCACGCCGCTGATCGGGCCGTTGCTGGAGCTGGGATTAGCGCTGTTGCGACCCGCCGCGGTGAGAGCGGAGGAGGAGGGGTTGCGCGAAGAGGTGAGGGGGATCCTGGCGCGGTTTGGCGAGCGTCTCCTGCCACGCATCGATCAGCCAGCCTATAGCCTGTCATACGCCAATCGCCGCCGTGTCGAGATCGCGCGGGCGCTGGCGCTCAAGCCGCGTCTGTTGTTGCTCGACGAGCCGACGGCCGGCATGAACCCGACCGAGACGACTGAAATGCAAGGGCTGGTCGCTGAACTGAAAGCCGGGGGACTGACGATCCTGCTGATCGAACACAAGCTCGACATGGTCATGCGCCTCTCCGACCGTGTCATCGTCATGGACGAAGGCAAGAAGATTGCCGAAGGCGCCGGCGAGGATGTACGGAACGATGCCAGGGTCATAGAGGCGTATCTCGGCCACGGATTGTCGCAGCCGGTGGCGAAATCGCAGGAGACTGCGGCATGAATGGCGTAGCGCCTCCCTCCGGCCCGCTTTTGCAGCTGTCCAACATCAATACCTTCTACGGTCAGGCACAGGTGCATTTCGACCTCTCGATCGATGTACAGCGTGGTCATATCGTGTGTCTGTTGGGCGGCAACGCCAGCGGCAAATCGACGACCATGAAGATCATTCTCGGCCTGGTGCGACCGCGCTCGGGCGAATTGACCTTCAACGGTGTCTCGACGCTCGGTCTGACCACGCCGCAGATCGTTCGGCGCGGCATCGCGTCCGTGCCGGAGGCGCGCCGGCTGTTTGCGGACATGAGCGTGAGAGAAAACATCCTGATGGGCGCCTTCGTGCGCAATGACAGCGCCGAAGTCGCCAACGATCTCGAACGGATGCTGGCGCTATTTCCCAAACTCGGGCAACGGCTTTCACAGCGCGCCGGCTCGCTCTCGGGCGGCGAGCAGCAGATGGTCGCCATGGCTCGCGCCCTGATGAGCCGGCCGCGGATGATCGTCATGGACGAGCCGACTATGGGCCTTTCTCCGCTCTTCGTCGATCGCGTGCTGGACTTGATCAGGACCATCAACAAGGAGGGCGTATCGATCTTCATGGTCGAACAGAATGCCAGCCTGGCATTGGAAATCGCCCATGAGGCCTATGTCCTGCAGACCGGCCGCATCGTTCTTTCCGGTTCGGCCCGCGCGCTGAAGGACGATCCTCGGGTACGCGACGCCTACCTTGGCGGCGCGGAGGTCGCGTGAATATCCACAGGTCTTGCGGGCCGTTCAGCTTCGTTCGGATTCAGGAACGAAGAAGGGTGTGCCGGCAAGTTCGGGCTCATTGTAGGCTTCGACCTTGCGGCGCATGTGATCGATATCCTCGCGGAAGAGCGAGGTCACGATAGCACTGGCGACCCGCTCGGCCGCGATATTGACGCCCGGGATATCGCTGGCGATACCGGCATGGCTTGCATGGGCGCCGAAATTGACCAGATGGATCTGGCCGAGGGTTGGATCGCTGCCTGGCGTCTTCTCGGTCAATTCGAAACCGGGACCCAGATAGGGAAACCTCTCCAGATCGCGGCGGCGGAGATCAGGTGCGGGCTGATAGCGATCGTACCAGGTGGCGATGTTGGAGGCGTAGCTGGCGAGTTCCGGAATCAGCGCCGGGTCGACATTGAAGCCAGTGCCCACGATCAGAAAATCATGCATCCTGGTTTCATCCTGACCGGCAATCTTCATCGCAACTTTCCCATCCGCGCGCGAGGCCGTTTCGATCCCGGTGCGAAAATGGATATGGAAGTCGCTCAGCCCAGTGGTGCGGTTGACGGTTTCGTGCGGCACCGGCGCCTGAAGATCGTTCAGATAGACCATCGTGGCCCAGCGTTCGGCATCGGGCAGGGAAGACCAGCCGTGCAGAAAGCCGGGGAAAGCCGAGCCGCGCCCCTTGTTCACCTGCGGCAAGTAAGGGCGGCGCACGTACATGTCGACGCGCGCGGCACCCCGTTCAAGCGCGGTTGCTGCATTGTCCCAGGCGGAGGCGCCGCCGCCGAGTATGGCAATGGATTTGCCGCGAAGCGCTGCGAAATCGATGTCATCATTGGTATGGGCGGCAAGATCGGGCACCAGACCGCGATCGATGAAATCCGGCCAGAAGGCGCCACCGGCTCCTGCGCGGCCGGTCGCCAGAACAACGCGCCGCGCCAATATTTTTCGACGTACCCCGTCTTCATTCAGCATGGCCCGAACGAAGGGGCCTGCAGGTTCGAGTGCTTCCAGCGCGGCCCCATGCCTGACCGGCAAAGCCAGCACCTTCTGCAACCAGGACAGATACTCAACCCAGGTCCGATTATGAATCTTGTAAAGCGCTTCCCAGGCATTGAGGCCGTATTTCGCCTCATACCAGGCACGAAAGGTGAGAGAGGAAACGCCGAGGGCGGGGCCCGTCAACGTTTTGGGCGAGCGCAGCGTGTCCATCCGCGCGAAGGTCAGCCAAGGCCCTTCCTGACCCGGCCTCGAGCGCTCGACCACAGCGATATTGCGTACTCCTTTGAACGCCAGGCTGCCGGCGGCGGCGATGCCGTTCATGCCGGCGCCAACAACCAGGACATCCAGGACCAGTTGGCCAGCAGCATCTTCGATTTTCGCTGGCCAATTCGCCGCCGGTACACTCAGAATCTCCAGGTCTCGCGCGACTGCACGCTCGTGCAGTGCAAGCCCCGCCAAATCGATGCGATCAACCTTGCCCAAATGTCTGGCCCCATAAGTCCACGGTTCGAACGAAGTTCAGAACTTTCTATCCGCAAGAAGCGGATTTTTTCGTTCGGCTGCCTTCAGAAACACGCCGGAAATGTACCCGATGATTCCGGAAGGTGTCTGGCTAAATTCGCGGTGGAATCGCAGTTTCATCGCATGAATATGCTCATTTACACCCCGATCTTGGAATGGACGCGACGGACTTGCTGCAGCCAGGCGATCAGTGACAACGAACCATTGGTGTTTATTTCCGGACAGACACCCAGAGCACCCGATGGCCAACGGCTAATCGGGGCGGCGTTTGAGCAACAGGTGCGCGTCGTTCTCGACAATGTCGAGGCGGTCGCACGCGCCAGTGGGCTTTCGCTCTTGGATGCCATGAAGGTTGACGTATTTCTGAAGGATCTTGGAGACCGCGCGGCATTCGATGCGATTTATGCGACTTATATTGGAAAACCTGCTCCGGCGAGAACACTCGTACAATCCAACTTTACCGAATTCGATGTAGAAGTCAGTGCGGTGTTGCGCGATCGGATCTAGGCGGCATATGCGATTACGATCCGCTGAGGATCAGCCATTTCGAAAAGGGACCGATCACAGTTCGAATAGGCACCATCAGCGAATGGACCTGACGCCGAGCGCGCGACGCGCGCTGTTCCTGGAGTGGCGCCATCTGGTCAGCGGACAATTGTTCGCCGCCTTCTGACAGGTCTTGAACGGTGCTGCCAGGACCGCGGTCCTTCGGCGGCCGCTCGTTGAACGATGGGTTATCTCCGGCAACGAGTGGCCTTGCTCTGGAGGTTTCAAATTGCCCGGTTGGGCACGCGTACGCTTCTCGCATGGTCACGAGCAGCAGCGATATCGCTCGCTGGCGCGGCTGGTCCCGCTTTCAGCTTCTTGCGCCCGATCTTGCGGACGACCGTATAAAACGCCGGTGTGAACAAGAGGCCGAAGGCGGTCACACCCAGCATACCCGCGAAGACCGCCGTGCCCAGCGATTGGCGCATCTCCGAGCCCGCGCCCGTTGCGACGACGAGCGGAGCGACGCCGAAGATGAACGCCAGCGACGTCATCAGGATCGGTCGCAGCCGGGTGCGCGCCGCGGTGACGGCGGCTTCGCCCGGCGTCGCGCCGGTCTCCTCGGTCTGGCGCGCGAACTCCACGATCAGGATTGCATTCTTGGCGGCAAGTCCGACCAGCACGACGAATCCGATCTGCGCCAGCACGTCGATCGCCATTCCGCGCCACAATAGTCCCGTCACGGAGGCGAGCAGGCACATCGGCACGATCATCACGACCGCGAGCGGCAGATTCCAGCTCTCATATTGCGCGGCGAGCACCAGGAACACGAACAACGCGGCCGCGCCGAATACCAGGAGCGACGACGTCCCCGGCTGCTGCTGCTGGAACGCGAGCTCGGTCCATTCGAAGCCGATGCCCGGCGGCAGCACCTCGTGCGCGAGCTCCTCCATCCGGTGCAGCGCGGTGCCGGTCGCTACTCCCGGGGCAGCTACGCCCATCACTTCCGCGGCGGGGAATAGATCAAACCGGGGCACGCGATAGGCTGCGTTCTCGGATTTCAGCCGCGCCACCGTGCCGACCGGCACCATCTCGCCGGACGCGTTGCGCGCCTTCAGCCGCGCGATGTCCTGCGGATCCTGCCGGAACGAGCCGTCGGCCTGCGCGATCACCTGGTAGGTCCGGCCGAGATAGTTGAAGTCGTTGACATATTGCGAGCCGAGATAGACCTGCAGCGTGTTGAAGACGTCGGTCGGTGTGAGCCCGACCTTCTCGGCCTTCTCGCGATCGATGTCCGCATAGACCGACGGCGAGCGCGTACCGAACAACGTGAAGACGCCCGCAAAACTTGGATCCTTGTTGGCGGCGGCGACCAGCGTCTGCGCCGCTTTCGACAGCGCCTCCGAGCCGAGCCCGGCGCGATCCTGCACCATCAGCTTGAAGCCGCCGGCATTGCCGATGCCCTGCACCGGCGGCGGCGGGATGGTCAGCACATAGGCTTCCTGGATCACGGATAAGCGCTTGCGCAGGTCGGCGAGCACGCTCATCGCGGTCACGCCCTTGACCTCATGATTGTAAAGCGAGGGCAGCCCGGAAAAGATCGTGCCGGCATTGGAAGCGATGGTGAAGGTGGTCGCATCGAGGCCGGCGAACGGCGCGACATGCTCGACACCGGGCGTGGACATGATGATCTCGATCGCCTTCTTGACCACGGCCTCCGTGCGATCGAGTGTCGCGCCGGGCGGCAATTGCACGACGGTGATGAGATAGCCCTGGTCCTGCTCCGGAATGAAGCCGGTGGGCGCGCGGGCGAACTGGAAGCCGGCGAGGCCGATCAGCGCCGCATAGACCACGAGCACGACGCCGGTGATCTGCACCAGCCGCCGCGTCAGCCGCCCATAGCTCGTCGACAGCCACTCGAAGCCGTGGTTGAAGCGCGCGAAAAACGCCTGCACCAGCCGCACGATCCACGAGCTTTGCCTTTTGTGGCCGGGCTCGTGCGCCTTGAACAGCACCGCGCAAAGGGCGGGGCTCAAGGTCAGCGAGACGAAGCACGAGATCAAGGTCGAAACGGCGATCGTGACCGCGAACTGGCGGAAGAACTGCCCGGTAATGCCCGACAGGAAGGCCGACGGCACGAATACCGCGCAGAGCGTCAGCGCGATCGAGATCAGCGCGCCGCCGACCTCGTTCATGGTGACATGCGCGGCCTTGGCCGGGGTCATGCCACGCTCGAGGTTGCGCTCGACGTTCTCCACCACGACGATGGCGTCGTCGACGACGATGCCGACCGCGAGCACGAGGCCGAACAGCGACAGGTTGTTCAGCGATATCCCGAGCACATAGAGGAAGGTGAAGGTGCCGACCAGTGACACCGGGATCGCGATCACGGGAATGATAGCCGCGCGCCAGCTCTGCAGGAACAGGAACACGACGCCGACCACGAGCAGGATCGCGACGAAGATCGTCTTGATCACCTCGTCGACCGATTTGCCGACGAAGATGGTGGGATCATAGATCACTTTGTAATCGAGGCCGGGCGGAAAATCCTTCGCCAGCGTCTGCATGGTGTCCAGCACCTCGTGCTCGACGGCGAGCGAATTCGCGCCGGGCTGGGCGAAGATCAGGAGCGGCATGCCGGGGCCGCGGTCCATGAACGCGGTCGAGCCGTAGTCGGCAGCGCCGATTTCGACCCGGCCGACGTCGCGCAGCCGCGTCACGCGGCCCTCGCTGTCCGACTTCAGGACGATGGCGGCGAACTGCTCGGGCGCCGAAAGCCGCCCGAGCGTCTGCACGTTGATCTGATAGGCCTGCTTCGAGGCGACCGGCGGCTGGTTCAGGACGCCCGCCGAGACCTGGACGTTCTGGGCGCGCAGCGCGGCCAGCACCTCGCTCGCGTTCATGTTGTGGGCTGCGACCTTGTCGGGATCGAGCCAGATGCGCATGGCGTATTCGCGGCCTGCGAAAATCTGCACGTCGCCGACGCCGGGTAGCCGCGCCAGCGTGTCCTTGACATGCAACGTCGCGTAGTTCGAGATGTAGAGCGTATCGCGCGACGAATCGGGCGAATACAGATGCACCGCGAGCAGGATGTTCGGCGTTGACTTCCGCACCTGCACGCCGAGCCGCTGCACGTCCTCGGGCAGGCGCGGCAGCGCGTCCTGCACGCGGTTCTGCGTCAGCATCTGCGCGACGTTGAGGTCGGTGCCGATCCGGAACGTCACGGTGATGGTGAGCTTGCCGTCGCCGGTCGACTGGCTCGACATGTAGATCATGTTCTCGACGCCGTTGATCTGCTGCTCGAGCGGCGTCGCCACCGTGCGCGACACCGTCTCGGCGGAGGCGCCGGGATAGGCCGTGGTGATCTGCACCGTCGGCGGCACGATCTCCGGATATTGCGAGATCGGCAGGATGTAGAGCGCCCCGAGCCCGATCAGCGTCAGGAAGACGGAAAGCACTGTCGCGAAGATCGGCCGGTCGATGAAGCTGTGGGTCACGGGGCGCGCTCCTGTCTTAAGCCTTGATTGTTTCAGCCTTGGCCATCAGCGGTCGGGTCGTAATGAATGGTGCCGTCCTGTGGCGCGACCTTGGTGCCGGGAATGGCGCGCACCAGGCCGTCGATGACGACGCGGTCGCTTGCCTCGAGGCCCGACTGGATCACGCGCAAGCCGCCGCGAAGGTCGCCGGTGGTGACGATCTTCGGCTTGACGGTCGCATCGGAGCCTACGGTCATCACCAGGCGTTGCGACTGGTCGAGCACGACGGCGCCATCCGGCAAGAGATAGACTGGCGTGGGTGGCGCGATCGCGACGCGCAGCCGCGCGAATTGACCGGGCGCCAGGAACAGGTCCGGGTTCGGCACCGTGGCGCGCGCATGAATGGTGCCGCTGGAGCGATCGAGCGCGTTGTCGATGAAGTCGAGCGTGCCTTCGCGGCTGAAACTGTTCTCGTCGCTCAGCCAGATCGCGACCTTGTTGGCGAGCGGACCCTTGAGGCGGGCGCGCTCGCGCGAGAAGGTCAAGAAATCGGATTCGCTCATGTCGAAATCGAGATAGAGCGGATCTAGCGAGACCAGCGTCGCCAGCAGCGTGGTCGGGCTGGTTGCGGCGCGGCTGCCCGCGACCAGGCTTCCGA
>WNGJ01007530.1_pt1 | contig 22126 bp, 20 predicted proteins | sample 5400611 | NCBI WGS metagenome assembly WNGJ01 (sample SAMN13153375, study PRJNA577476) | soil metagenome | isolation source: 40 cm soil or saprolite under Garry oak tree replicate 1 | place: USA:California | collected 2016-06-15
TATAATAAAAGGGCGGCAGCACCAGCGCGCCGGCAAAGCCGAGTTCGGCCGCGGTGCTGGTCAGCGCCACGGCGTCGGCGAGCGCCGCCGCCCCGGTGCCGACCATCAGGCGCTCCATGGGCAGGCCCGCGTCGGCGTAGGCGCGCATCATGCGCTGGCGCTGCGCGAGCGAGAATGACGTCGCCTCGCCGGTGGTGCCGAGCACGTTGAGGCCGTCGCATCCGTTGTCGAGGAGAAATCGCGCGAGCGCAGTCGAGCGGGCGCAATCCGGCTCGCCCTTGGGATCGACGGCGGTGGCGATGGCGGCGATCACGCCGGCAAGTCCGCTCCTGGTCACGTTATCCTCCTGGCGGCCGATGGCTCACGTTATGAATTATCCGCTCACGTTATAGGCGGCGAGCGCCGCCATGTTGACGAGATCGGAATCGGTTGCGTTCAGCTGGACGATCTGCACCGGCATGTCGAGGCCGACGAGAAGCGGCCCGATCACGGTCGCGCCGCCGAGCTCCTGCAGCATCTTGGTCGAGATCGCGGCCGAGTGGAACGCCGGCATGATGAGCACGTTGGCGGGCCCGGTCAGACGGGAGAAAGGGTAGGCCGCCGCGAGCGTGCGGTTGAGCGCCACGTCGGCCGCCATCTCGCCGTCGTATTCGAAATCGACCCGGCGCCGGTCGAGGATGCGCACCGCCTCCTGCACCCGCGCCGAGCGCTCGCCCGGCGGGTGGCCGAAGGTCGAGAACGCGAGCAGCGCGAGCCGCGGCTCGTGGCCGAGCTTGCGCGCGACGCCCGCCGCCTCGATGGCGATGTCGGCGATCTCCTCCGCCTCCGGCATCTCGGTCACGGCGGTGTCGGCGACCAGCAGGGTGCGCCCGCGCGCGAGCACGAGCGAGACGCCCATCACCCGGTGTCCCGGCTTGTCGTCGATGCAATGGCGGATGTCCGAAAGCGCGAGCGAGAAATTGCGCGTCACGCCCGTCACCATGGCGTCGGCGTCGCCCAACGCGACCATGGAGGCGGCGAAATGGTTGCGGTCCTGGTTGATCAGCCGCTGGCAGTCGCGGAACAGGAATCCTTTGCGCTGCTGCCGCTCGTAGAGATACGCCGCATAGGCGGCGTTGCGCTGGGACAGGCGCGCGTTGATGATTTCGATGCCGCCGCCGAGCTCGATGCCGGTCGTGCGCGCGGTCTCGCGCACCCGTTCCTCCCGCCCGACCAGCTGGGCCGTGCCGAGGCCCTGCTGGACGAAGCTCGCCGCCGCGCGGATGACCTGCTCCTCCTCGCCCTCGGCGAACACCACGCGCTTGGGGTTGCGGCGCAGCCGCTCGAACACGCGCGCCAGCACGCCGGCAACCGGGTCGCGCCGGGTGCGCAGCGCCTGGCGGTAGGCGTCCATGTCGACGATCGGCTTGCGCGCGACGCCGGAATCCATCGCCGCTTTGGCGACCGCCGGCGGCACGTATGAGATGAGCCGCGGATCGAACGGCACCGGAATGATGTAATCGGCTCCGTACTTCGGCCGCGCGCCGTAGGCGGCCGCGACTTCGTCCGGCACGTCCTCGCGCGCGAGTTCGGCGAGTGCCTTCGCGGCCGCGATCTTCATTTCCATGTTGATGGTGGTGGCGCGCACGTCGAGGGCGCCGCGGAAGATGTAGGGGAAGCCGAGCACGTTGTTGATCTGGTTCGGGTAGTCCGAGCGGCCCGTCGCCATGATCGCGTCCTGGCGCACGGCGGCCACTTCCTCGGGCGCGATTTCCGGATCGGGATTGGCCATGGCGAAGATGATCGGCTTTGCCGCCATCGACTTGACCATCTCGGCCGTCATGGCGCCTTTCACCGAGAGCCCGAAGAACACGTCGGCGCCTTCCACCGCCTCGGCCAAGGTGCGCGCCTTGGTTTCGATCGCGTGCGCCGACTTCCATTGATTCATGCCCTCGCGGCGGCCGCGATAGATCACGCCTTTGGTGTCGCACAGGATCACGTTGGCGGGCGCAAACCCGATCGCCTTGAGCAGCTCGAGGCAGGCGATGCCGGCGGCGCCCGCGCCGTTACACACGAGCTTGGTGCTGCGGATGTCGCGGCCGGTCAGGTCGAGCGCGTTGATGAGGCCCGCCGCCGCGATGATCGCGGTGCCGTGCTGATCGTCATGGAACACCGGGATGTCGAGCAGCTCGCGCAGCTTTTGTTCGATCAGGAAGCACTCGGGCGCCTTGATGTCCTCGAGGTTGATCCCGCCGAAGGTCTGTCCGAGAAAGCGCACGCAGTTGATGAATTCATCCGGGTCCTCGGTCGAGACTTCGAGGTCGATGGAATCGACGTCGGCGAAGCGCTTGAACAGCACCGCCTTGCCTTCCATCACGGGCTTGGAGGCGAGCGCGCCGAGGTTGCCGAGCCCGAGGATCGCGGTGCCGTTGGAGATCACCGCGACGAAGTTGCCTTTGGCCGTGTAATCGAAGGCGCGACTCGGATCTTTGGCGATGGCAAGTACGGGAACCGCGACGCCGGGCGAATAGGCGAGTGACAGGTCGCGCTGCGTCGCCATCGGCTTCGTCGCCAGCACCTCGATTTTGCCGGGGCGGCCCTGCTGATGAAACTGCAGCGCTTCCTGATCGGTGAACGTCGGCCTGGTACTACGTCCGGGCGGCTTGGCCATGACACTCCTTTCGCTACCGGCCTAGTGTCCCGATCCCGAAGTTCGCCCGAGCATACCGCACGCGCCGTAGCGAACTTCGGACTCGAAGGACACTAGCAACTCCATGATTCTAGTGCCGCTTTGAACCCGAAGTTCGCAATCGGACTCGCGGCAATTGTAGTGCGAACTTCGGGTTCGCGGCACTAGGGCGCCGGCCAGCCGACGTTAGCGATTGGCCTTGCCGCGCTCAATGCCGCCCGCGCCGGCCGAAGCGCATGTTCCGGCCAAGTGGGCACCGGTTCGCCGATAGAACACGCGCCGATCGAGAACCTTCCGCTCCTGTGGGCGGAGGCGCGGCAGGGATGAACTACGGCCAAGCGATCTGGTACCGTCCCGCCCCATGACTCTCGCGCGTTCCGGCAATCTGCGGGAAGACCCGCCCGGCCCAAGCCCGGCGCCGCCGGCCCCCGCCGAGGACGGCCGCGCCGCCTCCGCTTCGCCCAATGTGCCCGGCGACGGGGCCGCGGCCGACGACCTTGGCCGGGTCACGCCGATGATGGAGCAGTACATCGAGATCAAGGCGGCCCATCCGGACTGCCTGCTGTTCTACCGGATGGGCGACTTCTACGAGCTGTTCTTCGCCGACGCCGAAGTCGCAAGCCGCGCGCTCGGCATCGTGCTCACCAAGCGCGGACGCCATCTCGGCCGCGACATTCCGATGTGCGGCGTGCCGGTCGAGCGGTCGGAGGAATATCTCCACCGCCTGATCGCGCTCGGCCATCGCGTGGCGGTGTGCGAGCAGCTCGAGGATCCGGCCGAGGCCAAGAAGCGCGGCGGCAAGAGCGTGGTGCGGCGCGACGTGGTGCGCCTCGTGACCGCCGGCACGCTCACCGAGGACACGCTGCTCGACGCCAGGCGCAACAATTATCTGCTCGCGATCGCGCGCGCGCGGCCCTCGTCGAGCGATGCCGGCAGCGTGTTCGCGCTCGCCTTCCTCGACATGTCGACCGGCGAGTTCCGGGTGACGGAGTGCGACCGCGCGACGCTCGGCGCCGAGATCGCGCGGCTCGAGCCGGGCGAAGTGATCGTCTCCGACGCGCTCTACGGCGACGCCGAGCTCACGCCCACGTGGCGCGCGCTCCCGGCGGTGATGCCGCTCGCGCGCGACGTGTTCGACGGCGCGACCGCCGAACGAAGGCTCGCCGGGTATTTTGCCGTGGAGAGCACCCAGGCCTTCGGCACGTTCTCGCGCCTCGAGCTGACCGCGGCGGCCGCCTGCGTCACCTACGTCGAGCGCACGCAGGTCGGGCGTAAGCCGCCGCTCTCGCCGCCGAGCCGCGAGGCCGCCGGCGCGACCCTGCTGATCGACGCGGCGACGCGCGCCAATCTGGAACTGGTGCGCACGCTTTCGGGCGAGCGCCGCGGCTCGTTGCTGGCCGCCATCGACCGCACCGTGACGGCGGCGGGCTCGCGCCTGCTCGCCCAGCGGCTCTCGGCGCCGCTGACGGATCCGGCCGCGATCGCGCGCCGCCACGACGCCGTTGCGGCGCTCGTCGCCGACGCCGCCGGGCGCGCGAAGGCCTTGCGGCCGCCGTCGCCATCGCGACGCGGCTGACCTCGCTGACGAGCGCGCCGGAGGAAATCGTCGCGGCCGCGGCGGCGCTGCGCGCGCCCGATCCGGCGGTGGCGGAAGAATTGCGCGCGGCGCTCGCCGATGAATTGCCGCCGGTCAAACGCGACGGCGGCTTCGTGCGCGCCGGATACGACGCCGGGCTCGACGAGGCGCGAGCGCTGCGCGATGAATCCCGCCGCGTGGTGGCGGCGCTGCAGGCGCGCTACGCCGAGGCGACCGGCACCCGCGCGCTCAAGATCCGGCACAACAACGTGCTCGGCTATTTCGTCGAAGTGACGGCGCAGCACGGCGAGAAATTGCTCACCCCGCCGCACAACGCCGTTTTCATTCACCGCCAGACGCTCGCCGGCCAGGTGCGCTTCACCACCACCGAGCTCGCCGATCTCGAGGCGAAGATCGCCTCGGCCGCTGATCGGGCGCTCGCCATCGAGCTCGACATTTTCGAGCGCCTGACCGCGACCGTCACGGCGATCGGCGCGCCGATCAAGCTCGCCGCCGAGGCGCTCGCGATCCTCGACGTGGCGGCCGGCCTTGCGGCGCTCGCGCTCGATCGCGACTACGTGCGGCCCGAAGTGATCGATACGCTCGAGTTCGTCATTGAGGGCGGGCGCCATCCGGTAGTGGAGCAGGCGCTCGCGCGCGACGGCGGGCCGTTCGTCGCCAACGACTGCGATTTATCACCGCCCTATCCCGCGTTCCCTCCCCCGCATGCGGGGGAGGCTGGGGAGGGTGCCGCCGGACGTATTTGGATCGTCACCGGGCCCAATATGGCGGGCAAATCCACCTTCCTGCGGCAGAACGCGCTCATCGCCGTGCTCGCCCAGATGGGGAGCTTCGTGCCGGCGCGGCGCGCCCGCATCGGCGTCGTCGACCGCCTATTCTCGCGCGTCGGTGCCGCCGACGACCTCGCGCGCGGCCGCTCGACCTTCATGGTCGAGATGATCGAGACCGCCGCGATCCTCAATCAGGCGGGCCCGCGCTCGCTCGTGATCCTCGACGAGATCGGGCGCGGCACCGCGACCTTCGACGGCCTCTCGATTGCCTGGGCGACGATCGAGCACCTGCACGCGGCGAACCGCTGCCGCGCGCTGTTCGCGACCCACTTCCACGAGCTGACCGCGCTCGCCGCCAAGCTGCCGCGTCTGTTCAACGCCACCATGCGGGTGAAGGAATGGCAGGGCGACGTCGTGTTCCTGCACGAAGTCGTGCCCGGCGCGGCGGACCGCTCCTACGGCGTGCAGGTGGCCAAGCTCGCCGGGCTGCCGCCCGCGGTGATCGACCGCGCCAAGGTGGTGCTGGCGCAGCTCGAGGCAGAGGACCGCACCTCGCCGGCGCGCCGCCTGATCGACGACCTGCCGCTGTTCTCCGCCGCCGCCCGCGCCCCGGCGCCGACGCGGCCGGACGCGGCGCTCGCCGCCGTGCGCGACGCGCTCGCCGCGCTCCACCCCGACGACCTTTCCCCGCGCGAGGCGCTCGAGGCGCTGTACCGGCTCAAGCTGCTGGCGGCGAAGCGGGATGATCCGTGATCATCACCCGTATCAAGGCATTGAATCGCGTCACCCGTATGTGTATATTACTATCTCATTATACACATAGGTGACGGATGCGCACCAATATCGACATCGACGACACGCTCATGGCGGAAGCACAGCGTGCTTCTGGCCTCGCGACCAAAAAGCAAACGGTCGAGGAAGCATTGCGGTTAATGATCAGATTGCGCAGGCAGAAAGAAGTTGGCGCGGCGTTCGGCAAATACCGGTGGCACGGCAACCTCGCCGCCAGCCGTAGAGGCCGAGGTAGTCGGTGATCGTCGTCGACAGCAGCGTTTGGATCGACTTTCTCAAAGGTCACAATTCACGACAAGTCCAACGTTTGCACGCATCACTCGGCAGCGAGGATATCATCCTCGGGGATCTGATGCTTTGCGAAGTATTGCAAGGACTTGAGAGTGAGCGTGAAGCGTCGGAAGTTGAGACTCTGCTGCGCAATTTCGAGATCGTGCCAATGGCCGGTGAGGGGATTGCGATCGTGGCGGCTCGCAATTATCGCTCCCTGCGACGGCGCGGCATCACGATCCGTAGGACCATCGACTTGCTAATCGGCACGTGGTGCATCGAAAACGGCAGGCCGCTTCTTCACAACGATAGCGACTTTCACCCGATGGCGCGCCACCTCGGGCTTGTCGAGGTGGCTGTGGCTTCCCCGTGAGCTTTGGTTGCGCGGCGGCGACCCAGCCGTTCCCGTGACTTCGCCCATTAGACCAGTTCCACCCGGAGCGTGCGGCCCACTATCTTCGCGGCGCGTTGCAGGGTGGTGATCGTCACGTTGCCGTCCTTCGGGTCGAGCAAACGGCTGATCTGGCTGCGGCTGGTTTTCATGCGCTCGGCCAGGCGCTTTCGTCCAGTTCAGCGCGCATAACGGACACGAAAGTCGGCCGACCTATCCCACCATGAACCGATTCCACTCCGGCGTCGGCATCGTGTGATCGAGGTATGTGAAAGTGCCACGGTCCCTCACCTCGGTCGCCGCGGCCGTCACGCTGGTCATGGCGGCGCGGAACAACGACGTCGCCAAGCTGATGCGCTTCACTCCGGCGTCGGTCAGTTCCTTCACCGTGAAGGATTTGCCGCGAATTCCGGCCATGAAGTTTACCGGCTTCGTCACCGCGCCACAGACGGCGCGGACCGCGTCCAGGTCCGGCAGGCCAGGTGCCATCAACACGTCGGCGCCGGCTGCTTCGAATGCCTGTAACCGACGGATGACGTCCGCGAGGTCCGGATTGCCGCGCAGAAAGCTCTCGGTACGGGCCGTCAGGACGAAGGGAAACCCAGCCGTGCGAGCCGCCGCGACCGTTGCGGCGACGCGCTCGGCGGCGAACTCAGCGTCGTACAGAGGCTTCGCCGGATCCCCCGTAGCATCCTCGATCGAAGCGCCGGCGAGGCCGATTTCCGCTGCCATGGCGATGGTTCGCGCGGCGTCGTCGGGCCGATCCGCAAAGCACTTTTCCAGATCCGCGGAAACTGGCAGGTCGACCGCGTCGACAATCGCTTTCGCATGAGTCAACGCCTCATCCCGGGTCACCGCGCCATCCACCCTTCCCAACACGCCCGCTTGCGCGCCAGAAGACGTGGCTAACGCGGGAAACCCGAGCCCCCGCAGCAATTTCGCCGAGCCCGCATCCCAGGCATTGGCGATCACGAAGCTTCCCGGCGCCGCGTGCAGCGCGCGAAACGTCTCTGCTTTCTGAGCAGTGGTGTTCATGTCGCAGTCATCCTTTCGACGCGCGTGGTGATACTCGCCGACTGAAGCGTCTGGATCGGCTTTTGACCCACCCTACGAAGCGCGCGTCCTGCTGAGCGCGGCGCGCACCGCCTCGGGATTGCGCGCGACGGTGACGAGGAAATTGCGCGCCGCCGTGTCGGGCTCGGAGCGGCCCTGCTCCCAGTTGCGCAACGTTGAGACCTCGAGCCCGAACTCGAGCGCGAATTCGTCCTGCGACAGCCCCATTGCCTCGCGCATCGTTCTGATGTCGATCTTCTCCGGCGCACCATACGGCGTGGCGGTAACGCCGGCGCCGGCGAGGTCGCGAATGACCTTGCGCGCGTCCTCGACCGCCGGCAGCTCGACCACCGCGAGCCCGCGGTCGTAGAGGCGCGTGACCACGCCATGCGCGGCGCGCAGCGGCAGTCGCCGCTTGGCGAGCGCGAGCGCCGCCTGCGGCCCCTTGAAGTTAGCGCGGTCGGCCCGGAGCAGGAATTTTGCGCGTGAACCGGAGCGGACGCGGGGCACGTCCCGGATGCGCACCCGTAGTCCGGACAGCGCCGACGATGACGATTTCATCGACACCCATCATATACGCAATCTGCGTAGGCTTCCAGAGCGTTGGGCGCCCTCCGTCATACCAATTCCACCCGCAGCGTGCGGCCCACGATTTTCGCGGCGCGTTGCAGCGTGGTGATCGTCACGTTGCCGTCCTTGGGGTCGAGCAGGCGGCTGATCTGGCTGCGGCTGGTCTTCATGCGCTCGGCCAGGCGCTTGCGCGAGAGATTCTGTGCCTTCATCGCTTCGGCGATCTGACATGCGAGCATTTGCTTGACGGCAAGCGCCTCGAGCTCCTCGAGCTTGCCTTCCTGTTTCACAGAATCGTCGGGGTTTGGCAGGCCATCGACCAAAGGATGCGCGCTGTCTTTCATGTATGGCCATGGCCCCATCGAGGGATCAGCGCCTGGGAATGCCGGCAAGGCGCAGGCCCTTGCAATAGTTGTCACGATCTTCGGCCAACTTGAATGGGTACGCCTTTCTGAACTTCTCGATCGTGAAATCCGGCTCGAGCGACAGAAGTTTCTCTACGTAGGGCGTCGCTTCCTCGCGGCGCCCGAGATGGCCGAGCGAAGCAATCAGAGGCTTGTAGCCATTGATAAACGCCAGGTTTGCTTTGACCACACGTCGACCGACGACCACGGCCCGCTCGTAATCGTGCTTGAACGTGTACGCGATCGTGTAGGCATTCTCGAAAAAGCCGTAGTAAGGATCGAGCGGAGCGAGATCACGATAGCGTCCGAGCCGTCTCAGAGCATTTTCGGGTTCGCCGATGTAGCAATAGGCCGCGGCACTGAGCGCCCAAATATACGCGAGGTTGGGGTTGAGACGCAGCGAGCGATCGAAAAAATGAACCGCGCGGTCGAAGTCCCTTTTCCAGGCAAGCGTGTAGGCATAAATGCCGATGGCCTCGGAATTTTCCGGGTCCAGATCCATGGCTCGTTTGCACAATCTCTCGACGGTAGAAAATGTCTTGGCCATATCGCTCGACCACCCCTGGCCCACGTGCCACACGTGCCAGTAAGCCAAAAGTGTAACGGCCATGCTGTTGTCAGGTTCGATTCCCAGCGCACGCTGGATCAGATCGCCGGCTTCCTGAAATTTTTTCCGTTCCATGCTGTAAATGAGTGGAATGGCAAGGAATAATAAACCGGTCGCTCCGTAATGCTCCCTCCGTTTAGGTTGACCTTCGATGAACAAAATTATCGGATCAATGCTTCCAACGATACGAGCGGTGACCAGCTCGTTGAGTCGGTGCAATTCGCAGATCGCAAGCTCGAATCGGTCGCTCCAGACCGGTCGGGTGCAGCGACTGAGGTCAAGCAGCCTGACGCTGATGTGATACTTTTGCCCTTGCTTTGTTATTGTCCCGTCGACCGCATAATCCAACTGTTGCCGTTGAAAAACGTCGTTGCTCAAAAGACTTGCCAAAGGCCTCTGCATCGTCGCGACGGGGCTAATCACGTCGAACCAGCGAAACCGCGCCAATGCGGCCGCTGGGTTTTGATCGTTTTCGCAGTCACTCGCATCGAATGAGAGGACACCCACGCGAAGCCGGCTGCGTTCCGGGGCGGCCGCGTCGATAGTCCTATCGGGCAGGGCAGATTGGGTTGGCCCGGCGGGCGCCGCAGGTTCGCCCTTTCGGCGCGACCGTGCGCGTATCGTATCGTGAAGCCGCTCCGACTCGGCCGACGGCTTGACGTGCAGCGTTTTCATCAACGCTTCTCGGCAACGCTCGTATTCGCGCAGCGCTTGCTCGCGCTCCCCCATTTTGGCCAGCGCCCGCATCAATGCTCGCGAGGCGCCTTGGTGCGTCGGATCGAAGGAGATCAAGCGACGGGCGATGGCGGAAACCTGATTAGGATCGCAGCCGGGTCGATTCATTTGTTGCAGGACCACGTCTAGCGATCCGCTCAGCCTCTCTTTGAGGCGGATGCGTTCCCGGGCGAGCCATTGGCCGAAAATCCCGCTGACTTCATCCAAGCCTTCGAGCAATTCGCCCCCGCACATTACGGCAAGGTCGGTGCGGCTCGAGTGGGAAGATGATGATTCCAACAGAGCAAGCGCATCGACCCAGCACGCATTGCGGAGGTCAGTTCGCTCAAGGCCTGGCGAAAGCTGGTGCGTGCCTGCGCGGCGCTCACGCGGTCCCACAGCATCGAGGCGATGCGTGCCCGCGGCACGGGTGCTCCGAAGGCGAGGCACAGATAGGCAAGGGCGGCGCGCGCCTTTTTTGCGCGCGGAAGCACGTCGTCCCCGAGGTAGCTGGTCGCCCGCATCGGTCCGAGCAGGTGGATGCGCAGGATCGGGTGCGCCGCCGGACGGTAAACATGCGTAGCGATGTTGGCCGTCACGACCGTGTTCATCGCGCCTCTCCTTCCGTCGCCCGCGGGCCCGCTTGGGTCCTGCGCGGACACAGCCGATTGTAAACCCATTGTCCGTGACGCTACCCAAGCCTGTGCTTGGGATGAAGAGTCAAAATCTTGCACATTTCAGTTGCGCATATATTGCATCTTCACAATTTATCGGTGCGCAGGCTAGATATTGTGCGCCCGACGCCCTGAGTCGGGGCTAAATATGGAGGTGGCTGTGAAAGGGATCAGTTCAGAGAAAGTTGCGAGCACTCGGAGTCCCGCAAGCAAGGACGATGGTATGGTCCGTATGGGCACCATGAGCCCGAGTTTCCCGCCGGTGCGCGATAGGCCGGCAAACTCGGCCGACAGCGGCCGGCTGCGGATGGGCACCATGAGCCCAACGTTTCCGGTGAGCCGGGCTCGGTAAGCCCCCGCCGCAGACGCGGAAGGCCATTGCGTAGTTGCGCCGGCCAGCGGGTCGTTTCGCGTCCTGCTGGCCGGCTTTTTCCCAGCGATCGATGATGGCCTTTGCCCATATTTCCCATCCGCCGAACAATCGGCCGTTCCATCCAACCATTTTTGCTAAGCCGCAGAACTCCGAACAAGCGACGCGGGGTACGGCCCCGACGATCGTGCGCGCGGCTTCCTCACCGGCGGCGCACTATTTGTAGTTCATGCACCACAGAAAGTACGCGCCCCCCTTTCAGATGTTCGCCCGGCGTGAATCTTCCGGCTCTTTTCTTTATTTGGATTAATCGCAATTTTGATTGCGGATGCCGGCGAATGCTTTTAGCGTCATTGCAAGTTTGCAATACCCATGCAACCGAGGGATAGATGCCCGCCAAGAGCCGGCTCGCGAAGAGGCCGAGTTCCATCGACATCGCGGTGGGCCGCAACGTCCGCATCTGGCGCATGGCCAAGGGCCTGTCCCAGGCGCAGCTTGCCCATCGGCTCGGCGTCACCTTCCAGCAGGTCCAGAAGTACGAGGTGGGCAGCAACCGCATCGGAACCGGGCGCTTGGTCAAGCTCGCAGCCATCCTGGGAATCCCGATCGCCGCCCTGTTCGACGGCACCGAGGGGCGGGACCCCGCGCGCTCGCTGCTCGCGCTCATTGCCGACAAGCGCGCGTTTCGCCTCGCCCACGCCTTCGCGGCGATCGAGGACAAGACGGTCCGCCTGTCGCTCGTGACCTTGGTCGAAAAGATCGCCATCGCGGTCCCGCAGCCGCCACGGCGCGGCAAATAGCTCGCTAGGCGATCAGTCGCGCGCTTGGCAGCTACCCGCGCGCGAGGCTGATCTCGACCGGCGGACCGTTGCGGATCGTCTGATAAACCACGCAGTAGCGCTCGGTCAGCTTGAGCACCTGGTCGAGCTTTTCCTGCGGCGCGTCGGCGTCGACCGTGAACGTCAGGCGGATCGCGCGGAAGCCGACCGGCGCGTCCTTCGCGACGCCAAGCGTGCCGCGGAAATCGAGGTCGCCCTCGGCCGCGACGGTGGCCGAGCGCAATGGCACGTCGAGGGCGGTCGAGACCGCCTTCAAGGTCACGCCCGCGCAGGCCACCAGCGCCTCGAGCAGCATGTCGCCCGAGCACAGCTCGAGGCCGGAGCCGCCGGTCGCCGGATGAAGCCCGGCGACCGCGAGCGCGCGGCCGGTCTCGACCTTGCAGGCGATGTTGGCGTCGTCGAGCGTGCCGCGCGCCTTGAGCGTGATCACCGCCGCCTGCGGATCCGCCTTGTAGCGGTCCTTGATCGGGGCCTGCATGGCCCGCAGCGCCTGTGCATCCATCTCGGTTCTCCTCACGAAATTGTATGGGTCGTTACCACCACAGCGCCGCGCCGGCCGTCGCCTTGGTCTCGCGGTCGTCGGTCGTGACCGCGCGGGCGAGCGAGCGGTCGAGCGCCGCCATGACGCGGCGCTTGGCGAAGTCGTACGCGGCCGACTGGCGGTCGCGCGGGCGCGGCAGGTCGGTTTCGATCTCGGCAAACACGCGGCCCGGCCGCGGCGAGATCACGATGACGCGGTCAGCGAGCACGATCGCCTCGTCGACGTCGTGGGTCACCACGACGAGGGTCGGCTTGGTGTCCGCCCACAGGTCGAGCAGGTGGTCCTGGAGGTCGATGCGGGTGAACGCGTCGAGCGCCGAGAACGGCTCGTCGAGCAGCATCACCTCGGGGCGGGTGATCAGCGCGCGCGCGATCGCGGTGCGCTGCGCCTGACCGCCGGAAAGTTCGCGCGGCCATATGCGCGCCTTGTCGGAGAGCCCGACGCGGTCGAGGGCGGCCGCGACCCGCTGCCTGCGTTCGGCCGCGCGGCGATGGGCGAGCCCGAAGCCGACGTTGTCGGCGACGCAGAGCCACGGCAGCAGCCGCGGTTCCTGAAACACGACGCCGATCTTTTCGTGCGGACCGGTGATGGTCGCGCCGTCGAGCACGACCGCGCCCTGGCTCGGGTGATCGAGGCCGCATACGAGGCGCAGCAAGGTCGACTTGCCGCAGCCGGAGCCGCCGATGATGACCGCGATGTCGCCCGGCTCGACTTCGAGCGAGACGTCGTGCACCGCGCGCACCCCGTTGGGATAGGTCTTTCCCACATGGTCGAGAGCGAGCATCGTTATCGCCGCGCTCCGAAGGCGTCTTCCCACCGCAGGAACGGCGCGGCGGCCGCCGCCAGGATCGCGTCGGTGAGCTTGCCGAGCACCGCGAAGGTGATGATGGTGGCGACGATCTCGGCCGGTTTGCCGAGCTGCTGGCCGTCGATCAGCAAATAGCCGAGCCCTTCCGACGCGCCCATGAACTCCGCCGCGATCACGAACATCCAGCCGAGCCCGAGTCCCGCGCGCAGCGACACCACGTAGGCGGGCAGCACGGCGGGAAGCAGGATGCGGCGGACCATGGCGGCGCCCGAGAGGCGAAACACCCAGCCGACCTCCACGATCTTGCGGTCGACCGACAGGATGGCGCCGAGCAGGCCCAGATAGATTGGAAAGAACACGCCTGCGGCGATCAGCGCCACCTTCGAGGTTTCGAAGATGCCGAGCCACAGGATGAACAGGGGAATCCACGCGATCGATGGCACCGCGCGCAGCCCCTGAAGGGTCGGGTCAATGAGGCGGCGGACCATGTCCCAATAGCCGGCAATCGCCGCGATGACTGTCGCCGTCACGGTGCCGATCGCGAAACCGGCTGCTACCCGCAGCAGGGTAGCGACGACATGCCGTTGAAGTTCGCCGGTCGCGGCGAGATCCGCAAGTTCGCGCCAGATCACCGACGGGGGCGGGACCAGCCGCCCGTCAGAGAGCCCGGCCTCGACCGCCGCTTCCCACAGCAGCGCGAGCACGAGCGGCAGCGCCAAGCCGAGGAACAGCCGCGCGAAGCGCTCCAGCGGGTCGCGCTGAACCTGCTGCTCCGCCGGGACGGAGCGTTGTTCGGCCGGGACGGTCACGTCGATAGGAGACATGGCGAAGGCCCGTAATGCAACACGGGCTCGCGCAGCCTGTCGCTAGTTCCCGGCGATCGGCACGCGGTCATCGATCAGGTCGTTGACGGCGGCCTTCACGTTGACGCTCGCCGGAATGACCCCGGCCTGCTGCAGGGCAACGCCGGCGGCGAGAATCGACTCGCGTTGCGGCGCGCCGATGCGGTTGTGCGTGATCTCGGTGCGCTCCTTGAGCTGCTTGTCGGCGACCGCGTCGGGCAGCTTGGTCACCGCGATGAAGGCGTGTTTTAGCTCGTCGTAATGGGTGAGCGAATACTTGCGCGCCTCTTCATAGACCGCGAGCGTGCGCTGCACGAGGTCCGGGTGATCCTTGAGGAACTCCTGGCGCACGTTGAGGATGCCCCAGGTGTTGGCGGCGGCGTTGCGATAGAACAGCCGCGCGCCGTCCTCGATTTCGGCCTGCGCCATCATCGGGTCGAGCCCGGCCCAGGCGTCCACGTCGCCGCGGATGAGCGCGGTTTTGCCGTCGGGGTGCTGCAGCAGGATCGGCGTGATGTCGCGCTCGGTCAGGCCGACGCCTTGCAGCGCGCGCACCAGGAAAATGTGCGGGTCGGTGCCGCGGGTCACCGCGACGCGCTTGCCCTTGAGGTCTTCGATCTTGTTGATCGCCGTGTCCTTGCGGGTGACGAGCGCGGTCCATTCGGGGCGCGAATAGACGTAGATCGATTTGATCGGATTTCCGTTGATCTTGGCGACCAGCGCGGCCGCGCCGGCGCTCGAGCCCAAATCGATCGAGCCGGCGCTGAGGAACTCGAGCGCCTTGTTCGAGCCGAGCGTCTGCACCCAGCGGATCGTGATGCCGTCTTTGGCGAACTCCTTCTCCAGCAAGCCCTTGTCCTTGAGCAGCATCGACACCGGGTTGTAGGTCGCCCAGTCGATCACAATTTGTTTGGGCTTGTCGGCGGCGTTTGCCGTAAGCGGAGCGAGCGCCGTCACGATCGCGGCGGCGGTAAACAGGCGTCGGGAGAACAGGGTCATGGGGACCTCCACGCGGTTACACGGCCGGCCGCGTTCCCTGGCGCGACGCCGTCGATGGATGGAGGCGGGACAATTTGGCCCGCCGTCAGCTGGCGGCGGGGCGGGCCCCGCGCTTTAGCTGCATTTGTTAAGCGCCCGCAAGCTGCTCGCTCAAATCGGCGCTGGGCCGTGATTTAGGAACCCGCGCCGCCGCCGTCAACGGGAAAGTAATGGCGTCCGCTGCGGTCTTTTTGGCAAAGCCTTCTCCTAGGCGCCTCCCGGCCGGGGCAAACTTTTTGCGTCCGACGGCAGCCGCCGTGACACCGGGACCCGCCTCGGCTATCGAAGTGTCATGAACGACGTGGCCGAACTTAAGCCGCGCGAGGCCGGCCTGTTCGATGCCGCCGCCGTGACGGCGGATCTTGCCGCCTTGGCCGACGTCCATCGCGGCCGCGAGCGCGAGTTGCGCGCCGCCGTCGCCCAGCGCCTCAAGGCGGCGCTCGCCGCCGGCCGCGCCATGGCCGAGCAGCGGCTGCGCGAGGACCGCCACGGCCGCCGCTGCGCCGAGCGGCTGTGCTTCATGCAGGACGAGGCGATCCGGGTTCTTTACGACTTCGCCGTCCGGCACCTCTATCCCTCGCGCAACCCGTCCGAAGCCGAGCACATGGCGATCGTCGCGACCGGCGGCTACGGGCGCGGGCTGCTCGCGCCCGGCTCGGACATCGATCTGTTGTTCCTCCTGCCCTACAAACAAACGGCCTGGGGCGAGTCGATCGCCGAGACCATCCTCTATTGCCTGTGGGACATGGGGCTCAAGGTCGGGCATGCCACCCGCTCGATCGACGAGTGCATCCGCCAGGCCAAGGCCGACATGACGATCCGCACGGCGCTGCTCGAGGCGCGCTTCCTCTTGGGCGAGCGCAAGCTGTTCGACGAGATGAGCGCGCGCTTCATCAAGGACGTGGCGCAGAACAGCGTGCGCGATTTCGTCACCGCCAAGCTCGCCGAACGCGAGGAGCGCCACCGCCGCGCCGGGCAGTCCCGCTACCTGGTCGAGCCCAACGTGAAGGACGGCAAGGGCGGGCTGCGCGACCTGCACACGTTGTTCTGGATCGCCAAATACGTCTATCACGTGCGCGAGCCCGAGGAGCTGATCGAGCACGGCGTGTTCGACCGCGAGGAGTTCCAGCGCTTCCGCCGCTGCGAGGATTTCCTCTGGTCGGTCCGCTGCAACATGCATTTCCTCACCGGGCGCGCCGAGGAGCGCCTGTCGTTCGACATCCAGCGCGAGATCGCGGTGCGGCTCGGCTACACCCGCCATCCCGGGCTGCAGGACGTCGAGCGCTTCATGAAGCACTATTTTTTGATCGCCAAGGAAGTGGGCGATCTCACCGCGATCCTGTGCGCGGAGCTAGAGGACCGCCAGGTGGCGCTGCCGGTGCTGCGCCGGATGATGGCGCGGTTCCGCCCGCGCGGGCGGCGTACCTTGAGCGAGACCGAGGATTTCGTCGTCGACAACAACCGCATCAACGTCGCCGCGCCGGACGTATTCCGCCGCGACCCGGTCAACCTGATCCGCATCTTCCATCTCGCCGACCGGCACGGCCTCTCGTTCCATCCCGACGCCATTCGGATCGCGGCGCGCTCGCTTTCCCTGATCGACGATCGCCTGCGCCAGGACCCCGAGGCCAACCGGCTGTTCCTGGAGATCCTCACCTCGCCCAACGATCCCGAGCGGGTGCTGCGCCGCATGAACGAGGCGGGCGTGCTCGGGCGCTTCGTGCGTACGTTCGGCCGCATCGTCGCGATGATGCAGTTCAACATGTATCATCACTACACGGTCGACGAGCACCTGTTGCGCTGCATCGGCATGCTGGCCGAGATCGAGCACGGCGGCAGCGACGAGTTCAAGCTCGCGAGCGAGCTGATCCGCACCATCCAGCCGCAGCACCGCACCGTGCTCTACGTGGCGCTGTTCCTGCACGACATCGCCAAAGGGCGGGTCGAGGACCACTCGATCGCCGGAGCGAAGATCGCGCGCCGCTTCTGTCCCCGCCTGGGCTTTTCGCCGGCGGAGACCGAGACCACCGCGTGGCTCGTGGAAAACCACCTGGTGATGTCGACGATCGCCCAGTCGCGCGATCTCTCCGACCGCAAGACCATCGAGAACTTCGCCGCCGTGGTGCAGTCGCTCGAGCGGCTCAAGCTCCTGATCATTCTCACCACCGCCGATATCCGGGCGGTCGGGCCGGGCGTGTGGAATGGCTGGAAGGCGCAGTTGCTGCGCGCGCTTTATTACGAGACCGAGCCGGTGCTCACCGGCGGTTTCTCCGAGGTCAACCGGGCCCAGCGCGTCGCCATGGCGCAGGCCGAGCTCAAGGCCGAGCTCGCGGACTGGCCCGCGGCCGACGTCGAGCGCTACCTGGCGCGGCATTACCCCGCCTACTGGCTCAAGGTCGACCTGCCGCACAAGGTCGCCCACGCGCGCTTCGTGCGCGAGGTCGAGCGCGCCGGCAAGACGCTCGCGACCGAGCTCGAGCTCGATCCCGCGCGCCAGGTGGTCGACCTCACCGTGCTTGCGCCCGACCACCCGCGGCTGCTCTCGATCATCGCGGGGGCGTGCGCGGCGGCCGGCGCCAACATCGTCGGCGCGCAGATCTACACGACCACCGACGGGCTCGCGCTCGACACGATTTCGCTTTCGCGCGAGTTCGAGCGCGACGACGACGAGGTGCGCCGCGCCGGCCGCATCGCCGACGGCATCGAGCAGGCGCTCAGCGGAACGATGCGGCTGCCCGAGGTGGTCGCCAAACGCGCCGCCAAGCCGCGGCTCAAGGCGTTCGCGATCGAGCCCGAGGTGCTGATCAACAATCAATGGTCGAACCGCTACACCGTGGTGGAGGTGTCGGGGCTAGACCGGCCGGGCCTGCTCTACGAACTCACCGCGACGCTCTCCAAGCTCAACCTCAACATCGCCTCGGCGCACGTCGCGACCTTCGGCGAGCGCGTGGTCGACGTGTTCTACGTCACCGACCTGCTCGGCGCGCAGATCGTCTCGCCCACACGCCAGGCGGCGATCAAGCGCGCGTTGATTCAGCTGCTGGCGGCGGTGCCGGAGGCTGCGGCGGCGGGCGCGGGGTAATTGGCGATCCCGCGCCAATTCAAGTTCTCGCGTGTCGATGCGATGTAAAAGTTGCGAAACCGAACCGGCTTAAAAGAAGTAGGAAGGAATTTGCGAACAGTTACTTTCGGCACTTCACGTCGAAGAACTCGAATCACCCGTGTGGATTCGGTCCTACGGATGAGCCATGGCAGGATATCGAGCAACTCAAATAAGAAAACCCGCGAATGAGACGGAATTCGAAAAGAATTGTGTCGACTTGTTCAGAGAAATTCTTGGCGACCCCAATGTAAAGCGTTTTGGCACGCGAGGGCAGCGCCAGGACGGGGTTGATATCGTGGGTCATCGCGACCGAAAACCAAAACAACTCGTTGGCGTTCAATGCAAGCTGAAATCCGGCCGAAGCAAACTGACAAGAAAGGAAGTGCGAACAGAAGTTCAGGCCGCATTGAAATACAAACCGCGACTTAAAGAATATTTTATAGTCGCCACGTCCAAGGACGATAAGGAACTTGACCAATATGCTCAAGAGCTCATGCAAGAACAAGAAGTGGCTGGGCGTCAAATCTATATTGCGATCTGGGGCTGGGATACGCTTCAGGAAAAAATCGATCTATATGAGACGGCGAAGAATGCATTCGACCCTGGCTTCAGCCCGAGCGTCGCCTCGCAAGACCGAAAGTTGGACGCCCTGCTCGCCGGCCAGAAGAGGCAAGCGACTCACGGTCAAGTTGCCGCCCTCGTCCACAATCTTGAAAGGGAAGGCCAACGCGGCTCAGTGCGGCTAACCGGTGCGTTTTTCTGCTTCGACAAAGCGACCGCAGCGAGGCTGCAAGCGATTTATTCTTAACCGCCACACAAGCGTGCGCGGCCTGTTCGGGCGCGCAGGAACATCGAGAATTCTTGGGGGAGACGGCTGTCAAGTTTTGCTTCGGGGCCAGTAACCCGAATGATCTTTCCAGCCTCGACTTAATTTTAGAAGCCATATCGGTCCGGGATGAGAGGCTTGTACCTGTGCTGGCGCGGGCCCGCGCTATTGCACAAGCAAGGATCAGTCGCAGTTGAAGATTCGCGGCTCTGCCGGAATCCGCTTCCCCCCTGTGGGGTGGCGCTCCACAACCATAAGAGTGGAAAGTTACGCCGCCGCCGGTTGATGTCGGGCCTTCCGACGAAGGCTGCGGGATGCGGCTCTGGCCGCCATGAACCCCGGCCTACCGCCGCTTTCGCCTTCCCCTCATCTCATCGCCCTTCATCGGCGGCTTGCCGGCACCGGCGCGCTTGAGGATCTCGAGCGCCTTTGGCACCAACGCGTGGCGGGCGCGCTCGGCGAAGTAGCTCTCGGTGCGCAGCGCCGAAGGTTTCTCCGCGACCGCGACGTTGATGAGTTGATTGAGCGCGACGCCTTCGGCCTGCGCGAGCTTGCGCGCCTCTTCCAACAGCGACGGCGCAAGTCGGAGGGCAAAGTTGCTCTTCCTCATGATCCTGACTCCAATCGCGCCGCCGATAGCGCCCTTTCACCAATGTTTCCAGGATTTTGCGTGCGCGACTGCGACACCTGTCACAACCATATTGAATTACATAGTTATTATTGCTATTCTTGGCAGCGTGATCGACGGGCGCGCGATCGCGCGCCCGATCAGGTGCGCGCTCGCGCGGGAAGCGGGCATGGATGCCGGTGTTGCAGGGCGATACGAGGGCAGGGGAGCTTGTAAATAACAAGGAAAATTAACAGCGCAGCAGCTGCCAGCGATGCAATGAATTTCGGAGCGCGATATGAAACGTATTGGTATCATTGAAGAAAATAAACGGACGAAGCCGGCGCAGTGCAGCATGAGCGCGCCGGCGGACCGGAATAACAACGCGGATCAAGCGCGAACACCAGCATGGCAAAGTAGCGCCCTTCGGCGCCGGCGCACGCCAGCCCGCGCGGGTGGGGTCGAACGAGAGGCCGCCGTCGTCGCGGGCGGCAGGAAGCGCGAGCGCCTGTATTTTCCTGTTAATTCCGATGACGCGATCGCGATTGCCGCAGTGCAGGCGGCTGCGGATGGGAACGCCCCGGAGTGCGATGCCTGTATTTCCCTGTTAATTCCGCCTGACGACGCCTCGGCCCGCGCCGCCTGTATTTCTCTGTTAATTTCAGCAACCGGGCGATCCGGCTTGCGACCAAAACGTCCGGGCGACGACGGCCTCGAGCGCGGCGGCCTGCATTTCCCTGCTAATTGGCGAAACGATTCTCTCGCCGCGACAAGGATGAGGGCGCTTGCAGATCGTTCCAGATTCCGGCGGATGCGCACGGCGTCAAGCCGGATCGCCATTGTAAAAGCTTGCAGGTCGTTGCTGACACGCACGCCGCCGCGGTCGGCCCATCTTCCGGCGCTGAGGCTTTTTTGCTGCGCGAAATAGCGGCGGCTGCCTAAATCTATTGCACTGCACAAAGTCATGCCGCAGCGCCCACAAAACGTGCATCTGTTCCCGCGGGATTGCCCTGAAATGCTCGGTTTATCAGCAGCTTACCTGTGGCACGGCGCTTGCGAGAGGTCCCGCGCGGTCAGGCAGATCGAGCGGAAAGGAACCCATTGATGAGCAAGCGCAACACCTGGATTTCGGACTGGCGCCCGGACGACGAGACCTTCTGGAACACGACCGGGAAGGCCATCGCCCGGCGCAACCTCATCTGGTCGATCTTCGCCGAGCATCTCGGGTTTTCCATCTGGCTGGTTTGGAGCATCGTCGCGACCAAGCTGCCGCAGGCCGGCTTCAAATTCACGACCGACGAATTGTTTCAGCTGGTCGCGCTGCCGGGCCTGATCGGCTCGCTGATGCGCTTTCCCTACACCTTCGCGGTCACCACCTTCGGCGGCCGCAACTGGACCATCTTCAGCGCGGCGGTGCTGTTCATCCCGACGATCGCGCTCGCCTATTTCGTCACGCAACCCGACACGCCGTTCTGGCTGATGCTGCTGGTCGCGGCGACCGCCGGTCTCGGCGGCGGCAACTTCGCCTCCAGCATGGCCAACATCTCGTTCTTCTATCCGGACCGCATGAAAGGCTGGGCGCTCGGCCTCAACGCCGCCGGCGGCAACATCGGGGTGAGCGGCGTGCAGTTGCTCACGCCCATCCTGCTCGGCGTCGGCCTCGTCAACCTCTACCAGCTGACCCCGGGCCCGGGCGGCATCTATCTGCAGAACGCCGGGCTGATGTGGATGCTGCCGCTCGCGATTTCAGTGATCGGCGCGTATTTGTTCATGGACAATCTCACCTCGGCGCGCTCGACCTTCGGCGACCAGCTCGCCATCGTCAAGCGCAAGCACACCTGGGTGATGTCCTACATCTACATCGGGACGTTCGGCTCGTTCATCGGCTACTCGGCCGCCTTCCCGCTGCTGATAAAGACGCAGTTTCCCGAGATCACCGTGGCGATCGCGTTCCTCGGGCCGCTGGTCGGCTCGCTCTCGCGCCCGCTCGGCGGCTGGCTCGCCGACAAGGTGGGCGGGGCGATCGTGACCTTCTGGGATTTCCTCGCCATGGCGGCGGCGACGATCGGCGTGATGTATTTCGTCAACATCAAGGACTTCGCCGGCTTCCTGACGATGTTCCTGATCCTGTTCGTCACCACCGGCATCGGCAACGGCTCGACCTACCGCATGATCCCGTCGATCTTCCGCGAAGAGAAGCTGCGGGAGGCGAAGGGCTCGGGCGAGGCCGGCCGCGACCTGGTGGTACTACCTGCGCAAGAGCTTCCAGGCGGCGAGCGCGACGCACCTCGCCGAGGCGCGCGTGTAAGCGACAGAGCATGATCCCGAAAAGTGGGTACCGGTTTTCAGAGAAAGATCATGCTCCAAGAAAAAGTCGTCGTTCGATGAGCCGGCGCACGCAGCTCGTCGTCGTCGGCAACGGCATGGCCGGCATGCGCGCGGTCGAGGAACTGATCGCGCGCGTGCCGGATCGTTTCGCCATCACGGTGGTCGGCGCCGAACCGCATCCCAGCTACAACCGCATCCTTCTCTCCGCGGTGCTCGCGGGGGAGAAGACGCTCGACGAAATCGTCGTCAATCCGCGCGGCTGGTACGCCGAGCGTGATATTTGTTTGCTGACGGGAGCGCGGGCGACTGCGATC
>WNGJ01001635.1_pt1 | contig 22125 bp, 22 predicted proteins | sample 5400611 | NCBI WGS metagenome assembly WNGJ01 (sample SAMN13153375, study PRJNA577476) | soil metagenome | isolation source: 40 cm soil or saprolite under Garry oak tree replicate 1 | place: USA:California | collected 2016-06-15
CGAGTCGGCGAAGAGATCGGCACGTGAGGCAATGACGAGCGGCCCTTTGGTCTTGGGCGACCCTGCGCGACGGTAGCGCGCGGTCCAGCCCCCGCGACGGCCGAAGCGCCCCGGATCGCGCCGGAGCGAGCCGACGTCGCTCCCCAGTTCCTTGCCGAGGTAGAAGGCCGAAAATGCCGGAGGCAAGTCCTTTTGCCGCAGAACGAGCTTCGAGAGTTGGGAGGCCGAGATCGTCTTCTCCTTGGAGCCGCAGCCCCCGAGCGCGAGCGGCACGATCAGGACCGCGAGGAGAAGCCTGGCTGCGCGCAGCACGCGCGGCAGAATTGCAGAAACGGCGGTGCCGGCTACCGGCCGACCATTGCGCCGGCGTCGACCAGGCCCGCGCCGTATGCCTCCGCGAACGGGATCGGGCTGGACTGGTCGAGATGGCAGTAGCCGGTCGCGCAGGGCGTGCCGTCGAGCCCGGGGGCGAAGTTCGACGGGTCGCTCGGGCCGACCCAGTTGGAGAGGTTCCGGCGCGCCGTCGACTGCAGGCGTGCGACGAGAGCGTCCGGCCTCCCGCGAAGCTCCGTCCGCGCTGAAAGGGCGAGTGCTGCCACGCCGACAGCGTTGGGCGCCGACATCGACGTCCCCTGAAGCCAGCCGAAAGCGAAGCCGCGCGATTTGAAGCAGGCGAAGGTGAGCGGCGAGCCGACGACCGGATCGGTGCAGAGCGCACCGCGGGCCACAAGCGCGCCGAGAGAACCCCAACCGCCGTAGAGGAGGTCGCCCTCGCCGCCGTCGTAGAGCGGGATCTCGTACCGGCGGGCGCCGCCCGGAGCGGCGAGGTCGATCCGTGAGCCGTAGTTCGAGTAGTAGGCGAGCTGGTCGCGCGCACCAACATGGGAGAGCCAGCGAAGCGGCACGGACGAGGGAGCCGCGCCGATCGCGTTCGCCGTGGCCGAGACCATCACGATCCCCGGCACGCCGCCGGGAACCTCCACCAGACCGCGCAAGTCGGAATCTGCGAGCGAATCGGACCCGGGCAGGGTCGCCGCAATACCGCCGTCACCAGACGAGACGACCCCTGCGCCGTGGACGAAGCGATCCCCCACCCAGAGGTTGGCACGATCGATCTGCACGTGGTCGTTCCCCGCGGCGGAGAAGACCGGCACTCCCTCGGAGCGGCAGTAGTTCGCCGCGTCCACGAAGAGCAGGTAGTCCTGGGCGTCGAACGGGTCGGCAGGATCGAGGTAGCCGCCGATCGAGACGTTGACGAGATCGACGTGGCTCGAGCAGGCATCAAGCATCCCGGCGACGATCCAGCTCGACAGAGCGCCGAAACCGGAAGCGAGCACCTTGAAGCTCGCGACCTTCACTCGTGGCGCGACGCCGTTCGAGGCAAAACCGTTCGCGGCGCCGGCGATCCGGCTCGCGACCCAGGTCCCGTGGCCTTCGTTGTCACGACTCGAGCAGTCCCAGAGACCTGCCGCTGCGAGCGCGTCCTTGCCGAGCTCGGCCGCGAGCTCGGCGCACGGGATCAGGTTCTCTGAAGTCCTCGCGTCGAAATTCTGGTGCAGCTCACGGTGCGAGGACTCGATCCCGCTGTCGAGGACGGCGACGCGAAGCGAAGGATCGCCCCTCGTCACCGACCACGCGGCGGGTACCCGCATCCGGTTGTCGTCCCACTGGAGGATGCCCTCGGGGTTCGAGACACCCCAGAAGGAGAACGCGTCGTGCCACGGGTCGGGAAAGCCGGTGTCGTTGTTCGAGTCGGAGTTGCCCCCCTGCTGGTCGCCTCCATCTCGGCCGCCTCGCCCCGAGTCGGGGCCGCTGTCGCTCCGAACGACGGCGTCGCGGAAGGCCGCTGTGACCGTTGGACTGGCCTTGATCTGCGCGCCGAAACCGCTTGACCGCGACACAACCGCAAGCGCGTCGATCTTGCTCAGATCGGCCACGACTGTGCCTCCCGCCGCCTGAACAGCCGAGCGCATCGCCGCTGGCGAGGTATCCGGGGCGAAGCGCACGACCGTGACTCCGAACGGGTTCTCGCGTGCGTGCGCGTGAGCAGCTGGCGCTATGGCAAGCGCCACGACAGCCGCGAGGACGCCGACAGACCGCATCACGAAACTGCTTTCGGCACTCCCCCGGTGCCGCTTTAGGGCTTGATCCCCCAAAACGACTGATCGGCTAACGATTAATGGTCGTCTGCGACTGGCTACGCGTCGTGCGGACGCGCCATTTTGCGATAGTCGAGGGCCCGGTCGAGCGTCTCTTCGTCGACGCCCTGCTCCCTGGCGACCTCGCGCAGCGACCGGCCCGACCGTGCGGATTCTTTGACGATCTCGCTGGCCTTGTCGTAGCCGATGTGCGGGTTGAGAGCCGTCGCGGCCGAGAGCGTGAGCTCGGCGTAGCGCTCGCAGGTCTCCCGGTTCGCTTCGATCCCGTCCACGCATTTCTCCGCGAGCAGCCGCGAAGCGCTGGCAAGCAACGAGATCGACTGCAGCAGGTTGCGGGCAAGCAGCGGCACGAAGACGTTCAGCTCGAAGTGGCCCTGCATGCCGCCGATCGTGATCGCCGTGTCGTTCCCGATCACCTGTGCGGCGACCTGCGTCACGACCTCCGGAATCACCGGATTGACCTTGCCGGGCATGATCGAGCTTCCCTTCTGCAGCTCCGGCAGCGCAATCTCGGCCAGGCCCGCGCGCGGGCCCGAGCCCATCAGGCGAAGGTCGTTGGCGATCTTGGTCAAGGAGACGGCGACGACTTTGAGCGCGCCGGAGGCCTCGACCAGCCCGTCGCGGGCGGCCTGGGCCTCGAACGGGTCGGCGGGCTCGCTGACCGGAAGGCCTGTGTCGCCGGCGAGTAGGCGCCGGACCCGCTCAGCGAACTCGGGATGCGTGTTGAGGCCGGTCCCGACAGCGGTTCCACCGAGCGGGATCTGGCCTAAACGCTCGAGCGTGTCCCGAACCCGGGCCACTCCCTGGCGCACCTGGGCGCCGTAGCCGCCGAACTCCTGGCCGAGCATGACCGGAACCGCGTCCATCAAGTGGGTGCGGCCCGACTTGACGACGTCCTCGAACTCGCCGGCCTTCTTTTCCAGGGAGCTGGCGAGTTGCTCGAGGGCCGGCAGAAGGTTGCGGGTCAGCTCCTCGAGGGCCGCCAGGTGAACGGCCGAGGGAAAAACGTCGTTCGAAGACTGTCCGAGATTGACGTCGTCGTTGGGATGGACGTCCTCACCAGCGAGGCTTGCGATCACCTCGTTCGCGTTCATGTTCGACGAGGTGCCCGAGCCCGTCTGGAAGACGTCGATCGGAAACTGGTCGTCGAGCTCGCCGGCGGCGACGCGATCGGCGGCGGCGGCAATGCGCTCCGCCTTGTCCGAGTCGAGTAGGCCTAGATCGGCGTTGACGCGCGCGGCAGCGGCCTTGATCCGTCCGAGCCAACGTGCGACCGGAGTCGGAATCGGCTCACCGGAGACCGGAAAGTTCTCCACGGCCTTTTGCGTCTCGCCGCCCCACAATTCACGCTCCGTCTCGGCCTTCGCCACGAGGCCGAGTGTATCGGCGCTAAACCGCGTGGATCCGGCGTCGCTCGAGCGGGCGGTCACGCAGGGCGCGACGCATCAACTCGTTCAGCTCGACCGAGCGGGCCCAGCCGAGATAACCGCACCGGTGACACTCGTCGGCGTGCAGGCGTCGCCAGGGAATCGGCAACACGTGCCGGAGCTCCCCACAGGACAGACATTCGACGACAAGCGACTCCATCCGGGGTGAATCGGCCCCTGGCGCGAAGGTTCCGTCCCCCATCCGAGGTATCGGCGCTCAGTCGGTCGAGTACTTCGGCTGCGTCTTCTCGCCACGAAGCTGCGCGATTGCGTTATTCGCGGCAACCGCCGCCTCGCCCATCCCGATCGTGATCAGCGTGATCTTTCCCGGGTAGCCGGCGACGTCACCGGCTGCGAATACTCGCGGCAGGTTGGTCTCGCAGGTCGTCGGGTCGATCCTGATCTGCCGCTTGCCCTCCAGCTCGAGACCCCATTCGGCGATCGCGCCCAGGTGCGAGTGGAAGCCGAGCAGCGTGATCAGCGCGTTACAGGCGACCTGCTCGGACTCACCGCTCTTCGTGTTCTCGATCGTGACCGCTTCGATCGACCCGTCCCCGTGGATCTCGCGCACCTCGCAGGGCGTGAAGATCCGCACCCTGCCCTCTCCCTCGAGCGCCTTGGCCTCGCTCACCGACGACTCGAGCGCACGGAAATTGTCCCGCCGGTGGACGAGAGCGATCGGGGCACGCGCGGTGTCCTGGAGCCCGAGCGTCCAGTCGAGGGCAGAGTCGCCCCCGCCCACGATCACGCAGGTGCGGTCGCGGAAGACGTCCTTTTCGCGCACGAAGTAGTGGAGTCCGCGGCCTTCCCAGGCGTCGATGTCGTCGACGCCGAGCTTCCGCGGCTCGAAGGCGCCGTGCCCGGCCGTGATGATCAGCGCGCGCGACAGGTAGGGACCGCCCTTGTTCGTCGAGACCGCAAGCAGCTCTTCGCCGTTCTCGCTGATCCGGTCGAGGGTCTGGATCTCCTCACCGAGGTGCACCTCGGGCCCGTACTGAAGTCCTTGCTCGGCGCAGAGCTCGACCAGGTGTTGGCCGAGGATCTTCGGATGGCCGGCGACGTCGTAGACGTGCTTCTCGGGATAGACCGCCGCCACCTGCCCGCCGAGCTGCTCCAGGCTCTCGATGATCCGAACCGAGGCGTCCCGGTGCCCCGCGTAGTACGCAGCGGCAAGCCCCGACGGGCCTGCTCCCAGGATGGTGATGTCGACGACGCCGTTAGTGTCCGTAGCCATCGGTTCCATGCTAACCAGGGCAGTTCTTCTGCTGTTCTGCGCCGCCGCGATGTGCAGTTGCGGCAAGGCGCATTCGCGCGTCGCTCACGTGATCCGCTTCAAGGTGGTGGATGCGTCCAGCGCCTCGCCCCAAGATCTGGACCGAAGCGTGTCGATCATCCGCGATCGGCTGCGCCGACTCGGACTGCGGAAGTTCCACGTCGGCCGCGAAGGGAGGTTCGTCGCGATCTCGCTCCGGAAAATACCCTCCGGCGCTCTGCTCGATGCCGCCACGAGACCCGCGCGGCTCGAGATCTACGACCTGGAGCCGTCGCTGGCGGAGCCGTCGAGAGATCCGTCGGGACACCCTGGTGCATCCACGTCGCGCCCCGCCGTCCAGGGGCACGAGGTCGTCGTCACGTGCGGTCAGCGAGGAGACCGCTTCTGTCCGGGCGTGAGCGAGGCTCCGCCACGCCGGATCTACTACTACGTCTTCAGGCACGATCCGTCGAAGGGAATCCCGGCCCTGACGAACGCGGATCTGGACCATAGCGCCCGCCAGAACTACGGCCAGGCGGCTGACCCTATCGTTCGCTTGGTGTTCACCGCACGAGGCTCGCGCAAGTTCCAACAGCTCACGCGAAACGAGTATCGCCGCGGACTACAGAGGAACTGGCCGCAGCACTTCGCGATCGTGCTCGACCGCGACATCAAGTCGTTCCCGCAGATCGACTATACCGACCCGCAGCTCTCCGACGGAATCTCTGGCGGCGGCCAGATCACAGGGATCGGCTCGATCGCCAAGGCGAACGACCTCGCACTCGTGCTCCAAACGGACGCACTGCCGGTGAAGTTCGTCCGGGTGCGCTAGGCGCTGCAGCCGGAGCCGCAGCCGCCGACTTCGCTCGTGTCGGCGCCTTCCTCGACCTGGAAGGAGTGGCCGCAGCCACAGGCGGACGAGACATTCGGGTTGTTGATCGCAAAGCCCGCCTGTAGACCGTCGACCCAATCGATCTCGGTGCCGGCCAGATACGGCGCGCTGAACGGGTCGACGACGACGTCGACGCCGTGGAGCTGAACCTCGGTGTCCCCGTCCTGGGGCCCGCGGTCGAAGCCGAGCGCGTACTGAAACCCGGAGCAACCGCCACCCTGGACGGCGATGCGCAGAACCGAGGCCTCGCCCTCGGGCTCCTCGGCCTGCAGCGTCTTGATCTTCTCGGCCGCGCTCGAGGTCAGCGAGACGAGTGTGACGGGGCGCTCGGTGATCTCCATAGCGCCCATCGTAGCAGCGTGATCGGGCCGCGCATCACCCCTCGAAAGAGGTGACTTTGTAACAGCTGTCTCGCGCACGGTTGAGCGGATTTCACCTCACCTCGTGGCGGGTCTGCGGTCCTGCTAACTTCCGGCCGACTCGGCGGGAGGACGAAGCGTGCTGGACAGCTGGTTGTCGTTTCTCATCTACGGCTTTTTCGCGCTCGCCATCCCTGCGTCGATGATCGTGATGTCGTTCGTGTTCGCGACTCGCCCGCGCAGGCGGACGCGCGCGCGTGAGATCCCGTTCGAGTCGGGCGTCTCGCAAGGGCCGATGAAGCAGCAGCGCTTCACGATCAGCTTCTACCTGACCGCGATGCTCTTCATCGTCTTCGACATCGAAATCGTCTTCCTCTACCCGCTCGGAGTCGTGCTCAGGAAGCTCGCCTGGTTCGGGTTCGCCGAGTTCTCGTTTTTCCTGCTGATCCTCGCTCTCGCCTACGTCTACATCTGGCGGAAGGGCGCGCTCGAGTGGCGGTAGAGCGGAAGAAGCGCCTCGCGGACTACGGCCTTAACTCCGAGCGGGTGCTCTGGAAGGGGAAGGGCGCCGGCACGTTCGAGACCGAGCTCGGCGATCTCGAGGACCGATTGGGCCTGACCACCGTCGAGAAGGCGATCGCCTGGGCGCAGGGGAGCTCGATCTGGCCCGACACGTTCGGCCTCGCCTGTTGCGCAATCGAGATGATGTCGATCGTCTCGTCGCGGTACGACATCGCGCGCTTCGGGGCCGAGGTATTCCGGTCGTCCCCGCGCCAGGCGGACCTCCTGATCGTCTCCGGACGGGTCGCGCACAAGATGGCGGCGCCGCTGCGTCAGATCTACGACCAGATGCTCGAGCCGAAATGGGTGATCGCGATGGGCGCCTGCGCGAGCTCGGGCGGGATGTTCAACAACTACACCGTCCTCCAGGGTGTGGACAAGATCGTGGCCGTCGACATCCACGTCCCCGGCTGCCCGCCTCGGCCGGAGGCGCTTGTCGAGGGGATTGTGCGGCTCCAGGAGAAGATCAAGGCGGGAGTCCCGCCGGCCTACGAGATCCGGGGCGTGGCCTCATAGCCTTCGAACGCGTGCCGGGCTTCATCGAGTCACGCAAGGGGCGCGGCGAGCAGACAGTCGTGATCGAGCCCGCGCGGCTCGTCGAGGCGTGCGAGCAGCTCCGGGAGGACGGCTTCAACTTCCTCTCCGACGTGACCGCCGTCGACTACTTCGGCTGGGGCTCCAAGGGCGTCGCCGGGCATATCGGGACGGCCTCGGGTCGTAACCTGAACGCGCCGGGCTCCCAGGGGCTCGAGCGGCAGCCGAGCGTGAAGCCGAAGCGCTTCGCCGTCAACTACCACCTGCTGGCGATTCCGGACGGCCGGCGCGCGCGCGTCCAGGTCTGGCTCGACGACGGAGAATCTGTCCCCAGCGTCATTCGCGTCTGGCCCACGGCCGACTGGCACGAGCGGGAGGCCTGGGACATGATGGGCATCCGCTTCGAGGGCCACCCCAACCTCAGTCGGATCCTGATGGAGGACGACTGGGAGGGGCACCCGCTCCGCAAGGACTACCCGCTCGGGGGCGAGCCGGTGCGCTTTTCCGGAGACGAGTAATGGCCGTCGTCGAGCGCCCGCAGATCTACGCGGGAACGCGGATTCCCTCGCCGGTCCCGACCATCCTCGACGTCCCGCCGGAGCTACGCCTCTCCGACGACATCCTCGAGATCAACTTCGGGCCGAACCACCCCTCCACGCACGGCGTGCTTCGGCTCGTCGTCGAGCTGCACGGGGAGCGCGTCGTCGGGCTGCGCGCCGTGGTCGGCTACCTGCACACCGGCTTCGAGAAGAACATGGAGCACAAGAGCTGGTGGAAGGCGGTCACCTACTCGCCGCGGATCGACTACCTCTCCTTCCAGAACAACGAGCTCGTCTTCGTGCTCGCGGTCGAGAAGCTGCTCGGAATCGAGGCGCCCCAGAAAGCCGTCTGGATGCGGATGCTGCTCGCCGAGCTGAACCGGATCCACTCGCACCTCATCTGGCTCGCGACCGCAGCGCTGGAGTTGGGAGCGATCTCGATGTTCTGGTACTGCTTCCGCGAGCGAGAGCAGATCCTCGACCTGTTCGAGCTCGTCACCGGCGCGCGGATGCACACGCGCTACTTCCAGGTCGGAGGCCTCGCCGAGGACATTCCGAGCGGTTTCTTCCCCGAGGCCCGCCGCTTGTGCAACCGGATGCCGAAGGCGGTCGACGAATACGAGGCGCTCGTCGACCGAAACGAGATCTGGCTCGAGCGCACGAAGAGGATCGGACTTCTCTCGGCGGAGGATGCGCTTGCGCTCGGCCAGTCGGGGCCGGTGCTGCGCGGCTCGGGAGTCGACTGGGACCTACGGCGCGACCAGCCGTACCTCGCCTACGGAAGCGTCGATTTCAACGTCCCGGTGTACGAGAACGGCGACGTCTGGGATCGCTACAAGGTCCACATGGACGAGATGCGCGAGTCGACGCGCATCGCCGTCCAATGCCTGAACCGGCTCGAGCGCATGGACGGCAAGCCGTGGTCGATCGACGACCGCAAGGTCGTGCTGCCGCCGCGCGAGGAGCTCCATACCTCGATGGAGTCCTTGATCCACCACTTCAAGATCGTCACCGAGGGCTATCGCGTCCCGGAGGGCGAGGTGTACACGACCGTGGAATCGCCTCGCGGCGAGCTCGGGTGCTTCGTCGTCTCGGACGGCGGCGCGAAGCCGTGGCGGGTCAAGTTCCGCGCACCGAGCTTCGTCGCCCTCCAGGCGACCGCGACCTGCATGAGCGACGCCCTGATCGCGGACCTGATCGCGATCGTCGGCTCGCTCGACACCGTGATGGGTGAGGTGGACAGGTGATCGACGAGCTACGGGCCCTCGCGGATCAATACCCCCAGACCCGCTCGGCGATCCTGCCGGCGCTGCGCTTGGCACAGGAGCGCCATGACGGCTGGTTGCCGCCGGAGGCATTCGCGGAAGTAGGCGAGGCGCTTGACCTCACGCCCGCGTACTGCAAGGCGGTCGCGTCCTTCTACGACATGTTCCATCTGCGCCCGGTGGGGCGACACCTGGTGGACGTCTGCACGAACCTCTCGTGCGCGCTGGTCGGCGCCCAGCAGGTGCTCGAGGCGTTCGAGTCCGAGCTCGGCGTGCGTGCGGGCGAGACGGCGGAGGACGGCTCGGTCACACTGCGGGCGGTCGAGTGCGCCGGCGGCTGCGGCTGGGCTACGGTCGTCACGATCGACCACCGCTACCGCGAGCCGGTTCGGCCCGAGGACGTTCCCGCGATCGCCTCGGAGGTGCGCGGTGCCGACTAGGCAGCTCCTGCTGGCGGATGCAGACGGGCGCGACCTGACGAAGCTCGCCGAATACCGCAAGACCGGCGGCTACAAGATCCTCGCGCAGGCGCGGAAGACCGAGCCGCAGAAGATCGCCGATGAGATTCTCGCCGCCAATCTCCGCGGGCGCGGAGGGGCCGGCTTCCCGATGGGCAAGAAGGCGAGCTTTCTCGCCAAGGGCACGGGCAAGCCGACCTATCTCGTCGTCAACGCCGACGAGTCCGAGCCTGGCACGTTCAAGGATCGCGAGATCATGCTGCGCGTCCCGCACCGCCTGCTCGAGGGCTGCCTGATCACCGCGCACGGGATCGGCTCTCAGCACGTGTTCATCTACATCCGCGGCGAGTATCTGGCCGAATTCGAGATTCTGCGAGCCGCGCTCGACGAGATCCGCGACGCGAGGCTCCTGGGCGGGGTGACGATCGTGCTCCACCGAGGCGCCGGTGCGTACATCTGCGGCGAGGAGTCCGCGTTGCTGGAGTCGCTCGAAGGGAAGCGCGGCCAACCGCGCCCGCGCCCGCCCTACCCGGCGGTCTCCGGCCTGTACGCGGCGCCGACTCTGATCAACAACGTCGAGACCGTGGCGACGGTCCCGATCATCATCCAGCTCGGCGGCGCCGGGTACGCGAAGCTCGGCGTCGAGAACTCGACCGGCACACGCGTCTTCTCGCTCTCGGGCAACGTCGCCAACGGCGGCAACTACGAGCTCGAGCTCGGGACGTCGCTGCGCGAGCTCGTCTACGACATCGGCGGCGGAATCCCCGACGGCCGTGAGTTGAAGGCGATCATCCCCGGGGGCTCCTCGGTGCCGGTCCTGAGCGCCGATCAGATCGACACGCCGCTCGACTTCGACTCGATGGCTCAGGCCGGAACGATGCTCGGCTCGGGCGGGGTGGTCGTGATCGACGATCGCGCCTGCATGGTGCAACTCGGCCTGCGGGTGGCGCAGTTCTACATGCACGAGTCGTGCGGCAAGTGCACGCCATGTCGCGAGGGGACGCGCTGGATGGTGCAGATCCTGGAAGCGATCGAGGAGGGGCGGGCCACGCACACTCAGCTCGACCTGCTGCTCTCGGTGTGCGACCGAATTCTCGGCAAATGCCTGTGCCCGCTCGGGGATGCCGCGGCGATGCCGGTGGCGAGCTATGTGGACAAGTTTCGCGACGAGTTCCGGCGACACATCGAGGAAGGCAGCTGCCCGTTCGGCGGCGAGTCCTCGCTCGAAGGGGTCTTCGCCCCGATCGAGCAGCACACCCGCCATCCGACAGCCGAGGTGCCGGCGTGACCCAACCCTTGTGTTTCACGCCACAAGTCATTTCAAGCGAACCTCGCTTACGAGAACTTGCGAAAACGCGGCTGCAGTACTTGAAACGTGAAACACAAAGAGCGGGCGGTTCTGGCTCATGAGCGGACAGGAGCTCGTGACCATCACGGTCGACGGTCGACGGACTCAGGTGCCGAAGGGCATGGGCCTCGTCGAGGCGGCGCTCGCGGCGGGGATCGAGATCCCGGTCTTCTGCTACGAGCCGCGGCTCGGGCCAGCGATCGGCGCCTGCCGCATGTGCCTGTGCGAGGTGGAAGGAATGCCGAAGCTCCAGGCCGCCTGCACGCTGACCGCGCAGGACGGGATGGTCGTGAAGACCGCGCAGACCTCGGCGATTGCCGCCGAGGGCCAGGAGGCGACGCTCGAGTTCATCCTCGTTAACCACCCGCTCGACTGCCCCGTCTGCGACAAGGGCGGCGAGTGTCCGCTCCAGGATCTGACCTTCCGCTGGGGCCCGGGCAACACGCGCATGACCTTCCCCAAGCGCACCTTCGAGAAGCCGATCCCGATCAGCCCCACGATCGCGCTCGACCGGGAGCGCTGCATCCTCTGCTACCGCTGCACGCGCTTCTCGGAATCGGTTTCCGAGGACGGCCAGCTTGTGACCGAGAACCGCGGCGCGCAGTCGGTGATCTCGACCTTCGAAGACGAGCCGTACCGCGCACGCTTCTCCGGGAACGTGATCGAGCTCTGCCCGGTCGGGGCGCTGACCTCTACGCAGTACCGCTTCGAGGGGCGACCATGGGAGATTCAGAACGTGCCGACGGTCTGCGGGCTCTGTCCAGTCGGCTGCAACATCGACGTGACGACGCGAGAGGGCAAGGTGAAACGCGTCCTCTCGCGCAACCACCCTGAGGTCGACCAGGGCTGGCTCTGCGACAAGGGGCGCTTCGCGTTCACGCACCTGCGCGCGAGTGACCGGATCACCGCTCCAATCAAACGTGTGCGGCGCCGCGGGTTCGAGGAGATCTCCTGGGACGCGGCGATCGACGAGGCCGAGCGCTTGTGCACTAGTGCGCAAGGACGAATCGTCACGGCGTTGTCGGGTTCGGAGACCGTCGAGCAGGCCTATGCGCTTGGAAAGCTCCTGCGCCAGGGGCTCGAGGCACACTGCGCCGTCCTGCCCGAGGAGACGAGCACCGCCCTCGAGACCTTCCGGCTGCCGCTCTCGGCGATCGAGGAAGCGGAGGTCGTCGTCTTGCTCGGAGACGACCCGGTCGCAGAGCGGGCGCCGATCGTCGATCTTTGGCTTCGAAGCGCTCGGCGACGCGGCGCTGAGATCGTCATGCGCGGCGACGCCTTCGCGGGCTGTCGGGAGCTTTCGAGTGGCCGGAACGCCCTGGGCCGCCGACTGCGCGAGTCGGAGCGCGCGATCCTGATCTGGTCGGCGAGAGACGGAGCCGGGGGGGCGCACGTCGCCGCGCTCGCACGCACGCTCGGCTTTTCCGACAGGGACGGCTGCGGCGCCTTCCACGTCCCGCTGACGCCGAACGGCCAGGGCATCGCGCACGCGTGGGCCGCTGCGGCCGACGGCGACGAGGAGAACCCCGAGCCGATCGGCCTGCTGATCGTCTCGGGCGACGAGGCCGCCGCCGACCCGAACGTCCGCGGGCTCGCCGAACGGGCCGAGACCGTGCTCGCGACGACGATGTTCCAGGGTCTGGCCGTCGGCTGGGCAGACCTCGTTCTCCCGGGAACGAGCTACCTCGAGCGCGACGGCACGTACGTGAACCTCGAGGGCCGGCTGCAGCGGCTACGGCGCACCGCGATCCCGCCGACGCCGGACGAGCTTGCCTGGATCTCGAAGCTCGCGGAGCGCTTCGGCGTCGAGGTCTCACCGTATCCCTCCGCCGTCTTCGCCGAGCTCTCACACCTGATCTACGACGATCTGCCCTTCGGCGAGGTCGGCGAGCGAGCACCCCTGCGCGCTCGGAGCGAGGCGCCGGCGACGAAGGTTCCACCGGCGCCGCCAAGCCCCGGCAAGGGCCTGCGGCTCGTGCGCTACCGGCCGCTCTTCACCGGCGCCGCCGTCGAGCGTGTGCCGGAGCTTCAGTTCCAGCGACCGGATCCCGAGGCCGAGCTCGCGCCCGACGACGCCCGTAAGCGCGGGATCCGAACAGGTGACCGCATCCGGATCTCGCACAACGGCACCTCGGTCGAGCTGCGCGCCCGGATCAGCCGCGAGCTCGAAGCCGGCGCCGTACGGATCCCCGACGACCACGCCGGCGAGCTCCACGGCGCGGTGAAGGTGAAGAGGGCATGAGCGAATCCTGGTGGATCTCGTTGATCAAGGCGCTCGTGATCATCAACCTGCTGCTCGGCCTGTTCGCCTACATGACCCTCGTCGAGCGCAAGCTGATCGGCCGCATGCAAGGTCGCTACGGGCCGAACCGGGCGGGGCCGTTCGGGCTCCTCCAGCCAATCGCCGACCTCGTCAAGCTGATCCGCAAGGAGAGCTTCTTCCCGGCGAGCGCGGTCGACGTCGTCTACATCGTGGCGCCCGCGCTCTCGGCTTTCACCGCGCTCGCGGCGTTCAGCGTGATCCCGTTCGGGCCAGGCTGGGACATCCTCGGCCATCACGTGAACGGTGAGGTCGTGAACGTCCCGATCTCCCTGATCCTGATCTTCGCGCTAAGCTCGCTCGGGATCTACGGGTTCATCGTCGGCGGCTGGGCGTCGGACTCCAAGTTCTCGCTGCTGGGCTCGATGCGGACCTGCGCCCAGATGGTCTCGTACGAGGTCTCGCTCACCTTCGCGGTGCTCGGCGTGGTGATCATGGCCGGCTCGCTCTCGCTCGTCGACATCGTCCACAAACAGGGACATCCACTCTGGTACGCCGTTCCGCAGGCGATCGGGCTCGCGGTCTTCTTCGTGGCCGGGATCGCCGAGACGAATCGGGCGCCGTTCGACCTCCCCGAAGCCGAGACCGAGCTCGTGGCCGGCTACCACACGGAGTACAGCGGCATGCGCTTCGGCCTCTTCCAGATGGGCGAGTACATCAACCTGATCACGCTCTCCGGAGTCACGGTGACGCTCTTCTTCGGCGGCTGGCACGGGCCCTACGCGCCGCTCGGGCCGCTCTGGTTCGCGCTCAAGCTGCTCGCTCTCCTCTTCGTCTTCATCTGGATCCGCGCCACGGTTCCCCGCCTGCGCTACGACCAGCTGATGCGCTTTGGCTGGAAGGTGCTGCTCCCGGTCGCGACCCTGAACGCCTTTTTTACGGCATTGGTGGTCGCGGCAACGTGAGTCCTCAGCCTGTCGACTCGGTCAAGGGCTTCGGCGTCACGCTGAAGCAGATTTTCAAGAAGCCGATCACGCAGGAGTACCCGGAGTACAAGCGGCCGCTCTACCCGCGCTTCCGCGGGCGCCACCGGCTCTGGAAGCACGAGAACGGGCTCGAGAAATGCGTGGGCTGCTCACTCTGCGCCGCGGCGTGCCCGGCGGACTGCATCCGCGTCGTCGCGGAGGAGAACACACCCGAGAACCGCGTCTCGCCCGGCGAGCGCTACGCCCGGATCTACGAGATCAACATGAGCCGCTGCATCTTCTGCGGCTACTGCGAGATCGCGTGCCCGTTCGACGCGATCACGCTCGGCAACGAGTTCGAGCTCTCCGAGTACTCGCGCGACGACCTGATCTACACGAAGGACATGCTGCTCGCGGAGCCGGTCAAGCAGGTGCCTGTCGCCGATCGCGAGCTCTACGACACGCCCGAGCCCTACTACAAGACTCACTCGTGATCCTGATTGCGCACTAGAGCACAAACGGCTTTTGCAGCGGGAGTTGCCGTGAGAACGCGAAGCGTCGTCGTGGACCGTCCCGCTTGTGCACTAGTGCGCCAGGAGTTGGTCAGGCGGTGATACTCGCCTCGGTCGGCAACGTGATCGTCTGGGTTGTCTGGATCGGAGCCGCGTTCGCATGTATCGGCTCCGCGATTGCCGTCGTCAGCTTCTCGAACCCGTTTTTCTCCGCGCTCGCGCTGATCGGAAACCTCGCTTCGCTTGCCGTCCTGTACCTCTTGCTCTCGGCCGAGTTCGTCGCCGCCGCGCAGGTGCTCGTCTACGCCGGCGCGGTGATGGTGATGTTCCTGTTCGTGATCGCCTACCTCGGCGGGCGCGTGGATGCGCCGTGGAAGGGCGGGCCTCGGTGGCAGACCTTCGCGGCGGTCTTGGCGGCTGCCGCGCTGCTGCTCGAGGTAATTGTCGTGATCGGGCTCAAGGCAAGCGGGCGCCTGGGGCATTCGGCGGCGATCAGCGGCTCGTTCGGCGATCCGCACTCGATCGGCAAGCTCTTCCTGACCAATCACCTGCTCGCGTTCGAGATCACCTCCGTGGTCCTGCTGATCGCCGCCGTGGGCGGGGTCATCCTGGGCGAGCATTCCCGCGAGGAGCAGGCCCAGTGAAGGGCCCGGACGTCACCTGGTACCTCGCGATCTCGGCGATCCTGTTCGCGACGGGCGCGCTCGGCGTGCTGCTCCGGCGCAGTCCGCTGATCGTCCTGCTCTCGCTCGAGATCATGCTGAACGGGGCGAACCTGTCCCTGATCGCGTTCTCGCGCCACCACGGCCATGGTGGCGGTCAGATCTTTGCCCTCACGGTGATGGCGGTCGCGGCCTCGGAGGTCGTCGTCGGCCTCGGCCTGATCGTCGCGATCGCGCGCCGCCGGCTCGACCTCGACGTCGACAAGCTCTCACTGCTGCGCGGATGATCGCCGCCGCCTGGGTCTGCCTGCTCTCGCCGCTCGCGGCCGCGCTTCTGATCACGCTGCGCGGCATCGGGATGTCGCGCCGCGGGGCGGGCTATGTCGCCAGCGCGGCCGTGCTCGTGTCCTTTGCGAGCGCCGTGGTCGCGTTTGTCGGCCTCCTCGCCGAGTCGGAACACCAGCGCTCACACGCCTCGACAGCCTGGAACTGGTTGACCGCTGGCTCGCTCCACTTCGGCCTGCGGATCCTGCTCGACCCGCTCTCGGTCTTCATGATGCTCGTCGTCGCCGGGGTCGGCTTCCTGATCGTCGCGTACTCCGTCGGCTACATGGACGGCGACGACGAGGAGCGCCGCTACTTCGCCTACATGGCCCTCTTCGTCTTCTCGATGCTGCTGCTCGTCCAGGCGGGGAACCTGCTGATCCTGCTCGCGGGCTGGGGGCTCGTCGGCCTCTGCTCGTACCTGCTGATCGGCTTCTGGCACGAACGGCCGGCGGCGGTCGCAGCGGCCAAAAAGGCCTTCGTGATGAACGCGTTCGGCGACGCGACGATGGCGCTCGCGCTCTTCCTGCTGATCAAGTACGCCCACACGCTGGACTTCCCGGGCGCGTTCAACCTGCACGCCTCGCACACGATCGTGAACCTGGTCGCGCTCGGCCTGCTCGGGGGGGCGGTGGCGAAATCGGCGCAGCTCCCGCTTCAGACCTGGCTTCCCGACGCGATGGAGGGCCCGACGCCGGTCAGTGCGCTGATCCACGCGGCGACGATGGTGACAGCGGGCGTCTACCTGATCGTCCGCACGCACCCCTTGTTCGAGCTGGCGCCCACGATCCAGGACATCTCCGCCGGGCTCGGCGCGGCGACGCTGCTCCTGGCAGGCCTCGTCGCTCTCGTCCAGACCGACATCAAGCGCGTGATCGCCTACTCGACGATGTCGCAGATCGGCTACATGTTCCTCGCCGCGGGCATCGGGGCGTACGCGAACTCGATGTTCCACCTGATGACGCACGCCTTCTTCAAGGCGCTCCTCTTCATGGCGGCCGGGATCGTGATCCACGCGCTCGCGAACGAGCAGGACATGCGCAAAATGGGCGGGCTGCGGCAGCTGATGCCGCGCACCTACCTCGCGTTCCTGGCCGGCTCCCTGGCGTTGGCCGGGATCCCGCCCTTCGCGGGGTTCTTCTCCAAAGACTCGATCCTGGCCGCAGCGCTCGCGCGCGGTGGCTACGGCGATGTCCTCTGGGCGGTCGGGCTCGCGGGCGTGCTCCTGACGGCGGCGTACACGTTCCGGATGCTCTTCATCGTCTTCGAAGGCGAACCGTCGCCGTTCGTGCGCGAGCACCTGACGGCGGGCCACGGCCACAAGGGCGAAGGACCGTTCTCGATGACCTGGACCGTCGGCGTCTTGGCGGTTTTGGCCGCCGTGGGCGGCTGGCTGCAGTTCGCGAGCGTCTGGACGCCCGTCGCGAGCTGGCTCGACCCGGTGGCGCGTCCGCTCGTCACGGCGACCGGAAGACAGGAGGCGCTCTCGAGCCTCCTCTCGGTCGGCCTCGCGGTCGCCGGGATCGCCGGCGCCTGGTGGATCTACGGCGCTCGTCAGCCCACGGCTTCTAGGTTCACGTCACGGGTGCCCATCCAGATCCGTCGTGCTCTAGAGCACAAGTTCTACTTCGACGAACTGTACGACTTCGTCTTCTACCGGCCGGCCGTCTTGCTTGCGCGGGGCCTGTACGCGCTCGTCGAGCGGCCGCTCGTTGAAGGATCGGTCACCGGCGTCGCGCTCGGGGTACGCAGTCTCGGGGGACGCGTCCGCGAGTTGCAGACCGGGCTCGTTCGGAGCTACGCGCTTGCGATCGCGGCGAGCCTTGCCGTCCTAGCCGTTGTCTTCGTGGCGGTTCGCTAGATGGCGCACGGCTGGCTGACGACCGCGCTCGTCCTGCTCCCGCTGGCGGGAGCGATCGCGGTGTGGGTCCTGCCGCTGCAGCCGGGTCAGGTCGGCGCGACGGCCTTGTTGGTCGCACTCGCCGAGGTCGGGCTGTGGATCGAGGCGCTGACGCGCTTCGACTTCTCGCACCGGGGCGTGCAGGCGGCGCAGAGGCAGAGCTGGTTCTCAGACCTGCACGTCTCGTATCACGTCGGCTTGTACGGGTTCTCGCTCTGGCTCGTCGGTCTGACTGTGGTGGTGCTGGCGGCTTCGATCGGGTACGCGGTCTGGTCCGGGCGCGAACGTCCGCGCGCCTACTTCGGGCTGATGCTCTTCCTCTTGGGCGCGATCGTCGGCGTCTTCGTCGCCCAGGATCTCCTCCTCTTCTACGTCTTCTGGGAGGCGATGCTGATCCCGCTCTACGTGCTCGTCGGCGTCTGGGGCGGGCCGGGGCGAATCGGCGCGACGCTGAAGTTCGTGATCTACACGATGGCCGGGTCGCTGCTGATGCTGGCGGCGATCATCGTCTTCGGGCTCTCGCAGGGGACGTTCGACCTGGTCGACTCCGGCGCCAGCGGGAGCACGTGGCTCTTCCTCGGCTTCGTGGCGGCGTTCGCGGTCAAGGCGCCGCTCTTCCCGTTCCACGGCTGGCTGCCGGACGCATATCGCGCTTCGTCACCCGAGGTGGCAGGTGTCTTGTCGGGTGTCGTCTCGAAGGCCGCGGTGTACGGCTTCCTGCGGATCGCGATCGCGAAGTTCCCGGGGCCGACGCACGATCTACGCACGGCGATCCTGGTTCTGGCGGCCGCGGGCCTCGTGTACGGCTCGCTGCTTGCGTTCCGCGCCCCCGACGTGCGCGGGGTGATCGCCTACTCGAGCCTCGCGCAGCTCGGGCTGATCACGCTGGGGCTCTTCGCGACGAACGACCTCGGCCTGAACGGCGCGGTGCTGCAAATGGTGAACCACGGCCTGATCTCGGCGACGCTCTTCATGCTGGCGGGCTCGATCGAGCGGCGGACGACGACGGGTGAGTTCGCACTGCTGGGCGGGATGGCGAAGGGCCGGCCGGCGCTCGCGACGATGCTGATGGCAACGGGCGTGATCGCGCTCGCGGTTCCCGGCTCAACGGCGTTTGCGGGCGAGTTCGCGATCCTGGCGGGCGTCTTCCGCCAGGGCTGGGTCTGGGCCGCAATCGGCGCGGGGGCGATGGTGCTGGCAGCGATGTACGTGCTCAGGCTGATCTCAGCGGTGCTGCACCAGCAGCGCGGGAGCGCCGTCACCGACGCCGCGCTCGACCTCCGCCCCGCCGAGCTCGGGATCCTTGTTCCGCTCGTCGCCTGTCTACTCGCGCTTTCGGTGTGGCCGGCGGCAATCACGGATCGCTCGTTCGCGAGCGGCGGACCAAAGCAGGACGTTTCGCAGCAGTTCTCCGCGGCGATTCCCTACCGCATATGCCTTAGGTATCCAGCGCCCTCCGGGACGACCACGGAGTGCGCGTGATCCGGACGCCGCATGTCGACTGGTTCGCGCTCTCTCCAGAACTGGCCCTGCTTGGAGCCGGCGGGATCGCCCTCATGGCCGCCGTGCTCGTGCCGCGCTCGATCCGCAAGCCGCTTGCGGCGATCGTCTGCGCACTTGGATTCCTCGGCGCGATCGTCCTCGCCGCAATCCTCTACTCGCACAGCGCCGACGCGCATGGCGTCATCTCCGACGCCCTCCGCCGCGACCGCTTCGCCGCGCTTGCCCAGATCATCGTCGCCGGCGCCGGACTGCTCGCCGTAGGAGTCTCCTACTCCGAGCGAACCCGGGGAACGCACGTGGCCGAGTACTACGCCCTCCTAGCCGCGGCGGGCGCAGGCATGACCTTCTTCGTCGGCGCGAACAACCTGATGACGCTCTTCCTCTCGCTCGAGTGGTTCTCGATCAGTCTCTACGTCCTCTGCGCAATCGACGTCGAGGTGGAAGGCTCGCTCGAGGCCGGGCTCAAGTACCTGATCGTCGGCGGCTTCGGCTCGGCGATCCTGCTCTTCGGCTCGGCACTCGTCTACGGCGCCACCGGGGAGCTGCAGCTCGACCGAATCGCCTCAGCGGTGAGCGCTCAGCACCTTTCGCACGACGCGCTGCTCGTCGTCGGGATCGCGATGCTGCTCGTCGGCCTCGGCTTCAAGGCCTCGGCGGCGCCGTTCCACATGTGGACGCCGGACGTCTACCAGGGGGCGCCGACGCCGGTGACCGCGTTCATGTCGGCCGCGACCAAGGTCGTCGCCCTCGTCGTCACGCTGCGCGTGCTCGCTACCGCCTTCCCACAGGAAGCGCGGCTTTGGACGATCGCCGTCGCTGCGATCGCGTGCGCCTCGCTCGCGATCGGGAACCTCGCCGCGCTCGTCCAGCGGAACGTCAAGCGCATGCTCGCCTACTCGTCCGTCTCGCACGCCGGCTTTATGCTGATCGCGGTCGCCGCGCACAACGCCTTGGGCGCGCGGGCGCTCCTCTACTACCTGATCCCGTACTCGGCGATGTCGCTGGGCTCTTTCGCGGTCGTCGCGGCACGCGAGCGCGAGCTGCAGCGCGCGGTCACGCTCGACAACCTCGCGGGCTTCGGCTGGGAGCGGCCGCTGCTCGGGATCGCGATGTGGACGTTCATGCTCGGCTTCGCAGGTCTCCCGCTGACCGGGGGCTTCGTCGGCAAGTTCTACGTCTTCTCAGCCGCGTACAGACACGGCTGGACCTGGCTCGTGATCGTCGGCGTCGTCGCGACCGCGGTCAGCCTCTACTACTACCTGGGGGTCGTCCGCGCGATGTACATGCGCCGCCCAGAAGAGCTTCAACTCGCGTTCGAAACGGACGCGGGGGCAAAACCCCCACATCCTCCAAGCGACGCCGCAAGCGTCGTCGCGGGCGGCTCACCGCCTCCGGAGCGTCTGCTCCAGTCGGCGGTTATCGCTGCTCTTGTCGTGACCGTCGGCTCGTTCTTCGCGGTGCAGCCGCTAATCGACGTCGCCAAGCGGGCTGCCAACGCCCTTCCGCTCTAGCGGCCTCACTTCACTGGCGAGCGCGAAGAGAGCCTGCGCACAGAACACAGTGAGACAACCCACGAGCGCCGCCACTGCGAGCGGCGGGACGACGCCCTCGGCGAGCGCCGGGGCTCTGGCGGCCGCTCCTACGACCACGAACAGCAGCGCCATTGCCCAGAGAAGCGCCTGAGCCCGACCCGTGCCGCGCTCGAGCTGCTCGGCGAACGCAGCAAGCGCCGCGGCGGCGGTCGCAGGAACGGCAATAAGGATGGTGTCGAAGGCAAGCCCGTGCGCGCCCGCCCTGTCGGCGAGCGCTGCGGCGATGACGAGACCGGCCGGGACGAGACGGCGCGTCATGCTCAGATGTTCTGCGGCCGGCGCGATGGTCCTTCGTTACGCTCACGCCTCGTCTCGACGGAAAGGAGCGACCGCATGGCCGACGTGCCGGTGACCTGGCTAGGACACGCGAGCTTTCGGCTCGACAGCCCGGGCGGGAAGCGGATCTACGTCGATCCGTGGCTCGGCAATCCGAAGTGCCCGGACTCGGAACAAGAGCCAGAGCGGATCGACATCATCGCGATCACGCACGGTCACTCCGACCATGTCGGCGAGACCGTGGAGCTGACGAAGAAGTTCTCGCCCGAGGTGGTTGCGATCGTCGAGCTCAAAGGCTGGCTCGGCGGCCAGGGCGCCGAGGTCGGCGACACGCCGGGGCCGAACAAGGGCGGCACCGTCGACGTCGAAGGGGTCAAGTTCACGCTCACAAACGCCTTCCACTCGAGTTCGAGCGACGACGGCGCCTATCTCGGAGAGGCGACCGGGATCGTGGTCGAGCTCGAAAACGGGACGACGCTCTACTTCGCCGGCGACACGTGCGTCTTCACGGACATGCAGCTGATCGGCCGGATCTATTCGCCCGACGTCGCGGTGCTGCCGATCGGCGGTCACTTCACGATGGATCCGCGCGAGGCTGCCGTGGCGCTCGAGCTCCTGGGCGTGCGCCGCTGCATCCCGTGCCACTACGGAACGTTCCCATTGCTGAAAGGCACGCCTGACGAGCTCCGCGAGCTGGCTCCCGGCGTCGAGGTCGTCTCGCCGGAGCCCGGACAAACGATCGAGGTCTAGTGCGACAGCGCTGGTTCGGAGCAACAGGGCAGCGGGTGCCGGAGATCGTCACGGACGGGGATGAGACAATCCCGCTCGGCGACGCGCTCGTGCTCGATGACGTCTCCGACTTGGACCGCCTCCAGAAGGCGCACGAGGAAGGGACCCCGGTGGTCGTGCGGGCCGATTCGCCCGAAGGCGTGACGGCCGCGCTCGCTCGCCCCGAAGTGGCCTGCGTGCTCGTTCCGAAGGGCCGGCGGGATCTGCTGGAGCTCGACCTGATGAAGCTGACCTATGGCTGATCCCATCGTCGCGACCTTCTCGATCGCGGCCTGCGACCTCGAAGCACGCCAGTGGGGCGTCGCGGTCGAGTCGAAGTTCCTCGCTGTCGGGTCGGTCGTCTCGTGGGCCGAGCCCGGGGTCGGCGCGATCGCAACGCAGGCGTACGCGAACCCGCGCTACGGGCCGGACGGTCTGGCGTTCTTGCGCAGAGGGGCATCGGCCGACGAGACGCTCGAGCGCCTGACCCAGGCGGACGGGGGACGAGAGCATCGCCAGCTCGGCATCGTCGACCGCAAGGGGCGAGGCGCGACCTTCACAGGCTCGGA